>ENA-OQJK01000087-OQJK01000087.1-human-gut-metagenome-genome-assembly--contig:-NODE-87-length-21258-cov-3.843311_pt1 | contig 21258 bp, 22 predicted proteins | sample MGYA00242605_ERZ504771 | MGnify/ENA primary metagenome ERZ504771 (study PRJEB26092, sample SAMD00036353) | human gut metagenome | host: Homo sapiens | study: EMG produced TPA metagenomics assembly of... | reverse complement strand
GCATCCCGATGGCGACCGCCATTGATATGTACCTGCGCCAGATTACTATGACTGGCGGTATTCCTTTCTCGCTATCCCTGCCGAAGGCTCCTGCGGCTCTGAACGCTGACACCATGACCGATGACCAGCTGCATGCTGCCTTGCAGGTGGGCATCAAGGAGATCCAGAACGGTGATACCGTGGATGCCGCAAGCGCATTCGCGCAGTTCAGGGAACAGCACAGATGAAGCAGTATGACGTGAAAATTTCTCATGCAGCCCTCAGCGATATGGAGCAGATCTACAGCTACATTGCGGACCGTCTGCTGGAGCCTGACACGGCTATGGGGCAGTATAACCGCATTGCAGAAGCCATCCAGTCGCTGAACATCCTGCCGGAACGCTGTGCGCTGGTGGAAAGTGAGCCGGAGCGCACCCAAGGGCTGTGGCAGATGCTGGTGGACAACTACTCGGTGTTCTACATCGTGGGCGAAAATACCGTGTCGGTGGCTCGTGTGCTGTACAGTGCATCTGACCTTGTGCGCCGCCTGCGGAGAACGAAGTGAAAGGGGTGTTCGCATGACCGCCGTAATCTATGCCCGCTATTCGTCGGACAATCAGCGCGAGGAATCCATCGAAGGGCAGATTCGGGAATGCGCGGAAAGGAAAATGCACCGGCGGTACAGGAACCATCGGCTATAAATACAAGGATGGCGCCCAAACCGTCCGATTTGAGGACAGGTTGACCGCTGATTGCGGAGGAAAAAGTTTGCGTTTGCGAAGCAACGAAAGCCCCAGTGGGGCTTTTGAGCAACAGAACGGTCTTGCGCAAGCAAGATGGAGGGGCCTTGCCCCGACAAGTTCGGATTTGTCCGGCTCTGCTGGCTTTTTTGCCGCAACAAAAAGGCCGGGGCAGGGGAGAACCCTCTGTCCCGGCCTTTCTGCGCGATGCGGGGGCGTCAGCCCTCCATCTTGTGCTCCACGAAGTCGCCCACCATCTTGTCCAGCTGGCTCACGGCGTGCTCGGCACCCTTGGCGATCTTGCGGGCGGTGCGGCGCATCTGGCGCTGGCTCGTGTTGGTGGCCATGACGCCGGCGGCACCCAGTGCGGCACCGGCGGCCATGCCGATCAGAAGCGGGGCAGTGGAGCTTGTGTGTTCGTTTTTCATAGGAGGCACTCCCTTCGAATCAAAATTTTTGGGCTGCGAGGATAGTATTTCCGCCAAAGGATTCACTATACGCTTTTTTTGTGCAGGAAAATGTGGTATACTGTATCATATGCTGATAAACTGGGCTGGTTATGGGCTGGCTTGGTTTATGGGAAAAGGCATATTCTGCGAAGGAGGCTTCTTTTTTGCTGAAGATAACGGAACCGAAAAAAGTTCTCTGCATCCATGACCTTTCCGGTGTGGGGCGCTGCAGTCTGGCGGTCATCCTGCCGGTGCTCAGCGTCATGGGCGTCCAGCCGGTGGCACTGCCCACGGTGGTGCTCTCCACCCACACCGGCGGCTTCGGGACACCGGCCCGTCTGGACGGCTGCGCCTACGGCGAGGCCGCACTGGAACATTACCGGGAGCTGGGGCTGAGCTTCGACTGCATTTACACCGGCTACCTCGGAGGCGAGGAGCAGGCCGCGCTGGCCGACAAGGCCTTTGACCTCTGGCCCTCGGCCTATAAGGTGGTAGACCCCGTGATGGGCGACAACGGCAAGGCTTACGCTACCGTGACCCCGGCCTTCATCGACCGGATGCGGCAGCTCTGCCGCCGGGCCGACCTTATCCTGCCCAACGCCACCGAGGCCGGCCTGCTGCTGGAAAAAGAGCTGCCCGCCCAGCTGGACGAGGAAAGCGCCCGGGCGCTGGCCGACGAGCTGGCGGCGTCGCTGACCCCCAACGTGGTGGTCACCGGCCTGCAGCTGGACAAGTACATCGCCTGCGCCGGTGCAGGCCGCGACCGCTTCGTGGTCAAGAAGCTGCATATTGCCCGCAGCTTCCCCGGCACGGGCGACCTCTACGGTGCGGTGCTCATCGGCTCGCTCATCCAGGGCAACGCCCTGAGCGCGGCGGCAGACAACGCGGCAGAGTTCGTGGCGCTGGCCATCCAGAAAAACGCCCTGCGACCAGGACACCCGCTTCGGCGTCTGGTTCGAGCCGCTGCTGCCCCGCCTGTGTCCGATGGGGGAGGAGTAAAACAGCGATGAGTGAAAAAACCGACCCTGAACATCGTTCTGGTGGAGCCGCGTATCCCCCAGAACACCGGCAACGTGGCCCGCACCTGTGCCTGCACGGCCTGCCGCCTCCATCTGGTGGGGCCGATGGGCTTTGCCATCGACGACAAGAAGCTCAAGCACGCCGGGCTGGATTACTGGCACTATCTGGACATCAGCTATTACGACAGTCTGGATGACTTCTTCTCGAAGAACGATGGGCCTTTCTACTACTTTACGACCAAAGCGCCCCAGCGCTACACCGACATCGCCTACCCGGACGGGGCATACCTCGTGTTCGGGCGGGAAGATGCCGGTCTGCCGGAGGCGCTGCTGGCAGCCGATCAGGAGCACTGCATCCGGATGCCCATGCGGGCCACCTGCCGCAGCCTGAACCTGTCCAACAGCGTCGCCGTGGGCGTATACGAGGTACTGCGCCAGTGGGACTTCCCGGAGCTGCTGGACCACGGCCGCCTGCGAGACTACGAATGGAAATGAGGAACACTATGAGCAAAATCGCGATTTTGACCGACTCCTCCTGCGACATCCCGCAGGAGCTGGCCGAGAAATACGGCATCGACATTATGGGCTTCCACATCCTGCTGGACGACGAAGACATCGTGGAGCGTGAAAAGTACACCCCCGAGGAGTTCTACGACAAGATGCGCGCCGCCAGGGGCATCCCCTCCACGGCTGCCATCACCCCCATCCAGTTCTGTGAGAAATACTGCCAGTATGTGGACGAGGGCTACACCGATGTCATCCATGTCCCCATCAACCGCTCCGGTTCTTCCACCTACAACAACGCCGTCATGGCGCAGGGGATGCTGCGGGAGGAGCGCCCGGAACACCACCTGAACATCCATCTGCTCGACCCCCACACCTACTCGATGGTGTTCGGCTGGTATCTGTGCGAGATGGCCCGCAAGCTGCAGAACGGCGCGGAGCTCCGCCACGTCATCAGCGAGTTTGAGACCCAGATGAACAAGATGGAGGTCATCCTCGGACCCTACAGCCTCAAGCAGATGAAGAAGAGCGGCCGCATCTCTGCCGCCGCCGCGGTCATGGGCGAGCTGATGGGCATCCGCCCCATCATCACCCTCATCGACGGCAAGACCAGGGTGGAGAGCAAGGTGCGCGGCGACGACAAGGTCATCCCCGCCATAATCGACCTGTGCAAAAAGCGCACCGAGGGCGTGGAGGACTTCGATTATATGATCGGCCACACTTCCATCCCCCAGGCCGCTGAGCTGGAAAAAGCCTGCCGCAAAGCCTTCGGCAAGGCTCCGCTCACTACCTTCAATCTGGGCGGCGTCGTCTCGGCCAACACCGGCCCCGACACCCTTGCGCTGGTCTATGTGGGCAAGGCCCGAGACTGAGCATATCACGGAAAGACTGCTGCTGTGCGGCAGTCTTTTTTCGTATCGCCGTTGCATTCCGGCCCAAACTATGGTATAATTTTTCACGCCGTGCCTGCGGGTACGGCTCCTTAAAGAGCAACTTAGGATTTTAGGCTCCCCGGCGTGTCTCGAACCATGCCGGGCCAAACCCACGGGGGCTGGCGGTCCCCGCGCGGTCAAAATCAAACCGCTGGAGTTATACGATGAAAAATCAGAACCTTTCCGTCCGTAAACTGGCCCGCTGCGGCATGGTCGCAGCCCTTTACGTCGTGCTCTGCATGGCACTGCAGCCGTTCTCTTACGGCGCGGTGCAGGTGCGTGTGGCCGAGGCGCTCTGCCTGCTGCCCGTGTTCGGTGCCGAGTACATTTTCGGCGTAGTGCTGGGCTGCTTCCTGGCAAACCTGCTGGGCTCCACCATCGTGGACGTCATCTTCGGCACTCTGGCCACCCTGCTGGCCTGCCTCGTGACCTACAAGCTGCGGAACATCCGCTTCAAGGGTCTGGCCCTTGCGGCCTCGCTGCCCCCGGTGGTCTTCAATGCCGTCATCATCGGCATCGAGATCGCGGTGATGTTCCCGGACCCCTCTTCCAGTGCACCTCTCTGGCTGGCCTGCGTCACCAACGGCATCTCCGTGGGCATCGGTGAGCTCATCAGCTGCACCGTGCTGGGCGTTCTGCTGGTCCGCATCATCGAGGCAAGCCCGGCGGTCAGGAAGGTCTTCGAGTCCTGAACTTAACATATTCCGGCGGGCGGGCCTGATCGAGCAGGCCCTCTGCCGGGGAATGAAAGGCTATTTTATCGGGTTGCTCGGCCTTTCGGACGATCGATATAGAACGGCGAAGCGCCGCACGGGAAACTGTGCGGCGCTTTTTCATAAAAGAAACGAAGGGGCGATGATTCTACCGCCCGTCGGTTGCGCGGGAGGGTGCGGCCCGGTACAATAAGGCCAGAAAAGGGGCGGCAGACGCCCGCAAGGAGGCAAAACGTATGTACGAACTGGATAAGGCCGCATTTGGCCGCTTTCTGGCACAGCTGCGCAGAGAAAAGGGGATGACCCAGAAGGAGCTTGCCGCGACGCTGTACGTGTCCGACAAGGCCGTCAGCAAGTGGGAACGGGGAGTTTCCCATAGTTAAAGATACCACACCCAATATCACAAACTCACGCTTAAACAATATTCCTTAGTCAACCACATACAATAGCAAATACAAAAAAGCTGGAAGCAGACTTGATTTTGCTTCCAGCTTTTCTATATTATTTAGTTTTGATGCAGTCGTTCTATTATACTTGTTTTTGCGATCTTTCGATATATGATTGCCGGAATAATAACCGTTAGCGCAATCAAAAATGGATAGATAACAAACATAAGGGAAAATAACAAATTTATAAGTAGAAAAACCAAATGCTATTTGAAATTGCTCTTACAATGATAACCGATACCAGAGAACCAAATACGATTGACGCAACAACTGTTCCCGCAGCATAGTATAAGCCCTCAAATGATAGCATTTTCTTTAGCTGCTTTCCTGTCATACCAATACTTTGAAGCATAGCAAGTTCTTTTCTGCGTGTAATAATACTGGTAAGAACAGAGTTTACAAAATTTGTAACCCCTATTAAGCCAATGATAATGCTTAACGCTCCCCCTATGGTAATAATCAGAGAAGTTAAATCATTAAAGGAATTGATATATGTTTGTTTAGAGTCGTAATTCATACTCGGCTCAATATCCTCAACATAGCTGCTTAAAAATTCCTCCATATCAGCTTCCATACCGTCAACTGCATTGAATGGGAAACTCACCAAATGAGGTTGATCGCAAAGAGGTAAGAAAACCTCTGTCGGCATATAAAATTTTGCAAATCCGGTACTTCTTATCGTATCGGTGTTTTCATTGATTAGCACCTTTGCCATAACCTTGCAGTCAAAACTATTATCTATACTACTGGAAAGTCCGTCCATTTGCACATGATTAAAGTGAAGTGTATCTCCAACATGAATATTAGGGTCATCAATAATGTTTCCATTGTCATCTGCGGTCAGAGCATACAGTACATAATTCCCGGATTTTAATGCTTCCCAATCAATCGTTCCCTCTATAACATCCATTGAGTTCAGTAAAAAATCATCTGCTCCATATAATTGAACCAAAGGATTTCCCTCAGCGTCTTTGTTGTAATTTGAGGTAACTCCATTCTCGACAGAAAATGTTTCTTCCAAAATCTTTGTGGTATATAACTCGCCACCCTCATCAAATGCCGGATTTTGCTTAACTGCTTCAATAAAAGAAGTGGAAAGGTCATTTTTGCTGTCGCTATTCCCAAACTTAAAATTGAAGTAATCCGCAGTAGAAATGATGAAATCCTTGTTTACAAATTTTTCTACATATTTTTCCACATCAAAGCCGCTTGCAAGTGTAAATACCGTATTAAACAATACCAAACTCAAAGTCATAGAAATAATAACCAAAATTGTACGTTTCTTGTTCCGACCAAGATTTGATAATGCCATTCGATGAATTTTGGCTCCATGTATAGACTTTTTATCAGACGTCCTTTTTGCCTTGAAATGCTGCTGTGTCATTTTCAGTATAGCGGATTGCTTCAATAGGCGATACTGAACCCGCTATTTTGGCAGGCTTATTTACACTAATAATCACTGTAACAAGTGCAAATAAGGCAGCTCCGATAAAAATAATTGGATTGGCAGTTACTTTTACTCCTGCGTCCGAAGCATAAACTGTGCCATTCATTAAAAATGGTACTAATGCTCGTCCAACAAAGAAACCAATTAGTAAGCCGAATGGAATACCGATAAAGGAAAGTAACATAGCCTGTTTGCTGATAAGTTTCTTTATTTGTCGTTTTGTTGTGCCTAAAGTTTTTAAGCTGTCCGTAGGATTGAATATCTTGAATGACAGAGATTTGGAAAATATTATATATAATCAAATACCCTGTTATCATAATTAAAAGTATGCCAACAATCCCCGAAATCAATAAAGCTGGATTTTCTAAAAAGTTACTGCCTTGATATGCAGGACTAACACGAGCGATCACATAATTGTCATCCGATGGACTTCCGCCCATAGTATCACAAGTATAGCCCGTTTCAGCAAGAAGCTGATGTAATTTTGATTCGATAGCTCCGTTTCCATGAAACATAACATAAGCGGCGACTACGCCGGAATAGTCATTATCTTCGGGGTAGGTGTATGTTAAAAGTTCAGAATTATTGTCAACAAAGGCTTTAGAAACAATAAGTCGTCCAATATTACTTAGGCTGTCTGTTTCCCAAAATCCGCATAGTACAAAATTCTTTGAATATGAAATTCCTTTAATTTGATAGTCCAAAGTTACGGTTGCTCCGATTTCAGCAGGAATACCAAGTGCGTCCAGCGTTTTGGTATCAGCCATAATTTCATTCTCTGCTTCAGGACGGTGTCCCGTTGTTGGCTCATACCGTGCAAACTTCAAAGCAGTATCGTCCATAAACCACATATCAGCACGCCATTTTTCCAGTCCGGGATTATTGATATGATAAGACACTGCCTTTGTATAGGCAATCTGTTCAATCATCTCATTGCCTTTTATATTATCAAAAACCTCATCGCTTATATAATTCAAAACCGCTTGACCGTCGCCACCTTGTTTTCTGATATTTTGGTCGTGAACGGTATCTATCAAACCAGAGCCTAATGTAAAAATGGTTGTAAAGAGTATAGTAGTTAGAGCGATTGCAATAATTGCAATGATATTTCTACTCTTTCCTGCTTTGAAATAACGGTTGGATAATTTTTTGATAACAGGGCGATTGCTATTTCCAAATAAAATATCATTCATAGTTTTGCCCCCTTATTCTACAATTTTCCCGTCCTCAATGCGGACAATACGGTCTGCAAGCTGGGCGATCTCGCTATTGTGGGTAATCATCACAATCGTTTGATGAAATTTCTGGCTTGTTACTTTCAACAGTCCCAATACATCGTTGCTTGTTTTACTGTCAAGATTGCCCGTTGGTTCATCGGCTAATATAATGGCAGGCTTTGAGACAAGGGCGCGAGCAATCGCTACACGCTGTTGCTGACCGCCGGATAAGTTGTTCGGCATATTTTGCAGCTTATCGCCGAGTGCCAGCATTTGCACAACTTCGTCCATGAAATTTTTATCTACTGTATCGCCATCCAATTCTACGGGCAAAACAATGTTTTCATATACATTGAGAACGGGAACAAGGTTATAGTTCTGGAAAATAAAACCGATATTGCGTCTGCGGAAAATCGTAAGCTGTTCATCGTTCAGCCCTGACAAATCTTTTCCTTTGACCTTTACATTACCGGAAGTGGGAACATCCAAGCCCCCCATCATATTGAGCAATGTGGATTTTCCGCTGCCGGAAGTTCCCACAATGGCAACAAATTCTCCCTGTTCGACAGTGAGAGTTACACCATCCAGAGCTTTTGTGATATTCGGCTCGGTGCCATAGTATTTTTTCAAGTTTTTTGTTTCTAAAATGCTCATAGAGAACACCATCCTTTCTTGTGATGGCTTCATTATAAAGGGCAATCCTCACAGAAATGTCACAGCCGACATAATAAATTGCCCTGAAATGTCACAATCCTGTGACATTTCAAAAAAAACAGGTTATTCATGGGGAAGAAAAACGGAGAATGTTGAGCCTGTTCCTACTTGAGAAGTTACTTGTATATAACCGTTCTGCAAGCTAATAATTTCCCTTGCGAGATACAGCCCAATGCCGATTCCCTCTATATCGTGGACATTTTCTTCCCGATAAAAGCGCCTAAAAATTGCTCCCTGTTGGTTTTCGGGAATACCTTTGCCGGTATCAGTGATGCTGACTTTCAGGTGCATTTCCCAGCTTTCAACGCAAACACGGATAGAACCGTACTCCGGCGTGTACTTAACTGCATTATCCAATATGTTAAAATAGGGCTTCTGCCGTCCATTTGCGGTCATGGGAAACAACCAATGTTTCCGGGCAGTTTACTTCAACTTGTATGTGCTTCCTTTCAGCGTTCAGAAAGATACCACCCAGAGCCATAGCAAGAGTATCATAAATGGGCTGCTGTTTCTTTTCAAGTGAGATAACACCCGTTTCAAGCCGGGATGTTTTTATCATAGCCTGCATTAAGAAATCCAGTTTATCAAGCTGTGTGCCACTGGCAAGCAGAAATTCCCGCTGTTTATCCGATGGCACTTCTTGTTCTAATAAGGTGGCATTTACCATTTTTAAGTTTGCTATCGGTGTCTTTACCTGATGAGAAATATCGGAAATCAATTCCTGTAAGTCAGCTCGTTCACTGGCAACGCTGTTTTTGCTTTCCTGCATAACCTCATAAAGACGCACCAGCCGATGATTGATTTTATAAAATAGGTTTTCTTCTTCGGCAACCTGTGATATATCTATTTTTCCATTCATCATTTCGTCTAAGGTGCAGCAAAGTATTTCAGAAAACAAAGTCAGCTTTCGCCGTATCAGTATCACAAAAACAGTAACACAAAGCAGAAAAAGCAGACAGAACGCCATGCTACAAAATACCACAGACAGTTCTTTTGTCAGGATATATAGAACCGAAAACATGACCACGGATAAAAGTAAAATGGTAGTTGCCAGTATTATGCAGACTTTATTTAAGGAGAGTTTTTTTGAAATCATTTTTGCGCTCCTCCAATCCACATATAGCCCATACCGTAAACGGTTTTGATGTAGGAATGCTGGTTCGTTTCAATTTTACTGCGGATGCGGCTGATCGTTGTGGTAAGTGCGTGTTCATCCACATAATTTTCATCTGCATCCCACAGCTTTTCAAGCAATACCTGCCGGGTCAGGACAGTTTGAGAATTTCTTGTCAGCACTTTTAGTAAACGATATTCCAATGATGTAAGGGTAATCGGCTGTCCTGCAAGACACGCTGATAATTCGGAAAAATTGATATACAAATTCCCATCATCGTAGAAATCTCCGCCGGATTGTGCTGAAATGCGGTTCAGTAAAGCAGATACTTTCTTTTTGGAACACGCTGATAGGAAAGGGGCTTTGTTACATAATCATCTGCGCCCAATTCAAATCCTTTCAGCATATCGCTTTCCATATCATTTGCGGTTAGAAAAATCACGGCGGTATCGGGACGGCGTTCTTTTACCTCGCGGCATATATCAAACCCGTTCCCATCCGGCAGATTGACATCCAAAACGATTAAATCATAGTCCTGTTTTTCAAGAAATCTTATGGCAACAGCCTTTGACATAGCCCCATCCACGGAATATCCGACAGCCGACAGATTATAGCTTAATGTCTTATTCAAAAGCTGGTCATCTTCAACAACCAGTATTCGCATAGTATCACATCCTTTTCTTTTTATAGTATCAACAAAATGTCACAGAAACCTCACAACGAGAAAAAAATTTAGTATTCAGTCAGTTCCACAATTACATTACTCTGCTGATACAGCCAGTCCGTAAATTCTTTCGGGCTGGCTGTTCCTGTTTTTACAGCCTTTTTTCTCTGCAATGCTTCTTTCTTAAAGTCGGAAAAGGCAGCCTGTATTTTTTCCAGACGGTCAGCCGGAAAGCCTGCGGTATTTTTTACCCGGTTTATTTTGTTGCGCCAGTTCTGGCATTCATTTTTATAAAGCAGGTCATAGTTATTTTCTCTTGCCCTCTCGTCAAATTCCCGCTTGTTTTGAAGCGCCTGTGTTTTTCGGCACTTATCGCTGCACAACTCATACCGCTGGCTCTTTGCCAGAAAATATTTCCCACAGACCTTGCACTGCCGGAAGCAAAGCCCCCAGTCATTCAGCCTGTTCAGATAATAGGTAATCAACGGGTAGAGGGACGCATAGGCAGACACACATTCTTCTGTGCGCCGGTTGTCCGGGAACCAGAGGTCAAGCCGGGTATCTTCTGACGGTGCGCCTTTGAAATAAAGGCTGCCAGCTTGAAAATATTTCGGTTTTCCTGTCTCCCTGTCAAAGCTCATGGTTTCGTTATGGAATACCCCGGTCCAGGCTGCTCATTTTATCCATGAAGCGGTCACAGGCAGCGTTACGGTCACGGGGTTCTCTGGCAAGCAGATAGCTGTTCCAGATACGGAACGCCACATACATTTTCAGAGGGTCGTTGCTAAGATATTTCTCCCAAAGAAATTCGCTTGCCGCCTGCTCCAGCTCCGGCTGTTCCCATCGGTTGGAGTGGAGGGCTTGCCGCAGCGGAGAAAGCCCGTATAAGTTCCAGTCTCTGTCCGTGTCACGCTCAAAGTTTATCAAAAAAGTTCCCAGTGGGCGTGTCATATCACAAAGCACCTCTGCGTTTTGGCTCCCGTTCAGACGGAAGCGGATCTGCTGTTCTTCCCCAATCAAAATCCGTTCTTTCATTTTCTTCCTGTCCAGCGTCAGGACAAACAAAATCCTCTCAAAACATGGCTCATGCCGTATAAACTGATTCTCCATCCCTATCCCCTGCCTTTGTTTATGGTAATTATATAATTTAGTTATATCCGTTACACTCATGGTATCGCAGAAGCATTGTTTTGTCAAGAATAGTCCGCTATGATGATTGCAGTTGGTAATTTCGTGCCACACAGTACCTTGACAAGTGAATGACCGTCCAAAAGGGATATGACCAGCAGGAGAAGTGACGCATCCGGCGCACCAATGCAGGGAAACACCGCAGGAATGGGGCAGGAAAACGGCTTTTGGGGAGAACGGCAACAGGAAGCATTTTAACCTATTTGATTTATGGGAGGAACAGAATGAACGATAAAAAGAGATTGAACAGCTACGAGGATTTACCGCTGGTTCTGGATGTGGCGGACATCCAGCGGATTATGGGAATTTCAAGAGCGAGCGCCTATGAGCTGGTACACACCCCCGGCTTTCCGGCGTTCCGCAGGGGCAGGCTTATCAAGGTCAGCAAGATTGCTTTCTTTGAATGGATGGCAAAAGGCTCCGAAACCGTACCGGGAAGTGACAAATAAGCGTGAGGTATCATTCCCTGACTGCAATACTGCTGCACTTTCCAAAGGGGCATACAGAGGGAAAAAACCTTAAAAATGATACCGAGACGCTACACCAAAACAGCCTATCTGCGTACATCAGATAGAAACGGAGAAAGGAGCCGGTTATGGCAAGAATGAGTAACAAGCGGCGGTTGGAATGGTCTTTCTTCTTAAATGACCGCAGCCGTATCACTTACAACGAACTGTGCCGGAAATGCCAGCACGAATGTAAACAGAGCTTCCGGGCGGTTGTGGTTGACTGCCCGAAGTATCTTTCCAAGCGTTCCAAGAAAAAGGACAAGACTGCCGGAAACGGCAAAATCCCTTAGGAACTAAGGGCGCACTTCTATACATAGTCTAAAGACCATGTATCGTGCGTCCTGCGGAGCTTACCTCTGCCGCTGATAAAATCAGCAATCCGAGGTCTGCGTTCGCTTCGCTCCGACAAGGTGGCTACACCCCCTTGCGCCGCTAAAGCGGCTATCCCCTGTGTACTCGCCGCAAAGAGAAATCCGCTCTGCGGTTTTCCCTTTTCATCGGGTTTTATAGAAGCACTGACACACGGACTGTCTGCGGATGGTCTTTCTTTATCTTATCAGCAAAGGATGTGAGAACATGGAAAAATCTTTGGAACAGTTGAAGCAGGAATATGAAAAAACCACTGTCCTGCTGGAACAGGAAAAACGGAAAATGCAGCGTTTGAAAAACCGGCAGGCGTATCTGGAAAGCGGTTCCCGGAAACAGAGGACGCACCGGCTGATTACCCGTGGGGCAGCTATTGAGAGCATTGCACCACAGACAAAGGAGCTATCCGAAGCGGAATTTTATTCCCTCATGGAAAGCATTTTGAATCTGCCGCAGGCGGAGCATTTCATCCGGTCTGCCACAGAGAACCACGCCCGTATTTCCGGGCAGGAGAAAGGCGGTGACTAAGGATAGCACTTTATCATTTTTCAATCGCACAGATAAAGCGCAGCGCCGGTCAGAGCGCCATTGCCAGCGCAGCCTACCGAGCCGGGGAGCGTCTTTACAGCAGCTACTATGGAGAAGTCAGCGATTACACCAAAAAGGGCGGCGTGATCGCTTCGGAAATCATGCTGCCGCCCCATGCGCCGGAAATATATCTTGACCGGGCGACCCTCTGGAATGCTGTGGAGAGCTGCGAGAAACATCCAAAAGCACAGCTTGCCTATTCCTTTGATATTGCCATGCAGAATGAATTGACGCTGGAAGAAAACATGGAACTGGCGAGGAAGTTCGTGCAGGAGCAGTTTGTGGCAAAAGGCATGATTGCCGATCTTGCTTTTCACAGCCCGGAGAAAGAGGACGGCGGCATCCCTAACCCGCATTTCCATGTGATGACAACCATGCGCCCTTTGAACCCGGATGGCACATGGGGACAAAAACAGCGGCGGGAATATCTTCTTGATGAAGATGGAAACCGAATCCGGGATAAAAACGGCGATTATATGTTTAACGCTGTCCATACAACAGACTGGCATGAGCCGGAAACGCTGGAACACTGGCGGGAGCAGTGGGCGGCTGCCGTTAATACAAAATTTGAGGAAAAAGGGCTGGATGTGCGTATCGACCACCGTTCCTATGTGCGGCAGGGGCTTGACCTGATACCTACTGTCCACGAGGGAGCTAATGTCCGTCAGATGGAAGCAAAGGGCATCCGCACCGAGAAAGGGGAACTGAACCGCTGGATTAAAGCCACCAACCGGCTCATGCAGGATGTGAGGAAAAAGATCAAAGCCCTGTTTGTCTGGATGGCAGAGGTAAAAGAAGAACTTTCCAAACCCCAGACACCGAGCCTTGCCGACCTGCTGATCGCTTATTACAACCAGCGCAACGCAGGGGCATGGAGCAATAAAGCCAGAACCGGAAACTTAAAGCAGTTTGCCGAAGCCGTCAATTATCTGACGGAAAACAAGCTGCTCACATTAGAGGATTTGCAGGAGCGTCTTTCCTCTGTCAGTGAAGAATTTGAAGCATTAAGCGGCTCCATGAAAAAGAAATCTGCCCGGATAAAGGAATTGAAGGAATTGATACGGGAGGGCGAGAATTACCAGCGGCTAAAACCTGTCCATACGGAATTGAACAATGCCAAGTTTAAGAAACAGAGGGAGAAATTTGAAACATCCCACGATGCGGAGTTACGGCTGTTTTATGCCGCCCGCCGTATTCTGAAAGAAAAACTGGACGGAAAACCCATTGCCCTGAAAGCATGGAAACAGGAATACGCACAGTTAAAAACAGAGTATGCCGAACTGTCTCCGCAGCACAAGCCACTCCGGGAGGAAGTCATACGGCTACGGCAGGTGCAGAACGCCGTAGATACCGCACTGCGCCGGAGGGAGCAGCCACAGGCAGTACAGAGAAAGAAACATGAGATGGAGCTATGATATAACCGGCAGTCTTTACCGCTACCAGTATTTTTATGGAGGGAGCATTTGAATGTATTTGAAGCGGTGAAACAGTCTGTTACCACCCGGCAGGCTGCTTCATTCTATGGAATCCGGGTGGGGAGAAACGGCATGGTCTGCTGTCCATTCCACAATGACCGCACGCCCAGCATGAAAGTGGACAGCCGCTTTTACTGCTTCGGCTGCGGGGCTTCCGGGGATGTGATCGACTTTGCCGCTTTGCTGCATGGATTGGGGAAACGGGAAGCTGCGGTCAGGCTTGCGGAGGACTTCGGTGTTTCCTATGAGAAATCCGGCAATGCGCCGCCAGATAGGAAGCGTCACAACAGGTCACAGCCCCGACAAAAATCAGCGGAGCAGAGATTTCAGGAAACGGAACGGTATTGTTTCCGGGTGCTATGCGATTATCTGCGCCTGCTGGAGCATTGGAAAACAGCATACGCCCCACAGCCGCAGGATGCCATCTGGCATCCTCTTTTTGTGGAAGCGTTGCAGAGGATAAGCTACACAGAATACCTTTTGGATATTTTGTTATACGGAGAAATAGAAGAAAAAGCGGCATTGATCGCCGCACAGGGAAAGGAGGTGTTGCGGCTTGAACAGCGAATTTCAGAGCTTGCCGCCGGAAACGCAGGAAGCGGTCAAAAGGACGATGGACACAATGGAACCGGCGCAGACACCGGCAGAAATCCGGGAAACATTAGAGGGGACGCAGAAAGGCGGCGTGAAGAACAGCATCCGAAACTGCCTGACGGTGTTCCAGCGTGACCCTCTGTTTCGTGGGGCGCTGCGCCTGAACCTTTTGACGGAGCAGATTGACATTGTGAAGCCGCTGGGCTGGGAGCGCACCAGTACCACGCTGACCGACATGGACATGAACTACCTGCTTTTGTATCTGGAAGAAAATTACGGGCTTACCAGCGAGAAAAAGGTGCAGAGCGCCATCAAGATTGTTGCCAATGAAAACCGCTACCATCCGGTCAGGGATTACCTGAACAGCCTGCAATGGGACGGCACAGAGCGCATCCGTTACGCCCTGCATCACTTTCTGGGAGCCGATACGGACGAATACACCTATGAAGCCTTGAAACTGTTCCTGATGGGAGCCATCCGGCGAGTATTCAGACCGGGGAGCAAGTTTGAGGTCATGCTCTGTCTGGTTGGTGGTCAGGGAGCCGGGAAATCTACCTTTTTCCGGCTGCTGGCAGGCAGGGACGAATGGTTTTCAGACGATTTGAAGAAGCTGGACGATGAAAATGTGTACCGCAAGCTGCAAGGGCATTGGATTATCGAGATGTCGGAGATGATTGCCACAGCCAACGCCAAGAGTATTGAGGAAATCAAGTCATTCTTAAGCCGCCAGAAAGAAACCTACAAAGTGCCGTATGAGACACACCCGGCAGACCGGCTGCGGCAATGTGTATTTGGAGGGACGACCAACCGGCAGGACTTTTTACCCCGTGACCGCACCGGCAACCGGCGCTTTCTCCCCGTAACGGTGTACCCGGAACGGGCGGAGGTTCACATACTGGATGATGAAGCGGCGGCGAGGGCGTATATCGAACAGATGTGGGCGGAAGCCATGACGGTTTACCGCAGCGGGAAGTATAAGCTGTCATTCAGCATAGAAATGAACCGATACCTGAACGCCCACCAGCAGGACTTCATGCAGGAGGACACACAGGCTGGCATGATCTACGCCTATTTGGAGGACTACACCGGCGACAGGGTATGCTCCAAGCAGCTTTATGAGGAAGCACTGGGGAACTTAAATTCCCCGGCAGACTGGGAGACACGGGCAATCTGCGAGATTATGAATACCGGCATTGCGGGCGGCATCATACAGGGGTGGGCAGCCTACAAAAGCCCGAAGCGGTATAAGAAATACGGTTCTCAAAAAGGCTGGGAGCGTGTCAACCAAGCTCCGCCGGAGGGGGACGGTTTTCAGGAAATCACGGAAGAAGAAGCCCGGCAAATGGAACTGCCATTCTGAAAAGCCACCAGTTAACAGTTTGGTTGACGCTTTGGTTGACAGCCGGTTGACGGGGAAAAGCCTGATATTTGGGGCATTTCTCTCCTTTGTCAACCATGTCAACCAAGAAATCAAAGAAAAAGTAAAAAGTAATAATAGAGCGCCTATGGATTGTTTTCAAAGTCTTTTCTGCCGGTTGACACGGTTTGGTTGACATGGAGACAGTCTGCGGCTGTACACCTGCCTGACATTCCCTTGTCGGGCATATTTCATTTATGGAGGTAACTGCCTATGGCAAAAAGCAAAAACGAGAGCAATAACAAAAACAGCGGCACCCTGCTTACCGAAAAAGACGGCACCCAGTATTTTGTCATGGGGAAAGTCCGTATCAAGGTATCGGAGCATTTCGCACAGGATGGGAAGCCGCTTGACAGCCTGCTGGAAGATGTGATCCAGCACGCTGCCGCCGCTTCCTGAAAAAATACGGAATAACGACTGTCAATCAGCCCACGCTTATGATATACTTGTACCAGCGAGTATTGTATAAGCGTGGGTTGTTTCTTTTAGAAGGAGGATTTTTAACCGTGAAACAACCATACAATACAACGATTTATAACACTGCACTATATTTGAGATTGAGCCGTGACGATGAATTACAGGGGGAAAGCGGCAGTATCCAGACCCAGCGCATGATGCTTAGACAGTATGCCGCAGAGCATGGGCTGACCGTTGTAGACGAGTACATTGACGACGGATGGAGCGGGACAAATTTCGAGCGTCCAAGTTTCCAAAGGATGATTGATGACATCGAGGACGGGAAAATCAACTGCGTTGTCACAAAGGACTTATCCCGTCTGGGAAGAAACTATATCCTGACCGGTCAGTACACGGAAATCTATTTCCCCAGCAAGGGAGTACGCTACATTGCCATCAATGACAATGTGGACACCATCAACGGAGAAAGCGAGCTTGCCCCGTTCTTAAACATCCTGAATGAAATGCACGCCCGACAGACCAGCAAAAAGGTCAAGGCTGCCATGCACACAAGATTTGCCAATGGCGCACACTATGGAGCCTATGCACCGCTGGGCTATGTAAAAGACCCGGACAAAAAAGGTCATCTTCTGATCGACCCGGAAACACGCTGGATTGTAGAGAAGATTTTTGACCTTGCTGTACACGGGCGTGGAGCCGCCAGCATTACACGGATTCTGGTGGAGGAAAAAGTACCTACCCCCGGCTGGCTGAACTATGAAAGATACGGGACTTTCGCCAATATCTACGCCGGTGCGCCCGCAGAAAAAGCCTATGCGTGGACGATTGCACAGGTCAAGAGCATTTTGAAAGAGGAAACCTACATCGGTCACAGCGTTCACAACAAGCAGAGCAACATTTCATTCAAGAACAAGAAAAAGGTGCGGAAGCCGCAGGAAGAATGGTATCGTGTGGAAAATACCCACGAAGCCATTATTTCCGAAGAAGTGTTCCAAAAAGTTCAGGAGCTGATTGCAAGCAGACGCAGACGACAGAAGAATGGCACAACGCAGATATTTTCCGGGCTGGTAAAATGTGCGGACTGCGGATGGTCATTGGCTTATGGTGTAAACAGCCAGAACAAAAATCCCTATGCACACTACCATTGCAGTAAGTACGGACAGGGATTACGCCAGTGTTCCATGCACTATATCCGCTATGATGTACTGTATGCCTATGTGCTTGCAAGACTGCAATACTGGTCTATGATGGTACAGAAAGACGAGGACAAGCTGCTGAAACGGCTGCTCAATGCCAGCGACAGGGAAAGAAACTCTGCGAAGAAAAAGCAGGCTGCGGAGCTGAAAAAGGCAGAGAAGCGTAAAGCCGAGGTTGACGGGCTGTTTGCTAAAATGTATGAGGACTGGTCTGCCGGACGCATAACCGAGTATAACTTCAATATGCTGTCCGAGAAGTACCAGAACGAGCAAAAGGAGCTTGAAACAAAAATAAGACAGCTTCACGAAACGATGGAAGCCGCCGTACAGACCGCAGCGGATGCTGAAAAGTGGATTGCCCTGATGAAACAGTATGTCAACCCTGTGGAGCTGACCGCCGAACTTCTGAACACTCTAATTGAAAAAATAACCGTCCACGAAGCTGTCAAGGGCGAGGACGGAAGCCGTGAGCAGGAAGTAGAAATCTACTACCGCTTCATCGGCAAAATCGACTGACCTTTCTTTTTTACCCAACAATATCTTTAATTAAGGGAAACGGGACTGAGTGTGCCGGACATCTCGCTGTTGGTGCCGCTGGCCGAGCAGCTGAACGTGACGGTGGCCGAGCTTCTGCAGGGACGCCGGGTAGAGGAGGAACAGCGCTTCACCCGCGAGGAGACCGAAGACCTCATCCGCAAGGCGCTGACCTTTTCGGCAGAGCCGCCGGAGCGCCGTCAGGCGCGGACGAGGAAGTATCTGCCGGTGTATGTCATCTGCTGCGTGCTGGGCCTCGCCGGAGCGCTGGCCGTCTGGGCGGCGGGACTGGCCGACACCGAGGGAGCGCTGGCTCTGCTCATCGTCGATGTGGTTTTCGGCGTCGTCTACGGGGCCTATGCCATGTTCTGGATGGCCGAGACCCTGCCCCGCTACTACGACGAGAACCGCATCTGCAATTTTGCACATGGTGCGTTCCACATCCACATCCCGGGGGTGTACTACAACAACCGCAACTGGAAGCATATCCTGCGGGCGTTCCGGGTCTGGTCGATGGCGTCGATGGTGCTGGTGCCGCCCTGCACGGCGGGGGCGGTCCTGCTTGAACGCGCCACCGGCTGGCAGGTGTTGGGCGCGGTGATGGTGGTGTATATCGCCTCGCTGTTCGGGGCGATCGTGATACCGGCGAAGAGGTTCGAGTGAGGGAGCGGTTTTCGGGAAGGCTGTCCTTCGTACAACCTCTCAGTCTGCTTCGCAGACAGCTCCCCTCGGTAGGGGAGCCTCTGGCGAAGAGGGAAAGCTTTGCGGAATGCCAAGGCCTCCCTCGAGTAGGGGAGGTGTCAGCGCTTCAGCGCTGACGGAGAGGTTTTCCTCCCCCCCTCTGAGACCCGCATATTATCTGGCGAAGTGGGAAATTAAGAACGTATCATCGCTTGAAAAAGCCACTTCGCCAAGGTGGCGGAATGAGGGCGGCTGGCGAACTGACCTCACTTCGCCAAAAGAGGCCACTTCGCCAAGTTGGCGAAGTGTGAAAATATAACATAGCTATATTATTTATTTGCCACTTCGCCACATAATCTACTACAGTATACAGGAGAAACTTACATGCTCAAGGATTCACAGCTCGACCTCTGCGGACGGGTGGATTTTGCCCGCACGACACCGCTGCTGGCGCGGGACGAGGCGTTCTCGTTTGCCTGCGCAGGCTGCGGCGGCTGCTGCCGGGGGCGGGAGGATATCGTGCTGTCGGGCTTCGACCTCTGGCGCATCGCGGCCCGGCTGCGCCTGCCGCCCCAGACCGTGGCCCGGGCCTTCTGCCGCGCGTCCATCGGGCAGGTGAGCCATCTGCCGGTGCTGCGGCTGGCCCCCGTGAAGGAGGAGCGGAACAACTGCCCCTTCCTCACCGAGAACCACTGCGCCATCCACGACGCCGAACCGCTGGTCTGCGCCCTCTACCCGCTGGCGCAGGAGATCAGCAGGGAAGGGGAGGTGAGCTACTTTTTGCAGCCCACCGGCTGCGGAGGGCGTGTCATCGAAGCCAAGGTGGAGGACTATCTGGCCCGCTACGACGTCCTTGCCCGGGAAGAGACCGACGTCCGCTGGGCGCAGACCTGCATGGACCTGGAAGACGTGGTGGAGCCGCTGGACGCCGCCCTCGAGCCGCCCCTGCGCCGCCGGATGCAGGCGAAGCTCTGGCAGGCACTCTATTTTAAGTTCGACGATGAGAAAGAGTACCTCCCTCAGCTGGAAGAAAACCTCGTCTGGCTGGGCGCAGAGCTCCAAAAACTGACGGACTATCAGCAGAGAAGAAACACCTATCGAAAAAAGTGATAGATGTATTCATTTTAATAGATAATTAGAACCGAAACGGCGTTGCCATCGGACGGAAATCGTGATATACTTCACGAGTGTAAAGCAGAGGCTCTCTGCCGGACATTCAAATGCTTTTCGGCGCGGCGTCCTGCTGCCGCGTAGATGGAAAAATGAGGGAGTAATCATTATGCGTAAAATCACTCGTCGTTCGTTTCTGGCTGCTGCCGCTGTCTGCGGCGCTGCTGCTGCCCTGACCGCCTGCGGCGGCTCTTCTGCATCCTCCACGGCTGCTTCTTCTGTGGCATCTTCTGCCGCAGCAGGCTCCGCTGCCGCTTCCGGCGATACCTACACCATCGGCATCTGCCAGCTGGTGCAGCACGCCGCTCTGGACGCTGCAACGCAGGGCTTTGAGGACGCTTTGACCGCAGAGTTCGGCGACAACGTGAAGTTCGACTTCCAGAACGCACAGGGTGACTCCGCTACCTGCGCCACCATCGCCAACGGCTTCGTTTCCTCTGGCGTTGACCTCATCATGGCAAACGCCACCCCCGCTCTGCAGGCTGCACAGTCTGCCACCAATGAGATCCCCGTTCTGGGCACCTCCGTCACCGAGTACGGCGTGGCTCTGGGCCTGACCGACTTCTCCGGCACCGTCGGCGGCAACATCTCCGGCACCTCTGATCTGGCTCCGCTGGACCAGCAGGCCGATATGATCGTGGAGTGGATGCCCGACGCCAAGAAGGTCGGCCTGCTGTACTGCTCCGCTGAGGCCAACAGCCAGTATCAGGTGGACGAGGTCCAGAAGTATCTGGAGGCCAAGGGCGTCACCGCGACTCAGTACGCTTTCTCCGATTCCAACGACCTGTCTTCCGTCTGCCAGAAGGCCGCTGACGAGAACGACGCTCTGTATGTCCCCACCGACAACACCGTCGCTGCCAACACCGGCATCGTGGACGGCATCTGCCGCCCGGCCAAGAAGCCCGTCTTCGCCGGTGAGGAGGGCATCTGCTCCGGCTGCGGCGTGGCCACCCTGTCCATCAGCTACTACGACCTGGGCTACACCACCGGTGAGATGGCCGTCAAGATCCTGAAGGGCGAGTCCAATGTCTCCGATATGCCCATCGAGTACACCGATGTGACCAAGAAGTACAACAAGACCATCTGCGACGATCTGGGCCTGACCGTTCCCGAAGGCTATGAGGCCATCGAGGGCTGATAAGGAACAACCTCTCCGTCACACCTGACGGTGTGCCACCTCCCCTA
>ENA-OQJK01000086-OQJK01000086.1-human-gut-metagenome-genome-assembly--contig:-NODE-86-length-21832-cov-2.808984_pt1 | contig 21832 bp, 23 predicted proteins | sample MGYA00242605_ERZ504771 | MGnify/ENA primary metagenome ERZ504771 (study PRJEB26092, sample SAMD00036353) | human gut metagenome | host: Homo sapiens | study: EMG produced TPA metagenomics assembly of... | reverse complement strand
GACCCCAACTTCATGAACGCCGTCCAGCAGATCCCCGCCACGGACGGGCAGGAGAGCGGCACCGTCATCACGGTGTACCAGAAAGGCTACAGGCTGGGCGACAAGATCGTCCGCCACGCGACCGTCGTGGTGGCCGAGTAGATCCGCAAAGACCCGCAGGGGTTTTGAATACAGACATCCGCTTCACATCTAAGCATGAGATAAACAAGTTCTTTTGAGAGGAGACTTCATTTATGAGCAAAATCATTGGTATTGACCTTGGTACTACGAATAGCTGCGTGGCTGTCATGGAGGGCGGCGAGCCCGTCGTCATCGCAAACTCCGAGGGCGCCCGCACCACCCCGTCTGTTGTTGGCTTCACCAAGACCGGTGACCGTCTGGTCGGTCAGGTCGCAAAGCGTCAGGCCATCACCAACCCCGAGAACACCGTTTCTTCCATCAAGCGTCAGATGGGTACCGACCACAAGGTGACCCTGAACGGCAAGGAGTACACTCCCCAGCAGATCAGCGCTATGATCCTGCAGAAGCTGAAGGCTGATGCGGAGGCTTATCTGGGCGAGCCTGTCACCGAGGCCGTCATCACCGTTCCCGCTTACTTCAACGACAGCCAGCGTCAGGCGACCAAGGACGCCGGCACCATCGCCGGCCTGAACGTCAAGCGTATCATCAATGAGCCTACTGCCGCTTCTCTGGCATACGGCATCGATAAGGAAGATGACCAGAAGATCATGGTCTACGACCTGGGCGGCGGCACCTTCGATGTCTCCATCATCGAGATGGGCGACGGCGTCACCGAAGTTCTGGCCACCAACGGCGACACCCATCTGGGCGGCGACGATTTCGACCAGCGCATCATCGACTGGATGGCTGACGCCTTCCAGACCGAGAACGGCATCGACCTGCGCAAGGATAAGATGGCCGCTCAGCGCCTGAAGGAAGCTGCCGAGAAGGCAAAGATCGAGCTGTCCAGCGCTATGAGCAGCCAGATCAACCTGCCCTTCATCACTGCTGACGCTACCGGCCCCAAGCACCTGGATATGACCCTGACCCGTGCAAAGTTCAACGAGCTGACCGCGGATCTGGTCGACCGCACCATGACCCCTGTCCGCAAGGCTCTGCAGGATGCCGGCCTGCGCGCATCTGACCTGAAGAAGGTCCTGATGGTCGGTGGTTCCACCCGTATCCCCGCTGTCTACGATGCAGTCAAGAAAGAGCTGAACTGCGAGCCCTTCAAGGGCATCAACCCCGATGAGTGCGTGGCTGTCGGTGCTGCTATCCAGGGCGGCGTCCTGCAGGGCGACGTCAAGGGTCTGCTGCTGCTGGATGTCACCCCGCTGAGCCTCGGCATTGAGACTCTGGGCGGCGTCTGCACCAAGATCATTGAGCGCAACACCACCATTCCTACCCACAAGAGCCAGGTCTTCTCCACTGCTGCGGATAACCAGCCCTCTGTTGAGATCAATGTCCTGCAGGGCGAGCGTGAGTTTGCCCGCGACAACAAGAGCCTCGGCGTTTTCCATCTGGACGGCATCGCTCCGGCTCCCCGTGGCGTGCCTCAGATCGAAGTCACCTTCGATATTGACGCAAACGGCATCGTGAAGGTCAGCGCGAAGGACCTGGGCACCGGCAAGGAGCAGAACATCACCATCACCGCTTCCACCAACATGTCCAAGGACGACATCGACAAGGCTGTGAAGGAAGCTGAGCAGTTTGCTGCCGACGATAAGAAGAAGCGTGAGGAAGTGGACATCCGCAACGGCGCCGACCAGATGGTCTTCCAGACGGAGAAGATGCTGAAGGAGAACGGCGACAAGATGCCCGCCGACGTCAAGAGCGAGGCTGAGGCAAAGCTGGCCGACCTGAAGACCGCTGTCCAGTCCGGCTCCATCGACGACATCAAGGCAAAGCAGGATGCTCTGAGCCACGTCTTTGAGAAGATGTATCAGGCTGCCGCTGCTGCCCAGCAGCAGGCCGCAGGCGCACAGCCCGGCCCCGATGCTGGCGCAAACGACCAGCAGAAGCCGGGCGATGACGGCGTTGTGGACGCAGACTTCAAGGAAGTCTGATTTGAGACACAGCAGTGTGTACCCGGCCAAACCGGCGGGTATGCGCGTAGAATAGCAAAAGCCGCTCCGGTTTTGCCGGGGCGGCTCTTGCTGGTTATAGAGAAAACCTCTCAGTCTCGCTGACGCTCGCCAGCTCCCCTGACAGGGGAGCCATTGGCAGGCCGGTCAGGCTTGTACAGATCTGCCTGAGGCTGTCTGTACTGGAAGCGGCAGTGCGCTGCTATATAGGGGAGGTTGCTGCTTATACGAGAGGTGATTGGATTATGGCACAGGAGAAACGTGATTACTACGAAGTGCTGGGTGTATCCAAGACGGCCACCGACGCGGATATCAAAAAGGCTTACCGCAAGCTGGCCATGAAGTACCACCCGGACTATAACCCCGGCGACAAGGAAGCCGAGGAAAAGTTCAAGGAGATTAACGAGGCAAACGAGGTGCTTTCGGACCCGAAGAAGCGCCAGCTCTACGACCAGTACGGCTTTGCCGGTGTTGACCCCAACTACGCTGCCCAGAACGGCGGCGGCTCCGGCGGCCCCGGCGGCTTTGGCGGTTTCAGCGGCTTTGGCGGCGACGGGGTTGACCTCGGCGATATTTTCGGCGACATCTTTGGCGGCGGCTTCGGCGGTTTTGGCGGCTCGAGCCGTTCGGCGAACCCCAACGCCCCCCGCAAGGGCCAGGACATCCGGGTGCGCATCACCCTGACGTTTGACGAGGCGGTGCATGGCTGCAAAAAGAAGATCACCATCACCCGCCAGCAGGAGTGTACCGAGTGCCACGGCAGCGGCTGCGCCGCCGGTTCCAGCCCGGAGACCTGCCCTGACTGCGGCGGCAGAGGCTTTGTAATTCGTCAGCAGCGTACGCCCTTCGGCGTCATGCAGACCCAGCAGCCCTGCTCCCGCTGCGGCGGCAAGGGCAAGCTCATCAAGAACCCCTGCAAGAGCTGCCACGGCAGCGGCACCATCGCGGTCAAGAAGACTCTGGAGGCCAATGTCCCTGCGGGCATCGACGACGATCAGGGCTTCCGCCTCTCGGGCATGGGCAATGCCGGCACCAACGGCGGCCCCGCAGGTGACGTCATCGTGGCGGTGACGGTCCAGCCCAGCGAGGTGTTCCAGCGCGACGAGAACAACATCTACGTCGTCTTCCCCATCACCTACAGTCAGGCTGTCCTGGGCGATACCATCACGGTGCCTTCCATCGACGGCAAGGTCGAGGTCAATGTGCCGGAAGGCACCCAGAGCGGCACCACCTTCCGCCTGCGCGGCAAGGGCGTCCAGTATGTGAATGGCAGAGGCCGCGGTGATATGTACGTCAAGTGCGAGGTCGAGATCCCTAAGAAGCTCAGCCGCACCCAGCGTGAGGCCCTGAAGAAGTTCGAGGGGACCCTGAAAGAGGATAACTACGAAAAGCGCAAGGGCTTCTTCAAAAAGCTGAAGGATATGTTCAATAACTAAATCAACACGTCCATAAACAGGCAGAGGCATCCGGTTCGGGTGCCTCTGCTTTTTGCTTGGGAAAAATGGCTTGACAATATGCTTTATATAACATATAATGAGGGTGGAGAACAAATAAAAATGCGGTGATACGATGAGCTATGAAGTAGAATATTATGAGCTTCCCGATGACTCAAGACCGGCGGAAGAGTTCATTCTGGCGCAGGACGTGAAAATGCAGGCGAAGATATTTATGGCGCTGGAGTTTCTGGAAGAGAAAGGGCCGATGCTTCGTGAGCCGTTTTCCAAACCGCTGGGTGAGGGCATCTTCGAGGTGCGGGCAAAACAGGGAACAGACATCAGCCAGGTGCTGTACTTCTTTGTAGTCGGGAAGAAGGTCACATCCTGACCAACGGATTTGTGAAAAAGACCCAGAAGACACCCCCGAGAGAGATCGAAAAAGCCAAGCGGTACAGAGCAGATCATCAGCAGAGAGAGGAGAGCTGAACAATGGGAAAGAATTTCAGAGAGACATTGAACGAGCAGATGAAAGACCCGGAATTCCGTGCAGAGTGGGAAGCGCAGGAGCCGGAACGGCAGATCATGCACGCCATTCTGGAAGGACGGCAGAACTGCAATCTGACACAGGAGCAGCTGGCACAGGTCACGGGGATCAATCAGGCCAATATCAGTCGGTTGGAAAATGGAACCGCCAATCCCTCGCTGCGGACGCTCAAGCGTCTGGCAGAAGGGATGGGCATGGAGCTGAAGCTGGAATTCGTCCCCCATGTCCAGCCGCAGCACTAAAATAAAAAGAGGGCGGCGGCCCTTCCCTTGCGGGAAGAGCCGCCGCCTTTGTTGTTCTTTGGAGTCTCCTGATTTGTTAAAGCAGGATAATAGCTGCGTTGATCACAAGGCCGATTCCGGTAGCGGAGGTGCCCAGAACCCAACTGGCACACGCAAGGTCATAGAGGAAATTAGATACACTCTTCCCCATATCATTTGCGAAATAGTCCAGACCGTCCTGAGTCCAAGTATTAGGGTTCTTCTTGCGGTAATCACGGATAGCCGTGACGCCCGCAAGCCATGCATAAGGAGGGAAGACCCATGCAGCGATAGCCTGAATAGCACTGGCACCACCGGTGGTATAGGTCATTTCCTCTTCGTTCATCACGCAGTAGGAAGCGGGCAGCATCATGATGTTTTCCATAATAGCACTCCTTTATGAACAATATCCCAAAACAGCGCGGTGTGCGCCGGTTTGACGAAAGATAGAAGTTTCCGAAAAGCCGCAGGGGAAACTTACAGGATGAGCAGCAGCGCGCTCAGGGGAGCGAGAGCCACCACCGTACCGGTGGAAACAAGGTCACGCAGGAAGTTGGAAGGCGATTTGGACATATCGTTGCCGATGGCGTCCATTGCACGGCCCATAACGGTGAGAGGATTGCCCCTGCGGTTGCTGTCAACGCTCAGCCAGTCTCTGGCCTGCGAGATGCCCCAGACATAGCTGGATGCCAGAACGGCCACGCCCGCGATGGTGACGATGCCGCCAACAGCGCTGCCGCCGGTGGTGTAGGTCATCTCATCGTCAGAAAGCACTGCGTAATCAGCAGGCAATTCCATATATTTCTTCATAAAGAATCACTCCTTCATATCAGCAGGCGGCGCACCGCACTGCAAAGATCCCTCTTGCAGAGCAAACATCTCTGACAGCATCATTCTACTACAACGCTGGATTTTGTGCAAGGGTTTTGGACAGAAACCACAAAAACCCGGAAAAATGCATGAAAAACACCTCGGAAGTTTGTGGAAAAATACTGCAATAATTCCCAGCATCAGCCCGCTGCGCCGGCCCGGTAGAGATAGGGGTCGCTTTTGAAGCTGTCGAAACTGTAGAGCACGAGGAGCTGGTCGTATGCATTGTCCGCGATGAGCTTGTCCAGCCCGTAGTTGTAGTTGCGGAAATCCACCACGTCGATGTCGGCGTAGTTGGCCGTCAGGTAAGGCGCGAAGCAGTTGGCGTAGCTGTCCTTGATGACGAGAATCCGCCCGGTGCCGTCGCCCCTGATGCGGCTCAGGCCGTTGTTGCCGTGGAGGAACATGGCATACTTGTCGTAAACGTCCAGCTTGGCCGTGTCATACAGGCCGGTCGTCTCGCCGTCGGCGGGCTGGCCGGGGCCGCTGACCGAGTAGATGGTCAGTTCGTTCGGCAGGTCATAATAAGTGATGGTGTCCGGTTCTGCGTCCGGCGTCCGCGCCTTGGAGTAGTGGGTGCCGTAGAAGCCGTCTGCCGTCAGCACGGTGTGGGCCGAGGGATCAAAGGGCGTAAGGCCCAGGGTGTCGCAGAGCAGCTTGTAGGCGTAGTAAGCGCCGGTGCTCGTCCAGTGGTGGTCGGTGCGGTAGTAGATATATTCGTCCTTGTGCGCGGTGAGGGTCTGCCGCACGTCCACAAAGCGGCCTCCGGCGGCCTGTACGGCATCGGAAAGTGAGTCGAGATAACGGTCCTCGTCCAGCAGCGGAGCCCCCGCAGGGACGTTTTCCGGGTAGATGGCGGACGCCGCAGGCACCAGCATCACGTTGACCTTGCCCGGGTACCGCTGACAGAGCGCTTCCAGCGCGGCAGTGTTCTTGGGCAGGGTGCGCGTCTCGCTGGAAACGAGGCCGTAGGTGCGGGGGAACATCATCTGCTGTCTGCCCAGCAGGATGCCGCCGCTCTGCTCCTTCTGCATCACCTTCGTTTCCACGGTGCTCTGCAGGGCGACCCAGCTGTCACGGCCCGCCACCTGGTCTTTGACGTATTTCGTGTAGGCCGTGAAGAACTTGTTCAGCCCATCAGCCGAGACGCTGGACAGGCTGGGCCGCTGGGAGAGGGTGGTGTTTTCCAGTTCACTGTAGGCTCGGTCCGGCGTGACAAGGTCCAGCACGAACAGCCCGGCAAAAAACAGGGTGAATGCGATAAGGACCGGATAGCGGAAAATCGAAGCGGAGCGCTTTGAATGTTTGTCCATCGTTCACGCCTCCTCTTAAAAGTTGAAATACAGGAACGGGCTGTTGGTGCTGCCCACGACGTAAGCCATCGAGACCGTCAGCAGCACCAGAATGGTCAGCGCCCTGGTGATGGCATTGCGGGAAAGCAGCTTCCACAGCTTTTCGATGAGCGGGGTGCAGCAGACGACGGAGACCGCCAGCAGTACGCCGTAGTTGCGCAGGAAGTAAAGGGGCATCACGCCGCCGGAAGGGATGAAAAGCTTGCGGAACAGCAGGCCGAACTCCACGCCTGCGTCGTTGCCCACGAACATGGCCCAGCCCACGACCACGAGGAAGAGGGTGTAGATATGGGGCCAGACCCTGCCCTTTTTGAGGTAGGGCAGGAGGAAGAGCTTTTCCAGAGCCAGCAGCACGAAATAGTACAGGCCCCAGCAGATGAAGTTCCAGTTCGCGCCGTGCCAGATGCCGGTGAGCAGTTCGACGACGAACAGGTTGAAGATCTGCCGCTTGAGGCCCTTGCGGTTGCCGCCGAGGGGGATATACACATACTCCCGGAACCAGCCGGACAGCGTCATGTGCCAGCGCCGCCAGAACTCGGTGATGGACCCGGAGATATAGGGGTAGTTGAAATTGGGAAGGAACTCAAAGCCCAGCATCCGGCCCAGTCCGATGGCCATATCTGAGTAGCCGGAGAAGTCGAAATAGATCTGGAAGGTGAAAGCCAGCACACCCAGCCAGGAGCCCGCCACCGTCAGCTCGCCCAGAGCCATGGCCTTATAACTCTCCCACAGCATCCCCACATTGTTGGCGATCAGTACCTTTTTCGCCATGCCCACCATAAAGGTCTGCACGCCGGAGGCGAATTTGTCCGTGGAGCAGGTCCGCTGGTCGATCTGATCCCCCAGGTCCTTGTACTTGATGATGGGTCCGGCGATCAGCTGGGGGAACAGGGTGACGAAGGTGCCGAAGTTGATGATGGACCGTTGAGCCCGGGTGTCGCCCCGGTAGACGTCGATGGTGTAGGAAAGTGTCTGGAAGGTGTAGAAGCTGATGCCCAGCGGCAGTACGCTGATGCCCTGAATGGGCGCGAAACCGGTGCCGAAGATGGCATTGATGCTGCTGAGCACGAAATTTGCATACTTGAAGTAGAAGAGCATCCCGAGACTGCCCGCCAGCGCGATGAGCAGCAGGATGAGGCGGGCGGTCTTGTTCTGCTCGAAGCGCTCAAGCCCCAGGCCGCAGAGGTAGTTGATGAGGATGAGCGCCAGCATGACCGGGAAAAAACGCACCTCGCCCCAGCAGTAGAACACGAGGCTGCACAGGAACAGGACAGTATTTTTTGAGTTTCGGGGGCGCGAGATAGTACAGCGCCAGTGTGATGGGCAGAAAGCGCAGCAGGAAGATGATGGTGCTGAAGACCACGGCGTCAGCCTCCTTTTAACATTGTGATAAAGCCGAAAAAGGCCGATGCCGCTGCGGCACCGGCCCGAGAGAGTCTGTTTATTTGCCCAGAACGTCCTTCACGGCGCTGGTCAAATCAGAAGAGCAGTCGTTGGAGGCAATGACCATCACCACGAGGTCGTCGCCGCCGTCGATGATGGCGTTCTCCACGTTGGACTGTGCCTGTGCAAACTCAGCATAGTTGCCGTAGAAAGCCACCTGATCCTGCTGGTAGGTCTTGAGGGTGTCCATGACGTCCTGTGCCTTGCCAGCGGCGGGCTGGATGGCCAGCACCAGACCGGCGTCGCCGTTGTCGTTGCTCTTGATGCCCTTGTAGCTGGTCACATCGTCGGCTTTCAGGCCAAAGTCGTACTCGATGTTCATGGCCGTTATCTCAAACTGGTTGGAGATGGGGTCGGCCTCGAGCAGGGCGTCCACGGCAGAGGCCACGGCGTCGGAAGCGCCGTTCTCCTCAGCGGAGACGGAAGCTGTCGGCTCGGAAGAAGCGCTCGGGCTGGCGGCCTCGGAGGACGCTGCGCTCGAAGCGGCAGAGGATGCGGACGAAGCGGAGCCGCCGCAGCCTGCCAGCAGGACACAGCCCGCGGCCAGCGCAGCAGCAGAAAGGACGAGTTTCAGACGAGTATTCATAAAAGATTTCCCTCTTTTGTCATTAAAATTCTGAGGCCCGGCCGCCCCGAAAACTGTCGGCCCGAAACCCCAAGATAGTCTACCATATCGACGGCAGAATTGCAAACGAAGCGTGAAATTTTAACCTTTTCTTCACCAGTGGATTCAGCCCTCGGCGGCGATGCTCTGCAGAGTCTCGATATAGTCCTCAAAGCACAGGCCGCTGGCGTTGATCTTAGCGGCGTTCTCCACGCCCACGTACCGCCAGTGCCAGGGCTCGTAGATGATCTCCGTCTTGTCCTCGGCGTCCTTGGGGTAGCGGAGGATGAAGCCGTAGTCGCCCGCGTGTTCACAGAGCCAGCGGAAGGCGGCGGTCTTCTCGAAGCCCTTGTCCAGACCGGTGTGCTCCGGGCTGTTCAGGTCGGCGGCGAGGCCGCAGTTGTGCTCGGAGTATCCCGGAGGGTTGACGACGGCAGCGGCCTTTTCCCTGGCAGCGGCATTGTCGTAGCCCTTGTCGAGGTAGTATTTGGTCTTCCGCTCGTAGAGGCTGGTCTGGTACTTGACGCTGCGGTAGCCGCTCTGCATCCAGACGGTCACGCCGTCGGCGGCAGCGGCTTTCTGCATGGAGAGGAAGGCGTCGCAGGCCGCGGTCTGCAGCGTTTTGTTGACGGCGGTGGCAGAGCCGCACTCCTTGGTATCGAAAGTATAGTCGTCCGGCATCTTGCAGGTGTGGTTCACAAGCACCATCAGCGGGTCGGCCAGCATGGCGCGGGCCTCGTCGGCGGTGAGGCCGAGGGCGTTGGCGGGGGCAGCGGTGTTCTCGGTGGAGCTCACAGTGGGATCGGCGATGCTCTGGGCCGGCATGGAGATGGCGGACGCCGCCGAAGCGCTGGGGACGGCGGCATGGCGGGTGAGCAGGAAGGTGACGCCGCCTGCGGCGACGCAGAGCATCACGGTAAGGCCGGCCACCCGGCGGATGGCACGGCTGCGTCTGCGGCGGCGCACCTCGGCGCAGGTGAGGCGCCGGCGGTGAGGATGAGGAGCAGAGGGGGTTCATAATGGACCTTCTTTCTTGTTGAGGGTGTGTATATTTTTGCACACGGGCGGACATCCTATTCCCGGGAGGCGAACAGGATGAAAATGTCGGCTGAGGAATACGGGCGCAGGGTGCGCCGGGTCGGCCCGCCCTCGCCGCTGGGCGGGGACTGCCTCTGGGCGTTTGGCGTGGGCGGCGGCATCTGCCTGCTGGGCGAGGTGCTGCGCGGGTGGTATCTGACCATGGGGCTCGACAAAGAGCTGGCCGGGACGCTCACCAGCTGCACGCTGGTGGCGCTGTCGGCATTGCTGACGACGCTGGGCCTCTACCAGAAGCTGGCCGCGAAAGCGGGCGCAGGCACCCTCGTACCCATCACGGGCTTTGCCAATGCGGTGGTCAGTGCGGCCATCGAGTTCAAGACCGAGGGCCGTGTGCTGGGGACCGGCGCGAAGATGTTCATCATCGCCGGGCCGGTCATCGTGTATGGTACGCTGGCGGCGGTGCTCTACGGCAGCGTCTACTGGCTGCTGCGGTAAAAAAGTCCTCCTGCCAAGGATACGCATAAGGAAGCGCGGAAATTGCACTTTCACACTAAAATTCAGTATACCACAAAAAACAGATAAAATCAGCCCCATAAAGGAGGAATCTGTGATGGCTGCACGACGCGGAGACACTCTTTTGTTCCCGACGCCGCCCGTCGTGGCGGCTCATGCGGCCATCGGCGGCAAAAAGGAGGGCGAAGGCCCCCTTGCCGCCTGCTTCGACGAGCTGAGCGCCGACAACTTTTTCGGCCAGTCCAACTGGGAGGCCGCCGAGAAAGAAATGGCCCTGCGGGCGGCGCGGCTCTGCCTCAAAAAGGCTGAGACGACGCCGGATAACGTCAGCCTCGCGCTGGCGGGCGACTTGCAGGCCCAGTGTACCGCGTCCAGCTACGCCCTGCGGGAGCTGGGCATCCCCTTTGTCGGCCTCTTCGGGGCCTGCAGCACGATGGCCGAGGCGCTGGGCCTCGGCGCGGCGCTGTGCAGTGCAGGCATGGCCGACGGCCTGCTGGCGATGACGTCCAGCCATTTCTGTGCGGCAGAGCGTCAGTTCCGCACGCCGCTGAGCTACGGCGCTGTCCGGACGCCCACCGCCCAGTGGACGGCTACGGCGGCGGGTGCCTGCCTGCTGCGGCCCGCCGGTGAGGGGGTGCAGCTCTGCGCCGCCACCTTCGGACGGGTGCAGGACTATAAAATAAAAGACATCAACAACATGGGTGCGGCTATGGCCCCCGCTGCCGCCGCGACCCTTTTGCACTATCTGAAGGACACCGGCAGCGCCCCGGCGGACTTCGACCGCATCTACACCGGCGACCTCGGCCATGTGGGCAGTCAGCTCCTGCGCGACCTGCTGGCGGCAGAAGGACTTCTGCTCAAAAACCATGTGGACTGCGGCTGCATCCTCTACGATGCCGCCGAGCAGACCGTGAAGAGCGGCGGCTCCGGCCCGGGCTGCTGCGCCTCCGTCCTCTGCGGGCATATCCTGCCCCGCCTCGAGAAGGGAACGCAGAAGCGGGTGCTCTTTATCGCCACCGGCGCGCTGATGAGCCAGACGACCTTTTTTGCAGAAGGAGAGCATCCCGGCCATCGCCCATCTCGTGGAGCTGCGCAGCCCGCAGCAGAAGGAGGAAAAACGGATGAATTACTTCTGGGCCTTCGTGGTGGGCGGCGGCATCTGCGTCATCGGCCAGCTGCTCATCGACCTCACCGGCCTGACCCCGGCCCGCATCCTGACGGGCTATGTGGTGGCGGGCGTCATTCTCTCGGCGGTGGGGTGGTATGCGCCGCTGGCGGAGTTCGCGGGGTGCGGCGCCACCGTGCCGCTGCTGGGCTTCGGCCATCTGCTGGCGAAAGGCGTGCGGACGGCCATCGAAGAGGAAGGGGCCATCGGCATCCTCACCGGCGGGCTGACTGCCGCCGCGGCAGGGATCACCACCAGCCTTGTGTGCGGAGTCGTCTGCTCGTGGGTGGGGAAGAGCCATGACCAGAATTAGAAAAACATCCCGGCTCAAGCCGGGATGTTTTTGTGTGTAAGGCGGGCCGTTTCGCCTCATTTTTCGCCCTGAGTGCGTTATATTGGGGCCAGAAGGAGGCGAAAAGCCATGCGACAGGAAACACAATGGACGACGATCTTCTGGGAGGGCTGGACGGCGCTGGCGCTCTGTGCAGCGGCGGTGTTCTGGCCCGGCAGTGCGGCGCTGGGTTATCCGGCTGTGCTCTGGCCGGGGCTGGCCCTTGCGGCGGCGGTCCCCGTCCTCTGGGCCGGGTGGTGGCTCTGGGGGGAGAAGATCCCGCCGCTGCCGGAGGAGGAGCTGATGGCGAAACCGGGGAGGATACATATTGTTACTGAGGAGGCTCTTCTGTGATGAGGGGAGAGTGTTTTCTCGCGCCGGTGGCGCGGGGGTAGAGCGCGGTTACGCGGGGCTAAGTTCTCTTTTTGCGTGCCAAAAAGAGAACCAGAAAAGCACCAGCGATTTCGACGCGCTGGATCCACGAGAAAGGGGCTGCTCGCCCCTTTCAGACCCCAAAGGGGTTGTCGAAGCCCAAAAATGCTAGCCGCTTCGCTAAACGCATTTTTTGGGCTTCTCCGGTTTACGGCTCCGCCGATGGTGTTACGCTTTCGCAGAACTTTACGTTCAGCAAGGGCGTAAAGTCTGCTGCGAAGCAGCAAATTGGAGAAACGAGAAAAAAGCGTTAAGCGCAGCGACTAGCTTTTTTCCGTTTCGACCTCATCTTCGGAATCGTTAAGGGCGAGCAGCCCTTAACTCGTTGCGGGGAGAGTGGAGTCCAGAGGTAGGGAGGGGGGAGTCGAAACACCCCTCCCTACCTCTGGCCCGCGCGGAGCGCAAGCCGCTTGACCAAAAGAAAAAACCAGCCCCGCGCCACCAGCGCGCCCGCGCGGAGCGCAAAGCCACTTGACCAAAAGAAAAAACCAGCCCCGCGCCACCAGCGCGAGAACCAGCTCAAAGAAAAAACCAGCCCTGCGCTCTGGCCCGCGCGGAGCGCAAGCCACTTGACCAAAAGAAAGAACACAAATCCGCGCCGCCGGCGCGCAAAGAAAGTAACGGATCTTACGATAATACAAGAAGTATAAGGAGGCCCACTATGTCCAATATCGTCATCATCGGCTCCGGCCCGGCGGGGGTGTCCGCCGCGCTGTACACTGCCCGTGCGGGGGTGGACACCACCGTCCTCACCCGGGGGCCGGGTGCGCTTGACCGCGCGGAGCTTATCCAGAACTACTACGGCTTCGCCTCCCCCATCTCGGGTGCGGAATTGGAGCGTCAGGGCATCGAGGGGGCCAAGGCTGTGGGCGTCAAATTTGTGACCACCGAGGCCGTGGGTCTGACCTATACCGATAAACTCACTGTAGAAACCCTCGATGGAGATTACCCGGCGGACGCTGTTGTCCTCGCCACAGGTGCTTCGCGGGCGACGCCCCGCATCCCGGGGCTGGCGGGCCTCGAGGGCCACGGCGTCAGCTATTGCGCCACCTGCGATGCCTTTTTCTATCGCGGCAAAGATGTGGCCGTGGTAGGCAGCGGCGAGTACGCCCTGCATGAGGTGCAGGCGCTTTTGCCGGTGGAGGCCAGCGTCACCCTCCTACTGAATGGCGCGCCGCCGGCGGCAGAGTTTCCGCCGGAGGTGGCTGTCCGGCCTGAAAAAATCGACGCCATCCTCGGCGAGCAGAAAGTCACCGGCGTCCAGCTGTCCGGCGGCGATGTGGTGGAGCTGGCGGGTGTGTTTGTGGCTCTGGGCGTTGCGGGCAGTACGGCGCTGGCCCGGAAAATCGGTGCCGCTGTGGAGAACGGCCGCATCGTGACAGATGAAAAAATGCAGACCACCGTCCCCGGCCTCTACGCCGCCGGAGACTGCACCGGCGGGCTTTTGCAGGTGGCGAAGGCCGTCTATGAGGGCGCTCTGGCAGGCACCGAAGCCGCCAAGGCGCTGCGGAAGAGGTGATTTAAGATGCCGGAGATCCTGCCTATCCCCAAATGCGGCGAGCACCGCCAGTGTCTCGCCTGTGCCTTCCCCTTCTGGGACAAGCTGACCGCCGAGCAGCAGGAGATGCTCTGCCGCACTACCCGCCCGGTGCGCTATCGCAAGGGCGAGCGGGTCCACAGCCCGGTGGAGAACTGCGTGGGCATCCTGTTGCTGCGCACCGGCCAGTTCCGGGCGTATCTTCTCTCCGACGATGGCCGGGACGTGACCCTCTACCGTCTCTTTGGCGGTGAGATCTGCATCCTCTCCGCCTCCTGCGTTATGGACTCGGTGAATTTTGACCTCTACATCGACGCCGAGGAGGACACCGAGGCCTACTGCATCAGCGCGGGCGTCTTCCGCAGCCTCATGCAGCAGAACGTGGAGGTGCGGTGCTTCGCCTACCAGATGACCGCCGAGCGCTTCTCCGACACCATGTGGACGATGCAGCAGATCCTCTTCATGAGCGCCGACCGGCGGCTGGCCATCTTCCTCGCGGACGAGCTTGCCAAGACCGGCGGCGACGATGTCTGCCTGACCCAGGACCAGATGGCAAAGTACATGGGTTCCGCCCGCGAGGTGGTGAGCCGCCTGCTGAAATACTTCGCCGGTGAGGGCATCGTGAAGCTCTACCGCGGCGGGGTGACCGTGACGGATAAGGACAGACTGACGAAGATAGCACACGGAGAATAAAACAGAAAAGGGACGCTGCGCACAATGCGCAGCGTCCCTTTTATCGTGCGGAATTACCCTTTGCACCCCTGCTCTTCCCAGTCGCCGAAGTCGGAGACGTCGGCGATTTTAGTCGGGTCGAACTTGCCGTTTTCGTCCTTGGGGGCGACGGCAGGGCCGGCCTCCACGGGGTTCGGGTTCGGAGCCTCGGGGTCACAGACCGGGCGCTCCTCGCTCAGGTCGGGCGGGGCCACCGGCTCTGCGGCCTCAGCGGGCGCTGCCTCCGTCTCAGGGGCGGCGGGCTCCTCGGCGGGAGCGGTCTCTTCTGCCGGTGCGGCGGCTTCGGCCTCCGCCTTAGCCTCACCCTCGGCGTATGCCTCGGCGGTCTTGGCGGCCTCTGCGTCGTCCTTTTCGGCTTCCTCGGGGAACTCGATGGATTCGATGATGGGTGCGGCCTTCTCGTTCAGGAGCTTGTCCATGATGACGATGGCGGCACCGGTGGCCGCCACAGCGGCGGCAGTACCCAGAATGCGGAAGATTGCTTTCATGCCATGACCTCCTTGGTTATGTTGCGGTTAGGAGAAGGTGACAACATCGTTCAGCGGCTTCTCGGCAGGCTCCACCGACAGTGCGGTGAGCACCGGGCCTTTGCCGCGGTAGATGTTATGGAACTTATAGCCGACCTTTGCGGTCACTTTGACCCATGCCCGCTGCTCGAGGGCCTTGCAGCCGTCGTAGCTGCAGGGGAAGCCCACGAACTGGATGTCCTGTACGCAGCAGGTCATGGCGAACCGGCCCGGCACGAAACTGTTCTTGCCGGCACGGTTGGTCTGGCAGACCTGTGCGAGGAACTTGACGGTCTTGCCCGCGTACTTCTGGGGCTCGTCCTGACAGTCCATATACCAGATGCCGTAATCGTCGTCCGGGATGTCGATGACCGGGGCGTTGATGTCGAAGGGCAGGGGGTCGGGGATGTCGTCGTAAGCCACGCTGCCGTCCTTGAACTCGTAGGCGATGTCGCACTTGCGGGATGCCTGACGCACCAGCTTGTGCAGCTCCTGACGGGCGGCGTCGTTGTTGACGGCCTCGGCGCGGTTGAAGACGATGAGCTCACTGCGGGCGATCTTGTCCAGCATCAGCGCACGCATGGAGTTGTCGCGGGCGTAGGTCAGCGCGGTGGTGCCGTCGGCGGTGGCGATGCACTGGTAGACGATCCAGTTCTCAGGCAGATTGTTTGCCAGATCCTGCAGCATCCACATACCGTTGTACTCGATGACCACGCGGCCTGCGTCGGCCTCCCTGGCCAACTTCGCGAGGTTCTGGGGGTTCAGCTCGGCCTTGTCCTCGAGGTTGTAGAGCGTCACGCCGGGGAAGGCGAACTTCTTCTCATTGTACTCTTCTTCGCCCTCTTCGCAGACCAGCAGAAGGGTCTTGTCGCCGGAGTCGAAGTTGGGGTCTTCAAAGGTCTCCTGAATGAACTTGGTCTTGCCGCTCTCGAGGAAGCCCACAAACAGGTAAACCGGGATCGCATTTGCCATAATCTTTTATCCTTTCAGGGTCGATCAGCAGCCGAACAGTGCGGCGATGGCCTTTTCATCCAGCTTGGAGCCGATGACCACCAGCTTGCCGCCGACGTCCGCGCCGCGTGCGCGGACTTCCCACTCGCCGGGAACGTAGTCGAACTCCAGCCAGCCGTCTGCGCCGCCGTCCACGATGCCCTTGGAGCGGAGGATCATGCCGTAATTGCCGGTGTCCAGCTCGGTGAGGGCGTGCTCAATGTCAGCCTTGGAGAACTTCTTGGCCGTCTCGACGCCCCAGCTGGTGAAGACCTCGTCGGCGTCGTGGCCATGATGATGATGGTGATGATGGCCGCAGCAGCAATGCTCGTCGTGGTCATCATCATGGTCGTGGTGGTGATGATGCTCATGCTCGTCTTCATCATCGTCATCGTGGTCATGGTGATGGCCGCAGCAGCAATGCTCATCATGGTCATCGTCGTGGTCGTGATGATGATGGTGCTCGTGCTCATCCTCATCATCGTCGTCGTCATCATGATGATGGCCGCAGCAGCAATGCTCGTCGTGGTCATCGTCGTGATGATGATGGTGTTCGTGCTCTTCTTCCTCGTCCTCGTGGGCGTGCTCTGCGTTAGCCTTGGCAGCCATGGCGATCAGCTCAGCCTTGAAGTCGTCCTTGGTGGACATGGCCTTGAGGATCTGCTCGCCGGTCAGGGCGTCCCAGGCAGTGGTGACGATGGTGGCGGTGGGGTTCTTCTCACGCAGCATGGCCACAGCGGCGGCGATCTTTTCCTCGGTGGCGTTCTGGGTGCGGCTCAGGATGATGCAGCTTGCGTGGCTGATCTGGTCGTCGTAGAACTCACCGAAGTTCTTCATATACATCTTGACCTTGTTGACGTCGGCCACGGTGACGAAGCTGCTCAGCTGAACATCCAGATGCTCGGCCACGCCCTCGACAGCGCGGGTCACGTCGGACAGCTTGCCGACGCCGGAGGGCTCGATGACGATGCGGTCGGGGTGGTACTGCTCCACCACCTGCTGCAGAGCGGCGCGGAAATCGCCCACCAGAGAGCAGCAGATGCAGCCGGCGTTCAGCTCATTGATCTGGATGCCGGACTCCTTCAAAAAGCCGCCGTCGATGCCGATCTCGCCGAACTCATTCTCGATGAGCACGACCTTCTGGCCTGCAAAGGACTCTTTGATGAGCTTCTTGATAAGGGTGGTCTTACCGGCGCCAAGGAAGCCGGAGAAAATATCGATCTTGGTCATAGTCTGAAATGCCTCTTTCTTTTATGCAGACGCCGCAAAGGCGCTGCCCAGCAGGCCCGTCGGGCCTTACAAGCAGTCCGGGCCGCTGAGTGCTGACCCGTAAAATTCCTACACTCCTATTATAACAAGGCTGTCAATGGCAAACCGGCCTTTTTGATGAGAAATTTGTAACATTTTTTGCAATTTGCTTGCGTTTTCGGGCGACAGGACCAAAATGATACCTGCAGAATTGCATTCTGCGCCCCGGAATGATACAATAAGGGACAGCAAACCATCGCCGCCGGACGTTTTTCCGGCAGAATAAAGAAAGAAGGCTTTTTGACATGAGCATGAATACCGTTCCCGAGCGTCTGGCCGCCCTGCGCGAGGCCATGAAGGCAAACGGCGTGGACGTCTACCTCATCCCGGTGGGAGACCCGCACGCCAGCGAGTATATGCCCGACCACTACACTGCCCTGACCTACTTCTCCGGCTTCCACGGCGAGAACTCCAACTTCGTCGTCACCATGACCGAGAGCGCTGTCTGGGCCGATGGCCGTTACTTCGTGCAGGCCGAGAAGGAGATCGCTGGCACGGAGATCCAGCTGATGCGGATGGGCGAGCCGGGCGTGCCGACCGCCGAGCAGTACTGCGGCAAAGTCCTGCCCGAGGGCGGCAAGCTGGGCCTCTGCGGCCTGACTGCCTCCTGCGGTCTGGTGCGCAGCCTGCAGAAAGAGCTGGATGCCAAGAAAGGCACCATCAAGCTGCTGGACCTCGAGGACGAGCTGTGGACGGAGGGCCGTCCCGCCCTGCCTGCCACCCCGGCATGGCTTCTGCCGAAAGAGTACGCAGGCTTCTCCCCTGCCGAGAAGCTGGGCCAGCTGCGTGCGAAGCTCTCTGAGCTGGGCTGCACCGCACAGCTGGTGGGCAAGCTGGACAATCTGGCATGGCTGCTCAATCTGCGTGCGATGGACATTCAATGCACCCCCTACGCCATGGCGTACTGCTATGTGACCCCCGATAAGGCGACGCTCTTCATCAACACCGCCCGCGTCAGCGCCGAGGCTGCTGCGGAGCTGAAGGAGAACGGCGTGGAGCTGGCCGAGTACGACGATGTGCTTACCGTCCTCGCCGCCCAGACCGAAGAGCAGACCGTTCTGGCCGACCCCGCTTCCGTCAACTACGCCGTCTACCAGACCCTGCAGGCCAACCCGGCTCTGACCGTCAAGGACGAGGCCGACCCCCTGCTGCCCATGAAGGGCGTCAAGAACGAAGTCGAGCTGGCTCACACCCGCGAAACTCACATCCGGGACGGCGTGGCTATGGTGCGCTTCCAGATCGAGCTGGAGAACCGTCTGGCTGCCGGCGAAGAGCTGACTGAGCTGACCATCGACGAGATCCTCCACAAGTACCGCAGCGCACAGGACAAGTTCCTGACCGAGAGCTTCGGCACCATTGCAGCTTACGGCCCCAACGCCGCCATGATGCACTATCACGCCACTGAGGAAGACCACGCAAAGCTCGAGAAGAAGGGCTTCTTGCTGGTGGACAGCGGCGCGACCTATATGGACGGCACCACCGACATCACCCGCACCTACCCGCTGGGTGAGCTGACGGAGGACGAGCGCCTGTTCTACACCTGGACTTTACAGTGCCACATCGACATCGCCCGGGCTGTCTGGCTGGACTACTGCGACGGCCATATGCTGGACACCATCGCCCGTGAGCCGCTGTGGCGCCACCTCATCAACTACCGCTGCGGCACCGGCCACAGCGTCAGCTACGTGGGCAACGTCCACGAAGGCCCCCACGCCCTGAACGGCCGCAACACCACCGTCTTTAAGCCGGGCATGATCGTCACCGACGAGCCGGGCGTCTATGAGGGCGGCGTCGTGGGCATCCGCATCGAGAATGAGCTGGAGTGCTACCACAAGGCATCCAACCGAGTACGGCGAGTTCCTGGCGTTCCGCCCCATCATGTTCGTGCCGATCGCCACCTCCCCCATCGTCCCGGGCGTTCTGAGCCGCGACGAGCTGGATTGGCTGAACGCCTACCACCGCGAGGTCTTCGAGAAGCTGGCTCCCCGCCTGACCGAGGACGAGCGCGACTGGCTGGCTAAGAAGTGTGCCGCCATCGGAGCGTAAATAAAAAAGCGGGAGGCCCCGCAGGGGCCTCCCGCTTTTATTTAGGATGAGATATCTGCCTTGTGCTCTTTCCAGTAGGCTTTCGCCTCGTCGATGACCTTCTTGAAGGGGCCGGAGGGGTAAGTGCTCTCGGCGATGTCGATGAGGAATTTGTAGAGCTGGGGCCGCACCTGCTCATACATCCCAAGCCGGGTGTAGAGGTCCTTGTAGTAGTGGAACACCTGGATCTTGTTCTGCACCAGAGTGGCGGGCTTTATCTGGGTGTGGCAGATGCTCTGAGGGTTCTGGACGTAGTAGTAGCCGGGCTGCGGGATGGACGCAAAGACTTCGGCGTACTGGATATACTGCATGTTGAACACGAGGTCTTCGGCCCAGCGCATCTCGCTGGTAAAGCGGATGTCGTGCCGGGTGAGGATGTCGCGGCGGTAGAGCTTGTTCCAGAGCACGCTGTAAAAGTAAGAGGCGGGCTTGTCCATCAGGCGGCGGGCGAAGGTGTCCTTGTCGTAGACGCCCTCGGGCAGGAAACCGTATTCCCGGTTCTCCGGCGGGCGTGCAACGTGCATGACGCCGAGGTCGTCCTGGATCTTTTCCAGCACCTGTTCCGGCTTCGACGCCCCGGCGGGGATGACCATGGTGTAGGGCGAGATGACGAGGTCGGCACCGGTCTTCTCTGCCGCCTCCACCAGCCGGGCCGTGTAGTCCGGGGCGATGTAGTCATCGCTGTCCACGAACTGGACGTACTTACCGCCGGCAAGCTTCAGGCCGAGATTCCGGGTGTCGGACACGCCGGAGTTTGCCTTGTCCACCAGCAGGATGCGGCTGTCCTTTTTGCGGAACTCCTCGCAGACGGGCAGGCTCTTATCTTTGGAGCCGTCGTTGATGACGATGAGCTCGAGGTTCTTGTACTCCTGCCCGCAGATGCTTTCGAGGCAGCGGCTCAGGTGGCTCTGGGCATTGTACACAGGGACGATGATGCTGACGAGAGGCATTTCCATAGCAGTTCCTCCTTTTGCTTTCTTCTGTTTTTTATAGCAATGATACTCCCGCCGGGCCGAAAAAGCAAGCGCCGGCGGCAGGCCCGAAAGGGGGCTTCGGAATGATATTTCATATCGCGGTGTGCAGCCCGGACAGCGTCCTCCGCAGCCGGGTGGAGCGGCAGTGTCTCGACTATTATGCCCGGCGGGACGACGCCTGCATCATCGAGCAGCTGGACAGCCCGGAGGCCCTGCTGGCCCGGGACGACGCCGGGGAGCGGTACGAGCTGTATCTTATTGAGCTGCCGTCCACGGCAGCTGCCGCATCGGAAATCATGTAACGTATTTTCTTCCAAATTGAAGTCCTCCTGTCTGAAATTATATTTTATTCGCTATACGCTTTTGGCACATCGAAAAGAACCAGCACTGCGAAAAAAGTTATATCGCTGTACTGGTTCAATTATAGCCTTGATAGAACTCTCATTCAATTGGTTTCGGTCGCAACTTTCGACATATAACTCTCTGTCTTAAGCTATCCAAACAACTCCTTGAGAGCCTGTGCATTCTGTGCATCCGCAGATTTTCTGTTCTCCTGCTGTATCTGCGTATAAACCTCCTTGCGGTAAATCGGCACCTCCTTCGGTGCACTTACACCGAGCTTAATCTGGTCGCCTCTGATTTCCAGAATAGTAATCTCTATGTCATTATTAATCACCAGAGATTCACCCTTTTTTCTTGTAAGAGCCAGCATACTATTCACCCGCCCTTTCTTTTTTCCCTTTTATGATGTCATAAATCGGGAAGTGCACCTTGTAGTCATCCTCAACTATAAGCTGTGCTGCTTTGTTGCTGTCGGTATTGACCACAATAGGAGCCTTTAAATTGCAGGCAATCTTTGTGATGTCGCTAGGCACATTTACAGTGACGATCACATACATATTCTCCTCATTCAGATCTCCAAGAGGTGCAAGAAGCTCCTCGTTGACCGTCGGCTTGTAGTCCGGCATGATGATATCCGGTGTCATGACAGGAAATGCAATATCTCCATCATCCATCGATTGAAGCCACATGATAGACTTCTTATCATTCTCCTTCTCCGAATTGTATATCAGAGTGTAGTTTTTCAGCTCCGAAAAGCCTATCATCCCCTTCTCCATTGTGATGATTTTGTCCTGTGGGATGTCAATTTCCCCAAATATTCTCGTTTTTGCCCTCATGGCTTCCTCCTTTTCGCCCGCTCCGCGAGCGTTATATAATCCGGTAGCTGTGTACCGTTTTTAAAATCCTTACAGATAATCAAGCAATGTCTGTGAGTTTGCCTTTGATGCCGCTGTCAGACTGGACTGATATGCATTGTACATAGCGTAAAAATCAATGATTATATCAGAAATATCCCTATCCTCATTGGTCGATTTAAGCTCCTCTATGGTCGTCTGCTGCTCCTCAACTCTGTTCTTGATGAGAGTGAGGCGGCTCTTTGTGCTTCCCGAATTGGTGAGTGCCAGATTTACCTTATTCAAATGATCATCAAAGCGTGTGATGTACTGGCTGTAGGTCTTTTGCAAATTGTTGTCGGCATAGTCAGCCTCCTGCTCTGCAGCCTCTAAATATGTCTTAAGCTTTGCCTGTGAATCCTTGTCAGAGTACTGCTGTTGCTGCATCATCTT
>ENA-OQJK01000077-OQJK01000077.1-human-gut-metagenome-genome-assembly--contig:-NODE-77-length-23483-cov-2.782026_pt1 | contig 23483 bp, 23 predicted proteins | sample MGYA00242605_ERZ504771 | MGnify/ENA primary metagenome ERZ504771 (study PRJEB26092, sample SAMD00036353) | human gut metagenome | host: Homo sapiens | study: EMG produced TPA metagenomics assembly of... | reverse complement strand
GGTGAAAAATCATGTACTGGCCGTATCCGGCATGGGAGATGAAGCTCCGCCCACTCTCGGCGGAAGAAACGGAGGGAGTGATGTATTATGATCCTGCTGCAACGGGTGAACGAATCCAAAAACCTCCGAAAAGACCGTGAAGTGACACAAGAACAGCTTGCCATTGACCTGAACATCAGCGACCGCTATATGAGAAATCTGGAGAAGGGTGAGAAAGTTCCGTCTGTTGACCTTTTTGTGGAGCTGCGGGAGCGGTTCGGCTCCTCGCTGGACTACATCGTTTTGGGTGTGTCTGCATCCCAGCGGGAACAAGAGCTGCAAGATCAGCTGCAAATGCTCCGCAAAGAACTGAAAGAAATGCAGCGGCGGATTCTTGTTATGCTGGAAATGCTGGGCGAATCTGCTTGATCAAACGCTTTACTGTTCTGAACCGGAACGATTGGTTCCGGTGAAAATGGCAAAACCGGAACTACTGGTTCCTAACGAGAACTTCAGTTTTCAAGTACACTATGGTCACAGCAAGGGCAGCCCCCCTAACAGGGGACGACAAACCCGAAACTGTACCGTGTACCTTGAAAATTGAAGAAGCAGCTTTTCGGCACTTCCAGACAATGATACTTCCGTAATTCGCGGCCCGGTCAGAAAGCAGACGGGGTGGCTGAGATGCCAATGGAGCGGTGCAAATCCGCCGCCGAAAAGTTCCCACCTCCGGGGTGTCGAGGACAAATAGGAGAAAAACAGTATTTTTCAAACCACCAGTTGAGGATCTCTCGGCTGGTGGTTTTACATTTCCCATCAAAATACCGATATGGAGGAAATCTATATGAGTCGATTTTATAACAACTGCGTAGACGAAGCCAGCTTGACTACCCTCTGCCCGATTTGTCTGGATTCCTTTCAGGGGGCAAAGGGCGTTCGCGTCCGGCGCGCAGACCCTAAGCAGAAGATCAAGGATGTCTGCACCTACTGCCAGATTCGCTATGGTTTCGATTATTATGTACAGCCCGATAAGAACGCTGGGCAGTATGTGAAGCGAGGCCATTTCGATGATGAATCTGAATGCGCTTAAAATCGACCCGGAGTTTCAGGGCAAGATCCCGCCCCTGAATTTTGAAGAAGAACAACAGCTTGAGCAGAACATTCTCCACGAAGGGCGGCTGCTGAATCCCATTATCATCTGGAATGGCTTTATTCTGGACGGGCATACCCGCTACCGCATCCTGCGGAAGCATCCGTTCATCGCCTACCAGATACAGGAGATCGAACTGGATAACCGTTACGCAGCTCTCTCATGGATCTGCCAGAACCAGCTTGGACGCAGAAATCTCGACCCGGAACGGAAGAAGTTTCTGATGGGCAAGCTGTATGAATCCGAAAAGCTGGCACGGGGCGGCTCCAAAGAGCGGGCACACGATGAGAACGGACGGTTCACCTCAATGGTTCAAAATGATCCATTGAGGGCAAAGCGGCTCTCCACCTGTGAGCGCATTGCCGCCCAGAACGGTGTGGGACCAGCCACTGTAAAAAGAGCAGAAAAATATGCCAAAGGCGTGGACGCAGCGGAAGATGCAGTCCCCGGTGCAAGAGAAGAAATCCTGACCGGGCGCATCAAGGCAACGATGGCAGAATCACGCTGCAAAACGCCAAAGCAGAAATTCCTGCTGCTCTTGCAGAATTGCGGAAGCCAAAGCAGGAACGTCAGCCCCGAAAAAGCCGAAACATCTTCTTCAAAAACAAACGCTTTCTGAAATCAGCAAAAGCATCCAAGGGCATCAACGCCAGCTTACTGCCGAAGAAAGAACCTCTCTGAAAGCATCCATTGACAACCGCTATCAGGAACGGGCCGTTGCAAACGGCTCCCTGATGATGTGCGAGGTACAGGGTGCAAAAGAGGACTTCATTCGCCGCTGGAATAGCATTTTCAAAGAATACCCGGATGTTTTTGAAGATTCGGACTGCCGCAAGATCATTTATGACTTGACCGAAGATGCCGTACAGTATCTTCTGAAAATAAAGGAGAAAACGCTATGATGCTTTCTAACCTGAACCTTTCCAGCCTGCCGGAGTGTAACTTCGAGGTGCGGTACGTTGACAGCGTTCTGCTGAACCCCTGCGCCGAATATCAGCGGCTGCTCCGCATGGGCAAGGTTGCACGAATCGCAGCTAAACTTTTCGGAGTACATCGCCAATGAGCCGAAAGTCAGCTGCCGGGATGGCCGCTACTTCGTCTTTGATGGTCAGAACACCATTGAGGCACGGAAAACGTGCAACGGTGGGCGTGACCTCCCGATTCGCTGCAAGGTCTTCTACGGCCTTTCCAAAGAGCATGAAGCTCTGCTGTTTGCTGTGCAGACAGGCATTTCCAGCGAACTGACCGCTGGTGAACAGCTTCGTGCCAAACTGGTGGCACACGAAGAAAACGCCTGCGATTTTGTTTCGGTAACGGAGGACACAGGTGTCCGCTTTGCACTGGATGGGATTCGCGCTCCATGGAAAATCTACTGCATCCGCTCGGCTTACTACATCTACAAGAGTTACGGCGCTGCCCTTTACCGGGAAATGCTGAGTATCCTTGTGGATGCGTGGGATGGAGATTCGGATTCGTTCCTGTCTGGCATCCTGCACGGCATGGCTCGTTTTCTGGCTCTGTATCAGGGCGAATACAGCCGGGAGCGGCTGGTTGGTCGGCTGCGCACGGTGCATCCCAAGACCATCATCCGGCTGGCACAGAACGACACTGGCAACATGGCGGACCGCCACATGAAACAGATCCTGTCCATTTACAACGGTGCTGGTCGTGCCCACAGTCTGCCTTGCAAGCGGTGATGAGCATGATCCCAGTCAACCGAAAATTTTTGCGCGGTGATATTTACTACGCCAATCTGGAGCCGCACCTTGGCTCCGAGCAGGGCGGTATCCGCCCTGTGGTCGTGGTGCAGAACAACACCGCAAACTGCTATTCGCCCAACCTCATTGTTGCGCCTGTCACATCCAATACTGCAAAGAAGCCCGATCACCAAGCCCACGTTCTTGTGGACGGTAATCGGGCTTTTTTGCAGCCCTCTATGATCTTGGCAGAATCTGTCCAGACCATCAGTAAGGGACGGCTGATCCGCCCGATGGGGCGGTTGAGCATCCCGGAACTCATTCGGCTTAATTATGCGCTGCTGTATCAGCTCGATTTGAACGAATGGGTATGGAGAAAGGAGGCCTATGAACGCTATCTGCGATACCACCGCTAAATCCGAAACTCTTTCCGTCAAAGGCTGCAAAGTCAAGATCACCTATGCGTCTGCGGATACGGACTGTCTGGATGCCATCCAGAAACTATTGCAGACCACCATTCTGCGGACGGCAGGACACACTGCTGCCTGACATCCTTGTATTCCTTAACTGCGTGAGATAAGATAAAATCGAACTGAACCTTGAAAACCTGATATGAACAATACCCGTTTGATTTTGCTTTTCTCGCCAAAAGAAAGTGAGAATGCAATGAAAAAACGCGTTTATACATTATACCGTGTTTCGACCAAAGGACAGGTCGAAAAGGATGACATCCCCATGCAGAAAGAAGCCTGCCGCAACTTTGCAGAAAGTCAGGGCTGGGAGATTGTCAAGGAGTTTTCCGAGAAAGGAGTTTCCGGCTTTAAGAAGTCTGCCAAAGACCGTGACGAACTCCAGAAAATTCAACAGGCTGCGATGGAAGGCAAGTTTGACATCCTGCTGGTGTTCATGTTTGACCGTCTCGGTCGCCGTGATGATGAAACGCCCTTTATCGTGGAATGGTTCACGAAGCAGGGCATCGAAGTCTGGAGCGTGAACGAAGGACAGCAGCGATTTGACACCCATGTGGACAAGCTGATGAACTACATCCGCTACTGGCAGGCATCCGGCGAGAGCCTGAAAACCTCTGTCCGTACCCGGACAAGGCTGGAACAGCTCACCGGGGAAGGTCACTATACAGGCGGCACCGTGGCTTTTGGCTACAAGCGTGTCCGCCTTGGTCGGGTGAACAAGAAGAATCAGGAAGTCTGTGACCTTGTGATCGACGAAGCGGAAGCTGAGATCGTCCGGCTGATCTTTCACAAGTATGTTTATGAGGGCTACGGCGCACAGAAGTTGAGCCACTATCTTTATGAACAGGGAGTCGTAGGACGGAACAACAAAAACATTCCCAACACCAGCATCGTTCGGATGATCAAGAACAAAGGATACACGGGGTACCTCATCAACGGTGCAGTGGAAACCGAGTGTCCGCAGCTCCGCATCATCGAACCAGAGCTGTTCGAGCAGGCACAGGAACTGCGGCAGGCACGCACCTGTGAGCGTGGCGGCACTTCACTGGGCACCAGTTCCAAAGCCCTGTTGACCGGGCTGGTTTACTGCGGTCACTGCGGCAACCGCCTGAGCCTGACCAGCAGCGGACGGACACACACCTACGCCGATGGGCATACGGTGAAAGAAGTCCGGCCCCGGTATAGCTGCTTTTATAAGATCCGGCATCCGGGTGACTGCGATGGGCAGTCCGGCTATGGTGTTTCCAAGCTGGATTCCATTGTAGAAGAAGTTGTCCGGCAGATCTTCGCACAGTTCCGGGAAGTTTCCCGGAAGAAGCTGCTGGAATCGGTCAAGACCAACGATGCCGCCCGCATCCAGAAGAAAATCAAGAAAATCCAGAAAGACTTGGAATCCAAGCAGAAAGAGCTGGACGACCTGAAAGCCGAAACCATTCTGGTCATCCGGGGCGTAAGTGCCTTGGACAAAGAACTGCTCGGCACACTGGTAGCCGAGGCAAGAGAGACTTTGGAAACTCTGGAAAAGCAGCTCGTGCAGGCACAGGAAGAATACGAAGAAGCCACCAAAACGGCAAAGCGCAGCAACTACATCTGCAACGAGCTGTTTACATGGGCGGATGTGTACGACACCGCCAACCACGATGAACGCCGCGCTATCTTGCAGCAGTTCATTACGGAGATTCGTGTCCGAAAAGACTACGAAATCTCGATCACCCTGAACGCCAGCTTCAACCAAGTGGAACAGCTCAAGGCTGTGTCAACCTACGATGGCGCGGAAATTTTTGAAGAAATTTCCGAGAAGGAGGCATAAAAGCGATGTGCTTGCCCGCAGAACTCTGCAAAATGCAAAGAAAGAGACGTGAAAGCGATGGATTTTCAAAAAGTACATTGATGACCCCGCCCGGTTCGCATCCGACTTCAGGGTTCGGAGTCCGGCACGGTCCGCCAAAGTTTTTTTGGCCATAAAAAACGCCGCATCGTACAAAACGATGCGGCAAATTGGTGGACCTAGAGGGATTCGAACCCTTGACCTCTCGGATGCGAACCGAACGCTCTCCCAGCTGAGCTATAGGCCCATATTTAGGGGCGTGACTCGATTGGGCGACCAACCGACATACTCCCCATTTGAATGCCCACAACTCTGTGGGGCACAAAAGCGATACGCTTGCACTCCCAGCTGAGCTATAGGCCCATATTTGTTTTTCGGAACGAGAACAGTGTAACTCTTTTAGAAGGATTTGTCAAGGACTTTTCACCCGGGCGGCCTGCGGGGAACGTCCGGCTGAATCGGACGCGCCGTTTCTTAAAAAACGATAGATCCTTTCGTAAAAATAACAGTGGCTCTCAGAGAAAAAGCGTGCTACAATAATGCTGAGACTTTCGTACATGAAAAGTCTATCACCCAAAGTCAGGAGGACAACGGTTATGGAATTTACTAAGGTCGTTGCAGAGCGTTATTCCTGCAAGAATTTCAGCACACGCAAGGTAGAAGCCGAGAAGCTGACGGAGATCCTGGAAGCGGGGCGGCTGGCCCCGACCGCCAAGAATTTTCAGGAGCAGCGCATCTATGTGCTGCAGTCGGAAGAAAGCCTGGCAAAGCTCGACAAGGTGACGCCCTGCCGCTATGGCGCGCCTACCTGCCTTGTCGTGGCCTTCGATAAAAACAGCGTCTTTACTTATCCCGGCGGAAAGCGGGACTCCGGCGTGGAGGATGCCGCCATCGTGGCGACCCACCTGATGCTGGCCGCCGCCAACGCAGGTGTGGACAGCTGCTGGCTCAACTTCTTCGATCCGGATGAGCTGGCCAAGGAACTGGGCCTGCCGGAAAATGAGGAGGTCCTGATGATCCTCGACCTCGGCTATGCCGCAGAGGGCGCAGGGCCGCTGGCAAACCACGGCTCGAGAAAGCCCCTGTCCGAGACGGTCGCATACCTGTAATACCAAAAAACACCCGGAGATGCCTCCGGGTGTTTTTGCGTTATTGTCCGACGATGCGCCAGTGTTCGGGCCTGTTATAATCGGTGGTCACGCCGTCGTCGGTATACATCCGGTAGGGCGCAGGCCGGCCGTCGGGCGCGAAGCGCCAGAAGGTGAGGGCCGTATCGTTCAGCTGGGCGGTGTTGGCGGCGGGCTGTGCCACCGGTACGGTGTGGCCCGGACGGATGAAGAGCAGCACCTCGTCAAGTTCGCAGGGCAGATAGTGCCGTCCGGCGGGCAGAACTTCCTCATCGTAGTCGGAGACGCTGCGCAGACGCAGCATCTTCATCCCCTCAGACAGATAGACCGTCCGGCCATGGGCGTTCTGGGTGTGGACGGGTGCGACCATCAGGCCCTCGCCAAGAAGCAGCTGGTCATCCACCTCCCGGGCGTCGGGGTCGGCAGGGTAGTCAAAAGCCAAAGGCCGGAAGTAAGGTGCGTCCTCAAGCGCGGCCTTCATGAACTCACTGTAGAGGTAGGGCAGGAGGGCATATCGCAGATCCAGCATATTGCGGATGGCGGGCAGAACATCGGTAAAGCGGTAAAATTCCTGCTCCCGGCTCTCAGCGTCGGAGTGGTTGCGCATGAGAGGGGTGAACAATCCGAACTCGAGCCAGCGGAGCGCCAGATCGGGGGTGGTGTCCTCACTGAAACCGCACAAATCGGCACCGCTGTAGAGGAAGCCGCACATCTGGACGGCAGGCATCATCTGGATGTTGGCCAGCAGCTGGCTCCACGAGGAGTGGTTGTCGCCCAGCCAGATCCCGCCCCAGCGGTGGGCGCCGATGATGCTGCTGCGGCAGTAGAGCAGAGTACGCTGGCCGGGACGCAGGGTCTGGAACGCCTCGCCGGCAGCCCGGGTCATGCAGCCGCCGTAGAGGTTGTGGACGCGGTCGTGGCGCACCCGCCCGGCAGTGGTATCGTGGTAGAAACTGCGGTAGTCCTCGGGGGCATTCATCAGGCCCATCACCGAGCGCACCAGCCCGAAGAAATCGTTCTGGTCGAGGTTATCCTTCCGGCTCAGGGCGGCGGCATTCTCGAAGAAGGCTTTCAGCCGCTCAGGGGAGTAGAAGAGGGCAGGCTCGTTCATGTCGTTCCAGAAGCCCTCGATGCCGAGGTCGGTGAGCACCTTGTACTGTCTGCCGAACCACGCCCGGGCCTCGGGACGGAGAAAGTCGGTGAAGTAGGCCTTGCCGGGCCAGACCGCCGCCACAAAGGGCGTGCCGTCTTCTTTGGTGCAGAAATATCCCTTCTCGAGGCCCTCGCGGCAGACGGGGTCATTGTCGTCGCAGCGGATGCCTGCGTCGATGATGGGAACGAGCCGGATGCCCTCAGCTTTCAGGTCGGCGGCAAGCTTGCCAAGGTCGGGAAAGCGGGCCTTGTCGATGGTGAAATCAGCGTAGGACTGCATGTAATCAATGTCCATGCAGATCATGTCCAGCGGCAGACCGTTGGCCTTGTACTGCGCGGCCACCTCCCGGATGTCGGCCTCGGTCTTGTAGCCGAAGCGGCTCTGGGCCAGACCGAACGCCCACTTGGGCGGGATATAGCTGGGGCCGATGAGATGCCGGAACTCCTTTGCGACCTCTGCCGCTGCAGGGGCTGTGATGAGGCAGAGCGCATAGTTCGGCTCTGCCGTGGCGAAGCGGAGGGTGTCGTGGCGGGTATAGCCGATGTCGTAGCTCACTTTGCCCGGGAAATCGACGAAGATGCCGATGCATCCGCTGCCGTCGGCAGGGGGAGATGAGCAGGAAATTGTGGGCGGCGTAGTAGGAAAGCCGGTTTTTCGCCGTGCTCACTCTCGTCGGTGTTGTTCGTCTCGTAGTGCCAGCCGCGCTTGTTGAGGCCCCGGGGCATCTCGCCCAAGCCATAGACGATGTCCTTCTCCTGCATGACATACTGCCAGCCGTCGCCGTCCGGTGTCAGGTAAGGCACGGGGCCGGTCTCGGCGGGCAGGTCCAGCACGACGCTCTCGGTGGGAAAAGGCTTCCCGATGACAAAACGCTGTATCATAAACAGAGTGCTCCTCTCAGATGGTCTTATGTCTATGGTACGCCGTCCGGCCCGGCGGGGCAAGAGAGAAAACCGTCAGAACGATACAACAAAACCAGCATTTTCGCCCGGGAATGCGGCCCGGGGCTTGTTTGGGCAGGGGAAAATGGTATATAATAAGGATATTCTAGGAATAAAAGGGAGAACCATCATGTATCAAAAAGGAATCAAGCGGCTGCTGGACGTGGTGCTGTCGGCCTGCGGGCTGCTGGTGCTGTCGCCGCTGCTCGCTTTTCGCTCTGCCTTGCCATCAAGCTGGACTCGCCGGGGCCGGTGTTCTTCAAGCAGAAGCGGGTGGGCATCCATAAGAGCTATTTCGACATCCTGAAATTCCGCACCATGCGCATCGACACCCCCCACGACATGCCCACCCATCTGCTCCACGACCCGGAGCAGTATATCACCCGGGTGGGCCGTTTCCTGCGCAAGACCAGTCTGGACGAGCTGCCCCAGCTGTGGAATATCCTTGTGGGCGATATGGCAGTCATCGGTCCACGCCCGGCCCTCTGGAACCAGTACGACCTGCTGGCCGAGCGGGACAAGTGCGGAGCCAATGACGTCCGCCCCGGCCTGACCGGCTGGGCGCAGATCCATGGCCGCGACGAGCTGGAGATCACCGAGAAAGCGAAGCTCGACGGCTGGTATGTGGAGCATATGAGCTTCTGGCTGGACGTCAAATGCTTCTTCGGCACCATCAGGGCTGTGGCCGACCACGACGGCGTGGTGGAGGGCGGCACCGGGACGCTGCACGAAGAAGAGAAAAATGACCATAAATAAGAGAAACATAACATGCTGAATGAACTGTATCACTTTGCGACTCCATGGGCAAAGGCAACGAAACGCCAGATCAAGGTGAACCGGATGCTTGGAGTGGCGGCGAATGCCCTCTATCCGATATATTGTGCATGGAGTCCGCTCCCGAAGCAGAGAACAACGCAGGGCGAAAGGATGGTGGTATCTCTGACCACCTTCCCGCTCCGAATCGGGAAAGTCCATCTGACGATCCAGAGCATCCTGCGGCAGAGCCGTCCGGCGGACCGTATCCTGCTCTGGCTGTCCAAGGAGGAATTTCCGGAGGAAGCACAGCTCCCGGCAAACCTGCTCCGCCTGAAAGAAAAGGGACTGGACATCCGCTTCTGCGACAATATCCGCTCCTTTAAAAAGGTGTTCTACACCGCGCAGGAATTTGAAAATGATGTGATCGTTACGGCGGATGATGATGCGCTCTACCCGGAAAACTGGCTGGAAGGGCTGTGGGATACCCACGAAAAGTATCCGGGCTGCGTGTGCTGTTACCGCGCGCATGAGATCGCGTTTGAAGGCGGAAGGGTGGCGCCTTATCAGGAGTGGCACGGCTTGTCGCCGGACAAAAAAGGACCTTTGGAAGCACTTTTTCCGGTGGGCGTTGGAGGGGTGTTGTATCCTGCAGGCTATTTCAGCGGCATCGAGTTCGACAGCGGGAAGATTATGGAGCTGTGCCCGACGGCGGACGATATGTGGCTCAAGATCGTGGGAGCGCAGAAAAGGATCCCGGCAGTGAAGGTGAGCACCAACTCGAAGGAGTGGTTCACCATCCGGAACAGCCAGCGCCAGTGCCTGATGTCGGTCAACACCGCCGGAAGGATGCGGAACGATGAAGCACTTCAGAACCTGATGGGATATTATCACGTTACAGCGGAGATGCTGGGCGGCACATCAACAGAGCAGAAAGGCAAAGGATAAAAGATGGCGGGCAGAACAGATGTGAAGGTCAGCGTGATCGTACCGGTCTACAATGTGAAAAAGAATCCCCCGCTGCATCAGAGCCTCCTGACACAGACGTATTCGAATTTTGAGCTGCTCCTGATAAACGATGGCTCATCGGATGGCAGCCCTGAGATCATGGAGAGATACGCGGAGAAGGATTCGCGCATCCGCACCCTGCATAAGAAAAATGGCGGGGTGTCCTCAGCACGCAACAGGGGCTGGAGCAGCAAAGCCGTAATACCTGTGTGCCTTTGTGGATGCGGACGATGCAGTGGCTCCGCAATATATGGAATGGCTGTATCTGGCCCTCCGGCAGAGCGGAGAGGCGGTTGCGATCTGCAGGGATGTGCGGGTGAATGATTTTGAAAAAGAGGTCCCCTTCAAGGCCCTCCCGGAAAAAATGCCGGAAACAGAGCGGATGGATCTGAGGCAATATACATTCTGGGATGAAAATGGGTGCCTGTGGTGCTGTAGAGGGATGATGAAGACTGAATTTCTTCGTAATATTCGGTTCGATGAGGAGCTTTCGATCGGAGAAGATGCGCTGTTTATGGCAAAGGCACTTCTGAAGGCGGGAGGATACATTTATCTGCCGTGCGGCCTGTACGCATACTATATGCGGGATGGCTCGGCGCTCCATCAGGAGACATTCAAGCCAAAGCAGTTCAGCGAGATAACGGCATGGGAAAGAATTTATGCACTGATCCGGGAGCAGAGGAGACCCGGGGAAGAAAGTATGGAACGAACAGCCGAGGAACGGCTGGCGGTGGTCTGCGCCCATGTATATTACCGGATGGCGGGCAGCGACCATGCCGATCCGGAGCTGCAAGCCAAGATCGTGCGGATGGCGCGAGAGCACTGGCGGGCGGCCTTGCGCGTCCCGAACAGTAAGAAGCGTGAAAAGAGCAAGCTCTGGATGCTGATCTGCTGCCCGGCGGCGGGACGCTGGATGTGGAGGCTGGGAAAAAAGCTGAAACAGGGATGAGCCGGAGCATCTTGAGAAACGAAGTGGTTTTGTCTTGATTTATGTCGGAAATGTTATATAATAAAACAGTATACAAGACACAGAAGGAGGATTTCCATGGAACACACCTATATCAATGAGGTACAAAAGGAAATTGGCAGCACGGTCAAGGTGCAGGGCTTTATCGAGAACCTGCGCAACAGCAAATATATGGCCTTCATCGTGCTGAAGGATATTACCGGCAAACTTCAGATCACCGTCGAGAAGGAGGACCACCCTGAGCTGGTGGACACCATCGACAAGCTGACCCCGGACTCTGTCATCACCGTCACCGGCAAGGTGATGGAGAACGACTACGTCAAGATGGGCGGCATTGAGATGATCCCCGAGGCCATCGAGATCGAGAGCATCGCCGACGCGCTGCCCATCGTCCGCAAGGAGATCGCCGCCACCAAGAAGAAGAAGGCTGTGGAGCGTTCCAGCATCGACCAGCGCATCGACTACCGCTGGATCGACCTGCGCACCGATGAGAACCAGCTGATGTTCAAGGCACAGAGCTGCTTCGTCAACGCCATGCGTCAGTTCCTGCTCGAGCGCAGCTTCATCGAGATCCACACCCCGAAGCTCATCGCTGCCGCCAGCGAGAGCGGCTCTGAGGTGTTCAAGGTGGACTACTTCGACCGCAACGCCTATCTGGCCCAGAGCCCTCAGTTCTATAAGCAGATGGCCATGGCCGCCGGCTTCGAGCGCATCTTTGAGACCGGCCCCGTCTTCCGCGCGGAGAAGAGCTACACCAACAAGCACTCCACCGAGTTCTCCGGCTTTGACCTTGAGTTCAGCTACATCACCTCTTACAAGGACGTCATGAAGATGGAGGAAGAGCTTCTGACTGCCGGTCTGAAGGCCGTCAAGGAGCAGTACGGCGAGCAGATCAAGGAGCTGTTTGGTCTGGAAGTCGTCGTCCCCACCACGCCGTTCCCCGTGGTCAAGCTGGCCGACCTGTACAAGGGTCTGGAAGAGGAGTTCGGCTACACGGTCGATGAGAGCGAGAAGGGCGACCTGACCACCGAGGCCGAGCGTCTGAGCTACGACTGGGTCAAGAAGCACTACGGCCACGAGTTCCTGTTCATCACCGACTACTCCGCCGAGAAGCGTGCTTTCTACCACATGCGCGACGAGAACGGCGTGCCGCAGGGCTACGACCTCATCTGGCGCGGCGTGGAGATCACCACCGGCGCACAGCGTGAGCATCGCTACGATGTGCTGAAGAAGCAGGCAGAGGAGAAGGGCCTGGCCGATGACGTCAAGTTCTATCTGGAGTTCTTCCGGTACGGCTGCCCCCCGCACGGCGGCTTCGGTCTGGGCATCGACCGTCTGACCATGCTGCTCTGCGGCCAGTCCATCAAGGACGCCGAGTTCCTGTTCCGCGGCCCCAACCGTCTGACTCCGTAACCTCTTTCAGGCTCTCCCTTTGGGAGAGCTGGCGCGCAAGCGCCTGAGAGGGCAAGGATGCCGACGGAAAATCGCAGGCGCGGCGATAGTAGCGCTCTGACAAAGAGCCTGCTTATCGCTGTGCGGAAACTCTTTTATACCGGGCTTGCCCTCTCCGTCACCGTCGGTGACACCTCTCCCAAGGGGAGAGGCTTACAGCAACAACAAAAGCCAGCGCACATTCCGTGCGCTGGCTTTTCTGCATCTTACAGCTTACTGGATGCCGGTGACCTTGTAGTCCTGTGCCTCGACGGCGTTTTTGAGCACGTCGTCGGCGACCTCGGCGTTCAGGGTGACGATGGCGGTGCCGGCCTCGTGGCTCACCACGGCCTCGTCCACCTCGGGCAGGGCTTCCAGAGCCTTCTTCACGCGGGCTTCGCAGTGGCCGCACATCATGCCTTCCACTTTCAGGGTCTTTTTCATAGCAGTGTCCTCCTTGGTACTCTCTTTATTTGCAACCGCTGCGGGCTGTGCGGAGACAGCGGGCAGGGAAGCAGCATTTTTTGCCGCACGATCGTGCTTTGTGCTGTGCACGTCGAACAGGTTCAGGCGCAGGGCGTTGCTTACCACGCAGAAGCTGGAAAGGCTCATGGCAGCAGCACCGAACATGGGGTTCAGCGTCAGGCCGAAGGGGATGAACAGACCAGCCGCCAGCGGGATGCCGATGATGTTGTAGATGAACGCCCAGAACAGGTTCTCGTGGATGTTCCGCAGAGTGGCGCGGCTGAGGCGGATGGCCGCAGGCACGTCCGAGAGCTTCGAGTTCATCAGCACGACGTCGGCGGCGTCGATGGCCACGTCGGTGCCTGCGCCGATGGCAATGCCGGTGTCGGCACGGGTGAGGGCGGGGGCGTCGTTGATGCCGTCGCCCACCATGGCCACCTTGCCGCTGGCCTGCAGCTGGCGGATGACGGTCTCCTTGCCGTCGGGCAGGACGCCCGCGATGACCTCGTCCACGCCCGCCTGCCTGCCGATGGCGTCGGCGGTGCGCTGGTTGTCGCCGGTGAGCATCACGACCCGGATGCCCATGTTCTGCAGCTGACGGATGGCTTCGGGGCTGTCCTCCTTGATGGTGTCGGCCACGGCGATAACGCCCAGCAGACGGCCTGTGCCGCCGAAGAAGAGGGGAGTCTTGCCCTCGGCGGCCAGCTTTTCAGCCTGCTGTGCCAGTGCGGCGGGCAGGGTGAGCTTGGTCTGGATGAAGGCGGCATTGCCGGCATAGATATCCATGTCGTCCAGCTTGGCCGCCAGACCATTGCCCGGCAGGGCCGCGAAGTCAGTGACTTCCGGGGGAGTGATGGCCTTTGCCTCAGCGTCGGCCAGAACAGCCTTTGCCAGAGGGTGCTCGCTGCGGCTTTCCAGCGCGGCGGCCAGCGTCAGCAGCTCCGTCTCGGTGACGCCCTCGGCAGGCAGCAGGTCGGTGACGCGGGGTGCGCCCTCGGTGATGGTGCCGGTCTTGTCCAGCGCCACGATCTGGGTGCGGCCCGCGGCCTCCAGCGAAGCGGCAGTCTTGAAGAGGATGCCGTTCTTTGCGCCGAGGCTATTGCCCACCATAATAGCCACAGGCGTTGCAAGGCCCAGTGCGCAGGGGCAGCTGATGACCAGCACGGAGATGCCGCGGGCCAGCGCATAGCCCAGCTCATGGCCCAGCAGCAGCCAGACGATGGTGGTGAGGACGGCGATGGAGATGACCGCCGGGACGAAGAAGCCCGACACGGTGTCGGCGATTTTTGCGATAGGAGCTTTGGTGGCGGCGGCGTCGCTGACCATCTTGATGATCTGAGCCAGCGTGGTATCCTCGCCCACCCGGGTAGCCTCGCAGCGGAGAAAGCCCGACTGGTTGGTGGTGGCGGCGCTGACCTTGTCGCCGACGGCCTTGTCCACCGGGATGCTCTCGCCGGTCAGGGCGCTCTCATTGACTGCGCTGGTGCCTTCCAGCACCACGCCGTCCACCGGGATATTCTCGCCGGGGCGGACCACAAAGACGTCGCCCTTCTGCACGTCGGCGATGGCCACGGTCACTTCCGCGCCGTCCCGCACCAGCGTAGCGGTCTTGGGGGCCAGCTTCATCAGGCTCTTGAGGGCGTCGGTGGTCTTGCCCTTGGAGCGGGCTTCCAGCATCTTGCCCACCGTGATAAGGGTCAGGATCATGGCGGCAGACTCGAAGTAGAACTCCATCATATAGTGCATGACGAGCTCGTCGCTGCCGTCCACCTGAGCGCGGGTCATGGCGAAGAGGGCGTAAGTGCTCCACACGAAGCTTGCCATGGAGCCGAGGGCCACCAGCGTATCCATGTTGGGTGCGCCGTGGATGAGGCCCTTGAAGCCGTTGATGAAGAACTTCTGGTTGATGACCATGACGATGCCCGCCAGCAGCAGCTGGACAAGGCCCATAGCGACGTGGTTGCCGTCGAACCAGTGGGGCAGGGGCCAGCCCCACATCATGTGGCCCATGGAGAAGTACATCAGCACCAGCAGGAAGCCCAGCGAGGCGATGAGACGGCGCTTAAGCTTCGGTGTCTCGCGGTCAGCCAGTGCGTCGAGGTCGGCGCTGGCGTCCGAAGCCTTACTGGCGGAGGCGTTCTTCGGGCTTGCGCCGTAGCCTGCCTCCTGCACAGCCGAGAGGATGGCGGCAGGGGAGGCTGTGCCTTCCACGCCCATGGAGTTTGTCAGAAGGCTCACCGAGCAGCTCGTGACGCCCGGCACCTTCTTCACGGCCTTTTCTACCCGGGCAGAGCAGGCCGCGCAGCTCATGCCCGTGACATTGTATTGTTCCATTGCGGATTCCTTTCCCTCTTATAGGATGCCCGGAACGGGGTCATTTCATGAGCCGGGGCAGCAGCTGCAGCAGTTCGTCCAGCTTCTGCGTCCCGCCGGCTCTCAAATCGTCGGCCACGCAGGTGCGGACGTGCTGGCTCAGCAGCTCTTTGGAAAAGCCGTTCAGTGCAGCATTCACCGCAGCCACCTGCACCAGAATATCGGCGCAGTAGACATCCTTGTCCAGCATCGCGCGGATGCCGCGCACCTGGCCCTCGATGCGGCTCAGCCGGTTGGCGAGGGCGCGGTACTCCTCAGGGGTACGGTCCTTGTGGCGGCAGCAGGAGGGAGCAGTGTCCTTTTCGGCAGGCTCAGCGGCGCAGCAGCAGGGCTTTTTTTCAGCATCAGTCATAGCAGATAACTCCTTTCCGGGTGTATCAGTGTGAAGAGGAAATGTACCCTGTGGGGGTAAATCTCCCGACACTCTGATTTTACCACTTAGGGGTATCTGTTTCAAGTGGGCAGGAAATGCTAACTGTGAAAACTTTGTGAAAATAAAAGCTCCGAAATGCAGAAACGGGAGCCTCCCGCTGAAGGAAAGCTCCCGTTTCTGTTTAGGATAGGAAAGAGAATGTCATAAATAGGGGGAGGGGTCACAGATTGGTGTAACCCATCAGATAGCGGTCCACCTCGGCGGCGCAGTCGCGGCCCGGGATATTCAAATCGCGGGCTTTCTTGCCCTCGGCGTCCTTGCCGGCGCGGTGCTCAAGGCGCTCCACGATGGACAGCGCGTCGCTGACGGTCTGGTGGCTCTTGCGGCCCTTGATGTCCACGACGGCACCGATGCCGCAGGCGTCGTGCTCGAACTGGGGGTCATAGAGGCCCAGAGGCCCTTTTTGCTCCGTGAAATTTTCCATAGACTTTCCTATCCTTTTTTCGATTTTCCGGAGAATATCCTGGCAATGCTGCGGCACATTCCGCAGCGTCTCTCTTATATGGCATAACAGAAAAAGGCGTCTCAGATGGGTCGGCGAAGACTCATCTGGAACGCCCTTGTTCCGGATAACAAGAATATTATACAAAGGTGCTGAAAAAGATTCAAGTGACAGCTGCACCAAACGTGGGTACACGGCGACGGTTCTTCTTGTGAAAAACAGACACGCAGAGCAGGAAATAGTATGCCTTTTCCGGCTCAGTGCCGGCCCAGACAGGCGGCAAGATCCTCCTCCGGCGTGGTGATGGGCCGGAGGTCATACTTCTCCTGCAAAACAGCGGCCACCCCGGGGGAGAGGAAGGCGGGCAGGGTGGGGCCGAGACGGATGCCCCGGATGCCCAGCGCCAGCAGGGCCATCAGCACACAGACCGCCTTCTGCTCGAACCAGCAGAGGATGATGGAGAGGGGCAGCTCGTTGACCGAGCAGTCAAAAGCTTCGGCCAGACCCAGCGCGATCCGGATGGCACTGTAGGCGTCGTTGCACTGGCCCACATCGAGGATGCGGGGCAGACCCGCCACCGTACCCAGCGGCAGGTCGTTGAGCCGGAACTTGCCGCAGGCCAGCGTCAGGATGACGGTGTCGGGCGGGGTCAGCTTGGCAAAATCCGTGTAGTACCGGCGGGAGGGGCGGGTGCCGTCGCAGCCGCCGATGAGGAAAAAGTGCCGGATGGCACCCTCGTGGACGGCTTGGACGATCTCCTCCGCATGGCTCAGTACGGCATGGTGGGCAAAGCCGGTGGTGACCACACTGCCGCCGTTCATGCCCGGGATGAGGGTGTCCTCCGGGTAGCCGCCCAGCTCAAGCGCCTTGGCGATGACCGGCGAAAAGTCCCGGTCCTCCCCGATGTGGGTGACGCCGGGATAGGAGACGACAGAGGTGGTGAATACCCGGTCGGCATAGCTGGGCCGGAGGGGCATGATGCAGTTGGTGGTGAAGAGCACCGGTGCAGGGATGTCCTCAAACTCCCGCTGCTGGTTCTGCCATGCGGTGCCAAAGTTGCCTTTCAGATGAGGAAAGCGCTTTTTCAGCTCCGGGTAGCCGTGGGCAGGCAGCATCTCGGAGTGGGTGTAGACATTGATGCCCTTGCCCTCAGTCTGCTCCAACAGGCACTTGGCGTCGTAGAGGTCGTGGCCGGAGATGACGATGAAAGGCCCTTTCTCGATGGTCAGGGACACCTCCACCGGCTCCGGGTCGCCAAACGCGCCGGTGTTGGCCTTGTCCAGCTCAGCCATGACCCGGTAGGCCATCCGCCCGGTGTCCTCCACCAGCTGGAAGAGCTTGTCCTTGTCCCGCTCCTGTGCGATGGCCCGCAGCGCCGTGCAGAAAACAGGTCGATCTCGCCATCGGTATAGCCCAGCACCCGCGCGTGGTAAGAGTAGGCCGCCATGCCCCGCAGGCCGAACAGCACGAAGGACTTCAGGCTCTTGACGTCCGGGTCCGGCTCCTGCCACAGCTTTTCCATGTCGTAGTCACCCACCGGCGAAGGAGCGGGGCAGGCGGAAGCAAACGCCTCCTGTTTTGCCTTCCACACCTTGTCGGTGAGCTGGGCCACCGTCTCGGGGTCGAAGTTGACGTTGGTGATGGTGGTGAACAACCCTTCCAGCAACAACAGTGCCTGCGGCGGCTGGATGGGCTTGCCGATGTCCAGCAGCAGGGTGGCAAAGCCGATGAGTGCTCCGGTGAGCTTGTCCTGCGCGTCGGCTGTCTCGGCTGATTTGCCGCAGACACCCGCTTTTCCGGTGCAGGCCGTGCAGTTTGCCGCCTGCTCGCATTGATAACAGAACATCATTTCGTCCATGCAAAAACCTCTTTTCGTTTGATGAAAGGAGTATGAGCGGGGCGGCAGACGGTTATGCAGGCAGGCGGGGCAAACCAAAAAAAGCCGCACCCTCGCGGATGCGGCCCTTGCAGATCAGGAAAAGCTTAGTAGGTGATGCCCTGAGCCATCATGGCGGTAGCGACCTTCAGGAAGCCGGCGCAGTTTGCACCGACCATCAGGTTGCCCTCGGAGCCGGCGGCCACGGATGCATCGTAGGAAGCGTGGAAGATGCCCTCCATGATGCCCTTCAGCTTTGCATCGACCTCTTCGAAGCTCCAGCTCAGACGCTCGGAGTTCTGGCTCATCTCCAGACCGGAGGTGGCCACGCCGCCGGCGTTGGAAGCCTTTGCGGGTCCGTACAGGATGCCGTTGGACAGGTAGACCTCGATGGCCTCGGGAGTGCTGGGCATGTTAGCGCCCTCGCAGACCACGGTGCAGCCGCCCTTCACCAGAGCCTCTGCGGACTCCTTGTTGATCTCGTTCTGGGTAGCGCAGGGCAGGGCGATGTCGCAGGGGACAGTCCAGACCTTGGAGCAGTCAGCAACATAGGTCGCATCCTTGTGGGTCTCGGCATACTCCTTGATGCGGCCGCGGCGGACTTCCTTCAGGTCCTTGACGTAGGCCAGGTCGATGCCGTTGGGGTCGTAGACATAGCCGTTGGAGTCGGACATGGTGACGACCTTGGCACCCAGCTGGGTGGCCTTCTCGCAGGCGTAGATGGCGACATTGCCGGAGCCGGAGATGACCACGGTCTTGCCCTCGAAGCTGTCGCTGCGCATGCACTTCAGAGCCTCAGCGGTGAAGTAGCACAGGCCGTAGCCGGTAGCCTCGGTACGGGCCAGAGAACCGCCGAAGGTCAGGCCCTTGCCGGTGAGCATACCGCCCTGGAAGCTGTTGGTCAGGCGCTTGTACTGGCCGAACATATAGCCGACCTCACGGCCGCCGACACCGATATCACCGGCGGGGCAGTCCACGAACTGACCGATGTGACGGTACAGCTCGGTCATGAAGCTCTGGCAGAAGCGCATCACTTCCATGTCGCTCTTGCCGTGGGGATCGAAGTCAGAGCCGCCCTTGCCGCCGCCCATGGGCAGGGTGGTCAGGCTGTTCTTGAAGATCTGCTCAAAGCCGAGGAACTTCAGGATGCCCTGATTGACAGAGGGATGGAAGCGCAGGCCGCCCTTGTAGGGGCCGATGGCGCTGTTGAACTGGACGCGGTAGCCGCGGTTCACCTGGACCTTGCCCTGGTCATCGACCCAGGGTACACGGAAGGTGATGATGCGCTCAGGCTCGACCATGCGCTCGATGAGGCCGGCCTTCTCGTACTCGGGATGCTTCTCCACGACGGGCTGGATGCTCTCCAGCACCTCGCGGACAGCCTGCAGGAACTCGGGCTCGTTGGCATTGCGCTTTTCCAGGCCCTCGTAGACACGCTTCAGATATTCATTCGTCAGCATAATGATATTCTCCTTTTCCCTTATCTCTATTGTGCGGAGGCTCTGTCTTTCCCGTTTCCCACGGCGGGGCTGATAAGCCTCTGCCCACTTTGCTATTATAAAGCTTTATCTGCCGATTTACAAGATGGCCCGCCCCGCAAAAACCGGAAAATCTTTCAAAATATAATGGAAAAGATGAATGCACTTCACGAAAAAGACGGGACACATCAAAAACAGCGATAAAACCTGCTTTTGTAAAGAAACAAAAAATCCCTGCACTGCCCTTTCCGGGCCGGTGCAGGGAGGAAAAGTCTTACTTCAGCAGCTTCTCGCAGGCGTCAGCGGCACCCTCGAGGAACTGTCCGTCGTAGGTCTCGATCATGCCGGCGTCGGACAGCGCAGCCAGTTGCGGGTCGATGGGGCATTTGGCCAGAACGGGCAGGTGATGCTTTGCGGCCACCTCGTCCACATGGCTGTCGCCGAACACATTGATGTGCTTGCCGCAGTCGGGGCAGACGATATAGCTCATGTTCTCGACGATGCCCAGCATCGGCACCTTCATCATCTCGGCCATGTTCACGGCCTTGGCCACGATCATGCTCACCAGCTCCTGCGGGCTTGCCACGACGACGATGCCGTCCACGGGCAGGCTCTGGAAGACGGTCAGGGGGACGTCACCGGTTCCCGGAGGCATATCCACGAACAGGAAATCGACGTCTTTCCAGACCACATCGGTCCAGAACTGCTTGACCGCACCGGCGATGACGGGGCCGCGCCAGACGACGGGGTCTTCCTCGTTCTCCACCAGCAGGTTGATGCTCATGACGTCGATGCCCATCCGGCTCTGGATGGGCCAGCAGCCCTTGTCGTCGGCCATGGCGCGGCCATGGATGCCGAACAGCTTGGGGATGGACGGGCCGGTGATGTCGGCGTCAAGGATGCCGCAGTGGTAGCCGCGGCGTGCCATTGCACAGGCCAGCAGGGCGCTGGTCATGCTCTTGCCGACGCCGCCCTTGCCGGATACGACGCCGATGACCTTCTTGACGCTGCTATTGGGGTTGGGTGCGTCATGCTGGGGCGCAGCATCGCGGGAAGAACACGCTGCCCCGCAGTTGGAGCAGTCATGGGTACATTCTTCGCTCATTGTCTCGTTGCGCACGGCCGTGGTACCGGGGTGCGCTTCCTCCTTGCATTCTTAGATCCGATCTGGCGGAACATTCCCGCCAGATACGATATATATCATATCATAAAACTGGGAAAGAAACAACCCACGGCCCCGCTCATATTTCCCAGAGCAGCTTACATATCTATAAAAAGATACACTGGGGAAAGGGAGGGGTGCGCTGTGCGGCAGAGCTATCTGAAAAACGCAGCCCTGATGACCGGGGCGGACATCCTGCTCCGTCTGGCGGGCATGGGGCTGCGCATCTGGCTGGCGAACGCTCTGGGCGGCGAGGGGATGGGACTTTACCAGCTGGTGCTGGCGGTCTATTCGCTCTTCGTCACGCTGGCGACGGCGGGCGTCTCGGTGGCGGCCACCCGCCTGATGGCCGAAGAGCTGGCCCGCAGCCCGGCGGAGGCCCGGGGGATGCTTCACCGTCTCCTGCTGGCGGGGGCCGGGCTGGGCGTGCTGGCGCTGGCGGCGCAGTTCGGGCTGGCGGGCCTCGCCGCAAAATGGTGGCTGGGTGATGTCCGGGCAGCGGGGGCGCTGCGTGTCTCGTCGCTGGGCCTGCCGTGGATGGCGGTGTCGTCGGTACTGCGGGGCTTTTTCATCGCCCGGCGGCAGGTGGAGCCAAACGTCCTGAGCCAGCTGGCTGAGCAGACCGTCCGCATCGGCATCGTCTACTTTGCGCTGGAGCGGGCCGACGTCCTCGGCTGGGACGTGGGCGGGCGCTGCACGGCAGTGCTGGGCGCAACGGCGGTCAGCGAGGCCGTCAGCACCGGGCTGATGGCACTTTTTTACCGCAAAGAGGCCCGCCGCTGCTTCGGTGCGCGGCCTGCCTGCCGCCCGCAGGAGCCGGGAAAGCGCCTCTGGGACATTCTCTGGCCGGTGGAGGGAGGACGTTGTCTCGCCAGCGCTCTCCACACCGCGGAGAATATGCTGGTGCCGGCCTGTCTGGCAGTCTATCTGCAATTTTCCGGCGGGCGTGCCGAAGCCGTGGCCCAGTACGGCAGCCTCAAGGGGATGGCCCTGCCTCTGCTGACCTTTCCCTTCGGACTGCTGGGGAGCCTTTCCGTCCTGCTGATGCCCGAGATCACTCAGGCCCACCTCCGGGGCCAGAGCGAGCGGCTGGCCGCCCTCATCGACAGGATGCTCCGTCTCACCGGCTATTTCTCGGCGCTGGCAGGAGCGGCGTTCTGGGTGTGGGGTCAGCCGCTGGCCGAAGCCCTCTACGGCAGCGCCGAGGCGGGCAGCTACCTCGTCATCCTCGGCCCGGCCATGCCGCTGATGTACCTCGAGAGCATGGTGGACGGTGCCATGAAGGGGGTAGGAGAACAGAAAGCCGTCTTCCGCTACAGCATGTGGGACTCCTGCCTCCGCATTGCGGGCGTGCTGCTCCTGCTGCCCCGCTTCGGGATGAAGGGCTTCCTTTTTGTGATCTTGCTGTCCAGCTTCTACACCTGCACCGCCAACACGGGGCGGCTGCTGTCCAGCTGCGGCCTTCCGCTGCGTCTGTGGAGGTGGCTGGGCGCGCCGGGACTTGCGGGAGCCGTCAGCGCCGGGGCCGGGCTGGCTCTGCGGCATCTTTTAGCGGACTGGCTCACCGGCGGAGCCCCCTTGCAGCTGGCGGCGGTAGCGCTGGGCGGCGCGGGGATGGCCGCGGTCTGCTTTGCGGCGGCGTGGCCGCTGGGCCTCGGCGAAGAGCTGCGGGCCGTGGCGGCAGGGGAGAGGCGGCATAAGAAAAATGTCCAAAAAGCAAAATAGCTGGACACGGGGGAGAGAATCGAGTATAATACTAAAGATATTATGGGGTGATAGGCCCTTGAAATGAAAAACGGCAGCTGACATCTTCGGATGCCGGCCCCCGATGCAAAAGAGGATATGCTGTGAAGGAAAAGAAAACAAATCTGCTGCAGGTACTGGCCCGCCGGGCTCTGCTGGTGGCGCTGGACGGAGCCATCGTAGCCTTCAGCTTTTATTTCGCCCTGCTGCTGCGCGCAGACGGTGCTGTCGAGGCCTCCTGGTGGCCCCACAACCGCGCCCTGCTCTACGCGAATCTGCCCTGGATCGTGGCGGTCTACCTGCTCAGCTTTCTGGCCGGGCGGCTCTACACCATCCTTTGGAAGTACGCCGGGGAGCGTGACCTCATCCGTCTGGCCGGGATGATCGCCGTTCCGACGGGCATCGTCTATCTGGTCAACCGCTGCTTCATCCACGGCGTGCTCTTCAACTCGGCCAACGCCATGGCGGCGGTGCTCATTTTCCTGTTCGTCGGCGGGAGCCGTCTGGCCTGGCGGCTCTTCCTGAACCACCCGCTGGGCGAGCGTCTGCGCGGCAACACCAGCAAGGACCCCAACCGCCCCGTCATGATCGTGGGTGCGGGCGAGGCCGGTGCGTGGGCCATCAATGTCTGCAAGACCAACACCGGCTACGGCCATGTCATTGTGGCTGTGGACGATGACCCCAACAAGCTGGGCCAGACCATCCACGGTGTCCCGGTGCGCGGCACACTGGAAGAAATTCCCGACCTGTGTACCCGCTACAACATCCATACCATCATCGTGGCGATCCCGACCCTGAAGGGAAACCGCCTGAACCACGTCATCGACCTCTGCGTCTCCACCCACTGCGCCGTGCAGATGCTCAGCGACCCCCAGCTGGTGGGTGCAGGCACCCCTCAGCAGGGGGCGTTCCGTGAGCTGAACACCGCCGATTTCCTCTCCCGTGAGGAAGTCACACTGGACACGGAGAAAATTTCCGGCTACCTCACCGGCAAGACCGTTCTGGTC
>ENA-OQJK01000075-OQJK01000075.1-human-gut-metagenome-genome-assembly--contig:-NODE-75-length-23684-cov-3.007938_pt1 | contig 23684 bp, 22 predicted proteins | sample MGYA00242605_ERZ504771 | MGnify/ENA primary metagenome ERZ504771 (study PRJEB26092, sample SAMD00036353) | human gut metagenome | host: Homo sapiens | study: EMG produced TPA metagenomics assembly of... | reverse complement strand
CAAGCCTGTGGCCCCAGAGCTGCGGCGGCGTGATAGGCAAGAGTTTTGTCAGAGCGATAGTGTCGCTGTGCTTTTAATTTCTTGTCAGCGTCCTTGCCCTCTCCGTCTGCTTCGCAGACACCTCTCCCAAGGGGAGAGGCTTGACAACATGCAGTAGCATCCTGATAATAGATAGTAGGAAGGAGCGATTCCCATGGAAGATTGTCTGTTTTGCAAAATTGCAGCGGGGGACATCCCCTCGAAGAAGCTCTATGAGGACGAGCAGGTGGTGGCATTCTATGACATCGCCCCGCAGGCCAAGGTGCATTTCCTGGTCATCCCCAAAAGGCACATCCCCTCGGCCGCTGCGCTGACCGAGGAAGACGGCGCTCTGCTGGGCCATGTCTTTGCGGTCATCGCAAAGCTCGCCAAGGAGCAGGGCCTCGACAACGGCTACCGCGTCATCTCCAATGTGGGCGAGGACGCCGGCCAGACCGTCAAGCATCTGCACTTCCATGTTCTGGGCGGCGAGAAGCTGCCTGTCTGATTCCGAAAAAGTAAGGGAGATCGTTGAATATGGCTAAGACTTATACGCTGAATGTCGCGGGCCTGACCCGTGAGCTGACCATCTGCAAGGTGAACGACCACATGGACATCGCGGCCTTCATCATGCTGGGCGATGCCGAGCTGACGGTGGCCGCTGCCGCTGAGCTGCTCAAGAAATGCCCGGATTTTGACATCCTGCTGACCGCTGAGGCCAAGGGCATCCCCCTGGCTCACGAGATGAGCCGCCAGAGCGGCAAGCCCTACGTCTGCGCACGCAAGGGCGTCAAGCTGTATATGCCCGACCCTGTTGTCGTCGAGGATCAGTCTATCACCACTGCTGGCAAGCAGAAGCTGGTCATCGACCGCAAGGAGCTGGACAAGATGAGCGGCAAGCGGGTGCTGGTCGTGGATGATGTCATCTCCACCGGCGGCTCTCTCAAGGCTCTGGACGAGCTGGCCGAGCAGACCCAGTGTACCATCGTGGGTCAGGCCGCCGTTCTGGCCGAGGGTGATGCTGCCCAGCGCAAGGACATCATCTTCCTCGAGCCGCTGCCTCTGTTCCTCCACTAAACCGATATGCGACGCCCGCTCTGCGCGTTCTGCCTGAGTGCGCTGGGTGTGTTGGTGTTGTGCTCATTTTTGCCGCAGATGGGGCTTTTGCTGCCGTCTGCGGCAATTTTTGTTGTCTTCTGCCTGCTGGTCTGGTGGAGAGGCGGGGCCGCGAGAGGGTATGCGGTCTGCCTGCTTCTGGGCGCAGTGCTGGGCGTCGGCATCATGAAAACGACCGGCGCACGGCTGGCAAAGATACAGGACGCCTACGCCGGAAAAGAAGTGGCCCTCACTGCCGAAGTGGAGAGCACAGGCCGCGCCTACACGGCGGGCCGGGTGAGCGCCGTGCTGATGGTGGAAAAAGTGGACGGGGAAGCTGTCCGCTTCCGGGTGGAGTGCGCCAGTCTGCCCAAATGTGAGGCCGGAGGCCGCATCCGGGGCCGCTTTTCGCTGGATGTGCCGGATGCTACCCAGCGTCTGGACGACTACGCAGATGGTATCGCTCTCAGCGCGGAATATCTGTCCGGGATGCTTCGTCTTGGGCAGAGCGAAAGCTTCCGCGCCCGGACGGCTCGGCTCCAGGCGGCGCTGAGCCGCGCCCTGCGAAAAGGCATGGCCGAAAACACCGGAGGCGTTCTGGCGGCGATGGTGGTGGGCGACCGGAGCCATCTGACTTCGACTCTTCGCAGTGCCTACCGGGGCGCGGGGCTTTCCCATGTGCTGGTGGTGAGCGGCCTCCACGTCACCCTCTTCTGCGGCCTGCTGGATGCTCTGCCCCACAAGGAGCGGGAGCGGAGCCGGGTTTACCGGCGGGCGAGGTCGCTGCTCCGGGCCGGAACGGCCCTTCTGCTGGTGGGCATCACCGGCGCGACGCCCTCTGTCCTCCGGGCGGCGGTGGCGGTCTGGGTCAGCTCCCTCGGCGTCTGGGTGGGAGGCCCGGCGGATACGCTCACCTCGCTGGGCGCGGCAGGCGTCCTTATGTGTCTGGGCAACGGGTACGCGGTCTATGACGTGGGCTTCGAGCTGTCGTTTGCGGCAGTGATGGGAACACTGGCCGGTGCAGAGTGCGCAGGGCGTGGGAGGGAGCGCTATTACGACAGAAGGAAGAAACGGAAAAGCCGCCGGGAGAAACCATCCCGCGCAGTGCTCCTCTTCCGGCGCTTTGCGGGCGGCGTGTGGGACTCGCTCTGTGTCTCCCTCTGTGCCTCGGCGGCGACCTTCCCGGTGCTGGTGCTGCGGGGGATGAGCACGACGGTCTGGGCTGTGGCGTCGGGCGTGGCCGTCCTCTGGCTGGTGGGGCCGATGCTGAGCTTCGGCCTCGGTGCAGCTCTGCTGGGTCTGGCGGCCCAGAATTTCGAATCCTTGCCTTTGTTTGAGTTCATCCGCCGCCCGGCGGCCTTCTGTGCCGAAGGGCTGGCATGGCTGATGAACGAGTGGGCTTTCCGGGTGTCCGTTCTGCCGGGAGCGTCCCTCTGGTTTGATGGGACCTATGCCGCACTGGTGTGTCTTGTGCTGATCCTGCTCTGCGCAATGGCAATGCGGCGGCACATCCGGCTCCGGGCAGCTCTGCCGACGGTCATTCTGCTGGCAGCGCTGGCCTTCGGGCTGGAAACGGCCCTGAGCTGGAATGTGGTGAACATCGAGCTGGTGGGGACCCGGGCTTCACCCGCTGTCATTATTACGCAGAGAGAAAAGGCCGTCGTCCTCTTCCGGGGCGGCGGCACTACCCGGCGGGCGGTGGAAAATCAGCTGGAAAAGCGGGGCGTAAAGACGGTCGAGCTTCTGGTTGACCTGCGGATGCAGCCGGAAGAACCCTGCCGTATCGAGGCCCAAAAGCGTATCGAGGCTGCCGCTCTGGCCGAGAATACCACCCGCCGTGCTTCCTGCGGCGGGGTGGACTTGGAGCTTTTCCGCACCCGGCAGGGCTGCATTCTGCGGATGCTTGTCGGCGGGCAGAGGTTCATCACCCTCAGCGGCACCGTCCGGCCTGCAAAGCCCATCCGGGCCGAGTGGCTGCTGGCCTCGTCGGCAAGGCCGGACAATATCCGGTACACCGACTGCCTGACCCTGAGCAGCAAATACCGCTGGATGGAGGGAGACGCAGAGCCTGTCTCACGTCTGCGCCTCCGTCTCGAGGAGGGAGCGCTTTTCAAAGCGGGCAGAGTATGATAGAATAAAATAATCCTAATACAAAGGAGCCGATCATTTGGCAACGGAACAAAACTCCGGCAGCTTGCTCAGGGAGGCTGTCCGGTCTACTATTTTTATTCCAGCGAGCGCTATCTTGTCCGGCAGGCCGTGGCCCGGGCGGCAAAGCTTCTGGCCGAGGGTGAGGACGAAGAAACGACCGTTCTGGACGGTGCAGCGCCCGAGATCGAGCAGCTCATCATGGCGGCAGGCACCATCTCCTTCTTCGGGACGCGGCGCGTGGTGCTTCTGCCCGAGGTGGACCCCGCCGCCTACAGCGACAAAGACCTCGACGAGCTGTGCGCCACGCTGGCCAGCCTCGAGAATGCCGTGGTGGTGCTGGGCAGCGTGTTCGAGATGGAGCGCAATAAGCTCAAGCTGGGCAAGCGGGCGCAGAAGCTCATCGCCCAGTGTACCAAGGTCGGCTTTGCCGAAGAGCTGGCCAAGCCCAAGCCCTACGAGCTGAAGGTCATGGTGATGGACCGCGCCAAGGCGCAGGACACCACCCTCTCCGAGGGGACGGCGGCGGCCCTGCTGGAACGCTGCGGCGAAGACCCGTTCCTTCTCGAGAACGAGGTGGACAAGCTCTGCGCCCTCTCCGGCTACCAGACCGTGACCACGGCCATGGTGGCCGAGATGGGGACTGTGAGCCTCGAGGCCGACGTCTTCGAGATGATACGGATGATAACGGCGAAAAACGCCACCGGTGCCTGCAAAAAGCTGCAAACGCTTCTCCGCCTGCAGCAGGAGCCCATCCCCATCACGGCGGCCATGATCGGCAGCTATGTGGATCTCTATCGGGTCAAACTGGGCGCAGCCAGGCGGAAGAGCTACAGCACCGTGTTCAAGGATTTCGGCTACAAGGGCAGCGACTACCGGCTCAAGCGCTCTGCCGAGACGGCCAACCACTACACGCTGCCCCAGCTGGAAGCCTGTATGCAGATCTTGCTTGAGCTGGACAAGAGTCTGAAAAGCCAGCCCGTGAGCGCGCAGACCCTGCTGGAAACGGCGCTCTGCCGCCTGGCAATGGCGGGAGGAAGAAGATGAGCGAGAAACTGGAACTGCTGCACACCGACCGTGTGCTCATCGTGGAGGGCAAATACGATGCGGCCCGTCTCTCTCATCTGACCGACGCCATGATCTTGCTGACGGACGGCTTCGGCATTTATAAGGATAAGAAGCGTCAGCGGCTCTTCAAACAGCTGGCCCACAAAAACGGCCTTATCCTCCTGACGGACTCCGATGCGGCGGGCTTCCGCATCCGCACCTACATCACAAATCTGGTGGGGGAGAAGAACGTGGTGCAAGCCTACGTTCCGGCCATCCACGGCAAGGAAAAGCGGAAGGCTCAGCCCGGCAAAGAGGGGCTTCTGGGGGTCGAGGGTGTGGACGATGCCCTCGTTTTGCAGGCGCTCTGGGACGCTCTGGGCGAAGAAGCTGGCATTGCCCCTGCAAAGCCGGAGGGGCGGCAAATTACTTATACCGACCTCTATGAGTGGGGGCTTTCGGGTACGGCGGGCTCGGCTGAGCGGAAAACAAAGCTGCTCTGCGCTCTCGGCCTGCCGCCCCGGCTCTCGAAAAAAGAGCTGGTGGAAGCCCTCAACCGCCTTTACAGCTACGAGCAGCTGGACGAAATGCAGTCGGAACTGCTCAAAACATGAAAATACAGCAAACTCTCCTGAGAAAAACATGAAAAAGATTCAAGCAAGACTTCTGGGAAATTTGCCGTAAGCTGTGATATAATCAATATACTGTGCGCCCGTCGTGGACGAAACGACGGGCGCAGATCTTTGCAAGGTGCAATAAAGGAGACAATCAATGGAACGCGAAAAACTCAAATCGAGACTCGGGTTCATCCTCCTTTCCGCCGGCTGCGCGATCGGCATCGGAAATGTGTGGAAGTTCCCTTACATGGCAGGTCAGGGCGGCGGCGGCGCTTTTGTGCTGTTCTACCTGCTGTTCCTCGTCATTCTGGGTCTGCCCATCATGACCATGGAGTTTGCGGTGGGCCGCGCTTCCCGCAAAAGCCCGGTGCGGGCCTATCAGGCACTGGAAAAGCCGGGCCAGAAGTGGCACATCCACGGCTACTTCACCCTCATCGGCTGCTACCTGCTGATGATGTTCTACACCACGGTGTCCGGCTGGATGCTCCACTACTTCTACATGACCGCTGCCGGTAAGCTGGTGGGCCTTGACGCCGACCAGGTGGCTGGCAAGTTCACCGAGATGCTGGCAAGTCCGCTGACCATGGGCTTCTGGATGGTGGTCGTTGTGGCCATCGGCATCTTCGTCTGCGCCCGCGGTTTGCAGAACGGCCTCGAGAAAGTCACGAAAGTCATGATGATCGCCCTGCTGGTCATCATGGTGGTGCTGGCAGTCAACAGCATGTCCATGCCCGGCGCAAAGGAGGGCCTGACCTTCTTCCTCGTACCCGACTTTGAGCGGATGAAGGAAGTGGGCATCGTCAACACTCTGGTGGGGGCCATGAATCAGGCGTTCTTCACCCTGAGCCTCGGCATCGGTGCAATGGCCATCTTCGGCAGCTACATCGGCAAAGAGCACGCCCTGCTGGGCGAGAGCGTCCGCGTCGTGGTGCTGGATACCTTCGTCGCCATCACCGCCGGCCTCATCATCTTCCCGGCCTGCTTCACTTACGGCGTGGACCAGACCAGCGGCCCCAGCCTCATCTTCATCACCCTGCCCAACATCTTCGCCAATATGGCGATGGGCCGTCTGTGGGGCAGCCTGTTCTTCCTGTTCATGGCCTTTGCGGCGCTTTCCACCGTGCTGGCCGTCTTCGAGAACATCATCTGCTGCGGCATGGAGCTGACCGGCTGGAACCGTCAGAAGTCCAGCCTCGTCAACTTCTTCCTCATCATCGCCCTCTCTCTGCCCTGTGTGCTGGGCTACAACGTCTGGGCCTGGGACGGCTTCGCCATCTTCGGCGGCGCGGTGCTGGATGTGGAGGATTTCCTCGTCAGCAACCTCTTCCTGCCGCTGGGCTCCCTCGTCTACCTGCTGTTCTGCGTCACCCGCTGCGGCTGGGGCTGGGACAACTACAAGAAGGAAGTCAACACCGGCAAAGGCCTCAAGATGCACGACTGGATGCGCGGCTACCTGACCTATGGCCTGCCCCTCATCGTCCTGTTCATCTTCGTGTTCGGCCTGTACGATAAGTTCATCGCCTGATAAAACAAAAATACGGGATGCTGCATTTTGCGGCATCCCGTATTTTTTATCGCTTTATTTCACATACCGGCCTTCACAGATATTCTTGCAGCAGGCGCTGATGGGAAACCAGCAGCAGTCGCGGCAGATGTCGGCGAGGATCTCCGGCGTGGCTTTGGCGTCGATCTCGCGGATGAGGTCCTGGTAGACGTAATCCTTTTCCTCGAGACCGAAGTATTCCACCGTCTTTGCGTCGTAGCGCTTGACCTTTTCCTGCGTGTCGCAGAGGTCGGTCCCCAGCTTGTTGGGGCAGCAGGAGCAGAGGGTGTCGGTGGAGAAGGTGAGGTGGATGGTGGTGCCGGGAACATCCCGCAGCTGATGCACCACGTCGGTCATGTGGGCCACGAAATCGTTGTCATAGCCTTTGCCGGAGTAGCCCTGCGTGCAGAGCAGATGATGGGGACGAAGTACGATGCTCATGCTTTCAGCCCCGGAATGCGCTTCCGCAGATTCAGGCCGATGGCGCAGGCCAGAACTGCCTTGATGATGGCAGTGGGGATGAAGGGCAGGACGCAGGCGGTGATACCCACGGCGATGGTGCTGTGGGCGACGACCACGAACATTGCAACGCCCACCACATAGTTGACCACCGTGCCGACGATGACAGCGGTGACGAAAGCACCCTTGAAGGCGTCACGGTGCTCCACGCCGAGGCCGATGATGTAGGCCATCAGGGGGAAAGAAATGAGGAAGCCGCCGGTGGGGCCGACGAACTTATCGAAACCGCCGGAGAAGTTTGCCAGCACCGGCACGCCCACGGCACCCAGTGCCAGATAGACCAGCGTAGCGATGGCGGAAAGCTTGGAGCCCAGCACCACAGCAGCCAGCGTGATGGCGAAGGTCTGCATGGTCATGGGGACGCCCAGAGGCATCGGGATGGAGATCTGGGCCATGACGGCAATGACGGCGGCGAACAGACCTGCATAGCAGATGTCCCGCACAGAGAACTTGGACTTGGCGGCCGCAGCGGCCTGGGTGTTCTGACTCATAAGAATTGTTCCTCCTATACGTTCTGGCCCAAAGCGGCCATGCTCCCAGTATGGCAGACTGCAAACGCTGCGTCAACTTTGGATTCACGAAAAGGTTTACAATTCGAAACGAAAAACAAAACAGAAAAATACACAAAAGATGTCGCTTTTGGTTGTGAAATGTGCTATACTAAACCCTAGCTATAAGAAGCACACCAGTGATAGATAGAGAGGAGAACATCATGCAGCATGAAACCGTGATCGTGCTGGACTTTGGCGGCCAGTACAATCAGCTCATCGCGCGCCGCGTCCGCGAGAATAATGTCTACTGTGAGATCTATTCCTATAAGACGGACCTGTCCGTCATCAAGGCGAAGAACCCCAAGGGCATCATCTTCACCGGCGGCCCCAACAGCGTCTATCTGGAGGATTCGCCCACCATCGACCCCGAGATCTTCAGCTGGGGCGTGCCTGTGCTGGGCATCTGCTACGGCAGTCAGCTCATGATGCACCTGCTGGGCGGCCGCGTCTGCCGCGCCCCGGAGCGCGAGTACGGCAAGACCGAGGTCTTCGTGGACAACAGCAGCAAGATGTTCACCGATGTGCAGCCCTCCACCGTCTGCTGGATGAGCCACAACGACTATATTGAGCAGGCCGCGCCCGGCTTCAAAATCACTGCCCACACCGTCAACTGCCCGGTGGCCGCAGCTGAGAACGAGGAAAAGGGGCTGTATGCCGTCCAGTTCCACCCTGAGGTGCTCCACACCGCTGAGGGCAAGAAGATGCTGCACAACTTCGTGTACAATGTCTGCGGCTGCACCGGCGACTGGAAGATGGACTCCTTCGTGGAGAACAACGTCGAGGCCCTGCAAAAGCGCATCGGCAGCGGCAAGGTGCTCTGCGCCCTGTCCGGCGGCGTCGATTCCTCCGTGCTGGCTGCCATGCTGGCCAAGGCCATCGGCAAGCAGCTGACCTGCGTCTTTGTTGACCACGGCCTGCTGCGCAAGAACGAGAAGGAAGAGGTCTGCTCTGTCTTCGGCCCCGGCAACGCCAACGGCTTTGACATCAACTTCATCTGCGTGGACGCCCGTGACCGCTACTTTGCAAAGCTGGCCGGTGTCACTGAGCCGGAGCGCAAGCGCAAGATCATCGGCGAGGAGTTCATCCGCGTCTTTGAGGAACAGGCGAAGCAGATCGGCAAGGTCGATTTCCTCGCACAGGGTACCATTTACCCCGATGTCGTCGAGAGCGGTCTGGGCGGTGAGTCCACCGTCATCAAGAGCCACCACAACGTCGGCGGCCTGCCTGACACCGTGGACTTCAAGGAGCTGGTCGAGCCGCTGCGCAACCTGTTCAAGGACGAAGTCCGTCAGGCTGGCCGTGAGCTGGGTCTGCCCGAGTATCTGGTCAGCCGCCAGCCCTTCCCCGGCCCCGGCCTGGGCATCCGCATCATCGGCGAAGTGACCCCCGAGAAGGTCGCTATCGTGCAGGACGCCGACGCCATCTGGCGTGAGGAGATCGCCAAGGCGGGCCTCGATAAGGAGATCAGCCAGTATTATGCGGCTCTGACCAATATGCACAGCGTCGGCGTTATGGGCGACGAGCGCACCTACGACTACGCCGTGGCCCTGCGCGCCGTCACCACCACTGACTTCATGACCGCCGAGAGCTACAATATGCCCTGGGACGTGCTGGGTACTGTCACCAGCCGCATCGTCAATGAGGTCAAGCACGTCAACCGCGTGTTCTACGACTGCACCGGTAAGCCGCCGGCCACGATCGAGCTCGAGTGATCCGCAAACCCTGAAAAGTGTTGATGCAATGCAATATTTTGAGAGCCAAAAGGCTCTGTGATACTGCTTTGATACGATCAGGCGATTATTCATAAAGAGAGACATAAGAATACCCTCTGAGAAACGGTAAGTTTTTCAGAGGGTATTTTTAAGAAACACAACTTGCAAATATAGTGGAGCGAATAGGCTTTATAAAAATAAAAGAGAGGAGATAAAATAGAAGATGAGTATTGAAAAATTGATGAGTAACCCATAAAATGATACTGTAAGATGTACCGAAATAAAAGTTGTGGAGCAAAGGGGGCGCTGGCGTGTATTTCCAATACGGCGAAGCAGAAACGGCGTATCTGAGCGCAAGAGACGAGCGGATGGCGGCGGTCATCGCACAGGCGGGACACATCGAGAGGGAAGTGGATACCGACCTCTTTTCGGCGGTGGTACACCACATCGTCGGCCAGCAGATCTCCACGAAAGCGCAGGCGACCATCTGGAAGCGGATGCGGGACGAGTTCGGTGTGGTGGATGCAGCTGCCGTCCTCAGAGCCGGGGTTGAGAAGCTGCAGAGCTTCGGCATGACCTTCCGAAAGGCTGAATACATTACGGACTTTGCCCGGAAAATCGAGAGCGGAGAATTTGACCTCGAGGGTATCCGGCAGAGGCCGGACGATGAGGCCATCCGGGAGCTGAGCGGCCTGAAAGGCGTCGGTGTCTGGACGGCAGAGATGATATTGCTCTTCTGTATGCAGCGGCCCGACGTGTTCAGCTACGACGACCTTGCCATCCAGCGTGGGCTGCGGATGGTGTACCACCACCGAAAAATTGACCGGAAACTGTTCGAAAAGTACCGCCGCCGGTTCAGTCCCTATTGCAGCGTGGCCAGCCTCTACCTCTGGGCGGCAGCAGGCGGCGCGGTGCCGAGCCTCAAGGACTACGCGCCGGCCCAAAAGCCGAAAAGGAAGGGATGAACCGTCATGACCTATACGATGCATTACGATTCGCCGCTGGGAAAGATACTGCTGGCAGCAGACGAAGAAGGGCTGACCGGAGTATGGCTCGAGACACAGAAGTATTTTGCGGCGAAGCTTCCGCCAGAGCATGAAGAGGGGACAATGCCGGTGCTGGGAGACGCCTGCCGCTGGCTGGACGTCTATTTTTCAGGCCGGGAGCCGGACTTTACTCCGAAACTCCATCTTATCGGCTCCGATTTCCGACAGGCGGTGTGGGCGCTGCTGCTGCAGATCCCCTACGGACAGACCACGACCTACGGCGCACTGGCAAAACAGCTGGCGGAGATAAACGGCGGAAAGCGCGTCTCCGCGCAGGCCGTGGGCGGCGCGGTGGGGCATAACCCTGTTTCCATCATCGTACCCTGCCATCGGGTGGTGGGCAGCGACGGCAGCCTGACCGGCTACGCGGGCGGAATCGACAAGAAGATACGCTTGCTGACGCTGGAAAACGCGGAGGCGGCAAATCTTTACCGATAACAAAAAGCAGGCCATCCCGGCGGGATGGCCTGCTTTTGCTATCTGTATCGTTTACTTGTTCTGGATGTACTCGTCGATGGCCTTGGCGGCAGCCTTGCCGGCGCCCATGGCCTTGATGACGGTGGCGGCACCGGTGACGGCGTCACCGCCGGCGTACACGCCCTCGCGGCTGGTCTTGCCCTCGTCGCCCTCGGTGACGATGCAGCCGTGCTTGTTGGTCTCGAGGCCCGGCGTGGTGGAGCGGATGAGGGGGTTGGGGCTGGTACCCAGGCTCATGATGACGGTGTCCACGTCCATCGTGAACTCGCTGCCCTTCTTCTCGATGGGGCGGCGGCGGCCGGAAGCATCCGGCTCGCCCAGCTCCATCTCGATGCAGGTGATGGCCTTGACGAAGCCGTTCTCATCGGGCAGGATCTCCACGGGGTTGCAGAGGGTCTTGAAGATAATGCCCTCTTCCTCGGCGTGCTCGACCTCTTCCTTACGGGCAGGCAGCTCAGCCATGCCGCGGCGGTAGACGATATAGACCGTCTCAGCGCCCAGACGCAGGGCGCTGCGGGCAGCGTCCATTGCCACGTTGCCGCCGCCGACGACGGCGACCTTCCTGCCGGTGCGTATGGGGGTCTTGCTGGTGGGCAGATAAGCCTTCATCAGGTTGGAGCGGGTGAGGAACTCGTTGGCGGAGTAGACGCCCTTCAGGCTCTCGCCCGGGATGCCCATGAAGCGGGGCAGGCCGGCACCGGAACCCACGAAGACGGCCTCATAGCCGTACTCGCCCATCAGCTCGTCGATGGTGAGCACCTTGCCGATGACCATGTTGCACTCGAAATCGACGCCCATCTTCTTGAGGCCGTCGATCTCCTGCTGGACGATGGCCTTGGGCAGACGGAACTCGGGGATGCCGTACATCAGCACGCCGCCGGCCACGTGGAGGGCCTCGTAGACTGTGACCTTATAGCCCAGCTTGGCGAGGTCGCCTGCGGCGGTCAGGCCGGCAGGGCCCGCGCCGATGATGGCGACCTTGTGGCCGTTGGACGCAGGCACGACGGGGGCAGTGTGGACATTCTCACGGTGCCAGTCGGCCACGAAGCGCTCCAGACGGCCAATGCCGACGGGCTCGTTCTTGATGCCGCGGGTACACTTGCCCTCGCACTGGCTCTCCTGCGGGCAGACGCGGCCGCAGACGGCGGGCAGGGAAGAGGAACGATTGATGACCTGATAGGCGGCTTCGAAGTCACCCTCGGCCAGATGGCCGATGAACTCGGGGATGTCGATGCCGACGGGGCAGCCGGTCTGGCAGGGCTTGTTCTTGCAGTGGACGCAGCGCTTGGCCTCGTTCACGGCCATCTCGGCGGTGTAGCCCAGAGCCACTTCCTCAAAATTCTTGTTGCGGACGTTGGGGTCCTGGGTGGGCATGGGACACTTTTTGGGGTCCATATTGAAAGCCATTTTACATTCCCTCCTGAGTCTTGAACAGATTGCAGGCCTTTTCCCGGGCCTTGGCCTCAAAGGGGCGGTACATGGTGCCGCGGGCCATTGCCTCGTCAAAATCCACGAGGTCGCCGTCGAAGTCGGGGCCATCCACGCAGGCAAACTTGGTCTCGCCGCCCACGGTCAGGCGGCAGCCGCCGCACATGCCGGTGCCGTCGATCATGATGGGGTTCATGGAGACGATGCTCTTGAGGCCGTGCTTCTGGCAGGTCTTGACCACAAACTTCATCATGATGAGGGGGCCGATGGTGATGACCAGGTCGTACTGGTTGCCGGCAGCCACCAGCTCGTCGAGGGCGGCGGTGACGACGCCCTTGGTGCCGTAGCTGCCATCGTCGGTCATGACCCGCAGCTCGTCGCTGCAGGCCTTGAACTCGTCCTCGAGGATGAGCAGGTCCTTGCTGCGGAAGCCGACCACGCTGTGGACGACGCAGCCCTGCTCGTGGAGTTCACGGGCGATGGGCAGCGCAATGGCGCAGCCCACGCCGCCGCCGACGACGCAGACCTTCTTCAGGCCCTCCACCTCGGTGGCGCGGCCCAGCGGGCCGACGAAGTCGTGGACGCTCTGCCCCACTTCGAGGCTGTTCAGCTCCATGGTGGTGCCGCCGACGATCTGGAAGATGATGTCCACAGTACCCTTCTCGCGGTCATAGCCTGCGACGGTGAGGGGGATGCGCTCGCTGTCTTCAAACGGGCGCACAATGATAAACTGGCCGGGCTTTGCCTTTTTGGCAATGAGCGGGGCTTCAATGACCATCTTTGTAACGGTGGGGTTCAGCGCCGCCTTTTCCGTGATCTTGTACATTGCGTTTGCTCCTTATTCCTATATTCTCCCCTGCATGAAAACACGCCTGTTCCTCGGTGCAGCAGCCCGAAGCGGCAGGCGCGAAAGTTCAGCAACGATTTGACAATCTTAATTATAACGATATTAAAAAAGGAAAGCAATTAAATTTTCTTCGCGTCAGCTGCGGCAAACTTGAACGGCGGCGCAGCTTTGTACGCGGTGGGGGGACGGAAATGTCCCTTTTTTCAAAAAATGCTAATTTGCAGTTGACAAGAGGCGAAAGCTGCGGTATAATAATCGACGTCGCCGGGAACGCCCGGCGCGCCACAATGGAATCTGCGGCCGTAGCTCATCTGGTAGAGCGCCACCTTGCCAAGGTGGAGGTAGCGAGTTCGAGCCTCGTCGGCCGCTCCATTATTGTGGAAGTTTAGCTCAGCTGGGAGAGCATCTGCCTTACAAGCAGGAGGGTCAGCGGTTCGACGCCCGTTAACTTCCACCATCTCGGGCCCGGTAGCTCAGTTGGTTAGAGCACCAGCCTGTCACGCTGGGGGTCGTCGGTTCGAGCCCGATCCGGGTCGCTTCGTCGGAATGTCAGCGGCTTGTCGGGCAATCTTGCAAGCAAGATTGCAGTGACAAGCGCTGAAATTCCTCCTCTTCCCCACAAAACCTTGCGTTCGCAAGTTTTTGCGGGGACCCCGATTCAGGAGATGGATTCGGGGAAGTGCAGGGATAAATGCACTTTCTATGCCTCTGTAGCTCAGTCGGTAGAGCAGGGGACTGAAAATCCCCGTGTCATTGGTTCGATTCCGATCGGAGGCACCACGTCGAAATGTCAGCCGCTTGTCGGGCAGTCTTGCGAAGCAAGACCGCTGTGACAAGCACTGAAATTTCTCCTCTTCCCCACAAAATCTTGCATTCGCAAGCTTTCGCGGGGGTCCCGCTTGGTACAGAGATGTGCCGGGTATGCGGCCGTAGCTCATCTGGTAGAGCGCCACCTTGCCAAGGTGGAGGTAGCGAGTTCGAGCCTCGTCGGCCGCTCCAACATGAAGCCATCGTTTGTGCAGAGATGCACGACGATGGCTTTTTTCAACAGAAACTGCATCAAATGTTGACAACTCGATGCTCCGGGCCGTATACTGAGACTATCGTGCAGCAAACAGAGGCGGGCTGATCGCTTGCGGGAGTTCGGCCCGCGGGCGTTGGCTCGCCTCTGTGCTATGGGAAAGGGAGGGGAAACCAGTGATATTCGGCAAGTACATCAACCGCTATTACCTGCGCCACGCGCCCGCGCTGCTGCTGGGCATCCTTGCGCTGCTGATGGTGGACTATATCCAGCTGCTCGTGCCGCAGCTCTATCGTCTGGTCATCAACGGCGTCAACCTCGGACAGGTGGTGGTGAGGGGCGAGACGATGCCGTTCACGAAAGAGGTGCTGTTCCAGCACATCTGCCTGCCCATGATATGGATCGTACTGTTCATGGTGGTGGGGCGCTTTTTGTGGCGCATCTGCTTCTTCGGCACCAGCATCCGGGTGCAGGCGGATCTGCGGGAGAAGATGTTCGACCACAGCCGCCGTCTGTCCCAGCAGTACTATCAGGTGAACAAGGTCGGCAACCTCATGAGCCTCTACACCAACGACCTCGACACCATCCAGGAGTGCTTCGGCGACGGCATCCTGATGTTCTTTGACGCATTGGTGCTGGGTCTGCTGGCCCTCTACCGGATGTGGTGCATGGACAGACGCATGACCATGCTGGCCCTCATCCCGGCAGCGTTCATGTTTGCCATCGGCACCGTGATGGGCAAGACCATGACCAAAACGTGGGAGAAGCGCCAGCAGGCGTTCTCGGACCTGTCCGACTTTGCGCAGGAGAACTTCTCCGGCATCGCGGTCATCAAGGCGTTTGTCAAGGAGCTCAAAGAGCTCATCGCTTTCCGCAAACTCAACAAAGACAACGAAGAAGTCAACGTGGAGTATACCCGCATCTCGGTATTGCTCGAAGTAATGGTGACGTTCTTCGTGGAGTCGGTCATCTGCGTCATCCTCGGCTACGGCGGCTATCTTGTCTACAAGGGCGATTTCAATGCGGGCCAGCTGGTGGAGTACATCGGCTATTTCGAGGCGATCGTCTGGCCCATCATGGCGATCTCGATGCTCATCGAAAAGACCTCCCGCGGCAAAGCCTCCCTCAACCGCATCACCGAGCTGCTGGACGCGCCCATTGATGTGGCCGACCGCGCCGGTGTGCCGGACCTCGAAAACCCCAAGGGCGGCATTGAGTTCCGCGATTTGACCTTCCGCTACCCGGACGGCGAGTTCGATGTGCTGAAAAACATCTCCTTCACGATCCAGCCCGGCGAGAGCGTGGGCATCGTGGGCAAGACCGGCGCAGGCAAGACGGCGCTGGTCGATTTGCTCCTGCGCACTTATAACGTCCCCGACGGCACCCTTTTTGTGGACGGGAAGGACGTCAACGGCGTCTCCATCCACTCGGTGCGGCAGGCATGTGCCTATGTCCCGCAGGAAAACTTCCTCTTCTCGGATACCATCGCCCACAACATCGCCTTTGGCGTGGATGACGCCACCCCCGAGGACATTGAACGGGCGGCCAGCCTTGCTGACGTCCGGGATAACATTGTGGACTTCAAGGATGGCTACGAGACTGTCCTGGGCGAGCGCGGCGTCACCGTCTCGGGCGGTCAGAAGCAGCGCATCTCCATCGCCCGCGCCCTGCTGAAAGATGCGCCCATCCTGATCCTCGACGACTCGGTTTCGGCGGTGGATACCAGGACGGAAAAAATCATCCTCGACAACCTCAAGCAGAGCCGTGCCGGTAAGACGACTCTGCTCATCGCGCACCGCATCTCGACGGTGGAGGGACTGGACAAGATCATCTTCCTCGAGGACGGCAAGGTGGAGGCCGTCGGCCCCCACGACCGGCTCTATGCATCCTGCCCGGAGTACCGCAAGATGGTCGATCTGCAGAAGCTTGAAGACGAAGTGGGAGGTGGCAACGCATGATGAGTCTGAATCCGCTTCTTCTCGTGGGCGGCGTCATCGGCACCGTGTCGGTGCTGCTGCTCATCGCCTACGCCTGCGTCAAAGACAAGAAAACGGCTATGGGCTTCGAGCGCAGCATGGCCGACGGAGAGATCCTGCGCCGCCTCTTCGGCTACGCCAAGCCCTACCTCAGGCAGTTCATCGTCGTGGGCTTTCTCGTCCTCTTCTCCATCTCCTACGACATCGCGTCGCCCCTCATCGTGGGCTACATCGAAGAGCTTGTGGTGGGCGATTTCGAACTGAAAAGCCTCTATGTCAGTGTGGCCGTGTACGCGGGTGTGCTGGTCTTCTCGATGGCCAGCACCTATTTGCAGGCCGTCATTCTGCAGCGTGTGGGCCAGCGCATCATCTCCGATTTGCGTGAAGACCTTTTCACCCACATTGAAAGCCTCTCCCACGGCCAGCTGAACGACATCCCGGTGGGCAAGCTCGTCACCCGCGTGACCAACGACACCAACGCCATCTCGATGATGTTCACGAACCTCTTCGTCAACCTCACCAAGAACGCCTTCGTCATTTTGGGCATTCTGGTGGCGATGCTCTGCCTGAACTACGAGCTGACCCTGATGGTGCTCTGCTTCGTACCCTTCATCCTCCTGTTCACGGTCATCTTCCGCAAGTTCTCCCGCCGCGCTTACCGCAAGGTCAAGGACGCGACCACCGACATCAACACCTACCTCTCCGAGAACCTCTCCGGCATCAAAGTCACCCAGATCTTTGGCCGTGAGGACGAGAAGATGGAGGAGTTCCGCCAGAAGAGCCAGACCCTCGCCAAGGCCACGCAGGAGCAGATCTTCGTCTTCGGCGTCTTCCGTCCGCTGGTGTATATGCTGTATATCAGCTCGATCCTCTGCCTGTTCTATCTCGGCGGCATGGGCCATCTGAACCATGTCACCTTTCTCGGGCAGACCATTTCCAGCGGCACCATCGTCACCTTTTATATGTATATCTCCAAGTTCTTCACCCCCATCCAGAACCTCGCCGAGCAGTTCAACTGGCTGCAGTCGGCGCTGGCGTCGTCGGAGAAGGTCTTCTCCATCATGGACATCCAGCCCCAGATGGTGGACGCCCCCGACGCCGTCGAGCTGGACGAAGTGAAGGGCGACATCGAGTTCCGGGACGTCTGGTTCAGCTACATCCCCGGCGAGTGGGTGCTGCAGGGCGTTTCCTTCCATGTGGAGCCCCGCCAGACCGTGGCCTTCGTCGGCTCCACCGGCTCGGGCAAGAGCACCATCCTCTCCCTCATCTGCCGCAACTACGAGTTCCAGAAGGGCGAGATTTTGATCGACGGCATCGACATCCGCAAAATCAGGATCTCCTCCCTCCGCCGTCACTTCGGCCAGATGCTGCAGGACGTCTTCCTCTTCTCGGGTACTATCCGCAGCAACATCGTCCTCCGGGAGGAGAACATTCCGGACGAAGAGATCATGAAGGTCTGCCGGTATGTCAATGCCGACCACTTCATCAACAAACTCGAGCACGGCCTCGACGAAGAAGTCCGGGAGCGCGGCAATAACTTCTCGGCGGGCCAGCGCCAGCTGCTCAGCTTTGCCCGCACCATCCTGCATAAGCCCAGCGTCATGATCCTGGACGAGGCCACCGCCAACATCGACACCGAGACGGAGCTTCTGATTCAGGATTCGCTGGAAAAGATGCGCAGCGTCGGCACTATGCTCATCGTGGCACACCGCCTCTCCACCATCCAGCACGCAGATAACATCATCGTGCTGTCGCGCGGCAGGATCCTGGAGCAGGGGACTCACCAGCAGCTTCTCGCCGCACATGGCCGGTATTATCAGCTGTATACGCTGCAATACCACAAAGAACAGATGGATAAACAGTAAAGACAAAAGCAGGTGCATCGCATGATGCACCTGTCTTTTTTGCATAGGCTCAATATTGATACGGCACGATGTCCGGCTGGTCGGGGCGGTGCTCGCCGATGATTTTTTCCATCCAGATCATGTCGTACCAGCGCCCGAACTTATAGCCGCAGTTGTGGAAGGTACCGGCCGGTGTGAAGCCCAGATGCTCGTGGAACTGGGCGCTGTTTTTGGTGAGGTATTCGTCCTCCACCTGCGGGTAGCCGATGCGGGCGTAGAGGTTGAGGATACCCATGGTCTTGAGCCGTTCGGCCAGCGCCTCATAGAGGACGCGGCCCAGTCCGCCGCGCCTGGCGTCGTGGTCGAGGTAGATGGTCAGCTCTGCGGCCCAGTCGTAGGCGGCACGTCCCACAAAGGCGTGGGCATAGGCGTAGCCCTCGATGCGGCCATCCCGCTCGATGACGAGATAGGGGTACTTCTGCATGAGGTCCCGCATCCGGCCCTCGAACTCGGCAAGTGACGGCACATCGTACTCGAAAGTGATGACCGTGTGCTCGACGTAGTAGGCGTAGATCTCCAGAATGCGGGGTGCGTCGGACAATGTGGCGTTGCGGATGGTAATATCAGACATGGTTTTTACTCCTCAGAACATCGTAATGATAAGCGCACACAGCGGCAGGAACAGGATGCTGAGCAGGGTGGTCAGCACGACGCTGCCGGCGGCAAACTGCTCATCGTGGTGGAACTGGACGGCGAACACCGAGGTGATGGACGCGGCGGGGCAGCATTCCAGCAGCAGGATGACCTGCGTGACCATGCCGCAGCGGAAGAGCCCCAGCGCGGCGAAAGCTGCGATGGTCAGCACCGGAATGAAAAGCATCCGGACTACGGTGAGCTTCCAGATGTGCTGATCGGTGAGGGTGCGGTGCAGGTCGCCCGAGGCGATGAGCATACCGGTGATGAGCATGGAGAGGGGAGTGTTCATGCTGCCCAGAAGCTCCATGGGCTGGACGATGAGGTCGGGCAGCGGAATCTGGAGCAGGTAGAGGACGAGACCCACGACGATGGCGTAGATGGCCGGGCAGTGCAGCAGGCTCTGGGTGACCTTTTTGGGGTCGGAGCTGCCGCTGACCATGCTGTAGCCCACCGTCCAGAGCAGGAGATTGAACAGGGTAAAGAAGGCGCTGGCATAAAGCAGGCCCTCGGAGCCGAAGAGCGCCGAAATGAGGGGCAGGCCCATGTAGCCCGCATTGGAGAAGACACAGGCGAACCGGAAGATGGGCGTCCGGCTGTCCCTGCTGCGGGCCGTGAACAGCAGGGTGATGATGAGTCCCAGCAGGATGGACAGGGTGCTCAGGGCGAACGCGGCCATGAGGTTGTGCAGAATTTCTGCGCTGAACTCCATGCGGTAGGAGCTGATGATCATGGCCGGGACGACGAGGTTGACCAGCAGGTTCGAGAGAGTCTGCTTGCCCTCGGGGCGGAGCAGGCCGGTCTTGGCACCAAGAGCCCCCAGCCCTATGAGGATGAACAGTTCCGCCACCTGCTGGGCGGTGATGACGGCAAGGTCCATAATAAGCTCCCCTCCTTACAGGATGACGTTCTTGATGAGCAGCGAAACACTGCCGTCCTCGGCGTGGAGAAATTCCACCGCAGAATCCTCGGAGAGGATCTCGGTAGGGATCTTTACCTCGATGCCGCTGGCGGTGTGGATGCTGCGGCTCTCCATCCGGCGGATGCGGGCGGGGGAGACCGTGACGGGCTGCTGGGCCTGCGCCGGCTCGAGGACGTCGCTTTTCTCCACATAGTCGTCGAAGGGGACAGCCGCCAGCGGGTATTCCTCAGCAAGCTGCCGGCGCACCTGCTCGACCGTCACCCTGTTGTCGTTGTCAGCGGCCTGATTGGCAATGAGCATGGCCACCTGTGCCTCCACATGGGGCTCATCCTGATAGTTCTCCTGCACGGCCTGGACGGCGGCGTCCTGAATGGCCTGCAGCTTTTTCTTTTCCGGCTCGGCGGTGGTGTACTGGAAAACGACGGTGGAGAGATAAAACTCCTTGTGGCCGTCGATGTCGAACTTTTTCTCCAGCAGCTTCATGGAGTAGTCGGTCAGGTCCACCAGTGCGCCTTCCTCCACCTTGCCGCTCTGGGCAGGCAGGCAGGCCCGCTGCTGGATGATGGAGTTGACCGGCGCACCGTCCACGCTCTCGGTGTAGTGGGTGTAGCCGTTTTTATAGTTGAGCTTGAGGATGCCCAGCCACGGCTGGCCGTCCCGGGTGAAGTCCACCACAGCGAGGTCGGCCCCCGGAATGGTGGTATGAGCGTGCATATAGTCGAACAGGACGCCCGCGATGCGGCAGGACAGGTCGATAAAGTCCTTGTTCTGTTCCAGCTCGTACCGGAACGCCGAGTCCGGCAGGGGGCGGCACTGGCGGATGTCGTCGCTGGCAAGCAGCTTTTCGATGTGGTATTGCAGATAGGCCGTCTTTTCGGCTGTCATCTCCATGCAGCTGCCGCTGAGCACGGGGGCATCCAGCGTGGTATCCAGAACGTGGAGAATGGCCTGATGTACGATGATCTCCATATGTGAACCTCTTTTTTGTATACAAGAAATCTCAAATCACCTGTCAGTATAACACAACCCGGCCCAAAAGGCGAGAATGACTTGAAGCTCTGTGGCAGAAATGCTATACTTGGCCCAGAAACACCTATTAGATAGGGCAAAAGAAGGGAGACTCCGGTATGGAATTTCGGGAAAAGCCGATGCAGAACCTCATCCGCATCAAGGACAAGGAGATCTGCAAGAATGTGCAGGCGCTTTTGCTGGACGGCGAAAGCATCGTGGGCGCATATAAGACGGTGCGCGATCAGGCCGTTTTTACGAGCCACCGCATTTTCATGGTGGATATGCAGGGCGTTACCGGCACCCGGCAGGAGATCTTCGTCCTGCCCTACCGGAAGATCGTCCACTTCGGCATCCAGACGGCAGGCTTCGGCGACCCATTGCAGACTTCGGAACTGACGGTCTGCTACGCCGACGAGCACGAGATGAAGTTCGGCTTCATCGGGCAGGAAGAGCTGCTGGCTGTGGCGCAGGCCATCAGCCGGTGCATCCTGTAAAATAAAAATGAAACAAAACAGGACAGCCCCGCTCTGAGATGTGCCAGAGCGGGGCTGTCCCGTTTTGCTGTGATGATGAATAATGAAGAATAGATGATGGCGTTTTCAGCAGGCGCGGCCAGCCTCGAGCATATAGCGCAGGAAGCCGGTGACATCAGCGGGGTCGCTCACGCTGATGCTGAAGCCCTTTTTGGGGGCGTCCATGGTCTGGAAGATGGCGGAAGCCTCGTCGTCCTTCTTGAGGTCGCAGGTGGAGCCATTGTCCAGGTGCAGGATGACGCTGCCGCGGCTTGCGGCGACCTGTTTCATGAAGCGGTTTTTATCAAAATATTCGATGCGAAGCATAATAAATACCTCCGTGTTCGGTAAAGTGTGTAAGGCTTCTGCAAAAGCCTTGTGGGTCGGGGTGCGGGCGGCATCGCGGCCTTGGAGCTGTGGGACAGTGCGCACAGACCCTTGGAAGCAAAGCTTCGCTGTGGGTTGTATCTGCCCCGTTTCAGTGCTATACTGAGCTTATCAGCTCCGATGAAATAATACCACGAAACCGGCACAGATGATAGAACAAAAGCAGATTCTTTGTACAACAAAATCGGCTTTGATAAAAAAACTTCAATGTATTGGGGAAAGGAATTGGCGAATATGGCACTAAATATCAGCTCCAACATCGTCGCCAGCGAAAAGGGCAGGGAACTTGTGCAGCACGGCAGCGCGCTGTTTCCCATCGCCTGCTATGCCGAGGATCTGTCCAGCTATTCGGTGGCGTGGCACTGGCACGAAGAGTTTGAATATGTGCTCTGCACGAAGGGACCGCTCCATGTGGACGTCAACAAGACCCGCCTCACCTTGCAGACCGGGCAGGGAGTGTTCATCAACTCGGGCGTCCTCCACGCGGTGGAGCAGGCACCGGAAGGCACAGCCCTGCTCCACTCGGGCGTGTTCCATCCGCGGCTCGTGGGCGGGATGGACACCATCTTCTGGCAGAAGCTCATCCGCCCCATGACCCAGCCCGACGCCCCGCCATTTTTCCTTCTGGATGCGTTGGTGCCGTGGCAGAAACAGGTGCTGGACTGTCTGCACGAGAGCTGGAAGGCCGTGTCGGACGAACCCTTCGACTACGAGAACCGGGTGCGCTACTACCTCTCGCTGGCCCTGCGGCTGCTGAGCACCCAGTGCGTGGGCGGGCGGACGAAAGTCTCCCAGCAGGAGCAGATCGCCTCCGAGCGGATGAAGCAGATGCTCCGCTTCGTGGAGGAACACTACGCGGAAGAGCTGACAGTCCAGCTCATCGCGGGCAGCGTGGCCCTCAGCGAGAGCGCCTGTCTGCGCAGCTTCAGGCAGATGCTGGGCATCACGCCCATCCAGTACGTCAAGCAGTACCGGGTGGAAAAGGCTGCTGATCTGCTTCGCTCCACCCGGCTCAAGACCGGCGAGATCGGCGCGGAGTGCGGCTTCACCGATGGCAGCTACTTTATCAAGATCTTCCGGGAGATAAAACATTGCACTCCCAAAGAATACCGTATGAAATTTTGCTGAGATGTGAAAAAAGAAGAAATCTGCCCCGTGCAGCGTGCATTATTGCGGGCATGGCGCTGGCGGACGCCATCGGCATTGGTTACTATCTGGTGAAACATAGAAAGGAGACACTATGAAAATCGAGCACATCGCCCTGTACGTCAACGACCTCGAGGCCCTCAGCGGCCCCCGCACCACCGGAGACGGCTATTACGAAAGCTGTGTCCTTGCGGTGGAAGGAAATCAGGTTGAAATAACAGTATGAAAGAACAAGATAGAGCGCGCCTCATGGAGGAACTGGAAGCTGGAAAAATTTCCGGTGTTCCCATGGATGAGGCAGAAGTATATAAAAAACTTGGCGTAAATGAAGAATAAATAACCCAAAAGAGCAGAGCCTGCGGTGCGAAACCGCAAGTCTCTGCTCTTTTTGTTCTGAATCTATCAGCGTTTCTGGGCCGAGTATAGCACAGGGGCCGGGAAAAACTACAAAAAGCCCGAAATACACGACGAAAATATTGTATTGGTTGCGCAACGACCTGTGAAAGAAATGAGAAAACTAAAACTTTTTAGATAAAACTATTGACAATGGTGGCCTCGCGAGTATAATTGCCTTATCAAATCGTTCAAAACATTTAACTAAATGACATGAACTGATTTGCCCGAACAAGATACGATAGTACAACACACATACACAAGATAAAAGGAGAAGATCACCATGACTTTTGAGGATATGAAGAAGATCGTCGTTGACACCCTGAACTGCGAGGAGGAGAAGGTCACGATGGAGGCCAGCCTGACCGAGGACCTCGAGGCCGACAGCCTGGACGCTGTGGAGCTGAACATGGCTCTGGAGGACGCTTTCGGTGTCTCCATCCCCGACGAGGAGCTGGCCAACATGAAGACCGTCGGCGACATCTTCAACTACCTGACTGCACACGCTGAGGCATAACGATGAACGACATCAGAGACTTGTTCCCGGGCCGGATGCGGGAGCGCGCCTTCCAGCTCAAAGCCCGGCGGGACACCGGTGCGGCGTGGCATGAGCCGCAGTTTGTGGAATGCAAGCAGTGCGGCCGCCGTGCCACCCGCCAGATCTGGGCCAAGAGCCTCTTCGTCTGCCCCAACTGCGGCAATCACCAGCCCATCGGTGCGTACTACCGCCT
>ENA-OQJK01000070-OQJK01000070.1-human-gut-metagenome-genome-assembly--contig:-NODE-70-length-24068-cov-4.432480_pt1 | contig 24068 bp, 21 predicted proteins | sample MGYA00242605_ERZ504771 | MGnify/ENA primary metagenome ERZ504771 (study PRJEB26092, sample SAMD00036353) | human gut metagenome | host: Homo sapiens | study: EMG produced TPA metagenomics assembly of... | reverse complement strand
GTCAGTTTCTGGTCATCCGGAAGAACGTCGCTTCCGATCAGCTTGACGATCTCCATCAGGGAGCTCTCCTGATTCAGGATTGCCATGAGCTGATTCCTGTCTGCTACAAATTTCGGGGAAACATGTTCTCTGTACCATGGAGTCAGGTCTTCCAGATATTCACTGTAGCTGGTGAGCCAGTGGATTGCCGGGAAGTGACGGGCATAGGCAAGGGATTTGTCCAGTCCCCAGAAGCAGCGGACGAAACGTTTGGTGTTTTGTGTGACAGGCTCTGAGAAGTCACCACCCTGTGGAGAAACTGCTCCGATAATGGAGACAGAGCCTTCGGTTCCGTTTAAGTTCTGCATCATTCCTGCACGTTCATAGAATGCGGACAGCTTGGATGCCAGATATGCAGGGAAACCTTCCTCTGCAGGCATTTCCTCCAGACGGCCGGACAGTTCTCGAAGAGCTTCTGCCCAACGGGAAGTGGAGTCTGCCATGATAGCTACGTCGTAACCCATGTCCCGGTAATATTCCGCAAGAGTTACACCTGTATAAATAGAAGCTTCACGCGCCGCAACCGGCATGTTGGAAGTATTGGCGATCAATGTGGTTCTGTCCATCATCAGGTTTCCGGATTTCGGGTCGATCAGTTTACTGAAATCTTCCAGAACCTGAGTCATCTCGTTTCCACGTTCTCCGCATCCAATGTAGATGATAATGTCTGCATCAGACCATTTTGCAATCTGATGCTGAGTCATGGTCTTACCTGTACCGAAACCTCCCGGAACAGCGGCTGTACCGCCCTTGGCAATCGGGAAAAGAGTGTCCAGGATACGCTGGCCTGTGACAAGCGGGACGCTTGCGGGGAAACGTTTGTGGGTTGGTCTCGGGATACGGATCGGCCATTTCTGTGCAAGTGCCAGATCTTTGGTGGTTCCGTCTGCGAACTGAATGGTTACGATCGGTTCCAGAATGGTGTATGCTCCGTCAGATGCCGCGTGGATAACTGTGGCTTCTGTAAGATTCGGAGGAACCATGGATTTATGGAGAATGGAGTCTGTTTCCTGAGTTTCTGCGATAACAGAGCCGGGACCTACAACATCTCCTTCTTTTACTATGATGTGAGTGTTCCATTTCTTTTCTGTGTCAAGAGAATCAACGCTGACACCTCGTGAAATATATTTGCCTGAGGCTTTGGCAATCTCTTCCAGAGGACGCTGGATACCATCAAAAATATTGTGGATGATTCCAGGTCCCAGAAGTACAGAAATGGCATCTCCGGTTCCTGTAACTGTATCGCCCGGTTTCAGTCCTGTAGTCTCCTCGAAAACCTGTACGGTGGTCATGCCTTTCTTCAGGCCGATGATCTCACCTACCAGATGTTCCGGACCTACATAGACCATCTCGGAAATCTTAAATCCGCTGTCGCCCTTCAGATAAATGACGGGGCCGTTGACACCGTAGATAATACCTGTATTACTCATGTTCTGGTCCTCCGTCAAACTTGAATTCTTTGTATGCTGCCTCAAAATTTCCTGCAAAAGAGTGATCGATCAGGATGTTTTTCTGAGGAATCGTAGCGCGGATACCGCCAAGAAAAGAGTCCTTTGCAAGCTGGATAGCAGTACCTGTTGTATGCTGAAGTTTCTCTGCAAGAGATCTGTCCTCCGGAGAGAGATAGATGGTAATCTTATCATTTCCCGCGAAATCCAGAGCTTCTTTGATCTTAGCAGTTAAATAGTTCTCATACTCCGGAGTTTTGGTAAAGGATTCCAGAAGTCCTTTTACTTCGGAGAAAATTTTCTCTTTTAATTCGTTTGTTTTCTGGTCCAGTCACGCTTGATCGTGAGCTGTTCTGCGGAGAGAGCCTTGTTTATTTCACGTCGGGCGCTGGCAGTTTCCGCTTTGATCTGTGTCTGGGCGTTTTCTTCACTGAGAGTTTTGTGTTCTTCTGCCATTTTCTCCAGAGCCGCTTTATGCTCATCGAGAATGGCGGCAGCTTTTTCGTGGGCTTCCTCTACAGTGATATCATAAAAATGGCTGAGTTTTTCATCAATTGTCATGTTAACACCTGCCTGTAATATTTAGATTGTTACTGTTCCGCACCTGTTATTGTTTATTCCGTTTTCAGCAATGCGATTCGTGCGGTATATTTACAGCTTTAAACCAATAGCTTCATTCACATATGAAGTGATAAAATCCGGTTTGCGGCCAGTACCGTGCCTGTCGGGAATTTCGATAATCAGAGGGGTCTTGTGATGAAGCTTTACATCATCTATAATTTCGGGAAACTCCCGGCCGAATTTCTCGGTCAGGAGTATGATTCCGATTTCTTTATTGGAAATAGCTTTCTGTAAAGCATCTTTTAATTCATCATGTGTGTGTACGACCACGCCCTCTACACCTGCCAGTCTCATCCCTGTGTAGGTATCGATATTGTCGCTGATCAAAAACATCTGCATCTTATAACTGTCCCAGGATCATGAAGGAGATGATCAGTCCATAAAGGGCAACACCTTCTGCAAGACCTACGAAAATAAGGGATTTACCAAGGATACTCTGATCCTCGCTGATAGCGCCTAAGGCTGCGCTTGCCGCACTGGCAACGGCAATACCACCACCGATACAGGAAAGTCCGGTTACAAGAGCTGCTGCGATATAACCCATACCTGTTGCAAGTGTGCCTTCAGAGCCTGCAGCGGCCTGTACGGAAGAAGCACCTGTGAACATAACTGCAATGGCGATAAGCATGGTTCCAAAGAAGAAGAATGCGTTTACACCGAGAGCTGTTTTGTAACGTCCGCGGTTTTTTTCACCGATGAGATAGTAGCCAAATGGAAGAATGATGCTGAGTATCAGTGCGATTGCTAAAATGATCTGTGCGATTGTTGTCATAATTAAATCTCCTCTTAGTTCTTGATTTTGCTGTTCATATATATCATATTTATTCGGCTTCGAATATCTGGCTGACCGACAGATATGGGTTTCCCGAGGATGATATATAAATGAAAATAGTATAATTTCTGATGATCTTTCTGTCTATTTTACAGAGCGGAACGGCTCAAATTTACGTCCTGTACCTTTGTAGAAGCGGCTGAACATTTCATAATATTCCAGACGAAGCACCTGGATACCGACGATCAGGCCCTCCATACCACATACAAAAAGGTTTCCCAGAACTACTACTATCCAGTTCAGGTTTCCGCTTTCTGCGCCTGCAAGCATGAGAACGACTTCCATCATCGCTGCATGGCTGACTGCGAAAGCTCCGATACGGACGAAAGAAAGGGTATTGGAGAAGTAGCTTAACAGGACTTCAAACATTTCAAAAAGTCCCTGTACAACGAACATTCCCTTCTCTTTTGGCATAACTTCTGATTTCTTCTCAATGAGGGCTGTAAGTGGCTCTTTCAGGAAGATTAGGATCAATGGTACGCCGAACATGATAAACAGTACGATTCCGCCGGGAAGTGTTTTGCCATTCAGTATAAGTGCAATGGAGACAACTGCAGAGCCGTAGAATACCAGACCAGCTACTGAGTTTGTATCAAACCAGATGTGTTCTACGTCTCCGGCTTTCCAGGCATTCAGGATGTTAAATACCATACATAAAAGGATCAGGCACATACCAAAACCAATGGCAACAATAAATACTGTATTCAGCTTTCCGATAAACGGAACTGACATCATATTGTTCATAGGGCGAAGCCACAGGGCAGGTATCACATCTTCGAATCCGAAGATACTTCCGAACATAAATCCGAAGATTGTGGAGAACACACCTGCACAACTGATAATGCCTGCCAGTGTGATATGTTTGAATTTATAAAGCAGGAAACCTCCGATAAAGAGTAGCAATCCCTGTCCCACATCACCGAACATTGCACCGAAAATAAAGGAATAAGTCAGTGCTACAAACCATGTGGGATCCATCTCGTTATAGGCCGGAAGACCATACATCTTAATGTACATTTCAAATGGTTTAAACAGTTTCGGGTTCTTCAGTTTCGTTGGCGGCTGCTGGTGGATGCCTGGCTTCAGATGTTCGTCCTCTTCACCGTCAATAATGCAGAAAATGCGGCTGTCGTCTTTGATATCATTCTGGAAAGAATGGGCATCTTTCTCTGTCATCCATCCACATAAGATATAGAAAACGTCCTTATCCCCATGTGTACATGCTGCAAGTCTGCGCACATCAAAGTTACCGGAAAGCTGTGCGATAGCATTGCGTGATGCAACGATATCTTTCTGATTTCTAAGAAGAAAATCTGCTTTTTTCTGATCGGCAGATGCCAGATCAGCAGCAGCTCTGTTGCGTGTTTCAGTCAGTTGTTCGAAAGCTTCTTTTGCTGTTCCCTCATACGTATCTGGCATATAAATACGCTCGAAGTGCATGGAAGAATAGACGGCTTTTTACTTTCTGGGCTTCGTGCTCCGGGACAAAATACAGACCCCAGACATACTGGTCATCTTCATCACATTTAATGAAAATTGTGTCCAGATTTTCGTAAATATACTTTTCAAATTTCTGGTAATATTCCTTCTCAATCCTTCCGAAACGGAGTGGATGAACTGGAATTTCAGGATTGAGGAAATATTGTAATTAATATTTCTGAACGGGCGGATCACTCGCAGAGATTCATCCAGAGCTGCAAGCTGACTCTCCAGATCAGCACGTTTATTGCTTAGTTCCTGATAATCAGACTGAATCCGGCGGATTGTATTTAAAGCCTGTTCAGTATCCATGGGTTTGGCAGAAATCTTCTCCGGATCTGCCAGTTCATCATAGAAACTGTTGGCAGTAGAGAGTGCTTCCTTATATGGATTGATTTCCATAAACGGAGAAAGACTCTCTACTGCGGTCAGCTCGGAAAGGGCATTTTCCAGATGAATTTCGTACTTGGAAAGATAGGTATTTACCACTCTGTCAATATCGGTTTTAGGACCGGTAATGCTCAGGAACTTCATTTTCTCAATCATAAATTCACCTCCTGGTTAATGTTCTTTAAACTGCGAAGCAGTTATTCAGTTATGCGCCATATAGAAATCAACTGTTGCAAATATAACGCATGGCTTCATCATGCTGCACACCATAACGTACGCATTCAATGGCGATAGTCAGACGGTTTACTTCGTGTTCCTTGTTATACAGATAAGAATAGATCACTGCTACAGAATATGGATTTCTGTGGGATTCCTTCTCAAGGATCGAGCGGTGGATGTGGTTGTAGAATTCTTCCAGATTGGCTACGGTAAGCTGTTCATATTTGTTGCCGTACCATGTTTTCTGGAAAATTCTTCGACCTTCTTCGTATGAAGGCGCTTCCACCAAAGCTGTGATCTCTTCTTTCTTTAACTTATAATTTACAGGGATCAGCAGGGCATAAATACTTGCCGGATCCATGTTGTAATACCTTTTGGAACGCTGGATAAACTGCAGGTTCAGCATATCAAATTTCTCGCCGTAAGTGCAGGTAATCTCTTCCAGATCTTTACCTTTAAACAGCTTCTTACGGATGTTCCAGATCTGGGTAAAATAGTACAGATCCAGTGCCATACCATAGTCGAAGAGAAGTGCTGTTTCATGTTCCTGGATCTTCGAAAGCGGGATATAAAATTCGTTTCCTTTGAGGCAGGAGATCAGTTCCTCCATGGTGGAACAGGTAGTGATCCGGTCTACATCAATATTGGAATGCAGACGGAAAAATTCACGGTACGGAGAAACATCTACAGGATCCGTGTCGCGGTGATCGAAAATATTTGTCATGACTTCCTTCAGTACACGGATTTCATATCGCTTGGAATACAGATCCAGAAATTTACGCTGCTCCGGGTTGGCAAAGTGATAAATTCTGGAGAAATTCTGGAATATGGATTTCTTCAGAAGCTTCTCAATCTGGCCACGGTGCAGGGTATTTTCATCCAGTGCATCCCACCTGGAAGAGTATTCCGGCATTCGCTTCAGATAGGCGGCTACCTGCGTGACATCGGAGAGTTGGAGGATTTCCTCGAACTGATCCATGGTAGTAAGCCTGCTCTGCATTGCGCGGATTTTCGTGGAAAGTCCGCTGTAGGAGAGTACGCCTCCCATTGTTTTTCACTTCCTTTCCTGATGTCATCTAGAGTGTGTCTGAGACAGATCTTTACATAGTTAGTATTTTCTCAAACAATTCTCTGGAAAGTTGTGAGTGCTGCTGTTCGTAATGAGCATCCAGTGAAGAAAAGGTAGCGTCTGTGTCTGCACGTAACTGTGCCAGGCGAGAATCTTTTTCTTCTTCCAGTTGCTGACGGATCCGTCGAATCTGCTCTGTTGTCCGGGACTCCAGCTGCTCGTCATAATTTTTACATTTCTGTTCTGCCTCTTCAGAAAGCTGTTGCTTTTGCCGGTCGCAGTCTTCCATGATGCGTTGGGCTGTAAGCTCGATTTCAGATAATTTGTTAAGTATCTGCTCCATCTTCAACCTCCTTAGTTGTCGAAATTTTACAAAAAAACCAGATTTACTATGCACAAAATAGTAATATCTGTTAGATATCATACACCCTTTTGTTTAAAAAAACCATCTAAATTTTTTTCAGAAATAAAAAAATTAGTTATTTTTTAGTACAAGTTAAAGAAAATCTCCTGCGAATATCTGTCCGGGATGTAATTGACGTTAGGAGTATGGTATGGTAGTTTATTGGTGGCAGGAAATTGCACGCACATCTTGCGTAAAGCATTTTTCAAACACGCTCTGGAGATATAAGAAAAGGAACAGGAGATTTTTATGAGATTAAGAAATATTCCGGGAGCTCAGGATGCAATTCTGGAGAGCCCTTATGTGGTGCAGGAGCCACAGACAAAGAAAGGACACTGGGGGGAGGTTTTTGCGAAAAAGCAGCCTCTTCATATTGAAGTAGGGATGGGAAAAGGAAGATTTCTTATGGATCTGGCCCGGCTGCATCCGGATATCAATTATATAGGAATTGAGATGTATGACAGCGTTCTTCTTCGCGCATTGCAGAAGAGGGAGGAACTGGAGGAGAATGGAGAGGTTTATTCTAATTTATTTTTTATGAGAGTGGATGCCAGACTTCTGCCGGAAATCTTTGAGAAAGGTGAAGTGGATAAGATTTATCTGAACTTCTCTGACCCCTGGCCCAAAGCCCGCCATGCAAAACGTCGCCTGACATCCAGAGAATTCTTGGCACGTTATGACCAGATTCTGGTTCCGGATGGAAAAGTGGAATTTAAGACAGATAATAAGGAACTGTTTGAATTTTCCCTGGAAGAAGTGGAGGAAGCCGGATGGAATCTGGAAGCTTCTACCTTTGATCTGCATCATAATGAAGAGATGGTACAGGGAAATGTTATGACAGAATATGAAGAGAAATTTTCTTCTATGGGAAATCCAATCTGTAAGATGGTGATTTCCAGAGAGTGTCACAGATAAAAAAGCAGAGCAATCATCTGGTTTATAGCAATTCCGTAGTGAAGTGGATTGCGATTATTCATTTGATTATCTATTGTGGCTGGCAGTGCATATTATAGTATAAGAAAATTTCGGGGCGCTTCGCGCCCCGAAGGAGTCAGCTGGTGAAACGAAAAAGTTCTTTCCATAATAAAATGCTACAATTCCGCTATGAACACAAAAACTTTGATAATACCTTCAGCCGCCTGCGGAAATCCGCAGAAGAGGTCAATAAAACACTTAACAAAATGTCCCAAAACGACGAAAAAAAGGAAAAATAAATGAAATAGAAAAAAAATCTGATTTTTTTTGAAAAAACCTATTGACATTTAAACGACTATTATATATAATATCACTTGCGTTGAGGGTGATGCAAAACTTCAACACAGAGAAAAACAAAAGAATATGCGCTTTTAGCTCAGTTGGTAGAGCACCTGACTCTTAATCAGGGTGTCCAGGGTTCGAACCCCTGAAGGCGCACTAAGAACACTGTTTTTGCGGACAAAGCGATTGCCGCGGGGACGGTGTTTTTTATGTTTTACGGAAAAGTGAAAAATAAAGGTGTCTGGGAAATAGAGAGAAATGAAGTATTTACGCCCCTGCGGAGAAAGTTCCACAAGGGCGTAAAAAGTATTTTATGCTACTGATACCGCTTAAAGAACACAGGGTCAAGCTGGTAAATATCTTCATGCAGGAGAGAAGACTGCTGTGCAAGATGCAGATAAACTCTCTTTATAACCAGTCATCACACTTTATACAAACCATCCTGATAACATTGAAATCCCTCCCTGTTGGAAAGAGTTGATGACATTGTAATTTTTATAAGTCGGAAACATATAAGACATTGCAAGAAAAAGAAAAGGGTTTGTGAAAAGATTTTAACGCTTTTCGTATCAAAAGATGCACTATGGCTTCTGATTATGTTATACTCTATACTCAGTGTATTGTCGAAAGAAGAGGAATAAGTCAAATATCTGGGTTCCGGTCTGGTCAAAGGAGGTTACGGTATCGAATGAAAAAAATACTAAAAAGAACAGGAAAAATATTTTGCCTTTTCCTGCTGATCGTGGTGCTGGTAAATATACTTTCACCTCTTTTTTGCAGGAAACCGGACGAAACATATGTGGAAAGTCTGAGAAAGACAGAATTTACATCAGAGACAGCAGGCGTAGAAAGGATTTGCTGCATTGACGATAATGAAGAGGCACTTTTTGTGGAGGCTTCGTATGATTGGCACTGCGAAGGAGAGCATTGTACTGTCTACCTTTGACTTACGCGCGGATGATAATGGCACTAAAATTCTTGCCGCATTGAATTGCGCTGCGGCAAGAGGTGTGAAGATTCAGTTATTGATCGATGGAATTTATCAGCAACTGTTTCTGGCTGGAAGCAGCGATTTCCAGGCTCTGGCATCATATGAGAATGTGGAAGTGGGAGTTTACAATCCGGTGACACCGGTCAATCTGTTTAAGGTGAATTATCGCATGCATGATAAATATCTGATCGTGGATGAGAAAATGTATCTGCTGGGCGGACGCAACAGCAATGATATCTTTCTGGGGGATCAGACAAAAGGCATTAATGAAGACAGAGATATCCTGGTGTATGATACATCAGAAGGACAGGGAGAGTCTCTGAACCAGCTTGAGGATTATTTCCATAAAATATGGAAGGAAAGCTGTGTGAGCATTAAAAACGGCAAACAATCTTCCAGATATACGGATGCATACCGGCACATGGAAGAAATTTACATATCTCTGCTGAAAAGGTACAATGATATAGAAACCTACAGTGCATGGGAAAAGGATACGATAGAAGCAAACAAGATCACTCTGATCAATAATGGAATTGAGGCGGGACGAAAAACACCGCAGGTTCTCCAGACAATTCAGTATCTTACTGAAAATGCAGATCATGTAATAATACAGACTCCTTATGTGATCTGTAATGGTTACATGTATGATGTATTGCAGGGGATTTCAGATCATGCAAAGCTTCAGATCGTGCTGAATGCAGTGGAAAAAGGCTCTAATCCATGGGGGCTGTACAGATTATCTTAATCAGAAAAAGAAAATTCTGGAAACAGGGGCAGATGTGTATGAACTGATGAATGATTATCCGGTTCATACAAAAGCTGTGCTGATAAATGACCGTCTGTCAGTAGTAGGTTCCTATAATCTGGATATGCGAAGTACTTATCTGGATACGGAACTGATGCTGGTAATTGACAGCGAAAAACTGAATCAGCAGATTCACGAAACAGAATCAGATTATATGGAAAAAAGCAAAGAGGTACTTGCAAACGGTCAGGAAACCGAAGGCGCAAAGTACCAGGGGAAAGTGTTGAATCGGAAAAAGAAGTTATACTACGGCGTGCTCAGGATTATCATTCGTCCTCTTCGGCAGCTGCTTTAGAGTGTGTTTGGAAAATCATTCCCAAAATCTCCTGCAAATTGTGACGCACATCTTGCGTAAAGCATTTTTCAGACACGTTCTAGAAAATAATATCACAAGTATATGTCATATAAATGTTCAGTAGCTGAAAAAAGGCGTTGTCAATCAGACTGCAGAAGATTAAAATAGACATAAAAGCAGCTGTTACAACTGTTGTTGATGTAAAGGAGGAAAAGCTTTTATGAACTTAAAGAAATTTGTGCTGGAAGGTAATCCTGTATGCAGAAAGGAAGCTGTGATCGTGGGCGATCATTTCAGGATTACAATGCTGACAACTGCCCTGATCCGTTTTGAGTACAGCGAAGACGGAGGATTTGAGGACAGAGCAACACAGATGGTATGCAATCGTGATTTCCCGGTGCCGGAATTCAGGGTGAGCGATGGCGGTGAGGAATTACATATTTACACCAAAGACCTGGAAATCCACTATGACAGACAGAAATTTTCTCCAAGCGGTCTGATGATACGTGTAGCGGGTGGAAAAGCCAGCGAGCGAGTGTGGCATTATGGTGATGAACCAAAAGATCTGCTGGGAACAGCCAGAACCCTGGATGAGGCAGACGGTGAGATTCCGCTGAGTCATGGAATTATGTCCAGAAACGGTTTTTCAGTGCTGGATGATTCCCACACAATGGCTATGGGCGAAGATGGAATGGTAGAGCCACGTCAGGGAAACAGAGCAGACTTTTATTTCTTTGGATATGGTCACAGATATGTGGAATGTCTGCAGGATTTTTACAAATTATGTGGAAAAACACCTCTGCTTCCAAGATATACGTTCGGAAACTGGTGGAGCAGATATCATAAATATACAGAGACAGAGTACAAAGAACTGGTAGAGCGTTTTGAGAAAGAAGAAGTGCCATTTTCTGTTGCAGTTGTAGATATGGACTGGCATCTGGTAGAGGATGTACCTCCTGTATATGGAAGCGGATGGACAGGATATACCTGGAATAAGAAGTTTTTCCCCAATCCGCCTGAATTTATGGACTGGCTGCACAAACATGGATATAAGATCACACTGAACGTACATCCGGCAGATGGAGTGCGTGCTTATGAAGAAGCCTATCCGAGAGTTGCAGAGAAGATGGGAATTGATCCTGCAAGTAAGGAACCGGTACTTTTTGATATGACAGATCCGAAATTCATTGAGACATATTTTGAGGAACTGCATCATCCGATGGAAGAAGAGGGAGTAGACTTCTGGTGGCTTGACTGGCAGCAGGGAACTGTAACCAAGGTTCCGGGACTGGATCCGCTCTGGATGCTGAACCACTATCACTATCTGGACAGCAAGTGGAAAGGAAAACGTGCGCTGACTTTCTCAAGATATGCAGGTCCAGGAAGCCACAGATACCCGGTTGGTTTTTCAGGTGATACGTTCATTACCTGGGAGAGTCTGAAATTCCAGCCATATTTCACAGCAAATGCCAGCAACATCGGTTTTGGATGGTGGAGTCATGATATCGGTGGACATATGTTTGGATACAGAGACGACGAGCTCACTGCAAGGTGGGTACAGCTTGGAGTCTTTTCACCAATGAATCGTCTGCACAGCACAGATAACCCGTTTAATGGAAAAGAACCGTGGAAATACAACCAGATTGTAGAAACAGTAATGAAGAATTTCCTGAAACTGCGTCATAAGCTAGTTCCGTATCTTTACACCATGAACCGTCGTGCAAGCAGAGCGGGACTGCCGCTGGTACAGCCGATGTATTATCTGGAGCCGGAGCGTGAGGAAACCTATGAAGTACCGAACAACTATTATTTCGGCACAGAGATGATGGTATCTCCAATCACAGATAAGCTGGATCCGGTAACAGGACTTGCAGGCGCAAAGACATGGATTCCGCAGGGAATCTGGTATGATTTCTTTAACGGAAGAGCATATAAGGGCGGCAGAAAAGTGGATCTCTGGAGAGATATTTATGAGATGCCGGTACTTGTGCGTGAAGGCAGCATCATTCCACTGAAGGACATGGAAGGATATGATAATTCCATTGAGAATCCTGAGAAACTGGAAGTACTTGTATATCCTGGAGAATCAGGAGAATTTGTACTCTGGGAAGACGGTGGGGACACACCGGAAGACCTGGATGAGAATTGGGTATCCACCAGAATGACGAAGACTGCAGATGAGAATGGAACAGTATTTATTGTAGAAGCTGCACAGGGAAATACAGCAGTGATCCCGCAGAAACGTTCCTGGAAGATCCGCTTCTGCAACATTCAGGACAAACCGCAGGAGGTTACTGTAAACGGACAGGTATATAAGGATGCAGAGTTCGCAGAGGATAAGAAGCTTCATGGAACAATAGTGATCCTCAAGGATGTGCCGGCAGATGCACAGGTGAAGGTTACTTTTGCGGCAGATGCAGCTGTTTATCAGAGAGATTATGCAGAAGAGGTCTATGAGATTCTGGAAAAAGCACAGATTACCTATGCACAGAAGACAGAGGTTTATAAAGTAGTGAAAGAGCTGGGCACAGAGGCAGTGCCAGTTCTGGTATCCATGAATTTGAATCCGTCATTGCTTGGGGTACTGATGGAGATTCTTACAATGGGAATTTAACCGAATCAAGCTAGTGTGCCAACAAGTTGATTTCTCGAACAATCTTGCGTCTAAATTTCTTATTTCCGCGTTGTCGTCGGTCGCCGTAGCCACCGCTACGCCTCCTTCCTCCGCCTTGAAATAAGAAAATTTATCCTGCAAGATTGTTTCAAGAATCAACTTGTCGGCACACTAGAGGTATGTATAGAACTGCTATCAGTCAAAATTATTCGGGTTCAGCCATGAGCCTGTGAATAAAAAGATTGATAATAACAGATATGGAAAAGGGATACCTGACAGACTATAAAAAGTAGTCTGCCAGGTATTTTTGTATGTTTTTATTGAAAAATGTACAAAAATATCGAAAAATATATAAAAAACTGGTAAAATCATATTATGAAAATACAGAACAGAAAATGAGGTGACTGTATGGCAAAGAAGAGAAAAAAACCGAAGATGGAATTCCGTTATTATCAGATGCCTGCCGGAAGTCCGATCCTGGCTCTTCTGGGACAGAAGTGGGTTCAGAATTATGGAAATGATGTGGATTATCTTCATTTTCATAATTATCTGGAGATTGGTTTCTGTTACGAAGGGGATGGAGTTATGGCGTTTGGTGAGGCTAAAATGCGGTTTTCGGGAAGAGAATTTACGGTGATTCCACCCAATTATGCTCATACGACTAACAGTGATCTGGGTACGGTCAGTAAATGGGAGTATCTTTTCATAGATGTGGAAGGCTTTATGAAAAAATTTCTGAACAATCCGGTAAAGGCTGAAAAAATGATTCAGAGAATATATTCTAAGGCTTTATTTCTGAAAGAGAATGAGTCCCCCTCTATAGCTGCAAAAATTCTTAAGATCATGAATATCATGCGTGAGGGAGAAGAATTTTATATTGAAGAATCCAGTGGAGTTCTTGCGGCATTACTAGTAGAAATTGCCAGACTGAACCGGGCTTCACCGGAAGACAGGGTGGAAGAGGAAACAGGGAAACTTACAAATATGATCACCCGCGTACTGGATTTTGTTTCTTATCACTATATGGAGGATATCCGGATAGAGGATCTGGCGAAGATCTGCCATATCAGTGAAACTCATTTCAGAAGAGTGTTTACATCGCATATGAAGGTAAGTCCTCTGGAGTATATTAATTCTGTGCGGATTCATACTGCCTGTGAATTTCTGCAGAAAACAGATACACCGGTGGCAGATATTGCGCACAAATGTGGTTTCACGACCAATTCAACGTTTAACAGGAACTTCAGACAGATAATGGGAGTGACTCCGGTTGAATGGAGAAAGCGGCCGGAGAATTATGAACAGCAGCTTTTGGATTTCTATATTCATTCAGAGGAAGGATGGTAAAAAAGTTATGAACTATAAGATTGTGGAGCAGGTATCAAGAAAGAAAAAGAGTATGTCCGGAGTCCTGCGTGTGGTAATGATTATTTTTGCAGTGCTTTTTGTGGTTATGGGAATCACGATTTCCCAGGCATTTATGCTTCCGGGATTTCTGCTTGCAGGGCTGTATTTTGTCTTTGATATATTCAGTCAGAGGGATTATGAATATAAGATGGAAAACGGTCAGCTTGAAATTGATGTGATCTATGGCAAGAAGTATCGCAAAACAGCTCATATACTGGAACTGAGCAATCTGGAGACAGTGGCACCGCACTGGCATGAAAGTGTTGCAAGGTACAAAAAGAATGGTGGAACGGAGAAGCTGAAAAAATATGATTATACCTCTTATGATGAAGATACTCCTTATTATACAATGATCATCCGGGAAGACGGGCACAAAATAAAACTGCTTCTTGATCTTAATGAGGAACTGCTTCATGCGATGAAAACACAATATCCTGAAAAAGTCTATTTTGCATAAAATGAATTAAAAACTGTAAAATATGTACAAAAATTGAATGGAAAATTTATGAAATAAGAACAAAGGCCATTTTTAAAGACAAAAATATATATTTTTTTGTCCATGAAAGTGGCCTTTGTTATTAAAATTACATAGTAAAAACATAGTAAATGAGAAAGTGAACAAAAAATATATTTTTAAATATTTTTAATAGTGCAAAATATATAAAATGGTCGAAATTGCACATTATGTGTGCGGTTATGCAAACTATACCTGAAAATCGGATGCTATAATCAGCTTACAAGCAATTCGGAAGAAAGAATAAGCTTAATAAAGGAGGATATAAATATGAGAAAAAAATTACTCGCAGTATTAATGACCGGTGCTATGGTAGCATCCTTTGCAGGATCAGCTACAGCTGTTTTTGCGAAATCTGATGATGACAACAAGTTAACTGTATGGGCGTGGGATCAGAACTTCAACATCAAATCCATGAAGATCGCAGCAGATCAGTATGCAAAAGACCATGAGGGATTTTCTGTAGATATCGTAGAGACATCTTCTGATGACTGCCAGACTAAACTGACAACAGCAGCAAATGCAGGCGATTACAGCACACTTCCTGATATCGTTCTTATGCAGGACAACAGCTATCAGAAATATCTGAAGAGCTATCCGGATGCATTCACAGATCTGAAAGATATCAACATTAACTGGGATGATTTTGGTAAACTGAAACAGTCCTATTCCATGGTAGATGATACACACTATGGTGTTCCGTTTGATAATGGTGCTGTTATTGCATGCTATCGTACAGATATCCTTGACGAGGCAGGATATACTATTGATGATCTGACAGATATCACATGGTCCAAGTTCATGGAAATCGGTAAAGATGTTCATGAAAAAAACCGGAAAATATCTTCTTACAAGTGAAGCTACAGGTGGCGATACTCTGATGATGATGATGCAGTCCTGCGGAGCTAACTTCGTAAACGAAGATGGCGAAGCTTACATCGTAGGCAATGAAGTTGCAGAGAAATGCATCAATCTTTATGTAGATTTGGTTAAGAATGACGTTGTTAAACTTGTAAATAACTGGGATGAATATATCGCTACTATTACAGGCGGTGAGGCAGCAGGTATTGTAAATGGTAACTGGATCACAGCTACTCTGATGTCTACAGAAGATCAGAAGGGTCTGTGGCAGATCACAACAATGCCTAAAGTAGACGATGTTGACACAGCCACAAACTATGCAAACAATGGTGGATCTTCCTGGTATGTTACATCCAACTGCCAGAATGTAGAACTTGCAGAAGATTTCCTTGCAAGTACATTTGGTTCCAGCACAGATTTCTATGATGCAATCCTTCCGGAAGCAGGTGCAATCTCCTGTTATCTGCCGGCAGGTGAATCTAAGGTTTACAACGAGCCAAATGAATTCTTTGGTGGACAGCCAATCTTCTCCACAATTGTAGAATACTCTTCTCATATTCCGGAGTTCACAAAAACACCGTATCATTATGAAGCAAGAGAATGCGTCAACACAGCAGTTGTAAATATCGTAAACGGCACACCTGTAGAAGATGCCCTTCAGGAAGCTCAGGATACTCTGGCATTCAAGATGACTGAATAAATTCTGATCGCAGGATCAGATGATGTCAGGACTGCGGGAACAGTGAAACTGTGAAGCAATCTGTAGACAGTGATTAAGTGAATGAAAACAGGTAAGTGCGGGGGACTGCCAGCAGTCCCCCATCTTATTGCAAAGAGTTGGTAATTGTCCGGCAAAATGCTGAACAGTTACAGAGTTTTTTGAAAGGAGGAGTTCACGTGAATTCTAAGAAAAAAGGTATGTCTCTGCTTGGCAAGCAGAGGGCAGCAGGATGGACGTTCCTGGCTCCTGCAACTATCATGATCGCGATCATGAGCTTTTATCCAATGATACGTGCATTTATCATTTCCCTGCAGACCGGAGCCGGAGCAAATATGAGATTTGCAGATCCGATCTTCAGCAACTATAAACGTATTCTGGCAGACAAGGTATTTCAGCAGTCTATTGTAAATACATTCCTGTATCTGATCATTCAGGTGCCGATCATGCTGATACTGGCAATTCTTCTGGCACAGCTTCTGAATAACAAAGATTTGAAATTTAAGGGATTCTTCCGTACCTGTGTATTTCTGCCATGTGCAACATCCCTGGTATCCTATTCATTGATCTTCCGTTCCATGTTTGCTACAGATGGTCTGATCAACAGTATTCTGATCAAACTTGGGATCTTATCTACCGGCTATAATTTCCTGGGAAATTCCGCCAGTGCCAAGATTGTAATTATCCTTGCGCTGATCTGGAGATGGACCGGATATAACATGGTATTCTATCTGGCAGGACTTCAGAATATTGAATATTCTGTATATGAAGCAGCCAAGATTGATGGCGCCAATGGCTGGAAGACTTTCTGGAAGATTACTGTTCCGCTTCTGAAACCGACAATTATTATGACATTTATCATGTCAATTAATGGTACACTGCAGTTGTTCGATGAGTCTGTTAACCTGACAAAGGGTGGACCGGCAAACTCAACAATCACAATGTCCCACTATATTTACAATACATGTTTTATTAACGTACCAAACTTTGGATATGCAGCAGCAATGTCATTTATCATATTCATTATGGTAGCTGTACTTGCATTTATTAATTTGAAAGTAGGTGATACACGTGACTAAGAAAAACAAATCAGCCATTCAGAGAAGATTGATTCCAACCTATATTTTTCTGATCATCGTGTCATTTATTTCAGTATTCCCGTTATACTGGATGATTTCAGCCGCAACTAATACATCCACAGATGTATCACGTGGACGAATTATTCCGGGAAGCTATTTTATGGAAAACTTCCGTAATCTTACATCCCAGCAGCCACTGTGGAGAGCACTTGGAAACTCTTTCTTTTATGCAATCCTTACTACAGTGATCTGTCTTCTGGTCTGCTCTATCGCAGGTTACGGATTTGAAGTTTACCATGATAAGTGGAAAGACAGAGTATTTTCAATCCTGCTTCTGGCTATGATGGTTCCGCAGGTTGCAACTATGGTTCCGTTATTCAAAATGTTCTCCAAGGCAGGACTTTTGAATACAGCAGTAGGTTTTATCCTTCCGATTATTTCCACGCCGTTTATGATCATGATGTTCCGTCAGAATGCCAGATCATTCCCGGTTGATATTATTGAAGCTGCACGTATTGACGGACTCAATGAAGTAAGGATTTTCTTCCAGATGTTCATTCCTACAATGAAATCTACATATGCAGCAGCTGCTGTTATTACCTTTATGAATGCATGGAACTCTTATCTGTGGCCAAAGGTAATCATGACAGACAACAAGGCAATGACCATGCCAATGCTGATCGCCAACCTGATCACAGGCTATGTGACAGATTATGGTATGCTGATGTGCGGTGTATTGTTCTGTTCTATTCCCACAATGATCGTATTCTTTGTATTACAGAAACAGTTTGCAGAAGGTATTACCGGAGCAGTCAAATAAAAAACTAGAAAAAGAAAAATATAACTTCGACCGTCTGGAAGACATTATTAATAATCTATACAGAGAGGGCGAAAGAGAACACCCGGCAGATTATGAAAAGTAATTTTGCCGGGTGTTTTTGATGCCTGTTTGGAAATTTATAGCAAGCTTCTTGATTAATATGCATTACTGCAACTATACAGAACCATATGGTTCCGAAAAGGTAGCATTATTTTATGGAATCGATATAGTATTAATAAATTTGTGGTAGGCATAACGGAAAAAGTACGGTAAAATAGTTAGAATGCAGAAAGTATTTTTCCAAAAATAAAACAAAAGGGGGAGGGCCATGTCTGAAGTAAAGAATAAGAAAAAGAAATCAAGTATTATTCAGGTCAGTATTGGTGTTCTGGCAGTTATTCTGGCTATCCTTATTATCATAATGATGGGAATTGTCTCAGATATTCAGGGAACGGCCCGTATTGTAAATTATACCGGTTTAGTCAGGGGAGAGACACAGAGACTCATAAAACTCGAGCTTTCCACGCAGCAGGAAAATGAGATGATCCGTGAGATAAGAACTTTTATTGACGGTTTGCGAAACGGAGATGATGAATTAAATCTTGTGCGTCTCGATGATGTTGATTTTCAGAATAAAATGCAGGAACTGGATGATAAATTCTCTGACCTGTATAAGAAAATTCATCTTGTGAGGTTCAAAGGGGCCAGGAACACAGATATTATTCCGGAAAGTGAGAAGTTTTTTGTGATCTGTGATGAAGCAACAGGTCTGGCCGAAAAATATTCACAGAAAAAAGCCACTTCCTTATCATTGCTTGAGAAATATATCACAGCAGATATAGTTGTGCTGATGCTGTTGATCGGATATGAGCTCATAAAAGCAATACAATATGCTGCAATGAACCGTTTACTGCAGCGAAAGGTATATCTGGATGATGCGACGGGACTTCCGAACAAAAATAAATGTGAAGAATTGCTGAGTGAGACAGAACCGGATGCAGATACCGGTGTCTGCAGTTTTGATCTTAATAATCTCCGGCGTATTAATGACAGCAGAGGACATGAAGCCGGTGATGCCTATATCCGTAGATTTGCCATCTGTCTGCGGGCTTCCATGCCGGCCGAGCAGTTTGTGGGAAGAGCAGGTGGAGATGAGTTTCTTGCAGTTACCCATGGACTGGACAGGGAACAGATGACACAGTGCCTTGAAAAGGTGCGCAGAGATATGAGAGAGGAATCCAAAGTGTATCCGGATACTCCCCTGAGCTATGCAGCAGGCTTTGCACTGGCCAGCGATTTTCCCGGAAGTACAATGAGAGAACTGTTTAACTGCGCAGACAAAAACATGTATATCAATAAGAATCATGTAAAAAGGGAAGAAGCTGCTGCAGAAAAGCATCAGGGATATCAGCTGTTAAAGCTGCTTAATCAGCATGGCAGTAATTTCTCAGACTGTCTGTATTGTGATGCCAGGATGGATACCTATCGGGCGATTCGTTCCAGTGAAAATTTTTTCCTGGCCTCTGATGGTGCATATTCCGGAGCAGTGGAACAGATCATAGAGGAACAGGTTGAAAAATCCAGTCAGGCAGATATCCGCGAAGGACTGCAGATTTCGGAACTTCAAAAGAAGATGCATACGAAGAAAGATGTTCTGGAATATGAGTATAATATCGGAAAACAGGGGGCATATAACCGCTTTACACTGATTCCGGTGGACTGGGATGAAGACAAAAAGCTGCATCATTTTCTTCTGGCATTTGAAACCATCCGAAAGACTTCTGAAGGTCAGACAGGTGCAAAAGAGCAGCTTCAGCTCTATTATGAACAACTGAAACAGTCAATCCTGGAAAATGACAGCTATGTGGATGCGCTTCTGGAATTGTCAGATGTGATCTATACAGTAAATCTGACAAAGGATGCTCTGGAAAGAAGGGTCGTACTGAATGGAAAAGAACAGAAGAGCCGGGAACTTTTTATGGACTACCCGCTTCCATGTTCTTATCGGGATTATTGCTGGGAATATGAGAAAAAATCACCCAGGAAACAATTGCCGGTTACTGCATGACAGATAACTGTGAAAAGCTTCGTAAGAGGTTTGAGAACGGAGAAACAAATATGTCTGTGGAATATTGTGCCCGCGAAGATGATGGAAGTATCCGCTGGGTACAGAAAACAGTTCTTATGACCAGAATGGTGGTGTTTGATACAGAAATCCTTGCGGAGGTGCCTATGATTTATGCGATCATTCTGCTGCAGGATACCACACAGAGACATGAACGGGATGAGCAGGAACAGGCACGCCTTCAATGAGATGCGTGCTGAAAGCAGGGCAAAAACGAATTTCCTCAGCCGTATGAGCCATGATATCAGGACACCTCTGAATGGTATTATTGGTCTGTTAAAGATTGACGAGACTCATTTTGAGGATAAGGAACTGATACAGGAAAATCATAAAAAGATGAAGATAGCAGCGGATTATTTGCTTTCCCTTATCAATGATGTTCTGCAGATGAGTAAAATAGAGGAAGGTCATATTGTTCTGACTCATGAATATATCTGCCTCAAAGATCTGGTCTATGAGATTGAGAGTATTATCACTCACAAGGCAGCAGATGAGGATATTCAGTGGATTTATGAGAAAAATAAGGAGGATGTTCCCTATCCTTATGTCTATGGAAGTTCACTGCATCTTCGCCAGATTTTTCTGAATATCTATGGAAACTGTATTAAGTATAACCAGCCGGGAGGAAAGATCACTACGGTAATGGAGGCTGCAGATGTACATGATGGAATCTGTACATACAGATGGACGATTTCTGATATAGGTATAGGGATGAGTCCGGAGTTCCTGAGTCATATTTTTGATCCGTTCTCACAGGAAAAAACAGATGCCCGTAGTGTTTATCAGGGAACCGGTCTGGGAATGGCGATCACTAAAGGCTTGATTGAGCAGATGAATGGAAGTATTGAAGTGACAAGTCAGGTGGGAGTTGGATCTGTGTTTGTCATTACCATTCCCTTTGAGATTGCCCAGGAACAGAAAAAGGATGAGGAAATTGCTGAGAAATATGATATTCGTGGATTGCATCTGCTGGCAGCCGAGGATAATGAGCTTAATGCTGAAATCATAGAAATGCTGCTGACAGATGACGGTGCAAAGGTTACAGTTGCAAAAAACGGCAGACAGGCAGTGGAGCACTTCGAAAATAATCCTCCGGGAACCTTTGATGCCATATTGATGGATGTCATGATGCCTGTTATGGATGGTATTGCAGCAACAAAAGCCATACGTGCCATGGACAGGGCAGATGCAAAAACAATTCCGATCATTGCAATGACTGCAAATGCATTTGAGGAAGATGCCAAAAGATGTCTCGCAGCCGGCATGACTGCACACCTGGCAAAACCTTTCCAGATAGAAGATGTGGAGAAAACCATTGTGGAGTGTTGTGGAAAGTGATGCCATCTGTAAGGTCTGTTGTTATGAGTAAGTTATCATAAATAGAGTTAAAAGTCTGGATGACGAAAATATGAGTAGAGAAAGGCGTGAGTCACAGAACTGACAGTCATCACAGGAAGGCTGATAAGACTGATTGCTGAAAGAGTTTTATCTGAGATTGAACTACTGATATAGAATAAGAGAAGGTGCAAATCATAGAAATGTGGTTTGCACCTTCTTTTTTGCGTTCATCCACTGCAGAATTAATTGGATTAAGATACATTATTTACGAGGATTGCTATAAGCAAATTATTTTTGAGGGTTGCCATGGATTTTACGGAAGGCAGCAGTACTCTTACGTTCGATGATATCATAAGGAAATAATATTTTTAAATGCTTTTCATGACCGCCCTCAATACGGTCAATCAGTATTTTGGCTGCCATTTTTCCCATTTCATCAAGAGGAATGTGTGCTGTTGTTAATGAGGGAATCAGATATTGTGCTGTATCGATATCATCAATGCTGGCAACGGATACATCTTCGGGAATGCGAAGACCGTATTCCTTGATAGCTTTCATTGCACCGATTGCCGTAATATCATCAGCACAGAAGAAAGCAGTTGCATCACAGCCGCTTTTAAGAAGATGGCAGACACCTTTGTATCCCTCTTCTGTGGAATGAACAATGTTAGAGACGTATTTGGGACTGACAGAAATATCTGCATCTGTCAATGCAGAACAGTATCCAACATACCGGTTTTCATTCTGTGTTTCGCCGATGTAAGCGATTTTTCTATGACCCTGTTCTATAAGGCGGGTTACGACATCATAACTGATTTGTGTTCCATCACAGATAATCTGATCATATTTTGCATCCAGATTATTCAGACCGGAATAAACAACATACTGGAAATGTTTTTTCAGAAATTTCAAAAGCTCTTTATCACAACGACCCAAAACGGCAATGCCGTCAATATCATTGCTGGCAATTAACTGTAGAGTAAAAGGATCATCGATATCAAAAGCAGAAAATGTGTACTTTAAAATATAGTTATGACGGAATGCTTCCTGTTCAATATTTTTGGCCAATGTAGAGAAGAAATAATCAGATGCTCCATCCGGAACCCGTGCAAAGAGACAGGCAATAGAACGAAATGGTTCTGTGGAAGATGAATCAGGTTCTACAGTATTTTTTTTTGAATGTCTTGGAATATAATTGGTACGTTTGGCTATTTCCCATATACGGTCTTGAACTTCCCTGCTCACGGGGCTATTAGTACTTTGATTGATTACACGTGAGACTGTTGAAATCGATACGCCTGCTTCTGCTGCAATTTCTCTCAGCGTCATAGGAGACCTCCTTTCTTGGGGTGCAGTGTTTTATGATACTTATGTCAGAACCAGGATGTCAGATTGCTGTATGAATTTACAGCTATATTGTTAACACAAGTATAGTTGATTCAAAGACAAAAATACAGATGCAATATAAGAAATGTATGAAAATATAAAGCAAACGTTTGCTGATAAATGAAGTGAATTTTTTTTAGTACATGATAAGATAAAATATAGAATCTATAGAATGCATTAAAAAATGGGGGAAATAAAATGGAAGAAAAAACAAAAAGTAAAGGATATGTACTGCGAAAATTATTTTTTGCATGTCTGTATCTCAGCACATTTACTTTCGGCGGCGGTTATGTAATTGTTACTTTGCTGAAAGAAAAATTTGTGGATCATTATCACTGGATCGAAGAAGATGAAATGCTGGATCTGGTTGCGATCGCCCAGTCTTCACCTGGAGCGATTGCAGTAAACGGAGCGATTATTGTGGGGTATAAGCTTGCCGGCATACCGGGAATGCTGGTATCTGTCATTGGAGCGATCATTCCTCCGATGGTGATCTTATCTGTTATTTCTGTATTTTATGATGCGTTTTGTTCCAATTATTATATTGCGGCATTATTAAAAGGAATGACTGCGGGAGTTGGGGCAGTTATTATGTCCGTAGTGTATGATATGGGGAAAAATGTTGTAAAGTCAAAGGACTGGGTGAATGTGGTGATAATGATCATCAGTTTTTGTCTCAGCTATTTCCTGAATGTTAACATTATCTATATAATACTTTTGGTAGCTGTATTTGGAATGGTACGGACAATAGTAAAAGGAGGCAGGGAAAAATGATCTATATTCAGCTTTTTTTAAGTTTCCTCCAGGTCGGGGCATTGAGTTTTGGAGGAGGATATGCCGCAATGCCGCTGATACAGGAACAGGTGGTGAATCTGCACAGCTGGCTTTCAATGAGCGAATTTACGAATCTGATAACGATCGCTGAAATGACGCCGGGACCGATTGCAGTAAACTCTGCTACTTTTGTAGGGATGCAGATAGCGGGAATCTTAGGTGCAATAATTGCTACATTGGGATGTATTCTTCCCTCCTGTATTATTGTAACCTTGCTGGCATATGTTTATATGAAGTATCGGAATATGTCTTTACTTCAGGGAACACTGGCATCTCTCAGACCGGCAGTTGTATCGATGATCGCCAAAGCAGGGGTAACGATTTTAATTTCTGCATTTTTCATTGATGGTACTGTAAATCTTATACGCCAGAATGTATGTGTGGAAATGATCATATTTTTTGTGATCGCGTTGGTGCTGCTTCGTAAATTTAAAATAAATCCTATATTGGCAATGGTTTTGTGTGGTGTGGCAAATGTGGTTTTGAGCGCTGTAAAAAAAGCGTAAAATCACTATATGATAAAG
>ENA-OQJK01000067-OQJK01000067.1-human-gut-metagenome-genome-assembly--contig:-NODE-67-length-24591-cov-3.083592_pt1 | contig 24591 bp, 27 predicted proteins | sample MGYA00242605_ERZ504771 | MGnify/ENA primary metagenome ERZ504771 (study PRJEB26092, sample SAMD00036353) | human gut metagenome | host: Homo sapiens | study: EMG produced TPA metagenomics assembly of... | reverse complement strand
TAAATGATTTCGAATTTATACAGAAACAGGAAAATGCCCTGAATCTTACAGTTGGTAAACAGTCCGGGCGTTCCGCGCCGTCTGGCGGAAGACTTCTTCCGGGCTGATGCCCTTGACGCTGGCGGCATACTCGCCGACGTACCGGATGAGGGAGCTGTCGCAGCGGATGCCGCGCACCGGCTCCGGGGCCATGTAGGGGCAGTCCGTCTCGAGGACGATCTGCTCCAAAGGCAGAGCCGCAATGGCCTTTGCCGCCCGCTTGGCACCCTTGAAGGTACAGGCACCGCCGAAGCCGAAATACAGCCCCTGCCGGGCCAGCCACACGGCGTCGTCCGCACTGCCGGAATAGCAGTGGACGATGCCCTTGGGACGGTACTTTTTCAGCAGGGCGTAGACGTCGGCGTGGGCGTTTCGGTCGTGGACGATGATGGGCTTGTCCAGCTCAAGCGCAAGGCGGATCTCCGCCTCAAACAGCGCCAGCTGTGCGTCCTTCGGCACAGGCCAGTGGTAGTCCAGCCCGCACTCGCCCACAGCGACCACTTTCGGGTCGTCGTAATAGGGGGCAAGGGCTTTCATCTCGGCGGCCCAGTCGCCGCCAAAGACCGAGACCGTGGGGGCGGGGCCTTCCTCGCCGCAGTCCTCGGGGGCCAGCAGGCTCTCGGGATGGATGCCGATGGCGGCATACACCCACGGATAGCGGTGAGCCAGCTCCAGCACCCGGGGCGCGTCCCCCGAGTGGGTGGCCTGCTCGCAGACGCCGACCACGCCCTTTTCGGGCAGGCTGTCCAGCAGAGCAAAGCGGTCAGCATCGAAGGCGCGGGCGCTGTAGTGGGCGTGGGTGTCGAAGATCGGGCCGGTCATTGCTCCTCCTTCTTGGCGGGGGCTTTGTTCACCAGCCAGATGCCGACGCAGACGAACACCAGTGCGGCCAGATACTGCCAGCGGAACAGCGGTTCGCCGTTGAGCACAGCGCTCAGCAGCACGTTGACCACCGGGTTCACGAAGCCGAAGATAGCAATGCGGCTGACGGGGTTGTTCTTCATCAGCAAGGCCCAGAGCAGATAGCCGGCGCCGCAGATGAAGGCCAGATACAGCAGCACCAGAATGCCCAGCGGCGTCACACTGCCCAGACGCCCGCCAAGAGCCGTACCCAGCACGAAGAGTGCTGCGCCGCCCACGAACAGGTTCAGGAAGCAGACCGCGAAGCTGTCCGCCTTTTTGGTGACGGACTTGTTCCACGGGCCGGACAGGGTGAAGACCACCGTTGCAAACAGCATACAGAAGACGCCCCAGCCGCTGCCGCCGCCGTGGTTGCCCAGTGTGCCGATGAGCACGCCCACAAAGCCGACGGCGCAGCCCAGGGTCTTTGCCGGGGTCATCCGATCGGCATTGCCGTAGATGAAGTGGGCGAAGATGACGCCCAGAAAGCTCTGGGTGCTGTTCAGGATGCCGCCGAACGCACCGGTGAGCATCGCCACGGCGATGTAGTAGAAGGCGTACTGGGTCGTGGTCTGCCACAGGCCCAGTACACAGCACTCGGCAAAGACTTTCCCTTTCGGGAAGGTGGGCATCCGGCTCTGGAGCAGGGTGCTGCCCAGCAGGACGAGCAGACTGCCCAGCATGAACCTTACACCGGCAAAGCAGAAGATGGACGCGGTGTTGGACGGATCGATCTCAAAGAGGCGGTAACCCATCTTGATGAAGGGGAACGCACAGCCCCACAGCACATTGCAGAAGATGGCCAGCAGCACCGCAAACAGCGGCATGCCGAAAATTTTGTCCAGCTTCTCGGCGCGGGAAGGAGTCGTGTTGTTCTCCATCGCTCAGTGGATGCGGGCGCCCACAGGGGTGTCGTCGCTGTAGAAGGGGATGGAGCAGCCGCCGTCGGCAGTGTCGGCGGCGAAGATCATGCCCTCGCTGACATACTTGCCCTTCATCATCGGGCGGGGTGCCAGATTGCAGACGATGCCGAGCTTCTTGCCGATGAGGTCTTCCGGCTTGAACCACTTGGCGATGCCGGACAGGATGCAGCGCTCACGCTCGCCGTCAAAGACGGTCAGGTGGAGCAGCTTTTTGCTCTCCTTCAGGTTCTCGCAGGCGCGGACCTCGGCCACGCGCAGCTCCACCTTGCAGAAGTCGTCATAGGAGATCTCTGCCTCGTGGGTGAAGTCCACATTGCTCTCCTCAGCGGGAGCAGCGGCCTTCTTCTCAGCCTTTTCCTTGGCTTTCTTAGCGGCCTCGGCAGCGGCCTTGCGCTTCTCGTCCTCTTCCTTCAGGTGGGCGATCTCCTTTGCCACGTCGATGCGGGGGAACAGCGCCTCGCCCTTGTGGACGGTGTAGCTCTCCTGTGCGCCGTAAGCGGCCTTTTCCACGTCGATAGCGGAAGCGTCCAGACCCAGCTGCTCCATCATCTTGGGAGCGGTGGAGGGCAGGTAAGCGTTCAGCAGGATGCCGCAAACGCGCAGAGCCTCGCACAGATGGTACAGCACGCTCTCAAGGCGCGCCCTGTTGGCCTCATCCTTGGCCAGAGCCCAGGGGGCGGTCTCGTCGATATACTTGTTGGCGCGCTGGATGACGGCGAAGATCTCCATCAGAGCCTGCGGGATGGTCAGGTTGTCCATGTCTGCCGTGACCTTGCCCAGCAGTTCGCTGGTCATGGTCTCCAGCTCGGTGTCGATGGCCTCGGTGCCGGCCACTTTGCGGACAGTGCCGCCGAAGTACTTCTCACACATGGCGACGGTGCGGCTCAGCAGGTTGCCAAGGTCGTTTGCAAGGTCGCTGTTGATGCGGTTGATGAGGGCCTCGTTGGTGAACATACCGTCGTTGCCGAAGGGGATCTCACGCAGCAGGAAGTAGCGGATGGCGTCCACGCCGTAGCGGTCGCAGAGGATGACGGGGTCAACGACATTGCCCACGGACTTGGACATCTTGCCGCCGTTCATCAGCAGCCAGCCGTGGCCGAACACCCGCTTGGGCAGCGGCAGATCCAGGGCCATCAGCATGGCGGGCCACAGGATGGTGTGGAAGCGGAGGATCTCCTTGCCCACCATGTGCAGGTCTGCGGGCCAGAACTTGCTGTACTCGTCGTACTTCTCGTTGCCGTAGCCCAGAGCGGAGATATAGTTGCTCAGAGCATCGACCCAGACGTACATGGTGTGCTTGGGGTCGAAAGGCACGGGGATGCCCCACTTGACGGAGGTGCGGGAGACACAGGTGTCCTGCAGGCCCTGCTTGATGAAGGCGATCATCTCGTTCTTGCGGCTCTCGGGCTGGATGAACTGGGGGTTCTCCTCGTAGAGCTTGAGCAGACGGTCGGCGTACTTGCCGGTCTTGAAGAAGTAGGCTTCCTCGTGGGCATCGTAGACCTCGCGGCCGCACTCGGGGCATTTGCCGTCCACCAGCTGGCTGTCGGTCCAGAAGCTCTCGCAGGGCTTGCAGTAGTGGCCGGTGTACTCGCCCTTGTAGATGTCGCCCTGCTCATAGAGCTTGGTGAAGATCTTCTGGCAGGACTCCATGTGGTAGTCGTCGGTGGTGCGGATGAAGCGGTCGTAGCTGATGTCCATCAGCTTCCACAGATCTTTGACGGTGGCGACGATCTTATCCACGTACTCCTTGGGGGTCACGCCTGCGTCGGCGGCCTTGTCCTGGATCTTCTGGCCGTGCTCGTCGGTGCCGGTCAGGAACATGACGTCGTAGCCCTGCATCCGCTTGAAGCGTGCCAGTGCGTCGCAGGCCACGGTGGTGTAGCTGTGGCCGATGTGCAGCTTGTCGCTGGGATAATAAATCGGTGTGGTGATGTAGAATGTCTTGTGCTCGCTCATGAAAACGATTCTTCCTTTCTTTTGGCGCTAACAGCGAAAAACGCCCCCGCCCTGCCGGCTGTGCCGGACAAGGACGAGAGCGTGTAACTTCCGTGGTACCACCTTGTTTCGCCGCACCCTTGCAGACGCGGCCTTGCGCCGGAACCTCCGGCGAGCGCAGTAACGGGCGCACCCGTCGCAGGCTAAACGCTTCGCCCGCGCAGCTCAGAGACCATGTTCCGCTCCGCGCGGCCTGCCCGGTTCCATCCTTCGGGCTTTCTGTCAGGCGCAGACGAGGCGTACTCTTCTCTTCACAGCCAATTTACATTATTACATCTAATATACGCAAAATCGGTGGGTTTGTCAATATTAAACCTCGTAATCCAGACAGACGCGGCTCTTATAGTAGGGCCGCACCCTGCTGTCGGCGACGGCCAGATGAGCCGGGTGCTTGGAGTAGCCCTTGAGTGCTTCGGCAGACTCAAAGGTGGTGTCCAGCATCAAATCGGCGTTGGAAGAGGGCAGGCCGTTGATGTTGACGTGGACCTCCACGAGGCCCGGGATCTGACCGGCCAGACCCTCGAGGCCTGCTTTGATGCCGGCCTTGATGTCTGCCTTTTCGGCGTCGGAATATTCGTCCTTGAGCTGCCAGAGAATGATATGCTTTACCATGATAAATTCCTCCTGTTGTTGACCGAAATACTTGCTGCCCTTATTGTAACATCTGCACAAAAACTGTGCAAGAGCTTTTATTTGCCTACGCAGCGGCGGGATGGTATAATAAAAGATAGGAATGGACAGGTTGTGCGAAGGAGAACCTGCTCCGAAAGGCAAGAGATTTTTGGTGGACTGCGGGCCGCGCCGACCAGCGCCCCGCAAGACTGTGAGGAACATCGGATGAAAAAACATTTAGCCCATCTTGCTGCCGCTCTGGCAGTGACACTGCTCTTCGGCGCTGCGGCCGGCCCTCTGAGTGCGGCTGCGGCGGCCCCCACGGCGATACTGGACGAAGAAAATACCGCGGCGGCAGAGAGCCGCCTGAACCAGAGCTGGCTGGACATGGAGATCGAGTACAATGACCGGAACCCGGTCTATCAGCTCTATCTGTCCAGCGCCGCCTTCGACGACTGGGTGTACCAGTGGTACAGCACCAATCCCGCTGTGGCGACGGTGGACCGCAACGGCCTCGTAACGGCCCAGAAGCCCGGCAAGGCCACCATCGTGGCCAACACCTACACCACCACCCTGCGGTGTGACGTAACGGTGGTGTCCAACGTGGGCCGGGTGACCCTGAACAAGGAGCGGCTGTATCTGGAGGGCATCGGAGGCACAGCGGCCCTGAAAGCCACCGTAGCGGCAGAAAACGGCAGCGCCGTACCCATCACCTGGACCAGCAGCAACCCTGCCGCCGCCACCGTAGACCCCTTTGGTCTGGTAACGGCGGTGGGGGACGGGAAGGCTCTGATCACCGCCACCACCCCGGACGGCCACAGCGCCTGCTGCAATGTCTACTGCGGCACACAGGTGGCGATTCAGGAACAGATCAAGGCCGATGAGACAAAGATCGCCCTCGGCGTCCTTGGCGGTTTCGCCGTCCTCGTGGGTGCGCTGGCGCTAGCAACCTCCGGCAGCTGAAAAACAACATCAAAATAAAAGCAGCACGCACCCGGAAAAGCCGGAAATGCGTGCCTGCTTTGTGATCCTCTTACAGCTGCGCTACTGTGGTAAAACATCTTGCGATGTTCCAAATATTTGATGTAATATCGTCTTAAATTGGAACTCCGCAAGGTTTGCGGTGTTCGGGTCATTTGCGGTGTTCCAACTCCGCACGAAAGTCGAACTCCGCAAAGCGTGCGATGTTCGATTCTGAACGTAATATCGAGCAAAAAGTGGAACTCCGCAAGATAACCTGCGGGTCTCAGAGGATTACATGCCCGAAGCGCCGTAGTTTGCCAGCACACGGGCGGAGGGGTCGTTGACGTTGCAGCCCGGCCATGCCTTGTTGGGCATCCAGAAGTCCACGATGGTGCGGCTCTGGTCGTGGTAGTATTTCTCGAAGATCTCGCGGTAGAACAGGCTCTCCTTGGTAAACGGCATACAGTGGGCGGAGTAGTTTGCCCGGCGGAGCTGGAATTCCTCGTCGGTGTAGAGGCTCTCGGCGTACTCCTTGATGTCGTCCACCATGCTGTGGCCCACAGCGTCGGAGAAGGCGGCCTTTTCACGCCACAGGATCTCCGGCGGCAGCCAGTCGCCCTCGAACGCCTTGCGCAGTAGGTATTTGCCCTTGCCGTAGCTGTTCAGCTTCTTTTCGGGGTCGATGGCCATGACGTACCGCACAAAGTCCAGATCACCGAACGGCACGCGGGCCTCGATGCTGTTTGGCGGAGATGCAGCGGTCGGCGCGCAGGACGTCGTACATATACAGCTCGCGGATGCGCTTCTGGCTTTCCTGCTGGAATGCGTCTGCGGTGGGGGCGTAGTCGGTGTACTTGTAGCCAAACAGCTCGTCGGAGATCTCACCGGTCAGCAGCACGCGGACGTCGGTCTGCTCGTGGATGGCCTTGCACAGCAGGTACCATCCCCATGCTGGCGCGGATGGTGGTGATGTCCCAGGTGCCCAGCAGACGGATGATCTCTTCGAGGCTGTTGATGACCATATCCCGGTTGATGACTGATCTCGTGATGCTCGCTGCCCAGATACTCAGCGGTCTGGCGGGCATATTTCAGGTCGATGGCGTCGGTGTCCATGCCGATGGCAAAGGTGCGGATGGGCTTGCCCAGCTTCTTGGCGGCGATGGAGCAGACCAGCGAGGAGTCGAGGCCGCCCGACAGCAGGAAGCCCACGGGTGCGTCAGCGTCCAGACGCTTCTCCACGCCGGCAATGAGCTTTTCGCGGATGTTGGTCAGGATGGTGTCCATCTCGTCCTGCATGGGGGCGGGAACATCGGCGATGTCCTCGTAGCGGACAAAGCGTCCGTCGCAGTAGTAGCTGCCGATGGGGAAGGGGCGGATGTCATCGCACCAGCCAATGAGGTTCTGCATCTCAGAGGCAAATGCGATCTTGTGGCTGGACTTGGAGTAGCCGTAGAACAGCGGACGGATGCCGATGGGGTCGCGGGCTGCGATGAGGCGGTCTTTGCGGGAATCGTACAGGATGAGCGCGAATTCGGCGTCCATGTGGCGGAACATATCGAGGCCGTACTCATAGTAGAGCGGCAGCAAGATCTCGCAGTCGCAGTCGGAGGTGAACTTGTAGCCCCGGCGCTTCAAGATCTCTTTCTCGAAGCGGAAGCCGTAGAGCTCGCCGTTGCAGACCACGCAGTCGGCCCCGCGGTAGAAGGGCTGCATCCCCTCCGGCGTCAGGCCCATGATGGCAAGGCGTCCGAAGCCCATCAGGCCGAAAGGCCCTTCCACCACGCGCTGGTCGTCCGGCCCGCGCGAGACGGTGCGCATCAGGTATTCCTTGAACTTGTCGGCACTCATATCATGCCCGGTATAGCCTATCACACAGCACATATTTCTTACCCCTCTTGTGTTGGACCGCTCCGGTGTATCCGCGAGGCTTTCCCTTCCTCGCTTTTGGGGGAGCGGCAAATAAAAAATACGGCAGCAAACATCCTTTTTGCTAGGACGAATGCTGCCGTATCCGTGGTGCCACCTAAATTACCGGCACAGCGTGCCAGTCACTTTGTGCGCTCTCCCCGTTGAAAGCACTGCCGCGATAACGAGCGGCGCACGTCTGCCCCTACTGCCCGCAATGCCACAGCATCCGGGGGTTCAGGGGGAAGCTCACGGGGGTTCGTTCAGGCCCGGCCATCTGCGCGGCTCACACCTGCCCGCACTCTCTGGAAGAGGGCGCTCAGGGCCTTACTTTTCCCGTTCATCGCTTTTTATGCAGAAATTGTATCACTGCTTTTTGTCCGTGTCAACATCTGCGCAGCAATTTTTACAGGTTTGTGCAGCCTGCCCGTCTTCGGCCTCATTTGCAGCGCAGCTGCGGCACAAACCGTACAAAACGCTGCCCTCGCACTGCAGCGTGAAGCCGTGCTCTGCCATCAGGTGGGCGCGCACCTCGTCCATGAAGTGGCAGTCCAGATGATAGATGCGCCCGCACCGCACACACTTGAGGTGCAGGTGCTCCCGGCAGTGACGGCCCTCGTCCACATACTGGAACACGGCCTTTTCGCCCTTGTCGGCGACGTATTTCATCACCCGCTGCTCTCCGGCCAGCTTGTCCAGATAGCGGTAGACGGTGGTGGGGTTGGGGCTGGCGCCCTCGGCCTCGAGATGCTCGAGGATATTGGACGCGCTGACCGCGTGCTGGCGGTTGCGGATGAGATAATCCAGGATGAGCTGGCGGGTCTTGGTGTTGTAGCCGTCGCTTCGTGCCATGATGCTGATACCTTCTTTCTGTCTGTAGTGTACCACATTTTATCTTTCGATGCAAAACAACAGTCAAATGCTGGCAACAAGCACAAAAACCGTTGTGGAATATGTGCAAAAATGAGTCAAGATATTTGGCCAAAACGGAAATCAAGCCAAACTTCAGCAGAAACTCTTGTAAAAAATATCCTATTATGTGATAATGAAATCGAGGTGATAGTTGGATGGTTTTAGGGATACAAGCAGAAGACGAAACATCCGACCGGAGAGAGACTGAAGAAAAGGAAGAAGAAGATGAAAGAGACGGAAGCACAGGCAAAGCTGAGCCTGAAATTACAGGCGTATCAGTACCTGAAAACCAAGATCCTGAACTGTGAGTACCGCCCCAATGAGTTTCTGAACGAGCAGAAGCTCTGCGCCGAGATGGGCAACATCAGCCGCACCCCCATGCGGGACGCGCTGGGCCGTCTGGAACAGGAAGGGCTCATCACCATCCTGCCCAAGAAGGGCCTGATGGTGGCGGGCATCACCGAGGAGGACGTACACAGCATGTTCGAGATGCGCCTGCTGGTGGAGCCTTATGCGCTGCGCACCTACGGCGCGGACATCCCCCGGGAGAAGCTGGAACACTTTGTGCGGATGATGCACGAGCCGGACGTCATCGACGACTTCTGCAAGGTGGACGACGACTTCCACGAGCTGCTGATGAGCACTCTGCCCAACAAGTATCTCCGCTCGGCCTATGACCGCATCACCGGCCTGAACACCCGTTTCCGCATCATGACCGGCAAGGTGAGCATGATCAACCGGGAGCAGACCTGCGAAGAGCATCTGGAGATCCTCGAGCCTGCCCTGAAGGGCGACTGGAACACCGCCGCCGATGCCCTGCAGAAGCATCTGGAGAACGCCCGCGACAAGGCCGAGGGCGTCATCAAGGTCATCCGGCTGTGGTGAGAAGATAACAACAAAAGACCTCTCTATATCGAATGGTGCGGGGAGGTCTTTTTTCACACAGGAAGGGAAAATGGCTGAAAACGATCCCCCGGAACCGATGGAATGGGGACAGTTCAAATGTGAGGTCTGACAAAATGCAAAACAACACACTTTCCCGCCCGGGCCTTTCCCTCAGCGGCACGGCCCTGAAACGCATTGCCTGCCTGTCGATGCTGCTGGACCACATCGGCGCGTCCCTGCTCGAGAACGGCCTGTTCAAGCAGGAATCGTTCTGGCCGGGGGGTGTTCAGCTGGACGACGTTCTGCGGCTGGCGGGGCGGCTGGCCTTTCCCATCTACTGCTTTCTGCTGGTGGAGGGCTTCCTCCACACCCACGATTTCAAAAAATACGCCCTGCGGATGCTGGGCTTTGCCCTCATCAGCGAGTGGCCCTTCGACTGGGCGTTCTTCTCGGGCGTCTACTGGGGGCATCAGAATGTCTATTTCACCCTCCTGCTGGGGCTGCTGGCCATGAAGGCTCTGGATACATACCGGACGCCGGAGGGGATGCCGGTGCTGAAAGGCATCCTCGGGGTGGCAGCCTGCTTCCTCGCGGCGGCGCTGCTCCATTGTGACTACGACGTGCTGGGGCTGACCCTCATCCTCGCCCTCTACATGACCCGGAAGGACAAAAGAGCGCAGTGCATCGCGGGCGCGGTGTTCTCCCTCTTCGAGCCGGTGGCACCGCTGGCGTTCGGGCTGGTCTGGTTCTACAGCGGCGAGCGGGGCGGCAGCTCCAAACTCGAGCAGTGGGCGTTCTACTGGTTCTACCCGGCCCATATTTTCATCCTCGGCATCCTTACAAACCTCCTGCTTTTCCGATAAACAGGAAGCCGTTTTTCATAAGCATTGCACACCGCTTGAACGGTCCTTTTGCTCACATACTGCGCTGCTTTCCCTTGCGATCCGTCAGGAGCGCTGCGGAAGATCGCCTTGTCTGTGGGCAGAAATTCTCGTCATTCGGCGCACCCTGCTTACGAAAACAGCTTCTGACCGAAAATTATAAAAATATGACACAAAATTGCAACATGAAATGAGGGAAACTGGCAAAAAGTGTGATATAATAAACGATAGGATAGCAAAAATGCATCAGGAGGTTCTACCAATGAAGATCATTCGTGCAAAAGACTACAAGGATATGTCCCGCAAGGCGGCAAACATCATCTCCGCGCAGGTCATCATGAAACCGAACTGTGTGCTGGGTCTGGCGACCGGAGGCACCCCTGTGGGCGCTTACGCACAGCTGGTGGAGTGGTATAACAAGGGCGACCTCGACTTCTCCGAAGTGACCACCGTCAACCTCGACGAGTACCGCGGCCTGCCCAAAGAGCATCCCGAAAGCTATTGGAGCTTCATGCACAAGAACCTGTTCGACCATGTGAACATCCGCCCCGAGGCCATCCATCTGCCCGACGGCACCAACCCCGACGCGGCCGACGCCTGCGCCAAGTACAACGACATCATCCACAGCGTGGGCGGCATCGACCTGCAGCTGCTGGGCCTCGGCCCCAACGGCCACATCGGCTTCAACGAGCCGGGTGAGGCATTCGAGCTGGAGACCCACTGTGTGGACCTGACCCCTGCCACCATCGAGGCCAACAAGCGCTTCTTCGACGGCAACGAGGACCTTGTGCCGAAGCAGGCCTACACCATGGGCATCAAGACCATCATGCAGGCCCGCAAGGTGCTGGTGGTGGCCAACGGTCTGGCAAAGGCCAAGGCCGTCAAGGCCGTTGTGTCCGGCCCCGTCACCCCGGAGTGTCCGGGTTCCATCCTCCAGATGCACCCCGACCTGCATCCTCGTAGCCGATGAAGAGGCCCTGAGCCTGCTGTAAGGCCCGGAGGAACGCATGGACGAAAACGAAAAGAAAGAGCCGGAGACGGCACAGGAACCGCCCAAACCCGAGGACTACAGCCGCTACATGGGGACTCTGAACCGCATCTACCGCCGGAACAATAACCCGCAGCGCAAGAAGCTGGGCGACGGCATCACTTCGCTGAAAAAGGGGCAGCAGCCTGCCGCCCCTGCGCCGGAGCCGGGCAAAAAAGACCGCAGCTTCCTTGCTGTGGCGGGCGGAGCCATCGTCCTGATGGCGATCCTGTATTTTATCAAGCTCTTATAAATAAAAAGGGCCGCTGTGCAGCTGCACGGCGGTCCTTTTGCATTGCTGTAAGACTCAGACGTTCTCAGTCAGGAACTTCTCGACAGCCTCAATGGCAGCTGCCTCGTCTTCGCCCTCGGCGGTGACGGTGACGGTCTCGCCCTGACGGATGCCCATGCCCATCACGGCCATCAGCTTGCGCATATCGCAGGTCTTGCCGTTCTTCTCGATGGTGATGGCGCTGGCATACTGCTTGGCCAGCTTGACCAGCAGGCCGGCGGGACGTGCGTGGACGCCGAGTTCATCTTTGATGGTATACTGGAACTGTTTCATGGCTCATAGTCTCCTTGTCGGATAAAAGGGGGATTCGGGTCGTTCAAAAAATCAGACAGCGCTCTCGTAGTCCAGCATGAACTGCACGATGCCGTCCATGGCCAGCTCGCGCGGGTCGAGCTTCAGCTTGCCCTCGCGGATCTTTGCGTAGCTGATGGGCATATACTGGTGGAGCATATTCATCGGGATGGGGTACTCGCGGAGATTGTCGAACAGCTTGTTCATGGCGGCCACCACCTCGGGCTGACCGATGTAGTAGCGGGCGCGGTCGGAGTAGCTGTACTTGCGGCACTGTGCCAGATGCTTCTCGTCGCCGTGATAGTGCTTCTCCCAGTTTGCGGGGGAGGCCAGCATGACGGCGTCCAGCGTCTCGATGAAGTTGGCGCGCTTTTCCTCGGGGACAAGCTCCTTCTCCATCATGCTCAGGGAGAACAGGGCCTCACGCAGGCCGTAGGTCAGGGCCGGGCCGACCTTGAGGATGGCGATGCCGTCGGTGACCATGTTGTACAGGTCGGCGGCGGTCTGGTAGTCGGTGGAGTGACCCTCGAAGCAGATGTCCGGGAACTCCTTCAGGGCTGCGCAGAGGTCCACAGCGGCGGCAGGGTCATAGTCGAACACCTGCTCGTCGCCGAACTCGACGCCGGGCTGGACGACCACAGCGATGACATCCTTCATGCCGTCGCCCACGCCCTCTTCGGTCCAGACGCGCTGGTAGGTGGAAACGGTGTCGCGGAAAGCATCGGGGCTGGTGACAGCCAGCGTGTCCTCAGCCTCGGTAGCACCGCCGGGGATGGGCACTTCGCTGCCGATGACGAAGACGGGACGCATTGCATCGGGCTTCTCGGCCTTCAGCTCTTCGTAGCCCTTCATAGCTGCCTTGTACAGCTGCGCGCCGCGGCGTGCGATGACCTCGGTCTTGAGCAGGCCGGGAGCGTCGTCCGCCACCTTCATGCTGGTGTCGAGGTGGATCTTGGTAAAGCCTGCGCGGGCATACTGGTAGACCAGCTCGACCGAGTTCTTCATGGCCTCGGCCTCGGGCAGCTTCTGCCAGGTCAGGGGGCCGAGGTGGTCGCCTGCCAGGATCATCATGTTCTCGGGCAGGTCGATGTCCCTGGCCATTTTCAGGACCATCTGGTAGAAGTCGGCGGGCTTCATGCCGGTGTAGCCGCCAAACTGGTTGACCTGGTTGGCGGTGGCTTCGATCAGGACGGGGATGTTGCGCTCCTTGGCGCGGCGCAGCGCGATCTCAATGACCAGCTCGTTGGCGCTGCAATAAGAGGGGATGCCGCAGCGGATGCCCTGGCGGCGCTTGTCCATCATTTCCTGAAGCGGGTGTTTCATGTTTGCTGTCTCCTTCGTGCTTGCTTGGGTGTATGCATTGAATTAAAGCTTGGGCTGGCCCATGCAGTAGGTCTGCAGGACGTCGTAGTTATCCTCCAGCACCACGAGGTCGGCGTCCTTGCCCACCTGGATGGAGCCCTTGCGGTCGTCCAGATGCAGGCACCTGGCCGGGTTGATGGTGCAGGAGTTCAGAGCGTAGTTGAAGGGGACCAGAGCCTCTTCCACGAGGATGCGCAGGCCCTTGTTGATGTTCAGGGTGGAGCCTGCCAGACCGCCGGTGGCCGTCAGATGGGCGCTGCCGTCGGGGTAGATGATGATCTCGTTGCCGCCGAACAGATACTTGCTGCCCACGGGAGTACCCTTGGCCATCAGGGCGTCGGAGATCATGATGGCGTAGTCGGGACCCTTGCTCATGAAGTAGTTGTTCAGGGCGGCGGGGGTGGAGTGGCAGCCGTCACAGATGATCTCGCCGTACATGGTGCGGATGCGGTAAGCTGCGCCCACCAGACCGTTTGCACGGTGGTTGAAGGGCGACATACCGTTATAAACGTGGGTCATGGAGCGCGCGCCGTTGGCGCAGGCCATGACAGCCTGCTCGTAGGTCGCGCCGCTGTGGCCGATGCTGACCACCACGCCGTGGGCCGTCAGATAGCGGGTGAGGGCGAAGTCCTCGTCATGCTCCGTTGCCAGCGTGACATAGCGGATGTGGCCCCGGGCCGCTTTCTGGTAGTGCTCGAACTGCTCGATGGTGGGTTTGACGATGTACTGGTCAGGCTGTGCGCCCTTGTACTTCATGTCGAGATAGGGGCCTTCGAAGTGGATGCCCAGGATCTCTGCGCCGTCGTAGCCGCTCTCCATGACATTGGCCACGTTGGTGACAGCGTTGGTCAGCACCTCCACGCTCTGGGTGATGGTGGTGGCGAGGAAGCTGGTGACGCCCTCCGAGACGATGTGCTCTGCCCAGTAGCGCAGGCCGTCCTCGTTGGCGTCGTTGGTGTCGAACTCGTAGGCGCCGTGGCAGTGGATGTCCATAAAGCCGGGGACGATGCGCTTGTCACCGTAATCGTCGTCCACATCCTTGGTGCCATAGGGCAGGATGGCGGTGATCCTGCTGTCATTCACCTCAATGGCAGCAGGGACGAACTGGTCTGCCAGCCAGACCTTTTTGCTTTGTATTACCATTTTAGATACCCTCCTTCTGGGGCCGATAGCTTGACTTCATTATACCGCACGGCTTCGGAAAAATATTTATAATTTTCAATCGATTTGTTATTCGTTTCGGCAAAAAGACATAAAAATGATGGAGAAAACGGCCTGACAGGCCGCTGCGCGGCGGCTGGTTTGTCTTTTTCAACCAAAAAGTTATGGCTTTCAGTTACCCCCTTGTTTTCTGCGGTTTGGTTGTGATATAACAAACAAAAGAGAGCGGAACAACTCTGCTGTGGAATTATCAGAAAAAAGTTTTACCGTGTCCATTAGGAGGTAGATTTAGGATGAGCATTTTTAATCTGACCGATGAGAAGATGAAGGGGACGTCTTCCACCTTTACGGCCCATGAGATCTATCAGCAGCCTGCCACCTGGCGCAAGACCTGCGCACAGCTCGCTGCCTGCAAGGATGAGCTTCAGGCTTTTATCGATCAGGTCGTCAAGCAGGATGACTTCGACATCGTTCTGGTCGGCGCAGGCACCAGCGAGTTCGTTGGCAACTCCCTGTTCCAGGCTCTGAACCCCAAGTACAACTACAAGGTCAAGTCCTACGCTTCCACCGATATCGTTCCCTCCCCGGAGAACTTCCTGTCCCGCACCAAGCCCACCCTGCTGGTGAACTTTGGTCGTTCCGGCAACTCTCCTGAGTCTCTGGGCAACGTGGAAGCAGCAGAGGTCGTCTGCCAGAACCTGTACCACCTGTTCGTGACCTGCAACCACGAGGGCACTCTGTCCAAGATGGCTGCAAGCCGCAAGAACTGCTTCGCTATCAACCTGACCCCGGAGACCCATGACCAGTCCTTCGCCATGACCTCCAGCTACAGCAATATGTATCTAGCTGCCTATCTGGCCTTCAACCTCGACAAGCTGGACGAGATCACCGCTGAGGTGGAGAAGCTGGCCGTCGCCGGTCAGCGCTTCCTCGATGACCAGTTCGGCCTGGCACAGAAGATCGTGGACGAGTTCGATTACAACCGCATCGTCTATCTGGGCAACATCGGCCTGAAGGGCGTCGCTCAGGAGTCCGCTCTGAAGACCCTCGAGCTGACCGCCGGCAAGGTGGCCACCATGTACGACTCCGAGCTGGGCTTCCGCCACGGCCCCAAGTCCATCATCGACGACAACACCCTGACCGTCGCTTACCTGAGCGATGACGAGTACCGCCGCCGCTACGAGTTGGATCTGGTCAAGGAGATGGCACACCAGCGCAAGGGCAACAAGATCGCCGTCGTCTACAACCACGACTGCGAGGGCATCGAGGAGCTGGCCGACTATCCTGTCCAGATCAAGGTCGGCGCCGACATGGAGAACGTCCTGCTGGGTCTGGACTTCATCCTGTTCGCACAGACCATCGCTCTGATGAAGTCCCTGTCTCTGGGCATCACCCCGGATAACCCCTGCCCCACCGGCGAGGTGAACCGCGTGGTCAAGGGCGTCACCCTGTACCCCTACACGCTGAAATAATCAAAACAACGTCATAAATTCAGGAGGGCAACGAGTATGATCGGTTTGGTAGTTACCGGCCACGGCCATTTTGCAGACGGTATCCACACCTCTGCGCAGATGATCGCGGGCGAAAATGATTATGTCCGCTACATCAACTTTGAAGAGGGGATGACTCCCGAGCAGCTGGCCGAGAAGTTCAACGCCGCCTTTGACGAGTTCAAGAGCTGCGACGGCGTCGTGGTGCTGTCCGACCTGCCCGGCGGCTCTCCCTTCAAGACTGCTGTGGAGTGCATGTATGCACGCCCGGAGCAGAAGATCGAAGTCATCGCAGGCACCAACCTGCCCATGATCGTCACCGCCGTGACCATGCTGGACATGGAGGACGATCCCCGCTCGCTGGCAGACGAGCTTATCGAAACCGGCAGGGACTGCATCGCTCTGTTTGAGCTGGAGGCTGCTACTGCCGAGACCGAATCTGAAGAAAGCGACGGGATCTGATTTATGACGATCAACTGGGAAGTTATCATCTGGACCTGCATCACGCTGGCCGTGCTCATGAGCGTCATCGGCCTCATCCTCTACGCCATCTCAGCCAAGAACGTGCGCAGCAAGCGCAAGGAGCTGGGTGAGGTACACACGGAGATGAAAGTCGGCTCCCGCATCATGTTCGCGGGCGGCGTCTACGGCAAGGTGGTCAGCATCGACGACGAGGACACCCTCCGGGTGGAGGTGGCCCCCAAGGTCGTCATCACCATCTCCCGCTACGCAGTCCAGAGCCTGCTGAAATAAGGCGGCATTCCCCCATATTTGCTGCTTTTGCCTTTCTTTCATAACGGCAAGGCCCCCACAGAATCTTCGGCATTCTGCGGGGGCCTTGTCATTTGTGCGGCAAAAAGCGGGAGCGGACATCCCGAAGGACATCCGCTCCCGCTGCGATGTTATGTGAGTTTCAGATTTAAGCCTTGCCGTTGCTGCCGCAGACCAGAATCTTGCTCTTGACATATTCCTTGACGTACTCGCGGCCGACGGCGCTGTACTTCTTGGGGTCGAAGACCTCGGGGTCCTTGGCGAGGTATTCCTTCAGGCCCTTGCTGAAGGCAATACGCAGGTCGGTGGCGTAGTTGACCTTGCACATACCGCGTGCGACGCACTCGCGGACAGCGTCATCCGGCACGCCGGAGGTGCCATGCAGCACCAGAGGCACAGACACGACCTTGCGGATCTCGCTCAGACGCTCCATATCCAGCTTGGGAGTTCCCTTGTAGACGCCGTGGGCAGTGCCGATGGCGACAGCCAGAGAATCGACGCCGGTGCGCTCTGCGAATTCAGCAGCCTCGGAGGGGACGGTGTAGCCGTTGCCATTGCCGCCGTCAAGGTCGTCTTCCTTGCCGCCGACCTTGCCCAGCTCAGCCTCCACCGGGATACCGGCGGCGTGGCAGGCGCGGATAACGGACTTGGTGATCTCGATGTTCTCCTCAAACACATGGTGAGAGCCGTCGATCATGACGGAGGTGTAGCCGGCACGGAATGCCTGCATGGCCAGCTCGTAGCTGCTGCCGTGGTCGAGGTGCATCACGACGGGGACGCTGGCCTCAGAAGCGGCTGCGGCCACCATGGCGTGGAACATGGCCGGAGAAGCGTACTTCAGGGTACCCGGGGTGGTCTGGACGATGACGGGAGCGCGCAGCTCCTCAGCGGCGGCGATGATGGCCTGCACCATCTCCATGTTCTCGGCATTGAACGCGCCGATGGCGTAATGGTTCTTCTGAGCGTCGAGCATCAGATCTTTGGTCGTAACTAAGGACATAGTAAAACCTCCAAAAACGTTACCTTCTTCAAAAAGCGTTAAGAGATTAACGATTCATCCTTATTATAGATAGTCCCGGCTAATTTGGCAAGAGCAAAAAACGCCAAAGAGTTTGTCATTTGCGGTTGAAAGCTCAGAAGCCTAGCTGTGCATCCTCCCGGGCGGCTTCCAGAACGGTGACCGCCTGCCGGGTCTTTTTCAGTGCGGCGTAGCAGGCATCATAGTCCTTGAGGGCCAGGATCATGGCGATCTCCGCCACCTCGTAGAACCACGGCGATTCACTGTACTCACTGCAAATATCTTCCTGTCCGGGATGGACGAGGCGGAGCTTCTGGCAGTTGCTGCTGCCCGGCTCGATGAGGATGCGGCCCGCGTCGCCGATGAGCTGGACGCTGCCCGGCGCGGCGCAGTCCTTTGCGCCGGTACACTGGCAGAGGAAGTCGGGGTATTCCAGCAGGAGGATGCCGCTGGTGTCGATGCCGTTCCGGTAGAGGTTCGGATGGTAGCTCACCCGCATGGGTTCGCCGAACAGCCCCACCACGAAATGTACATTGTAGAGGTTCAGGTCCATCAGCGCGCCGCCGCAGCAGGCCGGGTCGAACACCGGCGGCACCTGCCCGGAGAGCAGGGCGTCGTACCGGCTGGAATACTGGCAGAAGGTGCAGGAGACGATGCGGAGAGAACCGATGTCGTCGAGGTACTGCTTTGCAAGCGCATAGTTGGGGTGGTGGGCCGTGGTGATGGCCTCGAAGAGGAAGAGGTGCTTCTCTTTCGCCAGTGCGATGAGCTCGTCAGCCTCCGCCACGGTAGGGACGAAGGGCTTCTCGCAGAGGACGTTCTTTCCGGCCAGAAGCGCCGCCTTGGTCTGCGCATAGTGCAGGCTGTTGGGGGTGGCGATATAGACCAGCTCAATGTCCGGATCGGCCAGCATGGCGTCATAGTCGGTGTAGACCTTCGGGATGCCGAACTGCTGTGTCAGCGCCTCGCCGGTGGCCTGCTGCCGGGAGCAGACCGCCTCACAGCGGAACGCAGGGACCTTTGCAAACTCTGCCGCCATCGTGCGGGCGATGGAGCCGGTGCCGAGGATGCCGATATTCATAGGAACCGCCCCTCCTTATATACAATGGGTATCAGACGCTGCTCTGACAGTTCTGCTTGACGAATTCGCGTGGGGGACATGTGGTACTTCATGTGAAGGACTTGGAGAAATAATGGATGGAGCTGTAGCCCAGACGCAGCGAAATTTCGCTGATGGTATAGCGGTTCTCGAGGAGCATCTGACAGCTGCGCTCCAGCTTCTTGTCGTTGATATACTTTTTGGGCGACTGGTCCACCGAGTTCTTGAACAGCAGCTGCAGAGCGGACCGGGACAGCGAGAAATGCTCGCAGATCTCCGGGATGGTCAGCGGGTCGTAGATGTTGTCGTCGATATAGGCGATGATGCGGTCGAACAGCTCGTCCATGGCGCTCTGGTGGGCCGTGCTGCTGGCGGGGCCATGGGGGAGGCATAGGTGCCTTGGAGCAGCCGGATGATGGTCTCGGTCAGCAGGCAGAGCATCAGGCTGTTCATATAGGGGATACCGGTGGTGCTCTCCCGGACGAAGGCTTTTAATAAGGTGTTTATCTTCTGGTCGTAGTGGAACACCCGGTTGATGAGGGCGTCATACCAGACCTCCCGCTCCACGGGAGTCAGGTTGCGCATATCGAAGAGGATGGTAATATAGGAGGCCCTGTGCTCTTCGTCGGTGTACTGGGTGTGGAACTGGCCCGGGCCGTATATCATCAGGTCTTTTTCTTTTAAGTGGTAGAGCGTGCCGTCCACTTCGGTCTCCAGCTCGCCGGTGTCCACGTAGGTCAGCTCGAAGAAATCGTGCCGCTCACCATGGAAACAGTAGTTCTCGGTGCGGAGGCGGTAGTAGTAGCCCAGAATTTTCTGGATCTCGATGCGGGGCAGGACGGCCAGAAATTCGTACTGGGAAGGAAAGTCTGTGATATGCAGCGAGTAGCTGCTCTCGGCGTAAAGGTCGTACTCGAGCTTCTGGGTCGTGGAGACGACGGCGAAGTAGATATTTGGCCTGATGTGGATGAGCCTGTTCATCGCAAACTCCTGCACATCGGCAGTCTCCGCCGTGTGGGAGACCAGCAGAACGCCAATGCCGCTCTTTACCTGTAAATAGGTATCGCAGTTGAAGCAGTAGAACTGGGAGACATAGCGGCGGGTGAGGGCAACCATCGTCTGGTGGATGAGCTCCGGGTGCTCGCGGTCGATGGGCTGGTGGTAGACCGAGCCGTAGTCCAGAAAACTGTCGTTGGAAGTTTCGCGTTGCATTCAAATCCCTCCTTACTGAAAAAGTATATCATTTTTTTGGCATTTTGACTAGTCTTATTTATACTTTTTTGGTAGATTGTAATGAGACTCACCGAATTTAACCGATTTTTCGAAACAGTTTGTTAAAAAATATAAAGACATTTGTTCAAATATAGCCTATAATGTAGTTACTCTGAATTGGAAACTCAGACAAAAAACTCAAGGAGGAATTTGAGAATGCCGAACATTGTTCTTACGCGGATCGACAACCGTCTTGTTCACGGTCAGGTCGCAACGCAGTGGTGTGGCGCCATTGGTGCAAACCTTATTCTGGTGGCCAACGACGAGGTGGCTGGCAACAGCCTGCGTCAGGGCCTGATGAATATGGCCGCTCCTGCCTACGCTGCAATGCGTTACTGGACCATCCAGAAGACGATCGACACCATCCACAAGGCCAGCGCCAAGCAGCTGATCTTCATCGTCTGCGAGAACCCGCAGGATGTCGTGAAGCTGGTGGAGGGTGGCGTTCCCATCAAGAAAGTCAACATCGGCAACATGCACATGGCAGAAGGCAAGCGCCAGGTGGCAGGTTCCGTCGCAGTTGACGACGCCGATGTGGCTGCGTTCAAGCGGCTGCAGGAGCTTGGTGTGGAACTGGAGATCCGCCGCGTTCCTACCGAACACGCTGAAAACATCGAAAAGCTGTTCAAGTAAGCTTTCCGGGTGCTTTCGAAAATACTTGAAAAGGAGTATTTATTATGGGCTTTAGTGCACTTCAGATCATTCTGGTCTTTGTGTGGGTGTTCATCGTCGCCATCGACCAGTTTGATTTCCTGGAATCCCTGTACCAGCCTATCGTTTCCGGTGCTGTCATCGGTGCGATCCTGGGCGACCTTCCCACTGGCCTCGTCGTCGGCGGTACCTACCAGCTGATGACCATCGGCAACATGCCTGTCGGCGGCGCTCAGCCGCCAAACGCAGTCATCGGCGGCGTCATGGCTACCGTGTTTGCGATCTCTTCTCATCTGGATACCACCGCTGCTGTCGGTCTGGCAGTTCCCTTTGCTCTGATCGGCCAGTACATGGTCACCCTCCTGTTCACCGCTATGTCCCCCATGATGTCCGCTGCCGACAAGATGGCTGAGAAGGGCGACACCAAGGGCATCGTTCGTCTGAACTATCTGGCAATGGCTCTGCTGGGCCTGCTGTTCGCCATCGTCTGCACCCTCGGTATGCTGGGCGGCTCCGCAATGGGTACCACCCTGAGCAACCTGGCCGCCAAGTATGCATGGATCATGGCTGGTCTGGGCGCTGCTGGCGGTATGATGCGCTTCGTCGGTTTCGCTACCCTGCTGCGCATCATGCTTTCCAACGAGTTCTGGGGCATCTACTTTGCTGGTTTCGCTCTGGCAACCATCATCGGCTACATCCCCGAGCTGTCCGGTTCTGCTCTGCTGCTGATCGCATTCGTTGGTATTGCGATCGCTCTGTATGACTACCAGACTCGCGTTGCTATCAAGCAGGCTGCTGGTTCTGGTTTTGCTGCGAATGGAGGCGACGACGAAGATGGCATCTAATGCAACTCATTACAACAATCTGACTCCCGCGCAGCCTTTGGATAAGGCTACGCTGAACAAGATGGTGCTTCGTTCCCTGAACCTGCAGGCATCCTTCAACTACGAGCGTATGCAGGCCGCCGGCTGGCTGTACTGCATCCTGCCCGGTCTGGAGAAGATCCACGCAGACAACAAGGACGACCTGAAGCTCTCCATGGAGAACAACCTGGAGTTCTTCAACACTCACCCGTTCCTGGTCACCTTCGTCATGGGCATCATCCTCTCTCTGGAGCAGCAGAAGGCTGACATCGACACCATCCGTGCCGTGCGTGTCGCCGCTATGGGCCCTCTGGGCGGCATCGGCGATGCTATCTTCTGGTTCACTCTGGTTCCCATCACCGCAGGTATCACCTCGAACATGGCCATCAACGGTTCGCTGGCTGGCCCCATCCTGTTCCTGCTTATCTTTAACATCGTGCAGTTCATATGCCGCTTCTTCCTGATGTACTGGTCTTACAATCTGGGCACCAAGGCTATCGACATCCTGACTGCCAACGCGAAGGAGTTCACCCGTGCAGCTTCCATGCTGGGCGTCTTCATCGTCGGTGCTCTGACTTCCAACTACGGCGGCACCACCGTTGCTACCGTCATCGAGAACGGCGACAGCCCCATCGTTATCCAGAGCATTCTGGATGGCGTCCTGCCCAAGCTGATCCCTCTGGCTCTGACCCTCGGCCTGTTCTTCCTGATGAAGAAGAAGAACTGGAAGCCCGTTACCTGCATCGCTCTGCTGCTGGTCATCGGTCTGGTCGGCGCATTCTTCGGCATCTTTGCTTAAGGCATAAGCCGGAATCACAATGCACGCGGTACTTCTTGATTTTAATGGGACGATGTTCTTTGATACCCGCTTCCACATGGAGGCGTGGTCAAAGATCTATCATGAACTGCATCCCGAAGATAAAAGCCCTCTTGCATCGACGAAGATTTGCGGCCCCTGCAACGATGTCATCCTGAAGAACATGGCCCCGTGGCTCACTTCTGCGGAGCGCCAGCAGTATTCAGAAAAGAAAGAGGCGCTGTACCGGGAGGCATGCAGGAACGATCCTGCCAGTTTACACCTCGTAGCAGGTGCTGAAGAGCTGCTGCAAGGCTTACAGAAGCGCGGCATCCCGTTCGCGCTGGCGAGTGCTTCCATAAAAGCAAATGTTGATTTCTACTTTGACTCGTTTCCGATCGGTCACTGGCTGAAACAACAGGACGTCGTGTACGACGACGGAAGCTATGCCGACAAAGGCGAGATGCATCTGGAAGCTGCGCGGAGGCTGGGTGTTCCGTTCTCTGAGTGCTTGGTCATCGAGGACAGCGTCACCGCCATCGCTCTGGCAAAAACGAAACGGCGCAGGCCGGATCGTGGGCGTCGGAGAGACGGCAGACGGGTCCGAGCTGCTGGCACTGGGAGCAGACCACTACATCCACGACTTTACAGAATTTGATTACGGTTGGCTGGAAAACTGAGTTCACCCAATGAGTTTCCACTTCCACAGTTGATAAGGCGGCTTCGAGAGATCGAAGCCGCCTTTGTCGTGTCCGGATGACGATGGTTTTGAACTGCACAGGGGTCAAAAGTGAAAAACTGCGCAGGGAGGATAAAATAAAACGCGGAGGACTTTCCCGTTAAAAGAAAAGTCCTCCGCGTTTTTGCAGCATGTCCCAGACAGGAGTCGAACCTGCGGCCTTCCCCTTAGGAGTAGACTGTACACCTGTAAACCCATTACAAAATAGGGTAATATATTCTACTCTATATCAACGAATTTTTTGTTGTGATGTCAACGTATGTAAATAGAATCGAACCTTTTTTAGTCTGTGTAAACAGATGTTTATTAGCTGGAAATTAGCTGAGCTAATGAAAAGTGGCCGCTCTATTGTACAACGCTCACCTTTCATTAGCTGGAAGGCGCGTAGCTGTTCATAGGCACCAGAAGAACACCAGTTGCAAAAAGCAGCTGAAGCCTGTTTCTGGATTTATGATACCATGTCGGAATCACAGTTGGAATAGGAACATGGCCAGAACACGATATGAAAGGATTCTGACCTATGTGGTGGGAAGTACTTCATCTTGTAAAAAGAACGGTTTTATGGTATTCTTACCTTAGACAAGGAACAGAAAGCAGGTGAACCGATGGCAGAAGTCGAAACGCAAAAAGACCTTGATTTTGAGCGTAAGCATGAGGAAGATCTGCGGCGTATCCGTGATTTTCGGCTCATGGATGATAACTTTATGAGCAAGGTCTTTGAAGATAAGCCGTGTGCGGAATTCCTGCTCCGGATCATCCTGAATCGGGATGATTTAAAGGTTAAAGAAGTCCATGGGCAGCATGACCTGAACAATATACAGGGCCGTTCCGTGCGGCTTGACATTCTGGCAGTGGATCATAAAAACCGTGCCTACAATGTCGAGGTGCAGCGCAGTGACAGTGGAGCAGTCGCAAAGCGGGCAAGATATAACAGCAGCCTGCTGGATGCCAATCTCACCCGAAAGGGCGATGCATATGACGCACTGAACGAAACCTATGTAATCTTTATCACAGAGAACGATGTGCTTCGGGGTGGACTTCCTATTTATCATATCAATCGCATCATTGAGGAAATGGGGAAATCCTTCGGAGATGAAGCACATATTATCTATGTGAACTCTCAGATCAAAGATGACACCGCATTGGGAAAACTAATGCACGATTTTACCTGTACGAACCCGGATGACATGAACTATCCTGTTCTGGCACAGCGGGTGCGTTATTTCAAAGAAGATACGAAGGGAGTGGCAACGATGTGCAGAGCATTTGAAGAAGTGAGAGAAGAAACAAAGCATGAGCAGTCGATTGAAATTGCAAAATCTTTGCTAGAAGTTGGAAAAATGACCTATGAAGAAATTGCTCGGTCGGTTCAGCTTCCTGTTGAAGAAGTAAAGGCACTGGATACAAAGAAACCCGCCTGATCTTAATTCAGTCAAGATATTCTTAAAAACAAACAGCGGCAGTTTTCCCAATCGGAAAGCTGTCGCTGTTTATGTGTAGGGGCTTATAAGTTCTTTGCAAGATTTTTGATGAGTTCGGCCATAGAGGGGTTAGCCAGCAATTTGGTAAGTGCTGCTGCCGCGTCGGCATCGACCGCGCTGTTTTCAGGGATGGGCTGCGCTGTTTGAGGGGGCATTTCAGGCTCGGCTCCTTGGTGCTGGTAGAAGAAATCATCAAAACGCTGTGCATTCAGACGCCGATCATCATCCAAGATATGTGCATACTGCTCTGTGACCATCGA
>ENA-OQJK01000061-OQJK01000061.1-human-gut-metagenome-genome-assembly--contig:-NODE-61-length-25742-cov-3.067812_pt1 | contig 25742 bp, 22 predicted proteins | sample MGYA00242605_ERZ504771 | MGnify/ENA primary metagenome ERZ504771 (study PRJEB26092, sample SAMD00036353) | human gut metagenome | host: Homo sapiens | study: EMG produced TPA metagenomics assembly of... | reverse complement strand
AGGGTCTTCGACACGCCCGCCAGATCCTTCAGCACAGCAGTCGCTTCTTTCAGTCCCTTCATGATGCCGGGGGTCGGTGCTGTTCTCTCTGCGGGGCCGCGCGCTGGCGGGGCGTTCAGATCTTTCACCTCCTGCGCCAGCATGGTGCTCAGGGTGTCGGTGGCTTTCCGGAGACTTTCCTGTCCCTTGGCCGCAGCCTGCTTTTCCTGCCCCATCCTGTGTTCTCACTTCCTTTCGTTCTGTCGCTGGCAAAAGGATACCACGCTTTTCTCCGCCGCAGGAGTACATACTTTCCGCCCTCAGATTTGTATTTTACTGTATATTTTATCCTATAAGTAATATCTCAAAGCGGCAAAAATCCCCTGCCTGTGTTCTTTTCCACAGACAGGGGATCTTTCACTCAATTTTCTGCGCAAAGTCTCCGGGAGACTCTCTGCGTATTTTTACAGGGTTTCCACCCGGTCAAACAGCTCCTTTGCGGCCTCCACAGCCTCCTTGCTGCCGAAGACCACCCTCACGCCCTTCTCCATCCGGGCCGACAGGTCCGCCGCCTCGGCCTTGAGGGCGGCAGCATCCACACTGCACAGGCTCTTGCGCTCGGCGGCAGTCATCTCGTCGGTGATGCCGCAGAAATATTTGCAGTCGGTAGACGCAGCCTCTTCCCGGGGCTTGCGCGGGGTGTCCAGCTTTGCTGCCGCGCCCACGATGAACTCGTTCATGTCCTTCTCGGTGTAGTCGCGGCCTGCCAGTTCTGCCGGCCCCTTTGCGAAAGTCTCATAGCTTTCTTTCAGGTGCGGGTCACGGTAGGTGTAGAGATATTCGGTGCCGTCGTTCTGGGTCACCATGCCGGTGCCATACGCGCCGCCCACCTCGCGGATGTTGTGCCACAGATACTCGTAGCTCATCACCCGGGCCAGCACCTTCCGCTCCAACCGCCGCTCCATGGGCCAGACCAGCACATCGAGTTCACGCCGCCGTCGATGATGAAGGCCTCGTTCACCGGGGCTGTCAGCTCCTCCGTGCAGGGCTTTGCCTCGCCGCGCTTTTCTGCCGCGAAGGCACTGCCCGGCAGAAGCTTTTTCAGGGTATCCAGCGCCGCGTCGCTGCCGTGGAGGCTGATGGTCAGGGCGTTCTTTTTCAGCACGCTCTTCCACAGCTCTTCCATCTTTTTGCCCAGAGCGGTCCAGTCGGCCTCTTCCAGCAGCTCACAGAGATAGTGGTAGTAGCTCACGCCGTTGCAGCGCTCACTCAGTGCGGATTCCACCGAGAAATGTGCCGCCGCCCGCATGGCGGCGAAGGCGTGGCCCTCCCGCAGGAACTTCTGCTCCATGAGCAGCTTCTGCTGGCTTGCCACCCGCTCCATCGCAGCTTCGGCCTGCGGGCCGCTGAACTTTGTCTCATACAGCCACTCACTGCCCAGCTCCACAGCCTTTTCGAGGCTGCGTTCCAGCATGCTCATCCCCACGGTGAGCTTGGCGTGGCAGGGCCGGCCTTCCTGCTGTCCCGTCCAGCAGTCCATCCACGCACCACTGCTTCCCAGCCAGGTGTTCCGCAGAGTGTTCAGTTCCCGGGCCGTGTGTCTTTTCGGTGTCCAGCTCATCCATGACATCCGTGAGCAGCTGCAGGCAGGACATGTCTTCCGGTGCCATGCCGCCCAGATCATAGTAAAGGTACAGGTAGGTATTGCCTGCCGAGGGGTGGTGCAGCAGTTCTGCACCCGCCAGCAGCTCCCTGCTGCCCGGGGTCTGCTTTTTGCCCTCGCCGAGGTCGGCGGCTGTCAGCGGATGGTCCAGCACCAGCTTGCCGTCGGTGCGGGCGGCGCGCCCCTCTTCCTCTTTCCTGGGCAGGGTCGGCACCTGGATGATCTCCACCGGCGCAGGCGCGAACAGCTCCCGCAGCAGCTCATTGAACCAGCCCTGTTCCAGCTTCTCCCGCAGGGAAGAGAACAGAGCGTTCGTGTGGAGCAGCAGGGCGGGGTCGCCGGTGTGGAGCCATCCGGCAGATGCATTGATGGCGTCCAGCACACCGTCCGGGATGCTGCCCGGCCGCTCAAGGGAAGCGAACTCGGTGGAGTTGAGGCTTGCCATCAGCAGCTCCTCGGGGATGCCCTTCTCGAGGATGCCGTCCACGGCTTTGCGCACAGCGGCGGCAAACTTGCCCGCCGACTCTTCCGTCGCGCCCCGGAGCACAAGCTCCAAGGTCGGCTGCAGCGTGCTGTCATCGAAGCCCACGTCGATGTCCGCGCCCAGTTTTTCTTCCAGCAGGGCGGCTTTCAGAGGCGCCTGGTTCGTCCCCAGCAGGGCGTCCAGCAGGATCTCCACGCCCAGCTGGCGCTCCCGGTCGCTGAACGCACCGGTGTACCACGCCAGCGCACACTGAGCCTCGTCCGGCTCCGGCTTCTCGGTATAGTACGGGATATTCCGCTTCGCACCAACCTGCTCGTCCTGCACCGTCAGGCGGGGGCGGCTGGCGCTCTTGGGCATACGGCTCAGATACTGCTCGTCGAGGAAGGCCAGCTTCTCGGCCATGTCCATCTTGCCGTAGAGGGTGATGCAGCAGTTGTCGGCGCTGTAGTGGCGGCGGTAGACCCGCACATACTTCTCATAGGTCAGTGCCGGAATGGACGCCGGGTCGCCGCCGGAGACGAAGCCGTAAGCCGTATCCGGGAACATTGCCCGGCTCAGAGCGTTCTGCAGCTGTGCGTCCGGCGTCGCCAGCGCCCCCTGCATCTCGTTGTAGACAACGCCGCTCACCGTGCCGTCTTCGTCCCGGTGCCAGCCCTCCTGCTCGAACACGCCCTTGTCCACCATGGCCAGCGGGCAGAACACCGCGTTGAGATAGACGTCCATCAGATTCTTGAAGTCCGTCTCGTTGGGGGTAGCGAAGGGATACACCGTCTTGTCCGGGAAGGTCATGGCGTTCAGGAAGGACGCCATGCTGCTCTTGAGCAGCTGCAAAAACGGCGACTTCACCGGGTACTTCTCGCTGCCTGCCAGCACCGAGTGCTCGAGGATGTGGAACACGCCGGTGTCATCGGAGGGGAAGGTGCCGAAGCCGATGCCGAAGGCCTTGTTGTCGTCGTCGTTTTCCACCAGCAGGACAGCCGCCCCGCTGACGTCATGGGTCAGCACAGTCAGCGTCCCGTGCTGTTCGGGGCAGTCCTCGCGCTTGACGAGGGTGTAGCCGGGATATTGTTTCATGGTCTTGCTCCTTTATATTTTCTGGATTTTGATTCTATTGTATCATCCTGCCCGCCAAAACACAATGAATGGTTTGTGAATCATAACTTCCCGGACGCAAAAAGGCCTCCCCTCGAAGGGGAAGCCTCTCTGCATGTATCGGGAATTATTGAGGGAATTTTCGTTGCTCTATGAGATGCAAATTCGGAAATCAAACCTTCTTAACCAGGAAGATAGCTCTGCCAATCGGACGCTTTTCGCCTTCCATACCGGGTGCCCAAATCAAATCCTCAGGCAGAGTGATGTCGTCCGTAGAGATATATGCTGCGTCACCGGGCATCTTAACAACCAGCACGCGCTGGTTGTCAGCAGCAGTACCGTTGATGAGCTGCAAGGTAACTCTGACATTGATCGAAGTATCGACCGTCTTTTTCACCTTAACGATAGCCAAAAGCGTGTTACCATTGTCAATGATCTCGACCGGAGTAGTGTCGGCCAGCTCATAGCCCTGCGGGATCTTGTCCGCAGGAATGCTCTTGGGGTCAATGACGGTAGCATCCTTCAGAACGGGATGCTCATAATCATCGCCGCCATTTCCAACGCCTGCGCCGCCATTGTCAACATCAGCAAAGATGATCTTTACCGACTTGCTCGTCGTGCCAGGCACATCCGGAACTTCCGTACCGGGAACCTTACTGCTGCTGTCGCCGCCATCACAGCCTGCCAGCACACCTGCTGCGGCAACAGCCAGAGCCGCAGCACCAGCGCTCTTGAGGAAACGGCGGCGGGAAATCATATCCAGTCTCATAATTAAAAACCTCCACATTGTTTTAGAGGTCTTTCCCCGCTCGCATTTTCTTCCTTCCGGGCGTAAGGCAAACCTCTGTTCTGATTCATTATACCCCCCCCCCCCCTATTACTATTTGTCAAGAGGTTTTAGTATTTTTGTGGCGGCTTTCTGCATAAAAAATCGCCCGGCTTTTCTGCGTTTTACACAAAATACAACAGTCTGCGTTTTGAATGCACAAGCCCCCTCGCAAGCTGCATATCGCAACTATGCCGTTTTGATAGGCACTATTTTTGAAAAACACAATAAAAGAGAGCCGTACAGGACAGCTCTCTCCGTTTCCGATTTTTATGATCGTTTGTTATGCCGTCTCACCCTGACGGCACGACACCCTGAACAGCACGAATCCCACGATGAACAGCACGATGAGGGAGCCGACACCCACATTGGCGCTGCCGGTGAGCTGGCTTCCCACGCTGACGATCATGGTGCCGAGGAAGGACGCGCCCTTGCCGCAGATGTCGAAGAGGCCAAAGTATTCGCCCGACTTTTCCGGCGGGATGATCTTTGCAAAGTGGGAGCGGCTGAGCGCCTGCACGCCGCCCTGGAACATGCCCACGATGACGGCCAGCACCCAGAACTGCCACTGCCGGGTCAGGAAAAACGCAAACACCGCGATGCCCGCGTAGGCCGCGATGCACACCGGGATGAGCTTTGCCGAGGGGTACTTGTTTGACAGCCGCCCAAAGATGAGGGCCGACGGGAACGCCACGATCTGGGTCACAAGAAGTGCCAGCAAAAGACCGGTGGTGTCCAGGCCCAGCGCCGTGCCGTAGGCCGTCGCCATGTCGATAATGGTGTACACGCCGTCGATGTAGCAGAAGAACGCCAGCAAAAACCAGAACACCTGCTTATCCTCCGGCAGATGCCGCAGGGTATGGCCGATGCGGGCAAAACTCTGCCGGACAGCGTGCTTTTCCACCTCCACATAGTAGAGCTGTTTATAACTTTTCAGCAGCGGCAGGGTCGTGAGCAGCCACCACGCCGCCGTCAGCAGGAGTGCCAGATTCAGCGCCGTCATCTGGCTGATGCCGATGCTCCCCGCCCCAGCACAAGGCCGAGACAGACCACGAAGGGCACGCAGCTGCCGATGTATCCCCAGCATAGCCCCGGCTGGACACCTCGTCCATCCGCTCGGGAGTGGTCACGTCGCTGAGCATCGAGTCGTAGAACACTAGGCTGGCCCGAAAAGCCCACCTTCGCGATGACGAAGATGACCAGAAACGGCAGCCACGCCGACACCGCGCCCATGGCGCAGCAGCCCACGATGCCCACGAAGACGCAGAGTATGAAGATAGGCTTCTTGAAGCCCTTCGTGTCGGCCACTGTTCCCAAAATCGGGCTCAAAACAGCCGTGATGATGGTCACAGCCGAGCTGGCATAGCCCCAGTAAGCCAGATACTCCACCGAGCTCAGGCCCCCGGCTGCCGCCAGCGCGTTGAAGAAAATGGGGATAAGGGTGGCCACCATCAGCACAAAGGCCGAGTTGCCCACGTCGTACAGGATCCAGTTCCGCTCCAAGCTCGTCAGGCGGAATTTGCCGCTCTTTTCCATCCGGTGCTCCTCTCAGTTCTCCCCAAACGTATGCTGATACTCCGCCCCCAGCGGCTTGTTCTCTGCATACTCTTCGATGAGCCTTACCGCCAGCGGCACAGCCGTTTTATACAGCTCTTCGAGCCTCTGGCTGCTCTGGACGCATTTGGGGTTCGGCTGCGGATTCGCCACAAGGCCGTGCATGAACTCATACTTGCCCGCGACGCGCATCCCGGTCAGCACCACCCAGCGCTTGACGGGGTTCGCCGCCTGCAAAAGATGATGCACCGTTATCATCCCCTTCATCGCCGCCAGCGTCTCGTCCACCGTGACGCCCTCGTAGAAGGGCGCGATGACCTCGGCCCGCTCCCGGCTGGGCTTGATGTGGCTGGCCGTGAAGAACTTTATGGGGTCGAGGCCGTCTTCCCGCATCAGGGCGTTGTCAAACTCCGTCTCGATCTCGCAGTGTCCCACACCGCTCTCCCGGACATAGGCCTCCACATAAGGGTGACAGGTGCTGTCCAGCGCGAAGTGGCAGACAAAGCCCAGCACATAAGCCAGTGCGGCGCTTTTATCCGTTGCATTTTCCACCACGGTGCGGGCACGGGTGAAAAACACCTCGCCCTTCTGCTCGTGCATGGTGTTGCCCAGACGGTTCACCGGGTTCGACTGCAGAGCCTTGTAATAAAACATCAGGTCCGGCCCGTGGAGACCTATGTCGTAAAGCTCCCGGTGCTGTTCCAGCGTCGCGCACAGACCATCCGGCAGCAGGGCCAGAACATCCGCGCCAAAGCGGCGGTGTGCGTAGGTAGAAGGCATGATACCGCCCCTTTTCGTTTATTTTTCGTAGCCCTGCGGCAGCTCGTTCTTCAGGCCGCGCTCCATCAGGGACTTGACAGCCTCTGCCGCACCCATGCCCTTGTTGACGATGGCGTTGACGGTCTGGACGATGGGCATTTCCACCTGATACCGCTCGGCCAGTTCCAGCGCAGCGGGCAGGGCGTTCATGCCCTCGACCACCATGCCGACTTCCTTGACGGCATTTTCCGGGGTCTCGCCCTTGCCGATGAGGATACCGGCGCGGTTGTTGCGGCTGTGCATACTGGTGGCGGTCACGATAAGGTCGCCGATGCCGGCCAGACCTGCGAAAGTGTGGACATTGCAGCCCATCGTCACGCCCAGACGGGCGATCTCGGCGATGCCGCGGGTGATGAGGGCAGCGCGGGCGTTATCGCCGTAGCCGAGGCCGGTGGAGATGCCGACGCCCAGCGCGATGACATTCTTCATGGCGCCGCTCAGCTCTACACCCTTGATGTCCTCGTTGGTGTAGACGCGCATGACATTGTTGGTGAAGACCTCCTGCACATAGGCAGCGGCCTCCATATCCTTGCTGGCCGACACGATGGTGGTGGGCAGGTCGATGGCCACTTCCTCGGCGTGGGTGGGGCCGGACAGGGCCACAAGGCGCACACCCTTCGGGCCGCCCTCCTTGCCCAGCTCATCGGCCAGGATCTCGGTCATGGTGTACAGGGTGTCGGGCTCGATGCCCTTTGCCACGTCCACGATGATCTGGCCGTCGGCCACATAGGGCCGGGCCTTTGCCGCCGTGGAGCGGACGAACACCGACGGCACTGCGAACAGCAGGATGTCCTTGTCCTTGCAGACTTCCTCGATGCTCTTGGTGAACCGCAGCTCGTCGGGGATCTTCATCTGCGGCAGGTTGGGGTGCTTGCGGGTGGTGGAAAGGCTGTCGATCTCCTTCTCGATGGCCGACCACACCAGCACATCATTCCCGCTCACAGTCAGCATCCGTGCAAGGGCCATGCCCCAGGTTCCAGCGCCCAGAATACCAATACGTTTCATCACGTTTGTCCTCCGTATCCGCCGCGCTCCCGTCTGGCGGGGCGTGCGGCCTGTTTGTACCTTTACAGGTTTATACAGCTCTATTGTACCCGAAAGCTTCTGCCGCGTCAACTACTCTGCCGTTCTGCACAAAGTCAGCACCTGTTTTTCGCCCATTTCGTCTATACCATGCAATTTTTCGAAACCATTTGCGTTCATTCCCAAATCATGTTATAGTATTCTGGTAGGTTTTGTAGGATTTTCATTTTTTCCTCTTGACTTTGACCCTGCTTTAAGGTATATAATATGTCCACCCACTTGTCCTGTCTGTTGATTCAAATTTTGAAAAAGGAGTATCCATGCTGGAAACACTCTTATCCAACCGCACCGTCAGCGTGCTCTGGGAGGCTCTTCCCCGCATCCTCTCGGCGGGCCTCACCATGACCATCCCCCTCACCCTCGTCTCGTTCACCTTGGCGATGGTGCTGGCGGTGGCCGTGGCGCTGGTGCAGTACGCCAAAGTGCCGGTGCTGAGCCAGCTGGCCCGGTTCTACATCTGGGTCATCCGCGGCACGCCGCTGCTGGTGCAGCTTTTCATCATCTTTTACGGCCTGCCCAGTGCGGGCATCATGCTGAACGCTTTCCCGGCGGCAGTCATCGCCTTCGCCTTCAACGAGGGTGCATACTGCGCCGAGACCATGCGCGGCGCACTCGAGAGCGTGCCGCAGGGCCAGCTGGAAGCCGGCTGCTGCGTCGGCATGAGCTGGTGGCAGATCATGCGCCGCATCGTGCTGCCGCAGGCCCTGCGCACCGCCGTGCCTGCCCTCTCCAACTCCCTCATCGGCATGATAAAGGACACCTCTCTGGCCTCCAACATCACGGTAGCGGAGCTGTTCATGGCCGGCCAGCGCGTCGCCGCCCGCACCTACATCTTCCTGCCCATCTACTGTGAGGTGGCTGTGGTGTATCTGCTGTTCTGTACCGTCATCACCAAGCTGCAAGGGCTGCTGGAGCGCCGGCTCAACGCCCACGGCTTTCAGTAAGAAAGGAGTGCGACTGTTATGGCAATGTTAGAGATACGCGGCGTCCACAAATCCTTCCATACTTACGCAAAGCCCGGCGTCCATCCCGGCATCTTTGGCCGCGCCCCCAAGCCGACCAGCAGTCTGGACGTACTGCGCGGCGTCGATCTGACGGTGGAAAAGGGTGACGTCGTGGCCATCCTCGGCCCTTCCGGCTCAGGCAAGACCACCCTGCTGCGTTGTCTCAACTTCCTTGAGACGGCGGACGCAGGCCAGCTCACCTTCGACGGTGAGACCTTCGACCTCGCCCACGCCGACCGCGCCAGCATCGCGCGGCTGCGCCGCAAGACGGCTTTCGTCTTCCAGAACTACAACCTCTTCCGCAACAAAACGGCCCTGCAGAACGTCACCGAGGGCCTCATCGTTGCCCGGAGGATGCCCAAAGCGGAGGCTGATGCCCTCGGCATGAAGATGCTGGAAAAGGTCGGCCTCGCCGACCGGGCCGACTACTACCCCCGTCAGCTGTCGGGCGGTCAGCAGCAGCGCGTGGCCATCGCCCGCGCTCTTGCCTCCGGCCCCGAGATCATCTATTTCGACGAGCCCACCAGCGCCCTCGACCCGGAATTGACCGGCGAGGTGCTGGCCGTCATGCGGCAGCTGGCACAGGAGGGCATGACCATGCTGGTCGTCACCCACGAGATGGGCTTTGCCCGCAACGTCTCGTCCCGCACCGTCTTTATGGAAAACGGCGTCGTGGTCGAGGAAGCCCCCTCGCAGGAGTTCTTCGCCCATCCCAAAGAGGCAAGGACCCGTGAGTTTTTGCAGAAAATCTCCCATGCGGAAGCCTAAAGCCTCTCCCTTTGGGAGAGGTGGCATTGCAAAGCAATGACGGAGAGGGCAAGCCGCCTGTGACCGAGTTACCGCACAGCGATATGCAGGCTCTTTGTCAGAGCGATACTATCGCCGCACTTATGCTTCTACCTCAGCGTCCTTGCCCTCTCAGGCGCTCACGCGCCAGCTCTCCCAAAGGGAGAGCCTTCTCCTGCTTTTCCCAAGTTTGTTTTACTACAGAAAGGATCATCACCTATGAAACGCAGAACCTTTATTTCTCTCATGAGCGTCATGGCCGCTGCTGGTGTTCTCTCGCTGGCTGGCTGCTCTTCCAACACTTCCGCCTCCACTGCTTCCAGCACCGCAGCTTCTGCTTCCGCTGCCGCCGCCAACAAGCTGGAGACCATCCAGTCCAACGGCAAGCTGGTCATCGCGCTGGAAGGCGCATGGCAGCCCTGGAGCTTCCACGATGAGAGCGACACCCTCGTGGGCTACGACGTCGAAGTCTCCCGCGCCATTGCCGAGAAGCTGGGCGTCGAGCCCGAGTACGTCGAGAGCGACTGGGACAGCCTGTTCGCCGGTCTGGATGCCGGCCGCTACGACCTCGTCTGCAACGGCGTCGAAGTCACCGAAGAGCGCGCCAAGACCTACGACTTCACCACTCCCTACGGCTACATCCACACCGCCCTCGCCGTCCGCAAGGATAACGAGGACATCAAGAGCTTCGAGGACCTTGCCGGCAAGACCACGGCCAACAGCCTCGCTTCCACCTACATGGAGCTGGCCGAGAGCTACGGCGCGACCGTCCAGGGCATCGACACGCTGGAAGAGACCATCCAGCTGCTGACCGCTGGCCGCATCGACGCCACCCTGAACGCCAACGTCTCCTTCTACGACTACCTGAACGTCCATCCGGACGCCGACTTCAAGCTGGTCGCCCAGACCGAAGATGCTTCTCACGTTGCGATCCCTATCGTCAAGAGCGAAGACTCTTCCTTCCTCGACGCCCTCAACAGCGCCATCGACGAGCTGCGCGCTGACGGCACCCTCAAGGAGCTGAGCGAGAAATATTTCGGTCAGGATATTTCTTCCGAGAATTAACTTTTTGTTTTGATCGTCAGCGAAGCATCGGAAGTGCATCATGGTCTATCCCGTAGGCGAAACCGCAAAGCTTCCGGATCTCGTCAAAAATATCCGGAAAGAAGATGTTCCCGAGCGCTTCCGTGCCGAACTGCGCGGTGTCCCGGAAAGTAAATAAGAATATTGACGAAGGGGGCAGATGCCATGCAGCACCTGCCCCCTTTTTGTTATAAATATCTTCCGGTAATACTCTCCGAATTTTCCCGGATCTCCTCCGGCGTGCCTGCTGCCACGACGCGGCCGCCGCTCTCGCCTCCGCCCGGCCCCATGTCGATGACATAGTCCGCGTTGCGGATGACGTCGAGGTCGTGCTCAATGACAACGACCGTCGCGCCGTTGTCCAGCAGGGCTTGGAACACCCGCAGCAGCACCTGCACGTCCAGCGGGTGGAGGCCGATGCTGGGTTCATCGAAAACGAACACCGAATCGGTCTGGGTGCGGCCGATCTCGCTGGCCAGCTTGAGGCGCTGGGCCTCGCCGCCGGAGAGGCTGGGCGTCTCTTCGCCCAGTGTCAGGTAGCCCAGACCCAGCTGCTGCAATGTCTGCAGGCGCTGGCTCACTGTCTTCATCCCGCCGCAGAACGCAAGGGCGGAGTTGACGTCCATATCCATCAGTTCCGGCAGGGAGACGGCCTGCTCCGCCTTGTTCATCAGCTTCACGCCGTAAGCCGCCCGCGCGTAGCGGGAACCCCGGCAGTCGGGGCAGACGATGTTCACGTCCGGCAGGAACTGCACGTCCAGGCTCACCTCACCGGTGCCGTCGCAGCCGGGGCAGCGCAGACTGCCAGTATTGTAGGAAAAATCGCTGGCCTTGAAGCCCTTTTGCCTGGCGTCCGGAGATCTGGCATAGAGCTTCCGCAGCTCGTCATGGACGCCCGCGTAGGTCGCCACGGTAGAGCGCACATTGATGCCGATGGGCGTCGCGTCGATGAGTTTGACGTGCGCGATGCCCTCGGCGCGGATCTCCCGGATATGTGCTGGGAGGGCGCTGCCGTTTATCTTTGCTTCCAGCGCCGGTACGAGGCTTTCCAGCACCATCGTCGTTTTGCCGGAGCCGGACACGCCCGTTACCACGGTGAGCCGCCCCTTGGGAATGTCCAGCTCCAAAGGCTTGACCGTGTGGATGCTGCCGGTGGAGAGATCGGATCCCCCCCTCTGCGAACATCTCCCCTGTCCCGGCACACCGGCGCAGCTTCGTCTCAGCTTTTCCGGAGAGGAACGGCCCGATCTGGGACTCCGGCTTTGCCTCCAGATCAGCTATCGTCCCTTCGGCAATGACATGTCCACCCTTCGCTCCCGCTTCCGGCCCCATCTCGATCACCCAGTCGGCCTCTTTCAGGATCTGGGTGTCGTGGTCCACCAGAATGACCGAGTTGCCGTCGGCCACGAGGTCGTGCATCACGCCGGTCAGGCCCACGATGTTCGACGGATGCAGGCCGATGGACGGCTCATCCAGCACATAGAGCACGCCGGTGGTGCGGTTGCGGACGGCCCGGGCCAGCTGCATCCGCTGGCGCTCACCGGTGGAGAGGGTCGAGGCCGAGCGGTCAAGCGTCAGATAACCCAGACCTAAGTCCATCAGCCGCTTGGCGGTGCTTTCGAATGCCTCGCAGATGCTCTCCGCCATCGGGCGCATCTCTTCCGGCAGGCTGCCCGGCACGCCCTTCACCCACTCCACGAGGGCTTCCAGTGTCATCTGGCAGGCTTCGTCCAGCGAGATGCCCCGCAGCTTCGGCGCACGCGCCGCCGCTGAGAGCCGTGAGCCGTGACACTCGGGGCAGACATCTTCCCGCAGGAACTTTTCCACCCGCTTCATGCCCTTGTCATCCTTGACCTTTGCAAGTGCATTTTCTACGGTGTAGACGGCGTTGTAATAGGTAAAGTCCAGCTCGCCGGCCTGATTCGAGTTCCTGGCGTGGTAGAAGATATGCTTTTTCTCTGCCGGACCGTGGTAGACGATGTCCTTTTCCTGTTCGGTCAGGTCGCGGAACGGCACATCCGTCCTCACGCCCATCTCCCGGCAGACGTCTGTCATCAGCGACCACATCAGGCTGTTCCACGGGGCCACTGCGCCGCCGTCGATGGTCAGCGAGTCGTCCGGCACCAGCGACGCCATGTCCACCGTCCGGACGCTGCCTGTGCCGCCGCACTTCTGGCAGGCACCCTGAGAGTTGAACGCCAGCTCCTCCGCCGACGGCGCATAGAAATGCGCACCGCACTCCGGGCAGACCAGCTCCCTGCCCGCCGCGACAGCCAGCGTCGGCGGGATGTAATGCCCGTTCGGGCAGCGGTGGCTTGCGAGGCGGGAGTACATGAGCCGCAGGCTGTTCAAAAGCTCCGTGCCGGTGCCGAAGGTGCTGCGGATGCCCGGTACGCCCGGCCGCTGGTGCAGCGCCAGCGCCGCCGGGACATACAGCACCTCTTCCACCGAGGCTTTCGAAGCCTGGGTCATCCGGCGGCGGGTGTAGGTGGACAGCGCCTCCAGATACCGGCGGGAGCCTTCGGCATACAGCACCCCCAGCGCCAGCGAGGATTTGCCCGAGCCCGACACGCCCGCAATGCCCACGATCTTGTTCAGCGGGATGTCCACGTCGATGTTTTTCAGGTTGTGTACCTTTGCCCCGCGCACGAGCATTTTGTCTATCATTCTGTTTTTCCTTCCCTTTGGCCTTTTTTGCGCCAGATGAATTCGATGAGGCCCGGGCCTCTGTAGGCCGCGGCTTTCCGGTATGGGACAACGACAAATCATTTTATTGGGATATGAAAGAGACGTTCTCCGCCTGCTCCGGCGCTGCCGGACGGCCCGGCTCCGCTTTCGTCAGCATCTGCTGGAACTTCCGGGCCGCCGTGTTCAGCGGACGGTGATGGTCGTAGATGAGGCAGATAGAGCGGGAGGGAATGATCTCCTGCAGATGCAGCTCGACAAGCTCGCCGCGGGCCAGAAGCTCTTTTGCCATCGGTTCCGGCACAAAGGCGAGGCCCAGCTCACTTTTCACCAGCGTGAGCATCTGGTCGGTGGTGGCGGCCTCGGTGTCGGGCCGGAGCACGGCGTCGTGGTCGAGGAAGAACTGCCGGTAGAAGTTCCGGGTCATGCTCTCATCGCTGAGAGAGATGAGCGGATAGCAGCTCAGTTCCTTCAGCGTCAGGCGCCGGCTGGCCAGTGCAGTGAAGGTCTTTCCGCCCACCAGCACCTCATAAAACGGTCTCAGTTCCACCATCTTCAGGCTCTGTTCTACTTCCGCCGGGGTGGAGATGACGGCAAAATCCACTTCTCCGTTCTTCACAGCCTGCACCGCCTGGGGCGTGGAGTGGTTCGAGATGCGCAGCCGGATGCCGGGATACTCGGTGTGGAACGTCCGCAGCTTCTCGGCCAGATAGATGTTCAGCGCCGTCTCCGTCGCGCTGATGCTGATGGAGCCGTGCTCGAGGGTGGCGCTGGCGCTCAGCTCTTCCTCCGCGTCCTGTATCTGCACCGCCGCCGAGGCGATGCGGGAGTAGAGCATCTCGCCCTCCGGCGTCAGGGTGACGCCCCGGTTGGAGCGGGTAAAGAGCACACAGTTCAGCTGGCTTTCCAGCCGGTTCATCGAGTGGGTGATGTTGGGCTGATTGCTGCCCAGCACCCGCGCCGCTTTCGTAAAGTTCTGATACTTCGCCACATAATAGAAAATTTTGTAGTATTCCCAATCGACGTACATGGGAGCCTCCCCCTCTTTCATACCAGAATCACATTTTTACTCCTCCCCCACCAGCGCCACGGCAGCATCATTGACATTCGTGCCAGTAGCGCCGGTGAGGATCAGGCCGTCCACAGCTTTCAGTGCATGGTAGGCGTCGTTGTTCTGCAGGGTGTCGAACACATTCCAGCCCTTGGCAGTCAGTGCGGAGAGGGTGTCACCATCCACATAGCCGCCGGCAGCATCGGTGGGGCCGTCAGTGCCGTCACTGCCCACCGAGAACACCGCTGCATCCAGCCCGGCCAGAGCCGGAGCCGCTGCAAGGGCAAGCTCCTGATTCCGTCCGCCGAGGCCCTTGCCCGTCAGGTGGACGACCGTCTCGCCGCCTGCGATGTAGGCCAGCTTTTTTCCCTGCCCCGCGTGGGTCCGGACGATGGAGCCAAGGAAGCCGCCCGCCTCCCGGGCTTCACAGCAGAGCTGGTCGGTCAGCAGGACGGGCTCGTAGCCAAGCTCCCGGCAGGCGGCAGCGGCGGCGGTGCAAAGCTCCCGCACACTGCCGGTGATCCGGGTCATCACGTTGTCCAGCATCTTGGGCGTTTCCTGCGCCAGAAGAGCTTTTGCCTGTTCCGAGAGCTTCAGGTGATACTTCTCCGCAATGGCAAGCGCCTGTGCGCAGGTAGAGGTGTCCGGCACCGCCGGGCCGCTGGCGATCATATCCAGCGGGTCGCCCAGAATATCGCTCAGCACGATGCTGAACACCTGGGCCGGAGCGCATGCCTGCGCGAACCGCCCGCCCTTGACGCCCGAAAGCCGTTTGCGGATGGTGTTCATCTCCACGATGTCGGCACCGCTGGCAAGAAGCTGGCCGGTGATGTCCTGCAATTCTGTGCCGGGGAGCAGCGGCTTTTCAAACAATGCACTTCCTCCGCCGGAGAGCAGAAACAGCACGGTATCCTCCGCTGTCAGCCCCTGCACCAGCTCCAATGCCTTCTCGGTGGCCGCAAAGCTGTTCTCGTCCGGCACCGGATGGCCCGCTTCATAACAATTTACTCCCAGAATTTCGCCCTTGACATGCTCGTATTTGGTCACGACCACGCCGCCGTCCACACGGTCCAGCGCTTCCACCGCCGCGTGTGCCATCTGCCATGCGGCCTTGCCCGCTGCGACCAGCAGCACCCTGCCGCCCTTGGGCGCAAAGGCTTTCAGCGCGCGGCGGACAGCTTCGTCCGGCAGGACGGCGTTCAGGCTGGATGCGATGATGACATCGGCATCCTTTCGCAGAGTCAGATTCATGAAACAGACCTCCTTGTGGGGTATGATCTACAGCAGACCGGCTTCGGGCATGGTTTTTCCAAAGCCCCGCCTGGCCGGGCCGGGCCGTCCGGGAGCATCCCACCAGAATCAGGTCTTATGAAATTCTATTTTTTTGCGCGGCAGCCTACAGCAACGTCGTTCTTCTGTTTTTCTGCTCCGCTTTCATGGCAAACCGTACTGCATCACGGCCTGTCATTGGGTCCACGATACCAATGGTCAGATGTTTTGGGCTGCGACGCTTCCACCCTCCGCTGAGCAGTTCCTGTGCATCCGCCCCTTCCAGTCTGACCGATGCTTTTTGGCTATCCCCCGGCATCAGCTCTGGCAGGGACAGCGGCAGACGCGCCGTGTACAACGTGCCGCCTGCTGCATCCTCCACATAAAGATTCACGGGCCACTCCCAGTAGAATGGTGCCGCGCCCTCGTTTGCCACAGTCAGCTCTGCGCAAACGCCGTCTGCACAGGGAGTCAGCTTCAACTCTGTTACCCGGAGCCGATAGCCCAGCTGCTTCAGCACGGCATTATATCCTTTCGCATACTTGATCGATGCCGTTTTGGGGCCGAGAAAACTCATGTGCGATGCCTCCAGCAGGTGCAGCGTACGGGGAAGGTTTTTCCCCAGCATATCCCGCATGGAAAGGCTGCTGGTGAACTCGCCGCCCACCGGTGCATCCTGCCAGAAAGTGGGCATGGCAGAAAGAGCATGCGGCTCATCGCCATACCAGCCGCCCTCTGCGATCCATCCCAGCCACTCCATGGTGTCTTTTTCCTCGCCGGTCATATCGTTATAAAGGCCGAGGCCCTGTTCTGCCGCAAAGCGGAACGGCCTGCGCATCAGCAGCTTCGCCGTAGGAAAGGCCGCAAGATAATCCGCGGCATATTCGTCCCGGATCGCCTCGTCCGGCATGGGTACCAGCCCATCTTCGCTTTTGATGTGCCACTCGCCCCAGTGTCCAAGGCTGCCCAGCTCCACATAGGAAACAAATCCATCCGTACCCAAAAACTCCGCCAGCGCATAAAGCACACGATGATGCGCAGCCCGGAACACTGCATTGGCATAGTTTGGAGAGTAGCCTTTCCCATAATCCGTGTCGTACCAGCTGCCATCCTTTGTCTGCGCATAAAGCCAGTCCGGAATATCCAGATGCGTCTCTTGTCCCGGCACATCACAGACAAAACGGAGCACCAGGTGGATCCCCTGCTCCCGCAGTGAGGCAAAGTCGTATTTTTCGCTGATCGCCTCCCACGCATACACGCCCTCTTCCGGCTCTGCCTCCCGCCATGTAAGCTCCAGATAGCGGAGCGTTGCATCGCCTGCCTCTGCGGTATCGATCATCGGGGCATAGCCGATCTGGGCATTGGGAAATGCGCTGTCGTCCGCAGCATAGGTCCTTGTCTTTGTGGTCGATGCGGTCATTGCAGCTCCCATCCCCAGCAGACAGAGCCCTGCCGCCAGGATCCTTGAAATATTACCCATGATACTCCCCGTTATACTGGATGAGGGTGACATCCTGTACCCCCTTTACCGCACGGATACGGTCTGCAAATTCCATATTGGGGTCTTTGCAGAATACCTCTACCGCCATCTCGGTGTTTTCGCCCCGCATGGTCTTGGATTTGACCGCATACTTGATGCGCCCCAGCGCCCGGACGATGTCGTCTCCGGCCTCGGTGCCCATATAGTGGATCACCGCAATGTACACCCGGCCTTTGGCCTGCCAGTGGGAGAACAGGTAGATCATAACGATCATGACAGCCGCCGTGACCAGCCCCAGTGCGTACATTCCGGCACCCGCCGTGATGCCCGTAGTGATAGACCAGAACAGATACAACAGATCCAGCGGGTCCTTGACTGCGGTGCGGAAGCGGACGATGGACAATGCGCCCACCATACCAAGGGAGATGACCACGTTGGTACTGATGGCCAGCGTGACCATGCAGGTGAGCACGCACATTCCCACCAGCGTAACTGCAAAGCTGCGGGAGTAGACCACGCCCGTATAGAATTTGCGGTAGACCAGATAAATAAGGATGCCCAGCGCCAGCGCCGCCAGCAGCGCCACGGCAAGCTTCGGCGCATCGTACTGGGTAAAGGCGTTCAGGACAGATTTTTTGATAAAGTCTTTTGTGCTCATGGTTCGTTGTAATTCCTTTTCTCTCAGGTTTCGTTCCAGTATTCAAACCCGTGCCGATAGGCGGTCTTATCGCAGCACAGCACATACTTGGAAACTGCAGTCAGCTCCTGCGCACGGGGCGGGAGGATATCCCGCACGATCTGCGGCAGATACTCTGTAAATTTGACCTCCATGACCAGTTTGCCCGGCTCCAGCACCGGCAGGGCGGGAAGCGCGGAGTCAAAGATATTCCAGCTGCCCACAGCTGCCCGGACATTCCGGTCAAGTGGCTGGTGCGCACGGCGTTGACGTTGTGGGCCTTGAGATTTTTCACATCCCACAGCATTTCTTCCCGGCTGACAGTACGCCCGGTCTTGCAGCTCCACTCGTGGCGGTTGACCCCCTTGAACACGATGCGCTTGCCGTTCAAAAGCATCTGGCGGTCTTTCAGTTCAAACTTGCGCAGACCGACTTTCAGTCCGGTACGCTCCACGAGAGTACCCTCGTTCAGCAGGGCAATTTCTGCCTCGTACAGGTTCGGCTGTTCGGCGCTCCACAGGGCGGGATGCTCCACCGCAAAGGTAAAGGAAACGTCCTGCACGTCCTCCTCCACGTCCGGGTCGGCTTCGCCCTTGCCGAACACCACACCGCTGTCGTATTCGGCAGGCTCTCCCACCTCGGCGGACTGCTCCTGCCCATTGAACGCCACCGACACCCGGCCAGCGCCGCTGACCTTGCATTCAAAGGTGACGGTGGCACTGGAAAAGTCCGGGGCAAAATCCTGCTTTACAAAGACATCCTCGAGGTGGAGCTCCGGCTTGGTGAACAGCTCCACGGAGCGGAACAAACCGCTCATCCGCCAGAAATCCTGATCTTCCAGCCAGCTGCCGGAGGAGAAGCGATACACCTGCACGGTCAGGGTATTTTCGCCGGGGTGGACGGCGGCGGTCATGTCAAATTCCGCGGGGGTGAAGGTATCCTCGGTGCAGCCGATGTAAACGCCGTTGCACCAGGCGGCGGCGCTGTCGGCACCGTTCAGGCGCAGGTAGCAGCTTGCCCAGTTTTCCGGCAGGGTAAAGCTGCGCTGATACTCCCCGATGGGGTTATAGTCCTGCGGGATTTCGCCGGGGTGCAGCTTTTCATGGCCATCCCACGGGTACTGGGTATTGACGTAATGGGGCGTGCCGTAGGGCTGGCCGGGCTTTTGCAGGCTCTGCATCTGGATGAAGCCCGGCACGGTCAGGGTGTCCCAGTCCGTAAAGGGCGCGGTGAGGTTTTCCGCGTAGCGGAAGCTCCATTCGCCGTCCAAACTGACGGTCAGCGGCATTTCCGGGCTGGTCTGGTCCGCAAAATGGGCATGGAAGGGCAGGCGGTTCTGCTGGAAAACTTCCGGGTCGGCCAGCAGCGCCGGGGTAATGGGGTTGTTCAAAGGCATAAGTGTCACCTCGCAGCATTTTCTGCTCTCATTATAGCACAGGATATAAGAAAAACAGCCGCACAAAAACAACTATTTTTCTGGAGAAAAGCGGCATCAGTCCGCTTCGTCAAAGACCTCGGTGTCCAGTTCTGTGTGCCCCTTGGGGATGTGGTACTTCACGGCGGGCAGATGGACGTTGGTGAAGTACAAGCTGGTGTTGGGGTCGCAGCCGATGATGACCGCCACTCCCTTGCCCGCCACGGCGCTGCGCAGAGTGTCGCAGCTGGCGGTCGCAAGGCCGTCCTCGGCGCATTCCTCATAGCCCGGCGCGAAGTTCGGCACGGCAAAGCCGCAGTCATAGGCATCGCAGTCGAAGCTGCTGTCAATTTCGTGCTGGCGGCGGTGGCCGGTGGCAGTGGGGGTGATGGTGGTGGTCACTTCAATGCCGGGGAAGGGCGACCACTGCGCAGTCACCGTCCCGGCTTCAATTTTCCACGTTTTGCTCACCTTGCGCACAAATACGTTATCATCGATGACAAAAGCCAGCATACTGTCCGGTGCAGCCTGATCGAGCACCTCCCGGCTGCGGGAGGCGCAGAAACCAAAGCGGGTATCGTAAGCAAATTTTGCGTACTTTTCTGGGAACTGACCGTGGCCGTGCCCCTCGTTGACACCGGCGGCATAGGCCGTTACCCGCCCCGCCCGGCGCTGCACCAGCATATTGGCGTAGGGCATGGGCTTGAGCCGCTCCAATGCGGGCATAGGCGCGGCTTCGGCAGTCCAGAAGGGATGGTCGTCCGGCAGAGCAAGCAGCAAAAAGCTCTTCATGCCCCAGTAGGGGCTGCCCGGGGCGTTGTACCGCTCGGCCATGTACATCTGCGGGTAGCAGTAGCCGATGGTCAGGATGCCGTCCCGGTCGAACATTTCTGCCCCAGCCACCAGTTGAAGTTGCGGACGATGAGCCCTTTCATCACCGGCAGGGGCAGCGGCTCCAGTCCTGCCCAGATGCAGGCCGCCCAGAAGCTGTTCTGAGCAAAGCGGTAGGTCAGGCTGCGGCCAAAGGGCAGCGCTGCGCCGTTGGCATCGAACCAGTAGACGAACTGCTGTGCGAACAGCTGGGCGCGCTGGCGGTAGAGTGCAGCACGCCGGGGGTCGGTGTCTGCGGCAAATTTAGAGTAGAGCAGCCCGTAATACTGGATGGCCCACGGGATGTAGTAATCCTTTTGCACGGAGGCGCCATCGGTGGACCAGCCGTCGCCGCTGTAATAGCTGTCTATTTTGCAAAGGCCGTCCTCCAGCAGTTCCGGGCTGTAAGGCATCCCCACGCTTTTCAGGGCAAGGTTTACAAGGATGCGGAAAAACTGCCAGTTGCAATCCGGGATGGTGTGGGCGTTGATCTGCCCCAGCCATGCAGCAAGGTTCTGTTTTTCGGTGTCAGAAAGCGGCGTCCACAGCTTTTCCGGTGCGGTGAGGATGCCGCAGGCAATAGCCGCCATCTCCACATAACACTGGTCGTACTCCCCGGTGGTGCCCCAGTATTCGGGGTTTTCCGGGTCGGTACCGGCGGCAAGACCCTTGCGGTAGTATTTTTTCAAATTCCGGGTCGGAGCCACCGCCCACCCAGAAGGGCACCAGCGCCCACAGCGGGCGGCTGAAGGCTTCCAGCTCAATGGCATTTTGATTGTAGGTCACGCCCGTCTCGCCCAGATGCAGCCGGGCGCAGCCTGCGGAATAACAGGGCTTGAGCGGGTCGAGAAATTTGTGCATCAGTGCGGTAAAATCCGCTTTGGTCTGCAAGTTCATCACCAGTACATCTCCCAGTCTTTTGTCAGGCGGGTCAGCGCCTCCATGTAAAAATAATCGCCCCAGCTCGTGCATTCATCCACGCCCTCCGGGGTGCAGGTGTTGTAGGGCTTTTTTTTGCTGTAAGTGCCATGCAGCAGCTGGCCGGAACCCAGCGTGCCGGGCTTTACCGCGTAGTTTGCGGCAAGGCTAGCCAGCATCTGCCGCGCCAGCGTGCGCCACTGGGCAGCTTCTGTTTCGTCCACATACTTGGCTGCTTCCAGCAGGCCGCAGGCCACGATGGCAGCGGAGGAGGAATCTCGGGGTTCGCCGCTTTCCGGGGCAAAGAGCATATCCCAGCAGGGGATCATATCCTCCGGCAGGCGAGAAAGGTAGAACGCCAGCGCCTTGCGGAACACATCCAAAAACTTTTCATCGTGGGTGTAGGTGTAGCCAATGGCACTGCCGTACACGCCCCACGCCTGTCCCCGTGCCCAGAAGCTGTCGTCCTTATAGCCCTGACAGGTGCGGCCGCCCTTGGGGGTGCCGTCCGGGTTCATAAAGAAGGTGTGGTAGGTGCTGCCGTCCGGCCGGAAGGAGTTTGCCAGCGTAGTGGCAGTGTGGGCGGCGGCAATTTCTCGGTAGTGGTCGCTGCCGGTCACCTGTGCCGCCCAGTAGAGCAGCGGCACGTTGAGCATACAGTCGATGATATAGCGGTAGTTGCCGGGGTCATCCATGGCACCCCATGCCTGCAAAAATCTGCCGCTGGGCTGGTAGCGGGTCAGCAGCTGGTCGGCGGCGGCAATGGCGGCGTTTTTACCGGTTTCGCTGCCCACCAGCTTCCACGCTGCCACGCAGGTGGGGCTGTACAAAAAGCCCATGTCGTGGTGGTCCACCTCCACCTTGCGGGCAATGCGGTCGGCAAAGCTGTCCACCTGAATGAGGGCGGCTGTCTTGAATTTTTCGTCCCCGGTGGCCTCGTAGGCCAGCCAGATCTCACCGGGCCAAAAGCCGCAGGTCCACTGGTTATTGGCGCAGCCGGGGTAGATATCGTTCACACTGGAATGGTTCTGGCACTGGTAGGTGTACAGGGGCAGATTGGTCTCCACCTGCTTGCAGGCATCGGCCAGTGCCTGCCGTGCCTCGGCGTCGGTCATAGCGTGGTTCTGGTAGGTTTTCATCATGATTACTCCTTAAATCCAAACGTAGGTATCTCTGCCCACCGCTGGCGCAGAAAGTGCATGCCCAGCTTGGGGCGGCGGTCCCGGGTGAACAGGCCCTTTTTGTTGCCGTCCACCCGCATGGGGCCCTGCACGGTGTCGTAGTCCGCAAAGTTCCAGACAAATTCTCCCACAAACCACGGGCGCTTGTCAAACTCTGCATCCAGTCGGCGGTAGAACTCCACCTGAAACTCCTCGCTGAACATCTCGGCTCCGGCGGTGTGCAACCCTGCCACGGTGTCCGCGCCGTACTCGCTCATCATCACGGGCTTGTGCTGGGTCTCCCAGAAGTCCAGCTCCTGATTCAGGCCGTAGCAGGCGGCGTCCATGTCGCCGGAAAGGTTGTACCAGCCGTAATAACGGTTGATGCAGACGATATCCATGGTGCGGGTGGTGATGTCCTTCGTGTAGTCGTTCTGGCAGCAGACGAGGGTGACCGGACGGTTCTGCGGGTCCAGCTGATGCGCCAGCTCATACAGCGGGTGCCAGTAATCGTAGGCGTCCTGCGGGAAGTGCTCCAGATCCGGCTCGTTGCCAAGGCTCCACAGCACCACACAGGGGTGGTTTTTGTCCCGCTGGATCATCTCGGCAAGCACCTGCCGGTGATGCTCCGCAAGGGGGTATTCCTTGTAGGGGTTCACCGCCGCACCGCCGCCGATGCCCACCGCCGGGGTCTCGTCCATGACCAGAATGCCCTCCCGGTCGCACAGGTCGTAGAACTCCTCGGCGTAGGGGTAGTGGCTGGTGCGCACCGCATTGGCATTTGCCCAGTGGATGAGGTTCACGTCCTTCACGTTCAGCACCGGGTCAAAGCCGCGGCCATGGGCGGTAAAGTCCTCGTGTTTGCAGAAACCCTTGAAGTAGAGCGGCTTGCCGTTCAAAAGCACCTGTGTACCCCGCACCTCAATGCTGCGCACACCAAAGGTCTGGTCGTAGACGTCCGCCCCGCAGGTGACATGCAGAGTGTACAGGTAGGGCATACCGGGTCTGGGCTCCCAGAGATGCACTTCCGGTATGGTCAGGATGCCTTCTGCGCCCTCTGCCTGTGCCACGGCGCTGCCGTCCGCGTTCAGCACCGTGACATGGACAGGCGCACTGCCGGTGGTTTTGACTGCATACTGCACCGTGCCGTCCACGGCAGGCACCACGGTCATATCCTCGATGTACTCTTTGGGGGTGGTGTAGAGCACCACCGGGCGGTGGATGCCGGCATAGTTGAAGAAATCAAAGTTGGGGCGGTTCTGGGGTGCGGCGGCGCGTTTTGCAGCCTCCACACTGGGAATGCCCGCATTGTCCGAGCCAAAAAAGGCCAGCTGCCCGTCCTCATTGCCCACCGGCAGGGTGCTGTGGTTCACCCGGTTGTCGCAGGCTACGGTCAGCATCGCGGTCTCGCCGGGGTGCAGCAGGTTGGTGACGTCCGCTTCAAAGGGCGTAAAGCCGCCCTTGTGCTGTGCAATGAGCCTGCCGTTCAGCCAGATTTTGGCGGTGTGGGTCACCGAGCCGAACCGCAGCACCACCCGCTGCCCGGCGCAGAAGGCGGGCAGGGTGACTTTGCGCTGATACCATGCCCATCCGTAGTGGCGGCGCAGGGCAGTGGTCTGGTCGTTCTGGTCGTTGTAGCTGGCAGGCACGGCGATGGGCTGGGCATCCGGCAGGGGCTTTGCGGGATCGAACTGGTCTTCCACACAGCTGCCCAGCGCAAACGCCCATGTGCCGTCAAGGCTCAGCTTCAGACGTGCTTCATTCTGTTCCGGATATAACATAACATTTTCCTCGATTCGCATATTCGCAAAAAATGCGGGGCGCGGATACTGCCCACGCCCCGCTTACGGGTGATTTATTTAGCCCTTGATGCCGGTGGATGCCACGCCCTGCACAAAGTACTTTTGCAGAGAGAGGAACACGATCAGCACCGGGATCAGTGCCACCACAGAGGCAGCCATGATCAGGCCGTACTCTGCGGAATACTGGGTGATGAACATCCGCAGACCGATCTGGATGGTCTTGAGCTCGGTCTTGGTCAGGTAGATCAGGGGGCCAAGGAAGTCGTTCCATGTGTTCACGAAAGTGAAGATGGTCAACGTGGACAGGGCGGGCAGGCTGAGCGGCAGCATGATGTGCCACCAGATGCCGTACTCGCTCAGTCCATCAATGCGGGCAGCCTCACACAACTCGGTGGGCACGCCCTCGTAGAACTGCTTCATCAGGAACACGCCGAAGGCACTGAAAGCCTGCAGGCACATAATGGCCAGATGGGTGTTGTTCAGATGCCAGGAGCTCATCATCATGAACTGCGGCACCATGTAGGCCTGCCAAGGCACTGCAATGGTGGCAATGTAGCCGAGGAAGAGCACATTCTTACCCTTGAACTGCATCTTGGCAAAGGCGTAGGCCGCAAAGGAGGAGGTGAACAGCTGCAACAGGGTGACCACCACGGTGATCTTGACCGTGTTCTTCACAAAAGTCAGCAGCGGGATCTGGGTCCAGATGTCCACATAGTTCTGCCAGCGGGGATTTTGGGGGATCCACTGGATGGGGAAGCCGAATACGTCCTTATTCAGCTTAAAGGATGAGGACAGCATCCAGAGGAAGGGCATCAGCATACAGGCCGTAATGACGATGAGGAAGAAATAGATCAGGAACTTGGAGATGAAATTGCGGCGTTTCTGGGAAGCGCGGTCTTTAATAACAGCGGTCGTCATAGCTTCTTCCTCCTTTCTCAGTTGTCGCCCTTGGAGCCGCGGAACTGGATGATGGTAACGATCAGTACCAGTACGAACAGCACCATGGCAATGGCACTTGCGTAGCCGTATTTCGGAGTATTGACGAAGGCCACATTGTAGATGTAGTACACCAGCGTCATGGTAGCAGTACCGGGACCGCCCTGGGTGATCATGTACATCTGGTCGTAGACCTTGAAGCCAGAGATGGTAAGCATGATGACCACAAAAAAGGTGGTGGGGCGCAGCTGCGGCAGGGTGATGTGCCAGAACTGCTGCCAGCGGTTTGCACCGTCCAGCTCGGCGGCCTCGTTGAGGTCCGGGTTGCAGCCCTGCAGGCCGGCCAGATAGATGACCATGTAGTAGCCCATGTTCTTCCACACGCTGAACAGGATGACCGTGATCATGGCGGTGTCCTTACCGGCAGCCCAGCGGGGCAGGTTTTCCACTGCCACGCCGAAGAACTGGTTCAGGATCATGTTGATGGGACCCATGGAGGGGTTGAAGATCATGTTCCATACCGCCGCCACCGCAACCAGCGAGGCAACATAGGGGAAGAATGCCACGGTGCGGAAGAAGTTGCGCAGCTTCACGTTCTGGTTCAGCAGCACGGCCATGGCCAGCGAGCAGGCCAGCGTAAGCGGCACAGTGCCGATGACATAGACGATGGTGTTTTTCAGTGCTGCCTGAAAAATCTTATCGGTGGTGAAGAGCTTTACAAAGTTCTTCAGGCCGATAAACTCGATGGCATGGCGGCCGTCCCATGCGCAGAAGGCCAGCGCAATGGCAAAAACCATGGGCACCAACGTAAACACGCAGAATCCAATGAAGTTTGGCGCAATGAAGGAATACGCGATGAGAGAATCGCGGGTGGTTTTTTTCTAGCACTTTACGGGGAGAGCGTTGAATCGCAGCAGGAACACTCGCCATAAAGAAGCCTCCTTTCCAAAAAAGAAGCGGGACGGGCGATTTTAAGACCCTGAACCGCCCCAAGATTAGTAGACATGAATAAAAAGCGCCCTGTGTAGGGTGTGCCTTAACCGGACTGACGAAGCGAAAGCGGAGACAGTCCGGTTTTTAGTTGAATGCGTTCGTGGTTGTAGAAGTA
>ENA-OQJK01000057-OQJK01000057.1-human-gut-metagenome-genome-assembly--contig:-NODE-57-length-26636-cov-3.672790_pt1 | contig 26636 bp, 23 predicted proteins | sample MGYA00242605_ERZ504771 | MGnify/ENA primary metagenome ERZ504771 (study PRJEB26092, sample SAMD00036353) | human gut metagenome | host: Homo sapiens | study: EMG produced TPA metagenomics assembly of... | reverse complement strand
TCAACGAAAAACACCAATTTTGTACTTGTAAAAATACTTTTTATGAAGAAAAGAAACAGCAACCAGAAATGATGTAAATTTTATTTTGAAAGAATCTATGAAATAATTTGAGAAAAACACAAAAAAAAGATGACCAACGAACGGTCATCTTTTTGGAGAAGGTATTTTTGTTACTTATTGGGTGTAGCAAAACTATATAATGTATTGGGGGGGTTACGAGTATTATAATAGCATTGGGTCACCCGAAAGTGTGCATAAAGTTTTATTTAATTGAAAAAAATTTTTGTGCAGATTCATTCGAATTCTGACGCCTTTTGTCAATTTGTCGAAAAGACTATAAATTCTCTTCGTCTGCTTCGTTATTTTTAAACAATGCCTCAAATTCTTCTCTACTTATACGTTCTTTTTCAAGAAGAAGACTTGCACAGGAATGAAGAACGTCCATATTCTCTGTGAGGATTCTCTTTGCATCTGTATAACAGTCATCCACAATCTTCTTTACTTCTTTATCAATAATACTTGCAACTTCCTCGCTAAAGCTTCTGGAATGTCCAAGATCACGTCCAAGAAATACTTCGTCTGTATTCTCTTCATAGTTAATAAAGCCCAGCTTTTTCGGACATACCAAACTTCGTGATCATACTTCGTGCGGTATCGGTTACCTGCTTGATATCCTGAGAAGCTCCTGTAGTTACATCATCAAAAATTAATTCTTCGGCAATACGTCCACCCATACCTACTTTGATTTCCTGGATCATACGACCTCTTGTTTCAAATACGTTATCATTCTCCGGTACCGGCATCGTGTAGCCTGCGGCCCCCATACCAGTAGGGATGATCGATACCGTATAAACAGGTCCTACGTCTGGAAGAAGGTGGAAAAGAATCGCATGACCTGCCTCATGATAGGCTGTGATCTTACGCTCTAATTCCGGTACAAGGCGGCTCTTCTTCTCTGTTCCGATTCCTACTTTAATGAAAGACTTTCTAATATCCTCCATACGGATAAAGCGTGCATTATTTCTTGCTGCATGAATCGCTGCTTCATTCATAAGGTTCTCAAGGTCTGCTCCAGAAAATCCCGGTGTTGTGCGGGCAATCTGATGTAAATCTACATCTTCCGCAAGCGGTTTGCCCTTCACGTGAACTTTAAGGATTTCTTCTCTTCCTTTTACATCTGGTCTGCCAACTGCTACTTTACGGTCAAAACGACCCGGTCTTAAAATAGCAGGGTCAAGAATATCTACGCGGTTTGTTGCCGCCATCACGATGATTCCTTCATTCACACCAAAACCATCCATCTCTACGAGAAGCTGGTTTAATGTCTGCTCTCTTTCATCATGACCACCGCCAAGACCAGTTCCTCTTCTTCTTGCGACTGCATCAATCTCATCAATAAAAACAATACATGGTGCGTTCTTTTTCGCATCTTCAAATAAATCTCTTACTCTAGAAGCTCCGACACCGACAAACATTTCTACAAAGTCAGAACCGGAAATACTGAAAAATGGTACTCCTGCCTCGCCGGAAACCGCTTTGGCAAGTAATGTTTTACCGGTTCCCGGAGGTCCTACAAGCAAAGCTCCTTTCGGCAGCTTCGCTCCGATGGTGGTATATTTGCCGGGATTATGCAGGAAATCCACCACCTCCTGCAGTGATTCCTTGGCCTCATCCTGCCCTGCCACATCCCTGAAAGTAATTCCTGTATCTTTCTGAATGTAGGCTTTGGCGCGGCTCTTTCCAACGCCCATCATTCCGCCGCCCTTATTCATGCGGCGCATAAATACCGTCAGAAGTACAAAGAGCAGAATCGTTGGCAGAAGCACACTGACCAGCATAGAAATAATTTCCCCTGCTGCATCCGGCTTCTTATACTCAAACTTGATTCCTGTTCCCTCAAGTCTCTCCGTCAGCTTATCTACTGACTCCATCTGATTGGCATAATAAACTTCTTCTGAAAATCCTGATGACTGATGTTTCGGCGTGATCGTCAGTGTATTTGACTGAAGCGTAACCTCTTTCACATCTCCATCATCTACCATCTCAATAAATTTATCATAAGTGATCTCACTCGAATTATCCTTGAGCATATTGGTAAACATGGCGAAACATACCAGAGTTACCAGGAGGCATACCAGAAAGGCCAGTATCGACTGATGATTCTTGTTCGGGTCCTGTCTGCCCGGACCTTTATTATTATCAGGACGATTGCCATTCGGATTGTTATCCATATGATTATCCATTTCATTCCTCCTAAACGTTATCGTTCTTATTATAAAGAGAATTCGGGTATAAATCAACTGCGAGATTGTGAAAATTGTGTCCGGTTGTGCATATCTTTCTATAAACCCTATAAAATTTATATGAAGTTTTACAAATTCACCTGTTACAAATGGCTTTATTTGTAGTATACTATTGACAAACTGATTACTGCTCACTTCGTTCCCGGTAATGCACTCCGCAATACACAGAATTTATGCTGACCGCATAAATTTGCGCTGTATGTCCCGGGATATTCTAAATGAGCAGTACTAAAAATGTGATGAGGAAAGGAAATGAACAAATGAAGATAGGATTTGACAACGACAAGTATCTGAAAATGCAGTCCGAACATATTCGGGAACGTATTAACCAGTTTGGAAACAAACTTTATCTGGAATTTGGCGGCAAGCTTTTTGATGACTACCATGCTTCCAGAGTTCTTCCGGGATTTGAGCCGGACAGCAAACTGCGTATGCTGATGCAGCTTTCTGATCAGGCAGAGATCGTTATTGTAATCAGCGCTGCTGATATTGATAAAAATAAAGTCAGAGGTGACCTGGGTATCACTTATGATGAAGATGTACTCCGCCTTATGGAAGTATTTACCGAGCGCGGACTCTATGTCGGAAGTGTCTGCATCACCCAGTATTCCGGACAGGAAAGCGCAGATGCGTTTAAGAAACGTCTGGAGAAGCTTGGAATCAAAGTATACGTGCTTTATCTGATCCCGGGTTATCCGAATAATACTTCCTTTATTGTAAGTGATGAGGGATATGGCAAGAACGATTATATCGAAACAACAAGACCACTGGTTGTCATCACTGCTCCAGGACCCGGAAGCGGAAAAATGGCCACCTGCCTTTCTCAGCTTTACCATGAATACAAGCGCGGTGTCAAGGCAGGATATGCCAAATTTGAAACTTTCCCAATCTGGAATATCCCGCTGAAGCATCCGGTAAATCTGGCATATGAAGCAGCTACTGCTGACTTAAATGATGTGAACATGATCGACCCGTTCCATCTGGAAGCATATGGTGAGACTACTATTAACTACAACCGTGACGTTGAAGTTTTCCCTGTTCTTCAGGCTATGTTTGAAAAGATCATGGGCGAGTGCCCTTACAAATCTCCCACAGATATGGGCGTTAATATGGCCGGTAACTGCATCGTTGATGATGAAGTCTGCAAGGAAGCTGCACGTCAGGAGATCATCCGCAGATATTATAAGAGCATGGAAGCTCTGGTTCGCGGAACAGGCCGCGAAGAAGAAGTTTATAAGATTGAGCTTCTGCTGAAACAGGCTCATGTGACCATCGAAGAACGCAAGGTGGTTCCTGCTGCGTTGAAACGCGAAGAAGAAACAGGTGCACCTGCTGCTGCCCTGGAACTTCCTGACGGACGTATTGTTACAGGTAAGACTTCTGAACTTCTCGGGGCATCTTCAGCACTGCTTCTGAATGCACTGAAAGAACTGGCAGGAATCGATCATGACAAACATGTTATCTCTCCGGAAGCATTAAAACCAATTCAGGCGCTCAAGACAGAATACCTTGGAAGCAAAAATCCAAGACTTCACTCTGATGAAACTCTGATCGCGCTTTCCATCAGTGCCGCAGATAATGAAGATGCGAAGCTAGCCCTGCAGCAGATTCCGAAATTAAAAGGCTGCCAGGTTCATACTTCCGTACTTCTGTCTCAGGTGGATATCCTGGAGTTCCGTAAGCTGGGTGTTGAACTTACCTGTGAGCCGAAATCTGAGCATGCTAAGAAACTGCAGAAATAATTTCTGAAATGGTTTTCAAATAGCAGCAGAAAACTCTGAAAATCCACAATATCTATATAATGATACAAGAAAGAATCCTGCCTGAACATATGACAGTTTCATATGAACAGGCAGGAATTTTTTATTTCTCTATAATCTCAATCGCTCTGTCCGGATAATTGGTAATGACTGCTTCTGCACCTGCGTCTTTTACCAGCTGGATGTGTTCTGGTTTGTTGGCAGTCCATACGTGCATTTTCAGTCCGGCACGTTTGACTTCTTCTATGAACTGTGGGTATTTCAGGTGATAAACTGCAGGGTGTACGGCGTTGATTCCGAGATTTTTGGCGTACATGGCTGGATTTACCCATCCGTCACTGAAAAGGATTCCGGTCTGTACATGGTCATTCAGCTGTTTTAACTGTAACAGGCTGTAATGGTTAAAGGAGGAATAGATCAGCTGGTCTTCCATGTTCATTTCTTTTACCAGTTTCAGGATTTTCCCTTCCATTCCCGGATAGAAGCAGATGCTGTTCTTTAGTTCGATGTTTACCATCATATCTGTGGTGCGCATGAGCTCCAGTACTTCTGCCAGAGTTGGAATGTGATAAATTCCCGATGGTTCTGCGGGTGTACTGACTTTTAATTCTTTCAATTGAGCCAGTGTCATATCTTTGATCAGTCCGGTTCCGTCTGTGACGCGGTCTACGTTTTCGTCGTGCATAACGATGAGTTCGCCGTCTACGGAAGTATGTACATCCAGTTCGATTCCGTCTGCGCCCTGTCTGATGGCAAGTTCAAATGCTTCCAGAGTGTTCTCCGGTCTGTATCCGCTGGCACCCCTGTGTGCCCATACTTTTGTTGTTCTCTTTGTTGTTTCTGTCATTTCCATATGCCTCTCTGTTCTTTCTATTTTGAATTTTCTCTGTTTCTTTTGTTTTTGTTAATGGTATTACTATATCTAATAAATATGTTTGATCTATGGTCAGTCTGCGAAAAAAATGTGTTCTCCTATAAATGGTACATTTCAGATTTGCGGTGTTTTAATAATGGAAGCTGCTCTCTGATCTGGTCTTCCCGGTCCAAATCTATTTCTTCTATTAAAATGCCCTCTTTCTCATCCAACTGTTTCATAACCTTTCCCCATGGATCTGTTACAATAGAATGTCCCCAGGAAATATATCCTGCCTGTGTATCTCTGGCAGGAGCACATCCAAGCATATATATCTGATTGTCAAGGGCTCTTGCACGAAAAGTCAGTTCCCAGTGTGCCGGACCTGTGGTCATATTAAATGCTGCAGGGACGAAAATCATCCTTGCACCGTCCAGTACCATTGTGCGGGCAAACTCCGGGAAGCGGATGTCGTAGCAGATCATGACACCCATTTTCCCAAATTCAGTATCAAACACGGTAGCATGATCTCCCGAAGTCAGAGTATCAGATTCCTTGAAATGCTGGCCATTTTTTACATTGATATCAAAGAGATGAGCTTTTCTGTGCTTACCAATCTGTTTTCCATCTCTGTCAAAAATATAAGAAGTGTTGTAAACCTTTCCCACATCATCTGCTTCCGGCATGGAACCTGCGATCAGATAAATATGATACTTTCTGGCATAATCAGACATTGCCTGCCAGGATGGACCACCTTCTTTTTCTGCATAAACTGGAAAATTTTCGGTCTGATACGGACAGCAGAACATCTCCGGAAGAATTACAAAGTCCGGATTTTCCGCCTTTATTTTTTCTATATAAGTGCCGGCAGTACGGATATTTTGTATTTTATCTTTTACTGTGGGCATCTGAATTGCTGCTACTTTCATATGCGTCCTCTCCTTTCTTTTATCTATTATAGCCGAAAAAAACCACATCGCCAATCCTACATTAAAACATCCCCCACGCATGAACATTCCTTCCATGTGTGGGGGATATTGATTTTCCGCAGGTAAGTTGCTAAATGCACCTGCATTCAGTTGATTTAATTAATTATTCTTCATAACCATTCGGGTTATTGGACTGCCATCTCCAGGAGTCTGCACACATTTCTTTAATACCGTTTTCGGCTTTCCATCCCAGTTCTCTCTCTGCTTTGGAAGCATCGGAATAGCAGGTTGCGATATCGCCTGGACGACGTGGCTTGATCACATATGGAATTTTAACACCTGTAGCAGCTTCAAAATTCTTCACAATATCAAGAACACTGTAGCCTTTTCCTGTACCAAGGTTGTAGATACTTAATCCGGAATTATCTTCGATTTTCTTAAGAGCTTTTACATGTCCTTTTGCAAGGTCAACTACGTGAATGTAATCTCTCACACCAGTTCCGTCCGGAGTATCATAATCATTTCCGAATACCCCAAGTTCTTTCAGTTTACCTACTGCAACCTGTGTGATATATGGCATCAGGTTGTTCGGGATTCCGTTTGGATTCTCTCCGATGGTTCCGCTCTTGTGAGCACCGATCGGATTAAAGTAACGGAGAAGAACTACGTTCCATTCCGGATCTGCTTTCTGAATGTCTGTCAGGATCTGCTCAAGCATGGATTTTGTCCATCCGTATGGGTTTGTGCACTGTCCTTTCGGGCACTCTTCTGTGATCGGGATGATTGCCGGATCTCCGTATACAGTTGCAGATGAAGAGAAGATAATGTTCTTTACATTATGTTTTCTCATAACATCTACCAGTGTTAAGGTTCCTGCAATGTTATTTTCGTAATATTCCCAAGGTTTGGCAACAGATTCCCCTACTGCTTTCAGACCTGCGAAATGAATACAGGAATCAATATCTTCTTTATCAAAAATTTCATTTAAAGCATCGCGGTCCAGGATGTCTGCTTTGTAGAATTTCACTGGTTTGCCTGTGATCTTGGAAACTCTTTCCAGAGATTTCTCACTTGCATTGCTTAAGTTATCCAGAACTACAACATCATATCCTGCGTTCTGCAATTCTACAACTGTATGGCTTCCAATATAGCCTGCTCCACCTGTAACTAAAATTGCCATAATAATTCCTCCTAACCTGTCTTCCTGCTACAATACCTGTTTTTTGCAATTTCTGTTTTTTTTCTCTTTCAACAATACCTATATTAGTTCACAGCATCAGAAATATCCTTGATAATTCTGAGTGTAATCTATAAAATTCTGCGGATATCCTGTTTCACATCTGCAAAATTTACCTCTGTATTTTACAGCACCCTATATTCAGAACTGTAAAATACTGTTGCCTGGCACATCATGTATTGTAGAAAATCCTGCGAAAATATGATTTCTCTCATATCCCCGCAGGATAATTCTATCCGAATCAGTTCATAAACACAAGTCTTTATGGACATGTACGTTTTTTTATACCTGTTTATACTTATTTACAATCTCTTTCATCCGGGAAAGTTTTTCTTCCATGTCTTTCACCAGTTTAAACTGTGTTCTGCAGCGATCCAGATTATGTCCCTCTCTGTGAATCTTGAAATAATGATCTCCCTCCAGATAGTCTGTGAGGAAACGCATTCCACATTCAAAGGTCATAAGGATTGCTCCCATAGGAAGCATATCCAATTCTGTCTCAGTCAACGCACCGCCACAGCCTTCAATGAAGCCTTTAACATAAACTTCATACAAGTGAAGATTACAGGACACCTTCGTCAGGTCTTTCTCATCCTCTGCTCCGGTACTTGCGCCAAAGCGGATAGAATCACCGAAATCATTTACGGAAAGTCCCGGCATTACAGTATCAAGATCAATCACACAGATGGCTTTTCCCGTTGCATTATCAATCATAATGTTATTCAGCTTGGTATCATTATGCGTAACACGCAACGGCAGCTTTCCCTGATCCTGCATATCGCACAGGACATGTGCCAGTTCTGTGCGGTCCAGCACAAACTGAATCTCTTTTTCCACATCTGCTACTCTGTGGCATACGTCTTTCTCCACAGCAGTTTTAAACTTCTCCAGCCTGTCCACCGTATTATGAAAATTTACGATAGTCTCATGAAGAGTTTCTGCCGGATAGTCTGCAAGCAGCCTCTGGAAATGTCCGAAAGCAACTGCACTCTGGTAAAAATCTTCCTCATCTTTTACCATATCATAGCATGTTGCATTTTCAATGAATAAATATACTCTCCAGTATTCTCCGTCCTCATCTACATAATAAGGAAGTCCATCCTTTGTCATCACAAGATTCAGAGTCTCTCTCTCCACATCTCCACCGTTTTCCTGGATCTTTTTCTTCAGCCAGGCAGTAACACCGCTGACATTCTCCATCAGTTCCACAGGTTTGGTAAAAATACTCCTGTTCATTTTCTGAAGAATATAATGTTTGCCTGTACCGTAAGTCAGTCGGTAAGTATCATTGATATGTCCGCTTCCATAAGGAACACATTCTGTCAGATTATCTTCCAGAACAAATGCACTGGTGATATTCTTTATCTCCCGGTTAATTTCCACTCAATTATTCCTCCCATAATCTCTGTGGATACAGCCCTCCATCTTTTAAATTCTGAATGGCAGCTACTACCACAGGTTTATCTTCTTTGTAGGTTACACCATACCATTTATCCATAGATTTCAGAACTTTTACAGTTGCTCTCTTCTCACCGAGAAGTTCATCTACTACAAATGGCAGGAAATATTCGCATTTCAGCGGGTTTACTTTCAGATTCTCATCCAGGAATTTAGGGAATCTGTCTTTCAGCTCTTTCAGAATGCTTGCTGAAAATCCCCACATATTCATGGATACTGTACTGCCTTCCGGAAGCATGGTCCATGTTTTTCCATCGTCTTCTGTATAAGCTGTGCCGCCGTCATGCTTTTCGATATGGGTACGCTCGTTGATCTTAAGAAGATGTCCTTCTTCATCTGTAACGCACACACCTCTTGCCACATGGCCATTCTCTGTCAAAGTATTTTCCAGTTTATAGCCGACCATCATATATCTGTAAGTATCTGCGGTATCTTCGTTCTCTGTCAGGAAATCATATGCCATCTTAAATGCATGGCTTCCATAATAGTCATCTGCATTGATTACAACGAATGGTCCGTCGATTTCATTGATGCAGCTTAATACGGCATGTCCGGTTCCCCATGGTTTCACACGTCCTTCCGGTACTTCATAGCCTTCCGGAATATTGTGAAGATCCTGGAAAACATATGATACTTCCAGCTGATTGCTGAGGCGGTCACCGATGGCGCTTCTGAAGTCTGCTTCATTTTCTTTTTTGATAATAAATACTACTTTTTGGAATCCGGCCTGTACTGCATCATAAATGGAGAAATCCATGATGATGTGTCCCTCTTTATCCACCGGATCGATCTGTTTCAGACCGCCGTAACGGCTTCCCATACCTGCTGCCATAACTACTAATACTGGTTTCTTCATAATTTTTTTCCTCTTTTCTTTAAATGTTTTTCGTTACTCTCAGATTACCTGGTAACTTTTTACATTCATCTTATCATACTATGATTTCGAGGTCAAAACGTGTTACATAATACCTTTCACAATCGCAAACGTTACTGTTCACTCCGTTCACAGTAACGTAGCCAAAATTCATTCCAGATTGCCTGCGGCAATGGAATTTTGGCTTGTATGTCTCGGGATTTTGGCATATTCATGCCAAAACACCTCGCGGGATAGTGGTGTGTGAACAGTAACATCGCAAACAATTGTTATTGTCCTGCTGTCCTCTAATATTATCCCTTAATGCCACCGGTAACACCACCAATTATCTTCTCAGACAGGAAAATATACAGAATAAATGTCGGCAGGAATACAATGATCACTGCTGCAAACATTCCGGCCCAGTCACCTGTATATTTCATGGAGTTGATCATTCCATAAAGTCCGGGTGCAACAGGTTTCAGCTTATCCGAGCTTGCGAAGATCAAGGACAGGAAATACTCGTTCCAAATATTAATAAAGTTAAAGATTGTTACTGTTACGATTCCTGACTGTGCCATGGGAAACATGATTTTCCAGAAAGTACGCATGGGAGGGCATCCGTCGATTGCTGCCGCTTCCTCATAGGTCCTGGAAATATTGCTGAAGAATGTAAGCAGGAAAATGGTCGTATAAGGTACATTAATTCCTACATACAATATGATCAGTACAGTTCTTCCTGCAGCCACATTATTCAGGATTCCCATACCGGAAATAATGCTGAAAAGGGGAAGAACAACCATGATTGCCGGAACACCCATGGCAGATACGAAGCTGGTCTGGATAAATTTGTTTGCAATAAAATCAAATCTGGACAATACATAAGCTGCAGGTGCACACACCAGAATCAGTATTGTGCAGGAAATTACTGAATAAATCAGAGAGTTTCCGAAGAAGCCTGCAACTCCGGCCCCGTTCCATGCTTTTGCATAATTTTCAAAATGTAATCCGGACTCAAACTTCAGGGCTTTTCCCTGGAAGATTTCTGCTGTTGTTGAAAAACTTGCCCCGAATACCCATCCCAGAAGCGCAATGGTAAAGATTACCCAGAGCAGCAGGATGATGTATCCCGGCAGGAGTTTGACTTCTCTTTTCAGATTAAAGGGTCTGCGTGCCTCTTTTTCTTTTGCCATTTCTCATCCCTCCTTAGAATTCCAGATCATCATCTTTAATCACTCTGTTACAGATTGTAAATACAATGACTACGCAGACACTGAGCAGTACACCGATGGCAGCTCCCAGACCTGCATTTCGTTCTGTAACTGTATTACCGCCGCCAAAAATCTGCATATACATATAAACATAAGGGGTAATTGTCTGTGTGTCTGCAGTTACTGTGGAGAAAAGCTGTGACCATACAAAAAAGCCTACACTGCTTACAGACCACATGGTGATGTTTGTCTTAAATACTCCCTTTAACAATGGAAGTGTCATGTAACGGAACTGTGCCGGTTTGGTCGCTCCGTCAATGGTTGCCGCCTCATAATATTCAGGGCTGATACGCTCAATACCACTGAGCCAGATCAGCATATGGTATCCAACCATTCCAAAACAATATGCAAACAACAGTGCCCAGAATTTGTGGTCATTATCCAGGAACTGGATCTTTGCCAGATTGTCCAGATGCAGTGCTGTAAAAAGATCTTTCAACAAGCCATATCTTGGACTGTATACATACTGCAGCCACATAGTAGCAAGTGCTACTGCACTGACAATATTTGGCATATAAATGATTGCGCGGAAAAATTTCTTTCCTCTGATTCCACTGGTAAGAATAACTGCAAATAAAAGAGACAGGCTCATTACCACCAGACCGCCGATCAGCCAGATACGAAACAGGTTAAAAAATGAAGTCTTAAATAAGCTGGTACTCATCAGCTTTGTATAGTTGCCAAATCCTACAAATTTCCATAAATCCATGGAATCTGTAACTCCGTCGATCTTGAAAAAGCTCATGATCACTGTTCTGATGATCGGATACAGAAAGATTCCCAGAAACAACAGAACTGCCGGAGTCAGAAATACAACGATCATCGTTTTATTCTTCTTCAAATAAATACCTCCTCTGTAAGCAATATCATATCTACGGTTTCCAAGTCTAAAAGTCTTATCGCGCAAGCACGAACGACTTTTTGCCTTTGAAACCCGGATATTCAAAAAGACAGATGGCGGCAGCGTAGATACGATGCCACCATCTCTATAAATTCTTTATTTATTTCGCTGCGTCCTGCATAGTGGAAACAAATTCATCTGCTGTAATGGAACCTGCCATTAATTTGATAAAGTTTTCTTTGATAACCGGAGTCATATCTACGTTGGATTCTACACCGCATGCCCATGTGAAACGGTTTGTGCTCTGCTCAATAACAGGTTTTGCACACTCAACCATTGCCGGCCATTCTGTGTTTGTTGTATCAGCCGGGATACCTACAGTTTCATCTGCAAGTTTCTGGTCGTATTCACCTTTTGTAAGGAATGTGATCAGATCAAATGCTTCTTTTGCAAGTTTTGTATCTTTGTTAATACCAAATACCTGTGCACCAAAGTTGTTTGTTTCGATTCCGTTTGCTCCGTCTGTAAGTGCCGGATATGCGAAGCATCCCCAGTGGAAGTCAGGACCTGCCATCTCTTTTACTTCGTTTGGTAACCAGGAGCCATTCAGATACATTGCAGCTGTTCCAAGTGCAAGCTCTGTGTTCTGACCTGCAGGCCATACGTTGGAACCAACCATCTCTGAATAATATCCGTTAGATGCAAGTTCTTCGATATCCTGTGCCATCTGAAGAACTGCAGGATCATCCCATTCACCTTCAGTTACGATCTCTTTTACTTTATCTTCGCCAACCAGTCTTGCAAGATGATATCCGATCACACATGTTGCATAGGCATCATCCATAGTCATTGGTGTGATTCCTGCATCTTTTAATTTCTGGCATACATCTTTGAATTCATCCCATGTCTTCGGTTCTTCTGTGATTCCTGCCTGCTCAAACAGATCTTTGTTATAGAAGAAAGCAAATACGTTTGGCTGATATGGAATTGTTTTTAATGTACCGCCGCCGGCATCACGGCATGCTGCCATCAGACCTGCATTTGCAGTTGCTTCATAGTCATTCTCTTTCGCAAGGTCTTCCAGATCCAGAAGATATTTACCGTACATTCCGTTTACACGGTCGATATCTTCGTCAAAAATATCAATCTGTGTGCCGCCGTCCAGTGCAGGCTGAAGTGCTTCACGGTTTCCGGTACGTCCCTTAAACTGAAGGTCTACCTTAACTCCTGTCTGTTCTGTATAAGCGTCAACTGCTTCCTGAATCACCTGTCCCTGTGGCTCTGTAGCTTCCCACATTGACCAGTAAACTAATGTATCATCTGCTGCCTGAACAGTGAAAGCCGGTGCTACAAGTGAACCAACCATAACCGCACATAATGTTGCACTAAGCATCTTTTTCTTCATACCCATAACCTTTTTTCCTCCTTTGGTCAGTTTTGACATTTTTGTCTTCTTTTTTCTCTCTTTTCGCTCTTTTGTTGAATTTCAACAATTATTTCTTTTGGTAGTTCTTATTTTATCATTTTTGCACAAATAGTATTTGCACAAACGTCCATTTCTTTTGTACAAAAATTCATTTTTAACTGGTTTTTCATCTGTTTTTGTTGTATACTTGTACACAACAACCATATTGCAGTTTTCGGACAGGGCTGAGGGAGGTGGCAGTAATGGCTTTTGAGAGTATGTATCTGGAAGAAGATATTCATATTGACCGGATTTATACAATCCACTATTTTGAATACAAAAGCGATTTTCACTTTGCAGGAGAACGCCATAATTTCTGGGAATTTCAATGTGTAGATAAGGGAAAGGCAGAAATAGAGACAGATAACGGTATCTACCATCTGACAAGCGGACAGCTCATCTTTCACAGACCAAATGAATTTCATAACCTTATTGCCATAGGAAATACCGCACCTAATATTGTGGTAGTTTCTTTTGAATGCGATTCTCCATGTATGAAATTCTTTGAGAAAAAATTGCTGAAACTTTCTGATTCTGAGAGAAATCTCATGGGAATGCTGATTGCCGAGGCACGCCGCTGTATCAAAACCCCTCTGGATGATCCTTATACAGAAAAGATGGAAAAGAAAGAAGATTTTTTGTTTGGTTCTCAGCAGCTTATCCGTATTTACCTTGAGCAGATGCTGATCTACATGATCCGGAGAAATTCTTCTCCTCCCATGACTGTACCTGTCAGCCAATTTGTGAATCTGAAAAATAATTCCGCTGTCTATAAGCGTGTCATTGCTTATATGGAAGACCACATCCGGGAAAATATTACACTCTGCGATCTGTGCCATGACAATATGATCGGACGCTCCCAGCTTCAGAAAATATTTCAGGAACAACATCAGTGCGGCGCCATGGATTTCTTTTCCCGGTTAAAGATCGCCTATGCCAGACAACTGATCCGCGAGAACCAGATGAACTTTACGCAGATTTCAGAATTTCTGGGATACTCTTCCATCCATTACTTTTCCAGACAGTTTAAAAAAATTTCCGGAATGACACCCACAGAATATATCACATCAATAAAGGCGCTCTCAGAACGAGAGCGCCAGTAATACCAGACCAATATTTTTCATAATGTTGAACAGCCTTTTTCTTTATTTCATATTGCTGAGATTCTCTATAAATTCATCCGATGTTTCTTCTAATCTTGTAAGCTTCAGAAGTTCGCTTTGTATCTGTTCTTTATAATCCGGATCTGCCTCCAGACCTGCAGCCCACATGTACGGCTTTGACATCTCTTTCATATACGGTACTGCATCTGCCAGCACTTCCGGCCATTGTGTATTGTCCGTATCTGCCGGGATGGAATTAACCGCATCTGTCATTTTCATATCTGTTTCCCCGGTACAGATGGAATATGCAAAATCAAAAGCTTCCTGTTTCATCTGCGAATCCTTCGTGACTCCAAATCCCTGTGCTCCCACCATAACACCTTCTGTGCCGTCTGTTCCGGCCTTTACTGCAGGCCATGGAAAAAATCCCCAGGAATCATCAGATTCTGTAGCTTCTGTCACTTCATTCGGAACCCAGGAGCCTTGCAGCACCATGACTGCCTCGCCATCTCCCACTTCATCCTGACCTTCCGGATGCTGTGCCGGTGCACTCTGACTCATATATCCCGCAAAAAACAAAATTCTGATATCATCTGCCGCCTCTTTTGCCTGTGGAATCTGTGACCAGGTACAGTTACGGATCAGCTGCTGCACTTTCTCCTGTCCAAGGTATCTGGCAAGCTGATATCCATACAGAAGATTCACATACTCTTCATCGCAGGTCATGGCACTAAGGCCACTGTCACTGTTTTTAATCTTACGGCATACTCTGATCAGTTTCTCCCAGGTATCCGGGATATCCTGTTCTGTAAGTCCAGCCTCTTCCCATAAATCCTTATTATACCAGACGCCTGTGATATAAGGCTGATACGGCATTGCAAGCAGTTCTCCATTTCCCCAGTTCTTCACCTGCTCCAACAGTACCGGCATAATATGCTTCTCATAATCCACAGTATCTGCCATTCCTTTTAATTCTGCCAGATAATCCCTGTGTTCCTGAGCCATCCTCTGATAATCATCATCAAAAAGGTCAATCTGTTCTCCGGCATCCAGGGCAGGTTCTATCAGAGACCGGATTCCTCTGCCTTTCCACTGAATCTCTACAGAAATACCTGTTGCTTCTTCATAAGCTTCTGCTGCTTCTCTGATCACATCTGCCTGTGGTTCATCTTCTTCCCACATGGACCAGTATACAATACTCTGTTCCGGAATTTCTGTGATTTCATCTGATGCTGATACAGTAACCGCTCCTGTTGCGAACAGCATTGACAAACAGCTCATACCCGCTGCAATGCTTCTCCATTTTTCCATACTGAAAATACCCTCCATTGTACCTGCTTTTACATGGATAACTGTCTGATTTTATTTTCTCCAATAATCACTTGTCTGTCAATCCCCAAAATTTATACATTTCTAACAACCATGTCGGATACTGTCCACTCTCTTTTCAACACCAGACAAAATCATCCGCTTCACTACACCGAATAACTGCTTCACAGGAGCTTTACTTAGTCTGATCAAACAGGATTTCCATCTTCGTTCCCTTACCCGGCTCACTGTCCAGAAGAATCTTTGCATGATGCAAAACTGCGCCATGTTTTACAATAGAAAGCCCCAGGCCTGTACCTCCGGTTTCACGAGAATGGCTCTTGTCCACTCTGTAAAAACGCTCGAAAATTCTCTGCTGTTCGCTTTCCGGAATACCTATTCCGTTATCTTCCACACGAAAATACGGTTTCCCATTGAGTTTTCCCACAAAAACCTTTACATCTCCACCATCCGGGGTATAGCGGATAGCATTATCTGTAATATTGTAGAACATTTCATATAATACATGGCGTACTCCCTGCATCTGTGCAGGTCCGCCTGTATATTCCAGATTAATCTTTTTCTTTGCTGCCCTGTTCTGCAGATTGTTGATCACATCTTCCCCAAGCTCTCCGATGTCAACCTGTTCAAACATAGTTTCTCCGTTCTTCTCATCCAGTCTGGAAAGCTGAATGATATCTGCAACCAGATTTGATAAACGCTCGGACTCATGAAAAATCCTGCCGGAAAAATCCTGCATCTTGTCCGGCGGTACCATTCCATTCATCATAAGCTCCGCATATCCGGAGATTGACATAAGAGGAGTTTTCAATTCATGGGAAACATTTGCCGTAAACTCTTTTCTTGCACTCTCTGCATTCTTAAGATCTTCCAGCTGCTTCTGAATCTGTCTGTTCTGCTGATCCAGACGAAAAAGCAATGGCCTTAATTCTTCGTAGCATACATGCTCCAGAGGATGTTCCAGATCAATCCGGTTGATAGGCTCTATCAGCTTTCTGGTCTGTTTCTGCACAAGAAAAAGTTCAATTACAAGGATCACGCATACCAGTCCGCCAAGCAGAAGAAAGCTGGTTAACATTGTTACCAGAAGACTGTCTGTAGTCCTGGCTACTCGCAGAACCTGATCATCCTTTAATTTTACAGCATAGTAAAACGTCTGTTTTGATAAGGTGTCTGAATAGCGGACCATCTCACCGGATCCCTGCTTCTCAGCTTCAATAAATTCCGGTCTGTTACTGTGATTTTCCATTTCTTCCGGATTCTCAATACTGTCAAACAACACCTGACCATCTTTTCCCAGAAGAGTGATCCTGCTGCTGGTGGCGTCTCCGACCCTGTCTGAGAGAAAAACGTCTCCGTCTTCTTCCAGACCTGTTTTAATATATGCGGCTTCATCTCTGACACCCTGTTTCATATAAATATCATATCTGTTATACATGACAGTTCCTGCTGCCAGGAATGTAAGTATTACGGATAAAATGATAAGTAAACTGGTGTGACTGAATATTTTATGCTTCATTTTTCCACTCCTGTTTTCGTCGGTTTTATCTGTTATGCGCCGATCCTGTATCCTACACCCCGGACCGTTTCGATCAGATTTCCTGCCTCTCCAAGTTTCTGGCGCAGGGTTCTCACATGGACATCCACAGTTCTGGTTTCACCGTCAAAGTCATATCCCCATACATGGCAGAGAATCTGATTTCTTGTCATAACAAGTCCTTTATTCTCCAGCAGATACTGAAGAAGTTCAAATTCTTTTCGGGTAAGATCGACCTTTTCTTCCCGGTAATGCACCTCATGACGTCCTACATTCAGATAAAGCTCGTCGTAATGCAGTTCCTTGTCTTCATTCTGACGGGCACTTCGTCTGAGAACTGCTTTTACTCTGGCAACAAATTCCATCATACCGAAAGGCTTGGTAATGTAATCATCCGCTCCGCCTTCCAGACCTTTTACTTTGTCAAATTCCGCTTCTTTTGCAGTAACCATAATTACCGGCACATCCTTTACAGATGGCATACTTTTCAGCTGTTCCAGAATGGTATAGCCATCATCTCCCGGAAGCATGATATCCAACAGGATCAGCTCCGGTATCTCTTCTTTCAGCGCTTTCATCAGTTCATTACCATTGCCAACCCCCCTGGCTTTAAATCCTGTTGTTTCCAGTGTATAAATAAGAAGCTCCCTGATATTCCGCTCATCTTCTACACAATAGATCATTCTGCTTTGCCTCCCCTTTATTTATCACCTGCTTTGTCGTCACAAGTGTATTTCTTTTTTCTAGTATACTTATTTTTTTATCCCTGTACAAGTAAATATCCGGTATCTGCTTCATTTCTTTAAAGCAAAAATCCGGCCATTTTCTCTGAAATATCTCTCTCAGATACTTCAGAGTGCCCGGATTTCCTGATCATGCAAATAACATCATCCGTTACTGTTCACTTCGTTCTCAGTAACGTTGCCAAAATTCATGCCAAAACACCTCGCGGGATAATGGCATGTGTACACTAACCATCATCTACCTGTTTATTTTTATGAAAGCTGATATTTGATTCGTGCGTCTTCCAGTTCATGATAAAATGTTTCGTCCGGATGGCTCTTGACGATATTCAGATGACTGTGAGTATCATACAGATCTTCATTCACCTGCGTCACACAGACTCCAATATTGGAACAATGGTCTGCCACACGTTCCAGACAGGTTGTAATGTCCGAAAGGATAAATCCCATCTCTATTGTACATTCACCGTTTCTCAGTCTCTGTACATGACGACGTTTTACTTCTTTGGAAAGTTCATCAATCACTTCTTCCAGTGGTTCAATTTTCTCCGCAAGCTTCATATCCTGTTTGTCAAAAACTTCATATGCCGTATTTACGATATCTTCTACTGCCTGTCCCAGCACTTCCAGATCTTTCTTTGCATTTTCGGAAAATTTCAGTCTTTTTTCATAAAGCTCCTGTGCTGATTCCATAATATTTACAGCATGGTCGGAAATACGTTCAAAATCCCCGATACAGTGAAGCATAATGGAAAGGCTGTGACTGTCTGCTTCTGAGATATCTTTGTGGCTCAGCTTCACCAGATAAGTTCCCAGTTCATCTTCATAGCGGTCAACCTTGGATTCCATGTTTTCCACACGTTCTACGCCTTCTTCACTGTATTTATCCACCAGACTCAGTGCTGTAAACAGTGCATTGTGGGATTCTTCTGCCATTTTTCTTGCTGCATTGCGGCTCTGCTCTACTGCAAATGCCGGTTTCTCCAGGAAACGAGGCTCCAGGATCATAAACTCTCTGTCCTCTGCTGAAACAACAACGTCCTCTTTTTTGTCCCGGATTGTAAGACAGGCAAGTTTCTCCAGTCCCTTTGCAAAAGGAAGGAGAATGATCGTTGCAGTAACATTAAATACACTGTGGATAACAGCAATTCCTGCCGGTGTTGCTGCCTGATGGAAGAAAGAAAATCCAACAACTGCATTTATAAGATAGAATACAGTCATAAAGATAACCGTACCGATCAGGTTGAAATACAGATGTACTGCTGCTGCACGTTTTGCATTCTTCTTGGCTCCGATTGCAGAAAGGATTGCAGTAATACAGGTTCCGATGTTCTGTCCCATAATGATCGGGATTGCTGCACTGAACGGTACTGCACCTGTAAGACACAGGGCCTGCAGAATACCTACGGATGCAGAAGATGACTGGATCACTGCAGTAAGAAGGGCACCTGCTATAACACCTAACAACGGATTTGAGAATTTAAGTAACAGGTTTGTAAATTCCGGCACTTCTGCAAGAGGTTTTACAGCAGAACTCATCATATCCATACCGTACATCAGGATTGCAAAACCTATAAAAATTGTTCCGATATCTTTTTTCTTTGAATCATTGATAAACAGAATGAAGATCACACCAATGATCGCAAGCACAGGGGAAAATGATGTTGGTTTAAACATCTGAATAATAAAATTATCACTCTGTATTCCTGTCAGGCTTAAGATCCAGGAGGTGATCGTAGTACCGATATTGGCACCCATGATCACTCCTACTGCCTCGTGACCTAATTTCATCGTAGTCCCTGAATTTACAAAACCGTACTACCAATAACCAGGTCGTAGCTGAAGATGACTGGATCACTGCTGTTACTCCTGCTCCCAAAAGCACTGCTTTTATCGGATTTGAAGTAAGATTTTCAAGAATCTTCTCCAGCTTTCCGCCGGAAACCTTCGCAAGGCCATCTCCCATTGCATTCATACCATACAAAAATAATGCAAGGCCTCCGATCAATGTTAATATACTGAATAAATCCATGATTATTCTCCTTTTCCCTTTTCATAAGTATATGGTTATTTAACTTGTTTCCCATCATAACCATGCTTTGTAAAATCATCCCCATGAGAATGTTAAATCCATGTAAAATTTCCAGTCATCATATTCATTCTGTGTAAGGTTCCCATAAATCCATCCGTATTTTTGATATAAAAATAAAAAGAACCATTGCAGGAGATATGACACTAACCGGTGTTCATCTCTTACAATAGTTCTTTTATCAATCCGGATCCTGTATTTCGACAGTATTATTATCAGAATCCGCGGATTTCTTCATCCTCGGAACCAGTCTTATCAATAGAACGGATTTCCAGGAAATAACTGTAGTTATCATTTACCTTTACTTCCACTCTGTCTCCAACCTTGTGACCTTTCAGAGCCATACCAATGGGAGATTCAATGCTGATGCGGTTTTCCATGGAGTTTCCTCTTATGGAAGTAACCAGTTTGTATTTCTCAATCTCATCGTCTTCCTCGAAATATACCTCTACAATATCATCCATTCCAACTTCATCGTCTTTGGAATCATCAGAAACAATGGTTGCTGTTTTCAGCATATTCTCAAGGTAGCGGATGCGGCTTTCATTCTGGTTTTTGTGCTTCTTTGCCGCATAATACTCAAAGTTCTCACTCAGATCCCCCTGGGCTCTTGCTTCTTTTACAGCTTCGATTGCCTCTTTTCGTACAACCAGCTTGCGATGGTCAATCTCCTGCTGGATTTTCTCAACATCCTTCTGTGTAAGCTTTTCTTTCATGACTACATCTCCCTTTTACTGTTTTCCAAGTCGTTTCTCTTTCATATATTGTGCCATTTCATCAGAAATATTGTCGATCAGATAATTTTTACTGCTCTGACGTTTCTCATGCCATTGCTGGCGGATCTGATTTTCTGTAGCTTTTATTTCGTCCCGAAGACCTCTGGCTGACATACGGTGGGCACCCTGTCCCATGATGATGATCTGCTCCAGTCCATCGGATGTTGCTACCGTTACCTGATTTTCCCGGCCAATCTTATGGACCGTTTTCTCAATGTACTGATCCGCTGTCTCAGCTTCTTTGGTGTAGACTACATGAATGTTATGATAGGTGATCACTTCCTCTGCATGGCCCTCTATCTTGTAAGCATCAAATACAAGAATTAACGTACATTTCTTAAAGCCCTGATAGTTGCTCAGAATATCCATCAATTTTGTCTGTGCTGCATGGAGGTTTGCATCTGCCAGCTCTTTTAAATCTTCCCAGGCATAGATGATGTTATAGCCATCTACAAGGAGATATTCTTTTTCTTTCTTCTTAGCAGAAAAACTGTTGCGGTAATAGCTGCCGCTGTCAGATTTTGCAGAAAATGTTCTCTTAAACTGTGGTTCTTTGTAACGCTTGACCGGTCCGAATGTGCGCTCGAAAATGGCTTTCAGCTCTTCTTCATCCTCATAGCTTCCTACGCCGGCATTCCTGGGTGGACGATAACCTGAATCTGTCTGATTGTTACTGTTCCTGTTTCCTGCTATACTTTCTTCACTATCCGGTATGGCATTCCCCAGTTCAGACTCGTCAATCCCTTCTAAGTGCATATAATCCTCTACTTCATACCATGGCACCACAAATCCGGCTCCATGAGCACAGAATACAGAACCTGTGGGATTGTCCAGATCACGTTCGGAATCATATCCAAACTCCTCTACAATCTCATCCTGATTCTGACATGGGGCATATCCTTTCAGCGAACAGAATAATCTGCCACGTCCCTTTGTATAGGAAGTTACCTGTGTCTGATAATCTCGCATCATTGATACAGGTGCACTCCCCTTCAACACCATCATGTCATCCTCATCTGCTTCCGGCTGCTGGAAGGTTCCATTCATTTTCTGAATGTCAGTCATGGCACGCCCGATCATATCTCCCGGAATCTCAAGTCTGAACTCATAATATGGCTCAAGCAGAACGCTTTTTGCTTTCTTTAATCCCTGACGCACAGCCCGGTACGTTGCCTGCCGGAAATCGCCGCCCTCTGTGTGTTTCAGATGGGCTCGCCCTGTGATCAGCGTAATCTGCATATCCGTAATCGGAGAACCGGTCAGTACTCCCGGGTGCTCCCTTTCTTCCAGATGAGTCAGGATCAGTCGCTGCCAGTTACGGTCCAACACATCCTCACTGCATGCAGTAAAAAACTGCAGTCCGCTTCCCGGCTCTCCCGGTTCCAGAAGCAAGTGTACTTCTGCATAATGACGCAGCGGCTCAAAATGACCTACACCTTCTACCGGCTCTGCGATTGTTTCTTTATATACGATATTTCCTGTGCCAAACTCTACTGCCACATGAAAACGCTCCCAGATCAGATGCTTTAATATCTCAATCTGAACCTCACCCATCAGCATGGCATGGATTTCTCCAAGCTGTTCATTCCATACAATGTGAAGCTCCGGTTCCTCCTCTTCCAGCTCTTTGAGTTTCTTAAGCATCTGGTGAACATCACAGTCCTCGGGAAGCAGAATCCTGTAATTTAATACAGGTTCCAGAACCGGCATCTCGGATTCCCGTTCAATCCCAAAACCCTGTCCCGGATGTGTCCGGGAAAGACCGGTTACTGCACAGATGGTTCCTGCAGGAGCCTCCTTTGCAAGCTCAAATTTCACACCGGAATAGATACGGATCTGATCCGCTTTCTCTGTATCTGTGAGAAGTTCCTTTACCTTCAGGTTTCCTCCGGTGATTTTCATATAGCTTAAACGGTTGCCCTGATCGTCTCTGGCAATCTTGAATACTTTTGCACCAAACTCTGAAAGATATACCGGTGTCTCACAGTATTTTTCCAGCCCATGGAGAAATTCTTCTACACCTGTCATTTTCAGCGCAGAGCCGAAGAAACATGGGAAAAGTTTTCGCTCTTTGATTACTTTTCGGATATCTGATGTTGATATTTCCTCTGTTTCCAGGTATTTTTCAAGCAGTTCCTCATCGCAGACGGAAATATCTTCCAGAAACTGAGACTGCAGATCTGATATTTCATCTTCTGCTTTTTCTGCTGTTTCGTCAGTACTATTTTCCATTCCACTTGTGTTTTCCCAGGTGAAATCAACGCAATTATCACTTAATCGCTTCTTTAATTCTGCCAGAAGTTTCTCTTTATCAGTTCCATCCTGGTCCATTTTATTGATAAACAGAAACGTCGGAATCTGGTATCTTGCCAGAAGTCTCCATAAGGTCATAGTATGCCCCTGCACGCCATCTGCACCATTGATCACAAGAATGGCATAATCCAGAACCTGCAGTGTCCTCTCCATCTCTGCCGAAAAATCCACATGCCCCGGCGTATCCAACAAAGTTATCCCCCTGTTCCCCAGTTCAAACTCCGCCTGCTTGGAAAAAATCGTAATTCCACGCTCCCTCTCCAGGTTATAGGTGTCCAAATAAGCATCCTTATGATCCACACGCCCCAGCTTACGGATTTTTCCCGTTAAATATAAAATCCCCTCCGACAACGTAGTCTTACCTGCATCTACGTGGGCAAGGATACCAATAACAAGTTTCTCCATAGTATATTTAAAAACTCCTTTTTCTTTATAAAATCAGTAGTTATTCTTTTATCGCTTCATCTGTTAAAATCCTTTATCAATTAATTATTTTAACATACTGATATAGATAAATCCAATAGGGTTGTGTTTTTATGTGTTCATTTAGTCCAAAAGAGCCCACATTTACAGTTAATGTGGACTCCGCTTCCATTATTTTTAATATGTGGTTTTCATATCTTTTTTTCATTCAGCCACTTATGTACAGTCTTTTCTTCTACTTTTACTCCCTGAGCAATCTGCTGCACAGATAATCCCATTTCAGCCAATGAAATTGCTGTTTCCTTTTTAGTTTTCATTACTCCTTCTGCCATACCAGCTTCATACTCAGCTTTCCTGAGTTTCCTTTTTTCCTCTTCCTCATTGTATTCAAATATACTCATAGCAACTACCTCCGCTCGATTCTTTTGCAGAAATTCTTTGAGAATTCCCTCCTGGATGCTTTCGCTCACTGCACGTTCTACTGCCGTATTCAGTTCCATTTCATTAGAATATCTGCGTACTTTGTCAACATACTGAGCATATTCTCTTAGTGTCCGGCATTCTTCCATTAGTTTTTTATTATGCCCTACATTGATATTTAATGTGATGACCTTTAGTTCAAGATTTGGTTCTCCTGACATATTTTCATACGATTCTGACAGATAATCTACCCACCTATCTTCTTTTTTCTCTGTTCCATTATAAAATACGATAAAATTCGGTGTGGGTATTCTCAGTCTTGTTGAGGTATACAAGGACTTCCAATCCACCTATTTTCTGATATTCGCTGGAAATGTAGAATAAGTCTCTCAAAGGCATGTTCGGGTTATACGTAGACTGATGTTCATACAGAAACAGATTCGTATTTATAATAAACGCCAGATCATTCTTCATTCCCATATAGATTGCGTTTCAAGTGTCACAATCTCTAATTGAGCAACATCTGTATAAGAAGTTTCATTGATTGCATTATACAGCGACAACAGATTCTTTCTGTCTGAAAACAGCATACGGAAGACTGTATCTTTGTACTTACGGTTTGCAGTTGCTGTGTTGCCTTTCAATCGGTTTCTTTTCACAATAATTTTTTTGTTCTTTCTTTTTGCCATTGGCAATACCTCCTGTTTTCCGCAGGAGCCAAAGAACATTTTGTGCTATTCTTATCACTTCTCAGCTCCTGCTTTTCATAATTAACTGGAATTAAAAGCATGGATTTCTGAATTGAGATTAGAATAATCAGACGGCAAAAATGCCTTGAAATATAAGAGAAATATGCTTTATACTTATGTTAGCATTACTTACTCTTATTTTCAAGGCATTTTATATTCTTTTTATTTTATAAATTGTATGGAAGTTACTGTTCACACGCCACTGTCCCGCGAGGTGTTTTGGCATGAATATGTCAAAATCCCGAGACATACAAGCCAAAATTCCATTGCCGCAGGCAATCTGGAATGAATTTTGGCTACGTTACTGTGAACGGAGTGAACAGTAACGTATGGGAACTTTTTTATTCCTTATGTGTCCCTCTGACTACTTTGATTCCACGTTCTTCTATCATATTGCAAATCTGTGTCATCCTTGGACATTCATGCTTTCCATCCGGGAGACGACAGACACCAACGTGGATGGTACTGATTTTTTCACTGACCAGTCTGTCTATCTTTTCCAGGATTCCTTTGTCTTCTATGGGTTCTATCGGGTTGGCGCCTTTGCATCCGTTACAGGTCATCATTGCTGCCAGACAGGTATCTTCCGGATAATCCTGAAAGAAATCAGTTCTGTTCTGAAATGCTGCCAGGCATCCAACTCTGGCGCATACATTATTAGAATGAATACACGTCAAAATTCCTATTTTATTCATCTTTTTTCTCCATATATAGCAGGCCAGAGTCAAAAATTTTCCTGACTCTGGCCTGTCAATACTCATATTATAAAAATAAAATATGCATCTTCCCGCGGCTGTCATTTACCACTTCCGAATCTACCTGGTAAATCCTTTTAATCAGCTCCGAAGTGAGTACTTCCTGTGGAGTTCCATACCCCTCCAGCACACCATCTTTCAATACATAAATCTTGTCACAATATGCCGCCGCAATATTCAGGTCATGGATAGCTGATATTACAGTTACGTTAAGTTTCTTTACCAGTTCCATCAGCATGATCTGATGTGTGATATCCAGATGGTTAGTCGGCTCATCAAGGATCAGTGCAGGTGTCTGCTGTGCAAGTGCTCTTGCCAGAATAACCCTCTGCTGCTCTCCACCTGACAGCGTAGAAAATGTGCGATCCGCAAATGCATCCATCTGTACCGTTTTCAGTGCTTCTTCAACAATCCGGTAATCTTTTGCATTATCCCGTTCCAATGCTTTCTTATGAGGTGCACGTCCCATCAACACGACTTCCCGTACGGTAAAATCAAAGTTGTAGTAATTGTGCTGTGCCACAACTGCCATTTTTCTGGCGGAGCTTTTTACGCTCATGGAATGGAGTTCTTCGCCGTCCAGATAAACGGCACCTGCATCTGGCTTCAGGATACGGTAGATGCATTTTAATAATGTAGATTTTCCGCTTCCGTTTGGTCCGATGATCCCTACCAGTTCCTTATCCTTTGACTCTATGGAAATTCCCTTCAGTATCTGTCTGGCGTGAAATCCGACCTGAATATCTTCTGTAGTGATCTTCATTACTTACTACCTCCAAATCCATAGGATTTCCGCACAAGCAGATAAATAAAGCACGGAGCACCGATAATGGATACCAACACACCGATCGGCATCTCAGAATTCTTCAGGATCACACGACATGCCACATCACACCAGATCAAGAACGATGCACCAAGCAGTGCACTTAATGGCAATAATCTTCTGTGGTCTGTTCCAAAAAGGATTCTGATCACATGAGGGATCACAAGTCCTACAAAGCCGATCACACCTGCACAATATACTGCAAACCCGATCATTACAGAAGCAACGATCAAATAAAAAGTTCTCAGCCTGTGCAAATCAGTTCCCAGTGTGATCGATACATCATCTCCTAACAGCATCAGATTCAAATTACGATATTGCGTCCAGAAAATAATTACACAGATCAATGTAACAGGAAGCATTACACCTACTCTGCTCCAGCTTGCGCCTGCAAGGCTTCCCATCGTCCACTTCATTACTTCTGTTGCTGCATTTTTGTCATTGGTGATATAGATAACAAAATTGGAAAAAGCAGAACATACCGCACTGACGGCCATTCCGGCAAGGATCAGTTTAGCAGAAGTAGCTTTTCCGCCCATGTTTGCAATGGCAATTACTGCAAAAGAAGTGACCATTGCACCAATAAATGCAGGAACACCAACTGAG
>ENA-OQJK01000056-OQJK01000056.1-human-gut-metagenome-genome-assembly--contig:-NODE-56-length-26721-cov-3.229826_pt1 | contig 26721 bp, 19 predicted proteins | sample MGYA00242605_ERZ504771 | MGnify/ENA primary metagenome ERZ504771 (study PRJEB26092, sample SAMD00036353) | human gut metagenome | host: Homo sapiens | study: EMG produced TPA metagenomics assembly of... | reverse complement strand
TCTCCGGCAAAGCCTCCGTCCTCGGCGGCGTCATCCTCATCGGCATCGGTCTGGAGATCTTCATCTCCGGCATGATGGGCTGAGAAAAACAGCAGCGCCCCTGCACATTTGTGCAGAGGCGCTTTTTGGTTCCCCATGGAACATCATTCAAAATAATCGGCGTACTCCTCGGTGAGCTTGGAGCCCAGACGGCGGATGCCGCCGTAAAGGTGGCGTTCCACCAGCGGCTCAAAGGCCGCCAGGTCGCACCGCTCGATGGCGTCGATGAGATTGTGGTGGTCGGCCACCACCTCGGCGAGCCCGCCGGTGGTCAGGGTGTCCAGCATCCGGAAGCGGCTGTAGTCGGCGTGGGCATTCTGCAGGGTCCGCCAGAGGTACATCTTGCCCATGGCGGAGAACCACGTCTCGTGGAGCCGGGTGTCAGCCTCGTAGAGACGGTTGAAATCCAGCGTTTCGGCCTTGGCCAGCTCGTCGTAGGCGGCGGCACGCTGGCGGATGAGGGCGCGGTGCTCCGGTGTGCAGTGGGGCGCAAAGTCCCGCAGGACCCGGGCCTCTACCGCGATGCGCTCATAGATCAGCTCGTCCACGATGTCCCGGTTCAGCCGGGTGACGGTGGTGCCTTTGTACGGCACGATCTTCACCAGCCCGTTCTCCTGCAGCCGCTGCAGCACCACCCGGATGAGGGAGCGGGGCGCGCCGAAGCGGGTGCAGAGCGGGTTTTCGCTCAGCAAACAGCCGGGCCGGAGGGTCAGATCGATGATCTCCCGCTCGAGGACGGCGTATATTTCAGAATCTGTTTTATACTGTTGTTCCATTGTCGTTTTCCTGTCTGATGCCCCAAGCGGGCCATGTCCCGGGGACCGGGAGGCGGAAGTCCATTTTCTCTCCGGTGTCGGGATGGATGAAGCGGAGCCGGGCGCTCTGAAGCGCGATGTCTCCCTTGATGCGGCTGCCGTATTTGCCGTCGCCCCAGAGCGGGTGGCGGCGGGACGCGAACTGCACCCGTATCTGGTGGGTGCGCCCGGTGTGGAGGGTGATGTCCGCAAGGCTGGCGCTGCCGTCCGGGGCGGAGGCAGAAATGCGATATTCCAGCACAGCCTCCTTCACGCCCTTGCGCGGACGGCTCACCGGAAAAACACGGCCTTTCCGGCTGTCCTTGAATAAGTAGTCCCGCAGGACGCCTTCGGCGGGCAGCTTCTCGTCCGGCCCGCCCGCGATGAGGGCGCGGTATTGTTTCACGAAAGGCGGCGCGTCCGGTGTGCCGGCGGCAGGCTCGATCCGGCCATCCTGTTCGGCATAAACCTGCTGGCTCTGCGTCACCTGTCGGCTGAGGGCGGCGGCTGCCTGCGGGGTCTTCGCGTAGACCATCAGGCCCGACACGCCGGTGTCCAGCCGGTGGATGACGCCCACATAGGCGTCGGGCCTGCCCCAGAGCTTCCGCAGGGCGGCGGGTACGCCGTCCTCACTGGAAAGCCCGGCGGGCTTGTCCAGAACCACGAGGGCTGTATCTTCGTAGAGTATCACAGCTTACCCTCGTCCACCAGCGCCTTGAGCTTGAGCACGCCCGCGATGGTCTTGCCGTCCTTTATTTCGCCGCTCATGACCATCTCGTAGGCTTTTGCCAGCGGGATGCGGTCGGGCGTCAGGAACTCGTCGTCGTCCAGATGCATCTGGGTGGTGTGCAGGCCGGTGGCCACCCACATATAGATGATCTCGGTATCATAGCCCACCGTGGGGTAGAACTCGCCCAGCGGGGTGTAGTGGTCGGCGGTCAGGCCGCACTCCTCGCCCAGCTCCCGCTTGGCGGCTTCAAAGGGGTCTTCGCCCTTTTCCAGCTTGCCGGCGGGCAGCTCCCACAGCTCCTGCTGCATGGCGTAGCGGAACTGGCGCACCATGCAGAGGGTGCCGTCCTCAAAATACGGTACGATGCAGGCCCCGCCGTGGTGGTGGACCACCTCCCGGATAGAAGTCTCGCCGTTTTCCAGCAGAGCCACGTCTTTGGTCAGCGTGACCACCCGGCCCTCAAAGAGAACTTCGCTCGAGAGCGTCTTTTCAAAATGTGCAGCATCCATCGTTTTGTGCCTGTCCTTCCCTGCGCTGTGCGGCGCATGATACTATAGATAAAGTTTACGGCAGAATCTGTACAAATGTCAATTATAAATTTAGAATTTTGTAAGAAAAAGCCTCATAGATTCTGGATTTTGGAGCATAACACCGTCATGGATGCAGCAAAGAACACATCTAGTAAAAAAGCGACTAAAAAAATTCTTGAATTTTTGTTGTGTTTTTACAGTCGGTTTGCGTTGCCTTTACCGGCGGAATTTGCTATTATATTAGATGAGCAATAGTGCCTTCATGGGGTTCTCCGGCCCCGGGCAGGGCTATTGCCCTTGATGAGCGTGTGCTTTTGTGGAGTTCTCCGGCTCCGGCGAAGTGCGGCGCTTATCAGTCGAGCAATACGTTTTTCAAAGGAGTTCTCCGGCTCCGGTAAAAAGACGTTTGCCCCGCGCAGAAGGTACCAAATTCTGAATGGAGGAAGAAAAATGCCTAGAGCAAAGCAAACCATGGATGGCAATACCGCTGCCGCTCATGTAGCATATGCCTACACGGACGTGGCTGCCATCTACCCCATTACCCCCTCTTCTCCGATGGCTGACTTTGTGGACCAGTGGTCCGCTCAGGGCCAGAAGAACATCTTCGGCAACCAGGTCAAGGTCGTCGAGATGCAGTCTGAGGCAGGCGCTGCAGGCGCTGTGCACGGCTCTCTGGGTGCAGGTGCTGTTACCACCACCTTCACCGCTTCTCAGGGTCTGCTGCTGATGATCCCCAACATGTACAAGATCGCTGCTGAGCAGCTGCCCTGCGTGTTCGATGTTTCTGCACGTACCGTTGCTACCCAGTCCCTGAACATCTTCGGTGATCACAGCGACGTTATGGCATGCCGCCAGACCGGCTTCGCAATGCTGGTCGAGAGCAGCGTGCAGGAAGTCATGGACCTGTCCCCTGTTGCCCATCTGGCAGCCATCGAGGGCAAGGTCCCCTTCCTGAACTTCTTCGACGGCTTCCGTACTTCTCACGAGTACCAGAAGATCGAGAAGTGGGATTACGCCGACCTGAAGGAAATGTGCAACATGGAGGCTGTCGAGGAGTTCCGCGCAAAGGCTCTGAACCCCGAGCACCCCAAGATGCGCGGTTCCCACGAGAACGGCGACGTGTTCTTCCAGCATCGTGAGGCCTGCAACTCCGTCTACGACGCACTGCCCGCAGTCGTCGAGAAGTACATGGCCAAGATCAACGAGAAGCTGGGCACCAACTACGACCTGTTCAACTACTACGGCGCACCCGATGCCGATCGCGTCATGATCGCTATGGGCTCTGTCTGCGACGTTGCGGACGAGGTCGTCGATTACCTGAACGCTAAGGGCGAGAAGGTCGGTATCATCAAGGTCCGCCTGTACCGTCCCTGGGTGTCCTCCGCTCTGCTGAAGGTCCTGCCTGCTACCGCTAAGAAGGTCGCGGTTCTGGACCGCACCAAGGAGCCCGGCTCTCTGGGCGAGCCCCTGTACCTGGATGTCGCAGCTACCCTGCGTGAGGCTGGCAAGAATGATGTCATCCTGACCGGCGGCCGTTACGGTCTGGGCAGCAAGGACACTCCCCCGTCCTCCATCTTCGCTCTGTTCAAGGAGCTGGAGAAGGATCAGCCGAAGGAGCGCTTCACCCTCGGCATCACCGATGATGTCACCGGCCTGTCTCTGCCTGAGGTCAAGCCCGCTCCCATCACCGCAGCAGCCGGCACCAAGGAGTGCAAGTTCTGGGGTCTGGGCGGCGACGGTACCGTCGGTGCGAACAAGAACTCCGTCAAGATCATCGGCGACCACACGGATAAGTATGTTCAGGCATACTTCCAGTATGACTCCAAGAAGACCGGCGGCGTGACCATCAGCCACCTGCGTTTCGGCGACAAGCCCATCCGCAGCCCCTACTACATCAACCAGGCTGACTTCGTGGCCTGCCACAACCCCGCTTACATCCACATGGGCATGAAGATGGTCCAGGATGTCAAGCCCGGCGGCGTGTTCATGATCAACTGCCAGTGGAACGATGAGGAGCTGGGCCATCACCTGAACGCTGAGGCCAAGAAGTACATCGCGGACAACAACATCCGGCTGTACACCATCAACGCCATCGACAAGGCTATCGAGATCGGTATGGGCAAGCGCACCAATACCATCCTGCAGTCCGCTTTCTTCAAGCTGGCTGACGTTATGCCCATCGAGGACGCCGTCAACTTCATGAAGCAGGCAGCTCAGAAGAGCTACGGCAAGAAGGGCCAGGACGTCGTTGAGATGAACTGGAAGGCCATCGATGCCGGTGTTGACGCCATCCACAAGGTGGACGTCCCCGCTTCCTGGTCCAACCCCGAGGCCGATCCCGCTCCGAAGGAGCTGTCTGGCCGTCCCGAGCTGGTCAAGCAGATCCGCAACGTCATGGAGCCCATCGCTCGTATGGACGGCGACAGCCTGCCTGTCTCTGCTTTCGTTGCTAACGCAAACGGCGAGTGGGAGCAGGGCGCTTCCGCTTACGAGAAGCGCGGCACCGCTGTGAACGTCCCCGAGTGGGATGCTGCAAAGTGCGTTGGCTGCAACCAGTGCGCATTCGTGTGCTCTCACGCAACCATCCGTCCCTTCCAGCTGACCGCTGACGAGCTGGCAGCAGCTCCCGCACAGACCAAGAGCCGCGACAACAAGCCCGCTAACGAGTACAAGTTCGTTATGGCTGTGTCTCCTCTGGACTGCATGGGCTGCGGCGAGTGTGTCACCGTCTGCCCCACCAAGGCTATCCAGATGGTTCCTCAGGAGTCTCAGGCCGATCAGCAGGCAGTCTTCGACTACTGCGTCGCCAACATCTCCAAGAAGCCCTCTAAGTTCGCAGACGACACCGTCATCGGCTCTCAGTTCAACCAGCCGCTGCTGGAGTTCTCTGGCTCCTGCGCAGGCTGTGCTGAGACCTCTTACGCACGTCTGATCACCCAGCTGTTCGGCGAGAAGATGTACATCTCCAACGCCACCGGCTGCTCCTCTATCTGGGGCGGTACTGCTTCCATCTCTCCGTACACTGTCAACAAGGACAGCGGCCGCGGTCCTGCATGGTGCAACTCCCTGTTCGAGGATAACGCAGAGCACGGCCTGGGCCTGTATCTGGGCCAGAAGACCGTCCGTGAGAACCTGATCAAGCGCATCGCTGAGGTCGCTGGTTCTGACAAGGCTTCTGCTGAGCTGAAGGCTGCCTTTGACGAGTTCATGGCAACCAAGAACAACACCAAGGCGAACGATGCCCCCGCTAAGGCTCTGATCGCTGAGTTGGAGAAGGCTGCTGCCGCTGGCTGCACCGAGTCCGCTGAGATCCTGAAGAGCAAGGAGTTCATCGCCAAGAAGTCCGTCTGGATCTTCGGTGGTGACGGCTGGGCATACGACATCGGCTTCGGCGGTCTGGACCACGTCCTGGCTTCCGGCGAGGATGTCAACGTCATGGTCTTCGATACTGAGATGTACTCCAACACCGGCGGACAGGCATCCAAGGCCTCCAACATCGGCGAGGTCTGCCAGTTCGCTGCTGCTGGTAAGGAGATCAGCAAGAAGAGCCTGTCTGAGATCGCTATGACCTACGGTTACATCTATGTTGCTCAGATCGCTCTGGGCGCTAACATGAACCAGGCTGTCAAGGCTATCGCAGAGGCTGAGGCATATCCCGGCCCCTCCCTCATCATCGGCTACGCTCCCTGCGAGCTGCACGGTGTTAAGGGCGGCATGACCAACTGCCAGAACGAGATGAAGAAGGCAGTTGAGTCTGGTTACTGGAACCTGTTCACCTTCAATCCGGCCAACAAGGCTCAGGGCAAGAACCCCTTCACCCTGACCTCCAAGGCTGTGGATGCCGAGAAGTATCAGGCCCTGCTGGCAAACGAGACCCGTTACAGCCGCCTGACTCGTGCATTCCCGGAGCGTGCAAAGCAGCTGTTCGCTCGCAACGAGCAGGTCGCAAACGACCGTTACGAGCATCTGACCCGCCTGGTCGAGCTGTACAAGTAAGCCAAAGTTCTTTTGACTCCGGCTGGAATTTTGCCGCAGCGGCACCTTAGTCCCGAAAGGGCGGCTGCTCCGTGCTGGCGATTACTGCGCAACGCAGCAGTACGAAACTGCGGCCCCGGCCAGAGAAGAAATAACAGGCTTACTTCTACGCAGAGACTGGAGCTTTGTACTCCAAACTGATTTCAACTCTCTGCCCGCGTCCGAACGCGTCGGGGCGGGCAGAGCCTGAAATACTAAAGCGCCCGCGAGGGTCCTTGAAAGCATACTTCGCGTGTGTCAGGAGCATAAGGTCTGTTCGCAGATACCTTGCCCCGCCTGCTGCATAAGACCTGCTTGCAGGTATCTTGCCGCAGTCAAAAACAGATCCCGTTTTTAGCGCCCCGCTCACTGGAAACAGTGTCCGGGGCGTATTTTTGTGTCTTTTACACTTTCTTCATAGGTTTTTCATGAAATCCGGTGCGGAATCTGCTATACTACAGCCATGAGGATTCGGGGCCGCAACCGATTCCTTGTACATGATTCCTCCTCACACCAAAGCAATATCCAAACACAGCGCCCTTTCCGGTGAAGCCGCAAGCACCGGGGAGGGCGCTGTGCGTTTTTCTGCGTCAATATTCCGGAAATGGACGCCTTACAGGGTTGACCGGGCATTTGAGTGGAGATATAATAAACCTGTAGGCTAAGAAACTTAGCAAAACGAATTTGTGGAGGTGAACGCAGGACAATGGACCCGGATCATAGTCGAAGACGATGGAATGATGCGGCCGGAGCGACCGCGAAGGGTGCTGCGTTCGCCTTTTTTGTACGCTGAACAGCGGAGTATCCGCTGTCCGGCTGCCGTACAAAAGAGGCGCAGCTTTGCGCGTGCAGATGGGCAGTGCGGCCCGGGGTCTGCGGCGCAGGAGCGGCGCTTTTTGCGTTGATGCGGCTGTGTCCTCCTGAGACAGAAAAGAGGAGGAACACAAATGGAAGAAAAAAAGAAGACCCCGGAGCGCGAAGAGGAACAGGCTCTTCCGGTGCAGGAGCTGCCCACGGATATTCCCGCTGAGGTGCGCCAGAAGCTGGCCGAAGACCTGAACGAGCAGGCCACCGAAGACCTCAAGCAGGACGTCCGCGAGGCCGAAAAAGAGGAGGCCAACGACGAAGAAGTCAAGGCCAACCCTGAGATGCTGACCAAGAGCCGTCTGCTCAAGCTGCTCGTCAAGAAGCAGTACGTCAAGCTGCGCGAAGTGACCGAGGAAGAGCAGCCCGCCGATCTGGCCGAGCTGCTGGAAGAGCTGGACGAGAACAACCGCCTCGTGGTGTTCCGTCTGCTGAAAAAGGACGTTGCAACGCAAGCATTCGCCTATATGTCCGATGAGGCCCGCGACGACCTCGTGAATGCGTTCTCCGACGTCGAGTTGGTGAGCGCCATCGAAGACTATGAGCCTTGACGATGCCGCCGACCTGCTGGAAGATATGCCCGCAGGCGTGGTCAAGCGGGTGCTGGAAAAGTCGTCCCGCCAGACCCGTGAGAGCCTGAACAAGCTGCTGAACTACCCCGAGAGCTCTGCCGGCAGCCTGATGACCCCCGAATACGTCCGTCTGCGGCAGGAGATGACCGTCAGTGATGCCTTCACCGCTATCCGCAGGCAGGGTGAGAACGCCGAGACGGTCTACACCTGCTATGTGGTGGAGCGCAACCGCCTGCAGGGCGTCGTGTCGGCCCGCAGCCTGCTGCTGTCTGACCCCTCTACCCCCATCGTGGACATCATGGACGACAATGTCGTCACCGTGAAGGTCACGGATGACCAAGAGTATGTGGCCCGCGAGATGCAGCGCTACGACTTCACCGCGATGCCTGTTCTGGACAACGAGGGCATGTTCGTCGGTATCATCACCATCGACGACGCCATCGACGTCCTGACCGATGAGAGCACCGAGGATATGCAGAAGATGGCAGCTATTCTGCCCGACGACGATGCCACCACCTACTTCGGCACCAGCGTCTGGACCCACGCCAAGCAGCGTATCCCCTGGCTGCTCATCCTGATGCTCTCTGCTACCTTCACCGGCATGGTCACGACCCACTACGAAGAGGCTTTCGTCAGCCTGCCCCTGCTGGTCTCCTTCATGCCCATGCTGATGGATACCGCCGGCAACTGCGGCAACCAGATCAGCACCCTGATGGTCCGCGGCCTCGCTCTGGGCGAGGTGGAGCCCAGCGACTTCCTCAAAGTTCTGGGCAAGGAACTGCGGGTCTCCGCCATCGTCGGCGCTGTGCTGGGCCTCGTCAACGGCCTGCGCATCTACCTGATGTACACCTACCTCTACGCCGGCCAGTATGACAATGTCATCGGCTACGCAGTGGTCGTCAGCGTGTCGCTGTTCTTCAGCGTCATCCTCGCAAAGCTGGTGGGCGGTATGCTGCCGCTGGCCGCCAAGAAGCTGGGCGCCGACCCGGCCATCATGGCGACCCCCTTCATCACCACCATCGTGGACGCCTGCAGCTTGATCCTCTACTTCCAGATCGCACAGGCTGTCTTCCGCGGCATGATGTAAATACACAAAAACGCCCTCGCTCAGCAAGTGCTGAGCGGGGGCGTTCTGTTCCCCAGATACAACAAGACCCCTGTCTGGCGCTTGCGGCGACGCCAGAGGGGGTCTTGCTGTTTGGGGTATTGCTTTGGTGTGAGGAGGAATCATGTGCAAGGGGCGGTTGCGGCCCCGCACCCTTGTGAGCTATAGTATACCCGAATTACCGGCTGAAATCATGTCTTTCCTGTGAAAGATTTGTTAATCGGCCTGTGAAATTTTTGGGGAGAAGGATGCTTATTTTTCAGCATGAGAGCCCAGCGCCGCGTGCTGACGGCCCATCTCCACATAGGCTTTTGCGTTCTCGATGTTGTGGGCCAGCTGGTCGTCCCGGATGGTCTTGATGACCCGGGCAGGCACGCCTACCGCCACCGAGTTGTCGGGGATGACCATCCCCTCAGGCACCAGCGCCCCGGCCCCGATGATGCAGTTTCTGCCCACGACGGCGTGGTTGAGGATGGTAGCATGCATCCCGATGAGGCTGTTGTCCCCCACCGTGCAGCCGTGGACGAGGGCGCTGTGGCCTACCGTGACGTTTTTGCCCAGAACGACCTGCCCGCCGGGGTCGCAGTGGAGCACGGCGTTGTCCTGCACATTGCTGTTCTCGCCCAGCACCAGCGCGCCCTCGTCGGCCCGCAGTACAGCCCCGTACCAGATGTTCACGCCCCTGCCCAGCGTCACGTCGCCCAGAACCGTCGCATTCGCTGCCACAAAGACAGCACCCTCATCCCGGGGCATTTTTCCACCAAAGGAGAGCATCATTGTTGAAAAACCACCTTTCTCTTTTGCTTCATTTATGGTATTCTTTATTATAGCTCTTATTGTCGGAGCAAGGAAGCCCCCAAGCTTCCGAAGGAGTATCAATTTATGCAGTTTCATCCCTTTGCGCGGCGGTTTCTGGCTCTGGCCCTGACCGCTGCATTCGTGACCACAGCGGCGCTGTCCGGTTTCGCCGTCTACGCGATGCCCATTCAGGCCGCCTACCCGCAGGAATCCATCTACCTCTTCGATGCCGACACCGGCGAAGCTCTCGTGGAGCAGAACCCCGACCTTCCCCGCTGCGTCGCCAGCCTGACCAAGATGATGACGGCCCTTCTCGTGCTGGAAAGCGGCACCGACCTCAATGCCAGTATCACCATCCCGGCCAGCCTCACGCCGGAGCTTCAGTCCATCCGGGCCAACCGGGGCCACACCATCGGCCTGCAGGCCGGCGAGACGGTGTGCCGCATCGATATGATGTACGCCATGCTCCTGCCCAGCGCCAACGACGCGGCCAGCGTGCTGGCCGTCGATACCTCCGGCAGTCTGGCCGCCTTCGCGGCTCAGATGAACGTCCGGGCCAGTCAGCTGGGCTGTACGGCCACTCATTTCACCTGCCCCCACGGCCTCTACGACGGCGGCAACTACTCCACGGCCCGCGATATGGCGAAGATCGCGCTGGCCTGCTATGCGAACCCGACCTACCGTCAGATAGCAGACACGGTCTCCTATGAACTGCCCGCCACCAACGTGCATCCGGCCCGGACAGTCAAGACCACCAACAAGCTTTTGCAGCCCGGCAGCGGCTATTACCGCAGTTATGCCCACGGCATGAAGACCGGCTTCACCACTCAGGCCGGGCGGTGCTTCGTCACCTTTGCCCGGCAGGACGGCCATACTTATGGGCTGGTCATCCTGGGCTCGAACTCCCAGAATATCTTCCGGGAGGCGGCAGAGCTGTTCGACTGGGCCTTTACCAGCCCCGAACTGCACCCCGCCCCGGCAAAGCCCGAGGCCGAACCCGAGAAGCACGGGCTGAGTGCATTCTGGCACAAAGTGTTTGGCTGATGTTTGAATGTTAAGGAGGACAAGCCTATGAATCGACCCACTTTCCTGCGCCGGAGCACGGCGCTGCTGCTCACGCTGGTGCTGATGGTCTGCGCCGCCCTGCCCGGGTCTGCCGCTTATCAGATGCCCATCCAGACGGCCAGCGACACCGAGTCGGTCTATCTCTTCAATCTGGATACCGGCAAGCCCATCCTCAGGCAGAACTCTGAACAGCAGCGCTACATCGCCAGCCTCACCAAGATGATGACGGCCCTGCTCTTCCTCGAGAGCGGCAAGGACATGAACGCTGAGATCACCATCCCCACCAGCCTGACCCAGGAGTTCAAGGACATCCAGAACGCCAACGGCTCCACCATGAACCTCCGCATCGGCGAGACGGTGCGCCGCATCGACCTGCTCTACGGTCTGCTGGTGGCCAGTGCCAACGACGCGGCCAGCGTCATCGCCAGCGACGTCTCGGGCGGCGACCTGACGGCCTTCGTGGCCCAGATGAACGCCCGCGCCAAGGAGCTGGGCTGCACGGATACCACCTTCTCCTGCGTCCACGGCCTGTACGACTACGGCAACGTCTCCACGGCAGAGGACCTTGCAAAAATTGCCGCCGCCTGCTACGCCAACGAGACCTACATGCAGGCCGCGAACACCCTCACCTATACGCTGCCCGCCACGAACCTGCACCAGAACGAGCGGACCATCAAGTCCACCAACCTCATGCTGGACCCGGAGTATGCCTATCACCGCGACTATGTCCGGGGCATGAAGACCGGCTTCACCACCCTCGCAGGCCGGTGCTTCGTCACCTTTGCCCAGCAGGACGGCCACACCTACGGCCTCGTGGTGCTGGGCAGTGATATGAACAACATCTACCGCGAGTGTGCGGAGATCTTGGACTGGGCTTTCTCGAGCTTTTCTGACCGTCAGCTGGTGGACACGGAGACGGTGCTGACCACCGTCCCGCTGACCAAGTGCCGCACGGAGGAAGCCGTGGAGCTCTACGCCGCCAGCGGCCTCAGCGGCTACGGCCACGCCGACGATGAAGTGACCTTCGAGTTCTCGGTGCCGGAGAGCACTTCGGCCACCGTCAAGGAGGGTGCTGTGCTGGGTACGGCCACCGTCTACCTCGACGGCTACGAGATGGGAACGGTGGACCTCGTGACCCACAAAGAATATGTGTCTGACTTTCGCACCGACGCCAAAACGACCCTTCTTCTCATGGCCGCGCTCATCGGCATCCTCATCGTGCTGGGCTTCCTGACGATGGTGGCCGGCGGCGGTTCGCTGAACCTGCGGCGGCGGAGTCGGTCCCGCAGAAGATAATCGAATCAAATAGCAAGAGCAAAAGCTCCCCTTCCGGGGAGCTTTTGCTTTATCCAAGCTTCGCTGCAAGAACGGAAAGGGTGATCTTGGGGTTCACCTGCGCGGCGAGCCGCTGAATGGCCGCATCGGCCAGCGAGAGGGCGCGGCGGGCGGCGTCAGCCGTCAGAGGGGTGCTGGCACATCCCCGGAGTCCGGCGGCGGCTACGGCCCGGAAATCGCCCAGCAGGGCCGCTGCTGCGGCCTTGTCCTTTTCGTATCCGGCCAGCAGGACGGCGGCGGCATAGCTGTCGTGACGCCGCCGCGGCCTTGGCCAGCGTCAGGGCCTTTTCCACCTGTTCCCGGCGGGCGTCGTCCCGGGCGGCGGCGAGCACGGTGCCGATGTGGCCGTCGAACAGCTCACTGCAGAGCCGGGCCTGCTTTTTGTCCACGCCCTGCCCGATGCACCACCGGGCGCATTCCTCGGGGCTGACCGGGGCCACGGCGAAGCTGATGCAGCGGCTGCGGATGGTGGGCAGCACACCGGCCAGCGAATCTGCCGTCAGCAGGAAGAGCACGCCTTCCGGCGGCTCCTCCATCACCTTCAGCAGGGCGTTGGCGGATTCCTCGTTCATCCGCTCCACATGGTAGAGCAGGACGGCGCGGCCCTCGGCGGAGAGGCTGGTATTGAAAATTTCGGTGCGCATGGCCTTGACCTGGCTGACGAGATACCGCCCGCCCGAGCCCATGCCGGTGACGGAGATGGCTTCCCGTACCACGCCGGTCTCGATGCGGCCGCTGTCGCGGTCACCGGCTTTGCCCACGGCACGGCAGCATTCGCCCCGCAGAAGGGCCTCAGCAGGTGCGCCGCCTGCCGGGTAAAGATAGTCTGCCGCCACGCACCGGGCCGCGTAGCCCGCGCCCAGGCCCGTCTCGCCCACCAATAACACGCTGTGGGTCAGGCGGCGGCTGCCCAGCATCAGGCGGACGCTGTCTTTCAGGGCCGCGTTGCCCGCAAGGCGGTCTATCATCATGTGCGGCTCACCTCCGGTTCTTCCGCTTCCACTGCTCCCGGCGTATCCACGCCCGGACGCTGCGCAGTGCCTGCGGCCCGAAGAAGAGTACAAACCCCAGCATACTCAGCAGATAGCTCACCTTATACAGCCACCCGGCAGTCAGGAAGCTGAACAGCCACATGGCAGCGGCGAAGAGACCGAAATACTTCACCCTTACCGGGATGACGAAGAACAGCAGCACCTGCACCTCGGGGTAGAGCATGGCGAAAGCCAGCAGCAGCGACAGCGACAGGCAGTAGGTGTCGGCGGGGATGCCGGTGACGAGACAGCCCAGCGCGGTGCCGATCATCCCCAGCAGGAAGTAGAGGTTGAAGCGGAAATCGCCCCACTCCTTTTCCAGCGCCGTGCCGATGAACCATGTGAAGTAGATGCCGAGGATGACGCTCAGCGGCCCGCCCCCCGAAAACGGGATAAAGACGAAGGTGATGAGCCGCCACACCTGCCCCATCAGCAGCAGGCTCTGGCTCAGGCCGAGATAGACTGAGATGAATTGGTTGACGAACAGCTCGATGGCGTAGACTAAAATCTGTCCACCTACGATGATGGAGATGAGGTTGGGGATGCAAAAGCGGCCGTATTTCCGCTCAAGGCGGGAGATCCAGTTCATAGGCAGACGCCTCCGTGAAAAGAAATTTTTGCGGCCCATGTCCGGGGCCGTTTTCTGTCTTTCATTGTATCATGTTTGCCCGGCCCATTCAAGAAAATCCGTGGGAAGTGCGGGATTCCATTTTGGGGCGTTATCGGAAGAGTATCCCGGCTGGAATGATTTTTTAACTTTTTCCACTGGGTTTTCCACCGATTTTGTGAAAAAGAAGTGGGGTTTCCCACAGTGTTTTCCACTTTTTCCACCGAGTTTTCCACAGAAAATTGAGCTTTGGGTTATACACGATGTATTCTAAAACGGGAAAAGAGGGAAAATCTGGGGAGAAAAGAGGTCACAGAGCCTTTTTTTGAAAAGGAAGTCGAGGCCGAAAATTTATTTTCTGCGGCGTTTCGCGCTTGGGGCAAAAGCGCCTCTCCCCTCTGGAATTTTTGGCGCAGAAGTTTTCCACAAACGCTGCCCGGCAAAAACCATGTGTGGAAAACCGTGGGAAAACCCGGGTTTTCCACAAACTCCGCAGGGAAAAAAGAAGAGCGCCCCCGGGGCCGGACGGCCCGCAGAGGCGCTGGAATGCTGGAAAATTTATACGGCCCCGTAGATGCCGTGGACGGAGACTTCGCCGGTGAAGACCTTCTCCTCGCCGCTGTCGGTGCGGACGATGAGCCGGCCGTCGGCGTCCACGTCGATGGCTGTGCCGCTGCCTGTGCCGCCGCCCGGCAAATCGAAGGTGACGTGGCGGCCCAGGTTGACGCAGGCCGCCTTGTACTCGTCCCGGAAGGGAGCGAAGCCCTCCCGCGCGAAGGTGTAGAGCGGACGGTCAAAGCCGAAGTCCGTCAGCGCCTCGGCCAGCCACTGGGGGTCGGCGGCAAGGTCCACCTTCGCGCCCCGCAGCTCGAGGGAGGTGCCGTTGGGCAGGTTTGCGGTGTCGAAATAGCTCTGGGGCTGTGCCAGATTGATGCCGATGCCGCAGACGATGCCCCGGCCCTGCATCTGGCAGCCGTAGCTGACGCTCTCGCAGAGGATGCCCACGATCTTTTTGCCGTTCAGCAGCAGGTCGTTGGGCCATTTTATCCGGCAGTCCACGCCGTAGCGCTGGGCCAGCTGATCGCGGACGGCAAGGCTTGCCAGCAGCGGCAGGGTGGCAGGCTGGGCCAGCGGCTCCCGGATGACCGCCGTATAATAGAGGGCGCGGCCCTCGGCATTCACCCAGCTGCGGCCAAGACGGCCCCGGCCTGCGGTCTGATTGGTGGTGTATACCGCGCCCACCGGGCCGAACTCTTCAAAATGCTCTTTCGCGTAAGCGTTGGTGCTGCCGCACTCGGACAGCCAGCGCACCTCGTTGATGCTCATGCTTTGGGTACCTCTTTGTGCTCGTGGCTGACCACCTTGCCGTCGGCAAGGGTCAGGATGCCGTAGGTGTTGGGGCCGGTGTAGCACCGGCCGCAGGAGCCGGGGTTGAACAGGAACACCCCGCCCCGCTCTTCTGCCACCGGGATGTGGGTGTGACCGAAGAGGGCGACGTTCGCGCCCCGGGCTGCGGCTGCGTCAGCCAGCGTGTCGAGGTCGTATTTCACCCCGTACAGATGGCCGTGGGTGTAGAAGACGACCACCCCGTCAAAGGCGGCAAGCCCATCCAGCGGCTCCAGCGCACCGAAATCGCAGTTTCCGGCTACAGCATAGGCCCGCAGAGAGGGGTAAAAGGTGAGCGCCTGCTCGAGGTCGCGCAGGCCGTCGCCCAGAAAGACGAGCGCGTCGATGCTGTCCGCCTCGGCGGCCAGAATGTTTTCGACGGTCAGACGGCTGTTGTGGCTGTCGCTCAAAATCAGAAGTTTCGTCACAGGAAAAGGATCCTCCTCAAATTTTATTCCGGCTCGCGCTGCTGGATGGTCAGCAGTGCCTTATATACTTCGCTCTTGGAGTAGGGCGTCCCCTGGGCTGCGGCCTTGGCGGCGGCAGTGGGGCCGAAGCCCTGTCCGGTCAGCTCGAGGGCGCGCTGTGCGGCCTGCTCGAGGGTCATCTTTGCTTCCGGCTCTGTGGAAGCCGGCGCACCGGCCATGACCAGAACATACTCGCCTCTCGGCTCGTTGGCGGCGTAGTGGGCCTGTGCCTCCCCGAGGGTGGTCTTCCAGATCTCTTCGTGGAGCTTGGTCAGCTCACGGCAGAGGGTGATGCTCCGCTCCGGGCCGAAGGCGTTCACGAGGTCGTCCAGCGTCGTGCGCAGCTTGTGGGGCGCTTCGTAGAAGATGACGGTCCGCTTTTCACCCAGAAGCTCAGCAAGACGCTCTTTTTTCTGCTTCCGGTTCACGGGCAGAAAGCCCTCGAACACCCAGCGGGAGGTGTCCTGGCCCGAGACGGCCAGCGCCGTCACGCAGGCGGACGCCGCCGGGACAGGCACGACTTTGATGCTCCGGGCCAGCGCGTCCCGCACGATGGCCTCGCCCGGGTCAGAGACGCAGGGCATTCCGGCGTCCGAGCAGAGGGCGCAGTTCTCGCCCGCCTCAATCCGGCGCAGGATGCCCTCGCCCTTCTGCAATGCGTGCTCGTAGTAGCTGACCATCGGCTTTTTCAGGCCCAGATAGTTCAGCAGCCGCATGGTCACGCGGGTGTCCTCGGCGGCCACGAAGTCCGCCGCGCCGAAGGTGGCGGCCACGCGGGGCGGCATGTCGTCCAGATTGCCGATGGGGGTTGCCACGATATAAAGAATACCGGCCATGATTGACCTCCCTGATGTTGTTATTTTACTTCTCCGTACATCGCCGCCCCGGCGGTGATGAGCACATCCGGTTCGATGCGCAGGCCGGTGCGGCGGTTTTTCTGGGCTTCCACAAGAAAAAGCCACGGCGCGGCGTCAGGCTTATTCTTCACAAAGGCCAGACGCTTCGGCTCGAGGCGGTGCGCCCGCAGCACAGCCAGCACCTCGGCCAGACGCTCGGGCCGATGGCAGAGGGAAAGCTTTCCGCCGTCCTTCAGCAGGCGGAAACCACAGGCGCAGACATCCTCGAGGGTGCAGTCCGTCTCGTGGCGGGCCACGGCGCGGCCCGCGTCGGTGCTCTGCGGCCCGGCGGTAAAATAGGGCGGGTTGCAGGCGCAGACATCGAACTGGCCCTCCCCTTCCCGGAAGGTGCGCAGGTCGGCGAGATAAGGGGTGATGTGCCCGATGCCCTGCGCGGCCACAGCCTCCTGTAAGAGCGCACTGGCCTCGGGCTGCAATTCCACGGCGGCGCAGGGGCCGCGATGGCCCCGGTCGTGCCACTCAAGGCTCACGATGCCGCAGCCGGAGCACAGGTCTGCCGCCTTCTGGCTGCGCCGCGGCTCGCAGAAGCGGGCCAGCAAAAGCGCGTCCGAGCCGAACCGGTGGACGGCGGAGCAGGATACTTCTGTTTTATTATACAAAATCTCGGTAGAATGTTCCATACGCCCAGCCGAAATCCTCCGACAAAATATTGTGTCCCGAAAGATGAAAAAAATATGCAGGAAAGAAAAGCAGCAGACCCGCCTGGCAGGTCTGCTGCTTTTGATGCGTTATTCGCGCGCTATCTGCTAAAAATTATTCAGCGGTGATAGCACCGGTGGGGCAAGCGCCCTCGCAAGCGCCGCAATCGATGCAGGCGTCTGCGTTCACGACTGCAACGCCATTCTCAACAGCGACTGCACCAACGGGGCAAGCGCCCTCGCAAGCGCCGCAGCCAACACATGCGTCAGAAACCTTGTGTGCCATAATAGAACTCTCCTTTATCTCCCCGTGCTCAGTATTTATGAAGAAATCTGCCCCTGCACGGCTCTGGCAGACCCCTCGGAAATCATATCCTTGACTGCATTCTAACAAAGCCGTTTCAAAAAGGCAAGACTAACCGTACCCGCCCAAAAGCAATTTTTCGTTTTTTGGTGGGTTGCACAAAAGCACAGGCTAACTTTTGGAGAAATTTGAAGAGGTTTTTTGGCGAAAATCACGAAGCAAAGTTAGTTTTAACAGACTAACCGTTCGAAGACCCCGCCATTTCCGGCCCCTTATTTTTTATCTTTTCTGCCGCAGCCGGGGCAGGACGAGGTGCCGTCGGCGTTGGCCGAAGCCACCACCGGGGCAGGGTCGCGCACGCCGGAATAATCGTCGTCCGGGTCGGGGCGGCGGGGTGCGCGCCTGCCGCCGGAGATATACTCGCAGACGCTCACCTTATAATACCGGGGCGCGAAGGCCTCGGTGCCGCAGCGCACCCGCAGATAGCCGGAGATGGGGTTGACCTCGAGCACAGTGCCGAGGCCGTCCGGCGTGCGGACGGTGCTGCCCACCATGGGCATGATGCTGTTCAGGTACTCGTAGGCGCTCTCCTCGTAGGCCAGGCAGCACATCAGGCGGCCGCAGGCACCACTGATCTTGGCCGGGTTGAGGGAAAGACCCTGCTCTTTTGCCATCTTGATGGAGACGGGCTGAAAGTCTTTCAGGAAGCGGCTGCAGCAGAAGGGCTGGCCGCAGATGCCCAGACCGCCTATCATCTTGCTCTCGTCGCGCACGCCGATCTGGCGCAGCTCGATGCGGGTGTGGAAGATGCCGGCCAGATCCTTGACCAGCTCACGGAAGTCCACACGGCCATCGGCGGTGAAATAGAACATGATCTTGGAGCGGTCGAGGGTGTATTCGGCCTCCACCAGCTTCATTTCCAGCCCGTGGCGGGCGATGCACTCCTGACAGGTGTGGTAGGCGCGCTTTTCGTCCTCACGGTTCTGGCGCATCCGGCGCACATCCACGCTGTCGGCCATCCGGGTGATGGGCTTGAGGGCCTTGGGGACAGCGGAGTCGGCGATCTCCTTCACGCCCTGCACCACTTCGCCGCACTCCACGCCCCGGGCCGTCTCGACGATAACATAGTCGCCGGTCTTGATGGGGGTGTCTGCGGGGTCAAAATAATAGGTCTTGCCGTTGTCCTTGAAACGGACGGATATAACTTTCTTCATAGCATTCCTCTTTGGGGTCGTATCAACGTATACTAAGCCCCGACATGGGCCTTGAGCAGTCTGGATAGGCGCTGTGCCTGAAATTGCGATAAAATTCCATTCTGCATTCTAGTATAGCATAATCCGGCCCGTATTTCCACGAAATATGGCAAGAAAGCAGCCGGGATATTCCCATTGACTTCCTAAACCAAGGTGGCTTAAGGAAAGTTTTGTTAAATATTAACCTCAGGACTATTGCAAGGAAGATTCCCTCGTGTATAATAGGAACGATAAGAAGCGTTCAGAGTGTGCTGCCGTGGTTGCGGCGTACCTCTTGCCGCGCGGCGGTATAAAAAAGAAATGGATAGGAAATCATGGAAAAATTCAGTGTCAAAAAGCCGTTCACCATCCTTGTTGCGGTCATCATGGTCCTGCTGCTGGGCTTCGTGTCCATCACGAACATGCAGACGAACCTTCTGCCCGACATCAGCACGCCATACCTCATGGTGGTCACCGTCTACCCCGGTGCCAGCCCGGAGCGTGTGGAGTCAGAAGTCTCCGATGTGATGGAGAACGCGCTGGGTACAGTGTCCGGCGTCGAGAGCATCACGGCGACCTCGGCAGAAAACTACAGCCTTCTGCTCATGAAATTTGCCGAAGGCACCGACATGAACAGCGCGATGGTCAAGACCTCCAATAAGGTGGACCAGACCGCGTCCAGTCTGCCCGGCACCTGTCTGACCCCCTCCATCATCGAGTACAGCCTGAACATGAACGCCTTTATGACGGTGGCTGTCAGCCGGGAGGGCAGCGATGTCTACGATCTGTCGGATTTTGTGGATAACACCCTTGTGCCTTATGTGGGCCGCACCGGCGGCGTTTCCAGCGTGTCGGCCAACGGCCTCATCGAAAAGATGGTGCAGGTGCAGCTGAATCAGGATAAGATAGACGAAGTGAACGCCCGCCTGCTGGAACTTATCGACACCCAGCTGGCCGACGCCCGCGCCCAGCTCGATGACGCCGAGGCCCAGATCGCCGCAGGCCGTGCCGAGTACGAAAAACAGCTGAAAAACTTTGGCGACACGGTCTCTGACACCGTCATGGCCCAGATGGGTACGGAGGTGGCCGACGCCGTCACCGTCGTGCGCGACCAGGCGCAGGCTTTGCTGAGCAGCATCAACCAGCTCATCGGCGTGGTCAATGAGCCGGAGATCCAGCAGGCCCTCATCGACGTCCGCGACGGCCTGCAGCGTGTCGTGGACCAGTTCAACCAGACCGGTATGCGGGACATCGACTCCCTCATCGAGATCGTCGGCGAGCTGCGCGACATCACCGATAAGCTCACCGCCGCTCTGCAGGAGCTGCAGGGCCGTCTGGGTACCAGCGACGGCACCGTCTCCGACCTTGCCGACGAGCTGGAAGTCTCCAACAGCCTGAGCACCATTTATAAGACTCTGGACGAGGTCATCAAAGCCATGGACAATGTCCCCGGCCTGATGAACCAGTTCTCCGTCGCTCTGGGCAGCTATTCCAGCCAGCAGCTCAGTGCCTATATGCAGTTCACCGAGGCCCGGGAGAAGCTGAAGGACTACGAGAACCAGCTGGAAGACGCCAAGAAGCTCTACGAGGAGACCAAGGAAAAGGCCCTTGCCAGCGCCGATGTGGCCAAGCAGCTGGACATCAAGACCCTCGCCCAGCTCATCTACGCCCAGAACTTCTCGATGCCTGCCGGCTACGTCGCCGATAAGAGCGGCGAGTCCTGGCTGCTGAAGGTCGGCGAAGAGTACGACAGCGTTTCGGACATCGAGGGCGCACTTCTGCTCCACGTCGATGGCTTCGGCGATGTCCGCCTCTCCGATGTGGCCGACGTGGCCGTCATCGACAACGCCGAGGCCAGCTACACCCGCCTGAACGGGGAGCGGGCCGTGGTGCTGAAAATTTTCCGCAACGCCAATTCCAGCGCCAGCAGCGTCTCGGACGGCTGCCTGAATGCCTTCAAGGAGCTGCAGGCCCAGTATTCTGACCTTCACGTCGTCGTCCTGTCCAACCAGGGCAACTACATCACCATCATCGTCAACAGCATCATCAGCAGTATGCTGGTGGGCGCTGCGCTGGCCATCATCGTGCTGGCCATCTTCCTGAAGGACATCAAGCCCACCCTCGTGGTCGGCGTCAGCATCCCGCTGTCTGTCCTGTTCGCCGTCGTTCTGATGTACTTCACCGGCCTCGACATGAACATCATGACGCTGGCAGGCCTGTCGCTGGGTGTCGGTATGCTGGTGGACAACTCGGTGGTCGTCATCGAGAACATCTACCGTCTGCGGGGCCGGGGCGTACCGGCGGCCCGCGCCGCCGTGCAGGGCGCTCGTCAGGTGGGCATGTCGGTGGTGGCCTCTACCCTTACTTCGGTCTGCGTCTTCCTGCCGGTGGTGTTCGCCTCCGGCACGGTGCGCAGCCTGCTGCAGCCCATGTCCATGTGCATCGGCTACTGCCTGATGGCCTCTCTCATCGTGGCCATCACCGTCGTGCCTGCCGCTGCTTCCACTGTCCTGAAAAAGGCTGAGCCGAAGCGTCTGGTCTGGTTCGAAAAAATTCAGGATAAGTATGCCCACAGCCTCGAGTGGTGCCTGCAGCACCGCGCTCTGCCGCTGCTGGCCGCTGTCGTGCTGCTGGCCTTCTGCGGCTGGAAGGTCTTCTCCATGGGCGTCGTCCTTCTGCCCGAAATTTCCAGCAATGAGGCCACCATCGCCCTCTCCACCGACGACGGCCTGACCAAAGAGGAATCCTACGGTGTGGCCGGACAGGTCGTCGAGGCCGTCATGGCCGTGGACGGCGTGGAAGAGGTGGGCGTCACCACCGATACCACTGTGGCCGGCATCGACATCGGCCAGCTGGGCCTGCCCAGCGCTATCACCGACCTGCTGAGCGCCGCCAACAGCTACGGCAGCTACCAGTTCAACGTCATGCTGGACGAGTCCCTCTCCTCCACTAAGATCGCCGCCGTGGAGCAGGCCCTGAACGATGCGGTGGCCGGCGTCGAGAACTGCACCGGCACCGTCGAGATCAGCGGTATGCAGGACCTGACCAGCCAGCTGAGCAGCGGCCTCTCTGTCAAGATCTACGGCCCCGACGCCGATACCATTACCGCACTGGGCGATAAGGTCGTCCAGATGGTCAACGACACCGAGGGCTTCGCCAACGCCGCCACCGGCCTCGGTCAGGGCGATGCGACCATCAATCTGGACATCGACCGCGACAAGGTCCGCGCCTATGGCCTGACGGTTGCGCAGGTCTACCAGCAGATCGCCGCCAAGCTCACCACCACCACCACGGCGGAGACCCCCGTCACGGTGGACGGCTCCACCATGAAAGTCCAGATCAGCGACAACCTTGACCCTGTGACCAAGGAAAACATGATGGACATGACCTTCACCACCAGCGTCATGGACGCCACCGGCGCCATCACCACCGGCACCTGCACGCTGGGTGACATCGCTACCTGGTCCACCGGCACCGCCCCCGACTCTATCACCAGCGAGAACCAGACCCGCTACATCACGGTGTCTGCCGACACGCTGGACGGCTACAACACCACGGTCCAGTCCCGTGTGCTCCAGAAGACACTGGACGACTTCGCTCTCTCCGATGAGATGCCCGAGGGCTGCTCCTTCTCGCTGGGCGGCGAGTCCTCCACCGTCAACCTGATGGTCGACGAGATGGTGCAGTGGATGGCTCTGGCCCTGCCCTTTGTCTATCTGGTCATGGTGGCTCAGTTCCAGAGCCTGCTGTCCCCCTTCATCGTCCTGTTCACGGTGCCGCTGGCCTTCACTGGCGGCCTGCTGGGTATGCTGGTCACCGGCCAGCAGCTGACCATGATCTCCCTGATGGGTTTCATCGTCCTGATGGGTACCGTCGTCAACAACGGCATCGTCTTCGTAGACTACGCCAACCAGCTGCGTCTGGGTGGTCTGGAGCGCCGTGCGGCCCTTGTCGCCACCGGCAAGACCCGTATGCGTCCTATCCTCATGACCACCCTGACCACTGTTCTGGCCATGCTGCAGATGGTGTTCAGCAACGATATGGCGAGCCAGCTCATGAGCGGCATGGCCATCGTCATCATCTGCGGCCTGAGCTATGCCACCCTGATGACCCTGTACATCGTCCCCATCCTCTACGACATCCTCTTCAAGAAGCCGCCGCTGGTGGTCGATGTAGGTGACGACGGGATGGACGACATCCCCGATGACGCCGCCGAGTATATCGCGCAGTCGAACGCCGCCGCGGCTCAGCCCGCCCAGCCGGAGGCCTGAGGCTGTCTCCTATCTATATAGAATAAGCATCTGCCCCGAAACCGCTGCACAGCCTGATGTGCGGCGGTTTCTTTTTGGGGCTGGGCCTGCCGGGGGGTGCCCGGAAGGCCCAGCTCGGCGCCGTTCTGGGTAGAATCATGTCAGTGGCGGGAACATTCAGCAATAACCTATTGACAAGGTAGGGGGGGGGGTACAATAGAAAAAAGGTGTCGATGCTTCGCTCGAACACCGCTATATTATAGGGAGGAATCATACTATGAAACGACTCAACCGTATCTTATCTCTGGCCCTTGCGGCCATGATGGCACTGACCCTGCTTACGGGCTGCGGCGGCAAGGTGACCGAGCGTGCCATGGAAAAGGCCTACGGAGATTATCTCCGGGGCCAGATGGGAAAACCTGACATGAAGGTGACCTACGATGTCTCCCCGGCTGTCTTTGAGAAGATCGATGGGGACTTACGGGCAAACAAGGCAAGCTGGTTCAAAGATACCGGTTATCTGGCCAACAACGCTGCGGGCGAGTATTTCTATGTTCCCTGGAACACCGGCACCGCTGGAGCCGGCGTTACCATGCTGAAAGAGGCGCTGAAGGATTACAGCACCAGCGTCAGCGTGCAGTTTTATGCGGCAAAAATGCCCGAGTCGGCGGGCAATGCCATCACCCAGGCTGCCTATGTGACCCATTGCTCCAAAGGCGGCGTGAGAGTCTACTCCAATTCTTCTTCGGACTGGACGGGCGTAAAGGTGGCCGTCCACCGTGTGCAGGACGGCGGTGATACCTACTGCTACATGATCGTCATCTACGAAAAATAAGCCGCCCACCGTGGTCCGGGCTTTCTGAGCTCACATAGAATAAGTATCTGCCCCGAAACCGCTGCACAGTCTGATGTGCGGCGGTTTCTTTTGTTCCCTGATAGCAGCAGCGTCCGGGGCGCGCCGGGAAAGCACCGCCTATCGGGGATAGCAGGGCCCGCCCTTTTGCGCCACAGTGGCCCCCAAGCGGGCAGCTCAGACCTGACCGTCATGCCAATGGCTCTCCCTTTGGGAGAGCTGGCGCGTCAGCGCCTGAGAGGGAGGCAATATGTCCAAAAAAATCTCTCGAAATTTTGGAAGATAAATCTAAAATCATTCTCACACAAGGCTGGAAAACTGTGCTATAATCATAGTTATGGATGAGGCCGGGGCTGCGCTGCCCTGACCGAAAATAATGAAGAAGGAGGCGAGCCTTATGGCACAGTTCCGCTCCAAGCCCTTTGGTGTGACCCAAAACGGTGATAAGGTGGATGAATACATCATCTCCAATCCCGGTGGACTTGAGATCAGCGTGCTGAACTATGGCTGTGTGATCAAAAATCTCTTCGTCCCTACAAAAACGGGTATGGTGGATGTGGTCGTCGGGCACGACACCCTCGCCGACTATGAGGCGGATTTCAACTCATCCGGCAGCACCTGCTGCGGTGCGTTCGTGGGCCGGTACGCCAACCGCATTGAAAATGCGGAATTTTCTCTCAGCGGCAAGACCTACAAGCTGGAAGCCAACAATGGCAAAAATCACCTGCACGGCACCTTCCCCCGCAAAATTTACGATGTGAAGATGTTCGGCGACACCCTTTTAATGGAGACCGAAAGCCCGGCGGGCGAAGACGGTTTCCCCGGAAATCTGAAGGTCAGTGTGCGGTATATCCTCACGCCGGACAACGCCCTGCGGATGGACTACCGTGTGTCCACTGACGAGGACACCATCATCAACCTGACCAACCACACCTACTTCAACCTCGACGGCGGCGGCAATGTGCTGGGCCAGAAGCTCCGCATTTACGCTTCCAACTACCTCGAGGGCAACAACGAGACCTGCCCCACGGGCAAGATCCTGCCCGTGGACGGTACGCCGATGGACTTCCGCACCGGAAAGCCTCTGGGACGCGACCTCGACACCGGCTTCTACCAGACCACCATGGCGGGCGGCGGCTTCGACCACTGCTATGTCCTCGACCGGCCCCGGGGCGCCAGCCAGAGCCTCTGCGCCTGGGCGTCCAGCGACAAGACCGGCATCAGCATGAAGATGTACACCACCCAGCCGGGCATCCAGCTCTACACCGGCAACTTCCTGCAGAACTGCCCCTCCCCCGGCAAGGGCGGCGTCCCGCTGGAAAAGTACGGCGGCTTTGCCCTTGAGACCCAGCACTTCCCCTGCAGCCCCTCTCACCCGGAGTTCCCGACGACGGTGCTGCGGGCAGGCAAAGTCTTCCGGGCCAACACTACGCTCCGCTTCTTCACCGGCCGTCAGTGCGGCCGTTTGTAAGCAAATATCAGCCGCAGCAAAGGGCAGCTCTCTTGCGGGAGCTGCCCTTTGCTGTTTTTTGGGTGTCCTCTCCATGCCTTGCGGACTAAAAATCTTTGCAGTTCATCAGACTGGATGAAAAGATGCAACAAAAATACATTTTCATAAAAAAGCCGGTACTTGATTCTCGGTGCAAAAAGCGGTATCCTTTAGGCAGGCAGAGCACAAGGGCTCTGTGCGAAGCAACATTTGGAACAAGAGAGGTACTGGACATGGCTATTTTGGTTTCCGGCGGCGCAGGCTACATCGGCAGCCACACCTGCATCGAGCTTCTGAATGCCGGCTACGACGTCGTCGTGGCGGACAATTACTATAATGCATCCCCTGTGGTCCTCGACCGCGTCAAGCAGATCACCGGCAAGGACTTCCGCTTCTATCAGGCCGATATGACCAAACACGAGGATGTGGAGAAGATCTTCGCCGAGTGTCCCGACATCACGGCGGTCATCCAGTTCGCAGCCTATAAGGCCGTTGGCGAGAGCGTGTCCAAGCCCATCGAATACTACTACAATAACCTCAACTGCACGCTGGTCATCCTGGATGTGATGCGCAGGCACAACTGCCACAACTTCGTGTTCAGCTCTTCCGCCACCGTCTACGGCGACCCCGCCAGTGTGCCGATCACCGAGGACTTCCCCGTGGGTGCAACCACCAACCCCTACGGCACCACCAAGGCCATGACCGAGCGCATCCTCACCGATGTCTGCAAGGCTGACCCCGCCCTGAACGTGGCTCTGCTGCGCTACTTCAACCCCATCGGCGCCCACAAGTCCGGCCTCATCGGCGAGGACCCCAACGGCATCCCCAACAACCTCATGCCCTACATCGCCAAGGTGGCTGTGGGCAAGCTGGAAAAGGTCCATGTCTTCGGCAATGACTACCCCACTCCCGACGGCACCGGCGTCCGCGACTACATCCATGTCGTGGACCTGGCCCGCGGCCATGTCTGCGCCATCAAGAAGCTGGAAACGAACTGCGGCCTCTTCATCTGCAACCTCGGCACCGGCAAGGGCTACAGCGTGCTGGATGTCATCCACGCCTTCGAGAAGGCCTGCGGCAAGCCCATCCCCTACGTCATCGATGCCCGCCGCCCCGGCGACATCGCCGAGTGCTATGCTGACCCCACCAAGGCCAAAAACGAGCTGGGCTGGGTGGCTGAGTACGGCATCGAGGAGATGTGCGCCGACAGCTGGAACTGGCAGAAGAAAAACCCTGACGGCTACCACACCGCGAACTGAATAAAAAACGATAAGAGCCTGTACGGCGGGTAATTCCCGGGTACAGGCTCTTATTTTTTGCACTTTTTCGGATATTCGAGGAAGGCGGCATGATTTTTTTCAGAGAACAGTTCAGAACAGCCCCGTTTCTCTTGACAACGCCGGAAAGTTAGCCTATATTACTGTTGTTAATGCAAACTAACAAACGCGCTCGAGAGGAGCATTCCATATGACGTTGAAAGATTTGAACATCGGCGAGACTGCCGTGGTCGGGACCGTGGGCGGCGAGGGCGCTCTGCGGCAGCATTTTTCTGGATATGGGGCTGATCCCCGGCGAGGAGGTCACGCTGGTCAAATTTGCCCCCACTGGGCGGACCCGACTGGAGGCTGAGCATCCACCGGCGTACGAGCTGACCCTCCCGGCGTGGACGGATGCCGCCCGCCATCGGGGTCGACTCTGGCC
>ENA-OQJK01000045-OQJK01000045.1-human-gut-metagenome-genome-assembly--contig:-NODE-45-length-28957-cov-3.201387_pt1 | contig 28957 bp, 29 predicted proteins | sample MGYA00242605_ERZ504771 | MGnify/ENA primary metagenome ERZ504771 (study PRJEB26092, sample SAMD00036353) | human gut metagenome | host: Homo sapiens | study: EMG produced TPA metagenomics assembly of... | reverse complement strand
ATCAGAAAAGACATCATGAAGTTGAATATTTAAGGAAAGTTAAAAAGTCTCTTGAACAAGACCAACTTGTCTTTTTAAAACAAGCACAGAATCTTGAAAAGGAATTAGCAGATATTCATGGATTAGAAAAATCATTAGCTGTTTGTCAAACCAAAATATCTGAATTAGAAAGTTCACATCAATTCTTATTAACCAATGAATTAGATGAAGAATTATATAATAAGCTGCAGGAAGATATTGAGTTATTAGATATGGCAGGAAATGATTTTGATTTAGAAAAAGTGCGTCAAGGTAAACTTTCTCCAGTATGCTTTGGTTCTGCTTTGACTAACTTTGGAATCGAACCATTTTTAAAACATTTCTTAGAAATGACAACACCACCATTACCACGAAGTACTGGTGAAAAAACAATCGATCCATTTAGTGAAAATTTCAGTGCCTTTTGTTTTTAAGATTCAAGCTAATATGAATAAAGCACATCGTGATAGAATGGCCTTTTTTAGAATTTGTTCTGGTAAATTTACTAAAGGTATGGAGGTTTATCATTATCAAGGTGGACGTAAGATAAAATTAAATCAGTCAAAACAATTAATGGCTGACGAACGTCAAGAAGTTGATGAGGCGTATGCTGGTGATATTATTGGGGTATTTGATCCAGGAATTTTTTCTATTGGTGATACAATAACTACAGGTAAAGAAAAATTTGCGTTTGAAGGTATTCCAACTTTTGCGCCTGAACATTTTTCTTTGATTCGCAATAAAGATACTATGAAAAGAAAACAATTTGTCAAAGGTGTTGAACAGATTGCAAAAGAAGGTGCTATTCAGATTTTTCAGGAGTTTAATACCGGTATGGAAGAAATTATTGTAGGTGTTGTAGGTGTCCTGCAGTTTGATGTTCTGAAATATCGTCTGGAAAATGAATATAATGTAGATATCCGTCTGGAAACACTTCCATATGAACATATTCGCTGGATTGCAAATAAAGAAGAAGTAAAAGTGGATAAGATCATTGGAACCTCTGATATGAAAAAAGTTACTGATCTTAAGGGAAATCCGCTGCTCCTCTTTGTAAATTCCTGGAGTGTGGGTATGACAGAGGACAGAAATCCTGGCTTAATATTAACGGAATTCAGTAAATAACCCTTTTCATTTATCTGTCGATTTGGTATAATGAACAAAGATTAAAGAATCCCTCAGGAGGTTTTCAGATGGCAGAGAAAAGAATAACATATAAAATACAGGATTTAGGAGGCATTGGTGAGGTCCAGATCGCAGATGAAGTGGTCGCTATCATTGCCGGACTTGCTGCTACGGAAGTAAACGGAGTTGCTTCCATGGCAGGCAATATCACAAACGAACTGGTAAGCAAACTTGGAATGAAGAATCTTTCCAGAGGTGTTAAGGTTACTGTACTCGAAGGAGTTGTAACAGTAGACCTGAACCTGAATATCGAATATGGTAAGAACATTCTTGAGACAAGTAAGAAAGTTCAGGAGAAAGTAAAATCATCCATAGAGAATATGACAGGTCTTGAGGTTGCAGATGTTAATATTCATATTGCCAGTGTAGATATGGAGAACGAAAAAGGAAAGTAACCCTTTCCTTTTTTGTGTACTTAAGAGATATTTAGAAAGGAAAGCTGTTTATACAGCAAAAATTATGCGAAGAAGAGAGCAGAGAGAACATATTTTTAAATTACTGTTCATGACAGAATTTAATTCAGAGGAAGAGATGAGTGAGCAGCTTTCACTTTATTTTGATACTCTGGAGGAACTTTCAGAGAAAGATCAGGAGTATATGAGCCGGAAATACCGCCATGTACTTGAAAAATTAGACGAGATCGATGCACTGTTAAATGAGACAAGCAATGGCTGGAAGACAAAGAGAATGAGCCGCGTTGACCTGACTGCCCTGCGTCTGGCAGTGTATGAACTGAAATATGACAAAGATGTACCTACAGGTGTAGCTATCAATGAGGCGGTAGAGCTTGCCAAACGTTTTGGCGGTGAGACTTCCGGTTCCTTTGTAAACGGTATCCTTGGCAAGATTGCCAACAGTGAAAGCGAAGAAAAATCAGAATGAAAAACACATATTCTGTAGGTCAGGTAAACCGTTATATCAAAAATATGTTTACCCAGGATTATTTACTGCAGAAGATTTATGTAAAAGGCGAGGTGTCCAATTGTAAATATCATACAAGCGGACACATCTATTTTTCCCTGAAAGATGAGACAGGAACATTGAATTGTGTGATGTTTGCCGGACACAGACGGGGACTTGCATTTGCCATGAAAAATGGCGATAAGGTGATCGTTGGCGGGAGTGTGGATGTATATGAACGCGACGGCCGCTATCAGATGTATGCAAAGGAAATTACTCTGGAAGGTGCAGGTGCTTTGTATGAGAGATATCTTGCGCTGAAACAGGAACTTGAAGATATGGGAATGTTTGCGCAGGAGTACAAGCAGCCCATTCCGAGATTTATCAGACGTCTGGGTGTGGTAACTGCACCGACAGGTGCGGCTGTTCAGGATATCCGCAATATTTCCTATCGAAGAAATCCCTATTTACAGATTATTTTATATCCGGCTCTTGTACAGGGGGCGGGTGCGGCAGAAAGTATTGTAAAAGGAATACAGATGCTTGATAAGACAGATGTGGATGTGATCATTGTGGGAAGAGGCGGTGGCTCTATTGAAGATCTCTGGGCGTTTAATGAAGAAATCGTGGCCAGAGCTATTTTTGAGTGCAGTACACCCATTATTTCCGCAGTAGGTCATGAAACGGATTTTACAATTGCTGATTTCGCTGCTGATCTGCGAGCTCCTACTCCTTCTGCTGCGGCAGAGCTTGCGGTGGATGATTATAGAAGTGTGATTGAAGCAGTAAGTATTTACAGGCAGCGGTTATATCGTGCAATGAGTGGTAAAATGGATCTGTACCGCAGCAGACTGGAGCATTTTCAGACAAAATTTGCTTATCTGAGTCCGGAGAACAGGCTGCGGGAGCAGAGACAGCGTCTGGCAGATCTGGAGAATGCTGTACAAAATGGAATGAACAGGAAACTTCAGGATGAGAGACACAGATTGTCTGTTTATCTGGAACGTTTTGCAGGACTTTCCCCTTTAAAGAAACTGAATCAGGGATATTCTTATGTGGCAGATAAATATAAAAAGACATTGACAAGTGTAGAACAGGTACAAAATGGGGATACCATTTATATATCTGTGACAGACGGTACGATAGAAGCAGATGTTACAGGTACGGTGAAGGAGGAGAAAATCTATGGCGAAGAAAGAAAACTGTGAGCAGTTACAGGAGGAGAAACCTCTGGAAGAGATGTTTGCAGAACTGGATCTGCTGGCTGAAAAACTGGAAAACAGAGACACATCGCTGGAGGACTCTTTTATACTGTACAGACAGGGCATGGAACTTTTGAAACTTTGCAGCGGGAAGCTGGATACAGTGGAGAAGAAAATGCTGCAGCTTAATGAGGATGGTACATTTAGTGAATTTTCAAGATGAATTAGCAAAGAGAACGGAAGAAACAGAGAAAGTGATCAGAAGCTTTCTGCCTGCAGAGGCGGGATTCGCCGGAACAATGGCTCAGGCTATGAATTACAGTATGCTGGCAGGAGGCAAGCGCCTTCGGCCAATGTTGATCCGGGAGACATATCGCCTGTTTGATGGTAAGGAAGAAGTTGTAAAACCGTTTATGGCAGGAATGGAGATGATCCATACTCATTCCCTGATCCATGACGATCTTCCTGCACTTGATGATGATGATTACAGGCGCGGCAGACTGACTACACATAAGGTATATGGGGAAGCCATGGGGGTGTTAAGCGGTGTTGCGCTGCTTAATTACGCATACGAAACCATGTTTCAGGCATTTGCCCTGACAAAAGAGCAGGATCGGGTAATCCATGCGTTGAGAGTGGTCTCACAGAAGACAGGCATTCATGGAATGCTTGGAGGACAAAGTGTTGATGTGGAAAATGACGGAAAGCCCCTTGAAAAAGAGATGCTTGACTATATTTACAGAAATAAGACGTCAGCATTGATCGAAGCCTCCATGATGACAGGCGCAATTCTTGCAGGAGCAAATGAGCAGGAAGTATCTGCAGTGGAGAAAGCTGCCGGAAATATAGGACTGGCTTTCCAGATTCAGGATGATATTCTGGATGTGACCAGCACTGCAGAAGAACTGGGAAAACCTGTACACAGTGATGAGAAGAATAATAAAGTTACTTATGTGACTCTTTTTGGAACAGAGAAGGCTGCTGAACAGGTGGAAGAACTCTCAGAGAAGGCAATCGATCTGCTGAAGAGTCTGAATAAAAATAACGAGTTTCTGTATTTGTTAATTGAAAAATTAATAAACCGCAGAAAATAAAGGAAGGATACAAATGATTCTGGAAAAGATTAAGAAACCCAATGATATCCATAAGATACCATTGGAAGATTTCGAGCCTCTGGCAGCGGAGATCAGGGACTTTTTAATCCGGTCAGTAAGTCAGACAGGCGGACATCTTGCTTCAAATCTGGGAGTAGTGGAACTGACTCTGGCTCTTCATAATGTGCTGGATTTTCCGGAAGACAAACTAATCTGGGATGTAGGACATCAGGCATATACACATAAGATTCTTACCGGAAGAAAAGATGAATTTAAGAATCTGCGACAGGAAGGTGGATTAAGCGGTTTTCCTAAGAGAAGTGAGAGCCCCTGTGATGCATATGATGCAGGACACAGTTCCAATTCAATTTCGGCAGGACTGGGATATGTGCATGCCAGAGATATTCTGGGACAGAAGCATCATGTGGTTTCTGTGATCGGAGATGGTGCTCTCACCGGAGGAATGGCGTATGAGGCATTAAATAATGCTGCAGAGTTAAAGACAAATTTTATTATTATCATAAATGACAATAATATGTCCATTTCCAGAAATGTAGGAGGCATGTCCACTTATCTGAGTGCACTGAGAACTGCAGAAGCTTATACAGGAATGAAGATGGGTGTGACAAAGGCACTGAAGAAGGTTCCGAAGGTAGGGACTGCTCTGGTAGATACTATGAGAAAAACCAAAAGCAGTGTCAAGCAGCTTTTTATTCCGGGAATGCTGTTTGAAAATATGGGGCTGACATATCTGGGACCTGTTGACGGTCATAATATGCGTCAGATGATGAAACTCTTTAATGAAGCAAAACGGGTAGAGGGACCGGTAGTTGTTCATGTCCTGACAAAGAAAGGCAGAGGATACGAACCTGCAAGTGCCCATCCGGACAGGTTTCATGGAACAGGTCCTTTTGATATTAAAACAGGCCGGGTACTTCAGAAGAAAACAGTGCCGGGTTATACAGATGTTTTTTCCAAAGCACTGGTCTCTCTTGGTGAGAAAAATAAAAAACTGACAGCTATTACCGCAGCCATGCCGGATGGAACCGGACTTGTGGAATTTTCCAGGAGATTTCCGGACAGATTTTTTGATGTGGGAATCGCAGAGGAACATGCGGTGAGTTTTGCGGCGGGTCTGGCTCTTGGCGGCCTGGTTCCTGTTGTTGCCATCTATTCATCTTTTCTGCAGCGTGCTGTAGATCAGATCCTGCATGATGTATGTATGCAGAAGCTTCATGTGATTTTTGCTGTTGACAGGGCAGGGCTTGTAGGCGCAGACGGGGAGACGCATCAGGGCTGCTTTGATCTGTCTTATTTGTCAATGATGCCGAATATGACTGTTCTGGCACCGAAGAATGACAGAGAACTGGAAGAGATGCTTGCATTTGCGGTAAGCTTTGACGGACCGATTGCAATCCGCTATCCGAGAGGCAGTGCGCATCAGGGGCTTCGGGAATATCAGGCACCTGTGGAATATGGCAGAAGTGAGATTATCCGCAAAGGAAAAAAATACGCTGTGCTGGGAGTGGGAAGTATGATCCCGTCCTGCATGGAAATCTGTAAAGGACTGAAAGATGACGGCTATGATCCTACTTTTGTAAATGCCAGATTTGTGAAACCACTGGATGTGGATCTTCTTGATGAACTGGCAAAGGATCACAGTCTGTTTGTGACAGTAGAAGAGAATGTGAAAAGCGGCGGATACGGAGAGCATGTGTCTGCTTATATGGAAGCCTGTCATCCGGAAATAAGAGTGTTGTCGGCAGCTGTCTGGGATCGTTTCGTACCCCAGGGAAATGTAGAAAGCCTGCGCAGCCGGATTGGACTTGGAGTGGAAGACATCAGACAGGCAATAGAAGATAGTGAGGAATTAAGAGAGCAATGAAGAAACGTTTGGATATGCTTATGATGGAACGTGCCCTTGCACCATCCCGCGAGAAAGCAAAGGCATTCATCATGGCAGGCGATGTATATGTTGATGGTCAGAAAGAAGATAAGGCGGGAACCATGTTCCCGGAGACTGTAAAGATTGAGGTCAGAGGAAACACTCTTCCGTATGTAAGCCGCGGTGGGCTGAAACTTGAAAAAGCTATGAAAAACTTTGATGTCACATTGGATAGTAAGGTCTGTATGGATGTAGGTGCGTCCACTGGAGGGTTTACAGATTGTATGTTACAGAACGGGGCAGTAAAAGTTTATTCCATTGATGTAGGATATGGACAGCTTGACTGGAAGCTTCGTAACGATCCGCGTGTAGTCTGTATGGAGAAAACCAATATCCGCTATGTGGTACCGGAGGATTTGGGAGAACCGGCAGATTTTTCATCAATTGATGTGTCCTTTATTTCTCTTACAAAAGTACTGCTTCCTGTAAGAAATCTCCTTACAGATGAGGGTGAGATCGTATGTCTGATCAAGCCGCAGTTTGAGGCGGGGAGAGAGAAAGTCGGAAAGAAGGGGGTTGTAAGAGATCCTGCTGTTCATCAGGAAGTGATCGAAAAAGTGCGCGATTATGCCATGAGTATTTTTATGGAGCCATGTCATCTTTCTTTTTCGCCAATTAAAGGACCGGAAGGAAATATCGAATATCTTCTTCATCTGAAAAAACATCCGGAAGGTACCGGGGTTACCGACAGCCTGAAGGTATCTGTAGAAGCTGTTGTGGCAGAGGCTCATGGACAGTTGGATTAAAAAGGCTGAGTCAGGAAGAAACTATGGACAGGTTTTATATTATTACAAACAGTGACAAGGATAAAAAACTTGAAATCACAGAAAAAATCGCAGATTATCTGAAAACACATCACAAAAACTGTGAAGTACAGCAGGCAGAAAGGAAACATGAGGGTTCCTTTCATTATACAGATCCTGATAAGGTTCCGGACGATACACAGTGTATTATTGTTCTGGGAGGAGATGGCACACTTCTTCAGGCAGCAAGGGATGTGGTGCATAAGGAAATTCCTCTTCTTGGAATCAATCTGGGAAATCTGGGTTTTCTTGCAGAAGTGAATCAGACCTCTCTGTACAGTGCTCTGGATCAGCTGATGGCGGATGATTACGAGGTAGAAGAACGCATGATGCTGGAAGGAAGGGTGTACCGTGGCAGAAAACTGATCGGACAGGATATTGCATTGAATGACATTGTGATCGGCAGAGACGGTCATCTCCGCGTGGTCCGGTTTAAGAATTATGTAAATGATGTTTATCTTAACTCTTATAATGCTGATGGAATTATTATTTCAACACCTACCGGATCTACCGGATACAGTCTGTCAGCGGGAGGACCTATTGTATCGCCCAATGCCGCCATGACGATCATGACTCCCATAGCACCACACACGCTGAATACAAGAAGCATTATTTTTCCTGCGCAGGATGTGATCACTGTAGAGATAGGAAAAGGAAGACACTGTGACTGTGAAAAGGGAATCGCATCTTTTGATGGAGATACATTTATCCCTATGGTCACCGGTGACTGCATTCAGATCCGGCAGGCAGATGTAAAGACAAAGATTCTGAAGCTGAACCATTTAAGTTTTGTTGAGGTATTGCGCCGGAAGATGAGAGACAGCTGATCAGCAGGAGGAAATAAGGTGAAAGTTGCGAGACATGAGAAAATTATTGAACTGATTCATCAGTATGATATTGATACACAGGAAGAGCTGGCCTCCAGACTTAATGAGGCAGGATTTAAGGTGACACAGGCGACTGTATCCAGAGATATTCGTGCTCTCAAGCTGACAAAAGTGGCAGGAAAGGACGGAAAGTCCCGTTATGCAATTATTAATAATGAATCAGGAAGTCTTGGAGAAAAATATACAAGAGTACTGGAAGATACCCTGCTTTCTATTGATGTGGGACAGAATATCATTGTGATCAAAACCGTTTCCGGAATGGCAATGGGCGTGGCAGCAGCTCTGGATGCGTTGAAATGGCCGGAAATACTGGGATGTATTGCAGGTGATGACACTATTATGTGTGCTGCAAAGACTGCAGACATGGCACTGGGAGCAGCAGAGAAACTGAGAAGTTTTGTCAGATTGAATAAGTGATCCCACGAGTAACTGCTCAATACCTTTGCAGTTACGATCCTGAACTTTTAACATTACAAATGACTTGATTATGGAGGCAATAAATGTTAGCTCATCTGCATGTGAAAAATCTTGCACTGATAGAAGAAATAGAAGTGGAATTTGGTCCCGGACTGAATATCCTGACCGGTGAGACCGGAGCAGGTAAATCTATCCTTCTGGGGTCTATGCAGCTGATCCTGGGTGCAAAAACTTCTAAAAATATGATAAGGGAAAATGCATCCTATGCACTTGTGGAGCTGCTTTTTCAGGTAGAAAACGAGAAAGCGCTGGAGACACTGAAAGCACTGGATATCTGTCCGGAAGATGGACAGGTACTTCTGTCCAGAAAAATCATGGATGGAAGAAGCATCAACAAGATTAATGGAGAGACAAGTACTGTAGGTCAGATGAAGGCCGCTGCTGCATGCCTTTTGGATATCCATGGACAGCACGAGCATCAGTCACTTCTGTACCAGGATAAGCAGCTTGCAATCCTGGATGCATATGGAAAAGAAAAAATCCTTCCTGCAAAGGAGAAAGTATCTCTGGCATATAAAGAATACAGCAAATGCAAAACAGAACTTGGTTCCATGAATATGAATGAGGAGCAGAGAAATCGTGAGCTGGCTTTTCTGGAGTTTGAGATCAAAGAAATCGAGAAAGCAAATCTGCAGCCGGGAGAGGATGAGGAACTGGAAGCCCGGTACAGAAAAATGAGCAATGCAAAACTCATCGTTGACTCCCTGCAGCTTGTACATAATCTCACAGGCTATGAAAGCAAGGAAGGCGCCGGAGAGACTGTCGGAGAGGCATTAAAGGAATTCTCTCATGTAACACAGTATGATCCGGAGCTTACACCTCTTGCAGAGACACTTACTTCTGTAGACGGTCTTCTGAATGATTTTAACAGAGAATTATCCGCTTATCTGGACGAGCTGACCTTTGATGAAGGAGAGTTTTATGAGACAGAGAGAAGACTGGATCTGATCAATGGACTGAAGGCAAAATATGGACGTACCATTGAGGAAATTTTCACATATCGCAAACTTCAGGAAGAAAAACTGGAAAAATTACATAAATATGAAGAAAATTTACAGGAATTAAAGGAGCATCTCAGAGAACTGGAAAATATTCTTGAGAAAAAGTCGGATGAATTAGCAGAAATCCGTAAAGAATACAGTAAACAGCTTGAGCAGAAGATTATTCAGGGATTGAAGGATTTAAATTTCCTGGATGTGAATTTTGCCATTGATTTCCGGAAAAAGAAAAACTACACAGATAATGGAACCGATGATATCCAGTATCTCATTTCTACAAATCCCGGAGAAACTCTGAAGCCACTGGGACAGATCGTATCCGGCGGTGAGTTGTCTCGAATCATGCTTGCATTAAAGGCAATCCTTGCAGACAGAGATGAGATTGAGACATTGATCTTCGATGAGATCGATACTGGTATCAGTGGAAGAACTGCACAGAAAGTCTCTGAAAAGATGGCAGTGATCGGACAGCATCATCAGGTACTCTGCATCACGCATCTGCCGCAGATTGCAGCTATGGCAGACAGTCATTTTGAAATTGAAAAACATCTGCAGGGAATTGAGACTATTACCCAGATCCATGTGCTTAAAGAACATGATTCCATCCGCGAGCTGGCAAGACTGTTAGGTGGTGCAGAAATTACACCTGCAGTTCTTGAGAATGCGAAAGAGATGAAAGAATTGGCACAGAAACAAAAAATACAAGATTTAAATAAAATAATTGACCACATACTAAGAGAGGATAATCTTTGTGACGGATTGTTCTCTCTTATTTTTGTACCTTTCGGGTTTGCTGTGATGGGAAGTGTTTTATGGCAATTTCACAGTTACAGAATTTCATAAATACAGAATGAAAGGATGTGCATAATAATGAACAAAAGAAAATACAGACTTTTTGTCATCTGTTGTCTTGTGCTGGATCTGTTGGTGATGCTGATATCAGGTTACAGATATCTGGACAGAAAGATACCTGACGAAATTCAGATTTCCAGAGGCAAAAAAACAGAAGATGTCACAGAAGTTCTGTCAACACCGTTTGTTACATTTGAAGAAGCAGTTACTGTTTCGCAGGATGGAGGCTATATTCTGCCCTGTAAACTTTTGGGTTATATTCCATTTAAAGAAATAAAAGTGACACCTGCAGATGATCAGGAAATTTATGTCAGCGGAAGCACCATAGGAATTTATATGCAAACAGAAGGTGTTCTGGTGATTGACACCGGTGAAATTCAGAATCGGAATGGTGAGACAGAGGAGCCTGCGAGAAATATTATCAGACAGGGAGATTACATTATCTCATTTAACGGAGAAAAAATACTCTACAAAAAGAGAACTGATAGATGACATCTCAGAACTTGATGGCAGCGAAGTTACACTGGGGATAAGCCGCAAAGGAGAGAGTATTCCTGTATCTGTAACTCCTGTAAAAGACAAAAAAGGAGACTATAAACTTGGAATCTGGGTAAGAGATGATACTCAGGGGAGTAGGAACACTTACCTACGTAGATCAGAATGGTAATTATGGTGCCCTTGGCCATGGAATCAGTGATATAGACACTGCCCAGCTTCTGAATATCCGAAACGGAGCTTTGTATAAAGCCCGGATTCTTGCGATTAACAAAGGAAGTAAAGGCAATCCCGGCGAACTTGCAGGATATATCTGCTATGATGACAGAAATATTCTTGGAACTATCGAAGCAAACAGCAGAAACGGAATTTATGGTCAGTTCACAGGGATTGCAGATGATGCGATCACTTTAAAGAAAATGCCGGCTGCGTATAAGCAGGAAGTGAAGATTGGAACAGCCACAATTCTCTGCAGTACAGATGGCGAGGTAAAAGAATATGATGCAGAGATCAGAAAAATAGATTTGAATCATGAAGATACCAACAAAAGTTTTGTGATAAAGGTGACAGATAAAGAACTTCTGGAAGCTACAGGAGGGATTGTACAGGGGCTCAGCGGAAGCCCGGTTATCCAGAATGGAAAAATCATTGGTGCGGTAACTCATGTATTTGTTCAGGATGCTTCCAGCGGATATGGAATCTTTATTGAAAATATGCTGAAAAATACAGAAAGACTTTTTTAATGGATGATCAGGATTATGAAACAAAAATCTGATTATTGTCGAAATATATCAGATGCCTGTGAAAAATGAAAATAAAGAAAAAAGAATCACCAAAGCTGTCGACATAAAATAGGACAAATTTCCCTCTGTGTCTTGATTTTTCCGTAAGCATTCCTCTATAATATGTGATGAACCGAAAAAGAAAAGAGATTTATTGAAAAATGGGGGAGGAGTGAAATTTATGGAAAAATTAAATGTGGCAATTGCAGATGATAATGAGAAAATGGTGGAAGTACTTGGTCAGATAATAGAAGAAGACAAAGATCTGGAACTTGTGGGAAAAGCGCATAACGGAGAAGAAATCTGTAATATTATACGTGAAAAGGAACCGGACGTTGTGGTTCTAGATATTATTATGCCGAAAATGGACGGACTGGCAGTAATGGAGAAATTTGCCAATGACAAAAGTCTCAAAAAGATCCCATCATTTATCGTAGTTTCGGCAGTCGGTCAGGAACGTATTACAGAAAATGCATTTAACTTAGGGGCAGATTATTATATCCTGAAGCCTTTCGATAATCAAATGCTGCTTAATCGTATCAAACATGTGCGCAGAGCCGGCGAGAGAAGAATACGTCAGATCGGGCGGCAGCCTGAAAGGACAGAAGACAATCCGGTACCTGTGAGAAATCTGGAAACAGACGTGACAAATATCATTCATGAGATTGGAGTGCCTGCACATATTAAAGGATATCAGTATCTGCGTGACGCCATCATCCTGTCAGTTAATGACATGGAGATGCTCAATTCCATTACCAAGATACTGTATCCTACGATTGCAAAGAAACATCAGACAACAGCCAGCAGAGTGGAACGGGCTATCAGACACGCCATTGAAGTTGCCTGGAGCAGAGGAAAAATGGACACAATAGATGAATTATTCGGTTACACAGTCAGTACAGGAAAAGGAAAACCCACAAATTCAGAATTTATTGCTCTGATTGCAGATAAAATCAGACTGGAATATAAAAATCGCTCTTTCCAATAGTCATAGTTTGGAGTATTAATTATTCAATAAAAGGCTACCAAGGAGGGTTTTTCGCATGAAAATATTTTATTTGCAACATCTGAAGCTGTACCATTTATCAAAACAGGAGGTCTGGCAGATGTAGCTGGCTCATTGCCGAAATATTTTGATAAACGATATTTTGATATTCGTGTGATCTTACCGAAATATGCCTGTATGAAACAGGAATGGAAAGATAAAATGAACTATATCACACATTTCTACATGGATCTTGGATATAAGAACTGCTATGTAGGAATCATGCACATGGAGTACGAAGGAATTCAGTTTTATTTTATTGACAATGAATACTATTTCAGCGGACCCAAACCGTATGATGGAGGAACATGGGATCTGGAGAAATTTGCATTCTTCTCCAAAGCTGTACTGTCAGTTCTTCCGGTTATCGGATTCAGACCGGATATTATACACTGTCATGACTGGCAGACCGGACTTGTTCCCGTATATCTGCACGACAGCTTCCAGCAGAATGTAATTTTTCTGGAATATCAAGACGATCATGACAATACATAACCTTAAATTCCAGGGTGTATGGGATGTACAGACAATCAAGAATATCACAGGACTGTCCGATTATTATTTTACAGCAGACAAACTGGAAGCATATAAAGATGCCAACTATCTGAAGGGCGGTATTGTGTTTGCAGATGCAGTCACTACTGTAAGCAATACTTATGCAGAGGAAATCAAGACACCGTTCTATGGAGAAAAACTGGACGGTCTGATGTGTGCGCGTGCAAACAGCCTGCGTGGAATTGTAAATGGTATTGATTACAATGAATTCAATCCTGAAACAGATCCATATATCACAAAGACTTATAATGCAACAACTTTCAGAAAAGAGAAAGTTAAGAACAAACTTCAGCTGCAGAGAGATCTTGGATTGCAGGAAGATCCGAAGACGATGATGGTAGGTATTGTATCACGACTGACAGATCAGAAAGGGTTTGATCTGATCGCATATGTGATGGATGAGCTTTGCCAGGATGCTATCCAGCTTGTAATTCTTGGAACCGGTGATGAACGTTATGAGAATATGTTCCGTCACTTTGACTGGAAATATCATGGAAAGGTATCTGCTCAGATCTATTATGATGAGAAAATGTCTCACCGTATCTATGCATCAGCAGATGCGTTCCTGATGCCGTCTTTATTTGAGCCATGTGGTTTGAGTCAGCTGATGAGTCTCCGTTACGGAACACTTCCGATCGTCAGAGAAACAGGTGGACTGAAGGATACGGTCGTACCTTATAATGAATATGAGGGAACTGGAAACGGATTTTCTTTCAGAAACTACAATGCGCATGAGATGCTTGCAACAGTGCGCAATGCGGAAAGAATCTATTATGATAAGAAACGTGAATGGAATAAAATGGTTGATCGTGCTATGGCAGCTGATTTCTCATGGGGTAATTCCGCACGGCAGTATGAAGAAATGTACAACTGGCTGATTGGTGATAAATAGAAACAGAGAGAAATATTAAAAACTACGAAAGAGCAGGGAATGTAAAAAAAGCACATTCCCTGCTTTTACTGTTATGTTGTTACTGTTTACACACCATTATCCCGCGAGGTGTTTTGGCATGAATATGCCAAAATCCCGAGACATACAAGCCAAAATTCCATTGCCACAGGCAATCTGAAATAAATTTTGGCAACGTTACTGAGAACGGAGTGAACAGTAACATGAAAAGGTTATTCAGGCAGAATAAAAAGCTTGACATTTGACAGGAAGTATAATACTATAATGAATAGAAAACGAACATAAGTTCTTAAAGGGCTGAAGGAGATTAAAATAAATGATAAATGAAGAAAAGCAGAAAGCACTGGAAGCGGCGCTTGGACAGATTGAGAAACATTACGGGAAAGGATCAGTCATGAAACTCGGGGAATCCGGAGCAAATATGCAGGTGGAGACAGTCCCTACCGGATCTTTAAGTCTTGATATTGCACTTGGAGTAGGTGGTGTTCCCAAGGGACGTATCATCGAGATTTACGGACCGGAATCCAGCGGTAAGACAACCGTTGCACTTCACATGGTTGCGGAAGTGCAGAAACGAGGCGGGATTGCCGGATTTATTGATGCAGAACATGCTCTGGATCCTGTCTATGCAAAGAATATCGGTGTAGATATCGATAACCTGTACATATCACAACCGGACAATGGAGAACAGGCACTTGAGATCACAGAGACGATGGTGCGTTCCGGAGCTGTGGATATTGTGATCGTTGACTCGGTTGCCGCACTTGTACCGAAGGCGGAGATTGATGGAGATATGGGTGACAGCCATGTAGGTCTTCAGGCCAGACTGATGTCACAGGCTCTCCGTAAACTTACAGCAGTGATCAGTAAATCTAATTGTGTAGTTATCTTTATCAATCAGCTGCGTGAGAAGGTTGGAGTTATGTTTGGAAACCCTGAGACAACGACAGGTGGGCGTGCTCTGAAATTTTATTCATCTATCCGCATGGATGTCCGCAGAGTAGAGACATTGAAACAGGGCGGTGAGATGGTGGGAAACCACACCAGAATCAAAGTTGTGAAGAATAAGGTGGCTCCGCCGTTTAAACAGGCAGAATTTGATATTATGTTCGGAACCGGCATTTCCAAAGAGGGAGATATTCTTGATCTGGCAGCGGAATGCGGAATTGTAAATAAGAGCGGTGCATGGTACGCATATAACGGAGATAAGATCGGACAGGGACGTGAAAATGCGAAGATTTTCCTGAAAGAGCATACAGATATCTGTGATGAGATTGAGAAGCAAGTCAGAATCCATTATCATCTTCTTCCGGATGAAGAAGGACAGGCCAAAGAGCCGGTGCCGGCAACAGGTGATGCACCGGATGCTTCTGAGGAGTGATCATGGGGAATTCATCCGGAGATCTGAGAGAATTTCTCAGGAATGCAGAGGCTTTAAAGAGACAGACTGTACAGAAACAACAGAAAAATTTAACGGAAGAACCTGAAGAATACAGAGACGCAAGGCGTAAAGCCATGCGTCTCTTAGAACATATGGATCGGACGGAGAAGGGATTGAGAGAGAAATTGCGCCAGGCGGGATTTACCAGTCAGGCGGTTGATCATGCTCTGACATATGTTGAAGCCTATGGATATATAGATGATGAACGATATGCCAGAACTTATATTGCATACAGAATGGATATAAAGAGCCGGCAGAAGATCATCCGGGAACTTATGGGAAAGGGAATAGACAGGAAAACAGCGATAAATGCATGGGAGGAAGAGGCTGCCTTAAATATGCCTGATGAAAAAGAAATCCTCTATCGAACCATAGAAAAGAAATATCCGCCGGATACTGAGCTGGATGAGAAAAAAATGCGTCGGCTCTATGGTTATCTTGTGAGAAGAGGATTTGGATATTCAGACATTGCAGATACTCTTGAGAATATGAATATCAGACTTGTACATACATATTCGGATGAATCATAGTATACTCCATTGTATGTATATTGCAAAATATATTACTGAGAACAGAACGAACAGTAATTAAATATAGGAAAAATATTCAAACAATTATCCTGAAAAACTTGACATAAGTATGAAAAAAAGATAAACTTGTATTGTTGTATTTGTACAATGAAAACTAAATAAGGAGGTGCTCCTGTGACAACAACAATTATTGTTGCAATTGTCGCTGTGGTAGTCGCGCTACTTATTGCAGTTCCTGTTACTTGCAAAGTCGCTGTGAACAATAAAATCCAGAAGGATGCCGAGATTGTTGGGACAGCAGAAGACAAAGCAAGAAGCATCATAGATGAAGCTCTGAAAACAGCTGAGACTAAAAAAAGAGAAGCTTTATTGGAAGTGAAGGAAGAATCTCTCCGTACAAAAAATGAACTGGAGAAAGAAACCAAGGAACGAAGAAACGAACTGCAGAAATATGAAAATCGTGTATTAGCAAAAGAATCCGCGGTTGACAAGAAAGCAGATGCAGTTGAGAAGCGTGAAGCGGAATGCACAGCGAGAGCAGCTGAGGTGCAGAAGAAAGAAAAACGGGTAGAAGAACTTGAGCAAAAAGGAGTACAGGAACTGGAACGAGTTTCAGGTCTGACCTCCGAACAGGCAAAAGAAGAATTACTCAGATCCGTTGAAGATGATGTAAAAGTGGATGTAGCCAGACTTTACAGGGAATTGGAAAGCAGGGCAAAGGAAGAAGCTGGTAAGAAGGCTAAGGAATATGTTGTCAATGCCATCCAGAAATGTGCAGTTGACCATGTAGCTGAAACTACCATTTCGGTTGTTCAGCTTCCGAGCGATGAGATGAAAGGAAGGATTATTGGTCGTGAAGGCCGTAATATCCGTACTCTTGAGACACTTACAGGTGTGGATCTTATTATTGATGATACACCGGAAGCAGTTGTGTTATCTGCTTTTGATCCGATCCGTCGTGAAGTTGCACGTGTAGCTCTTGAGAAACTGATCGTAGATGGACGTATCCATCCGGCCAGAATCGAAGAGATGGTTGAGAAAGCCCAGAGAGAAGTAGAAGCGCAGATTCGCGAAGATGGTGAGAATGCAGCTATGGACGTTGGAGTTCATGGTATTCATCCTGAATTACTGAAACTTCTTGGACGTATGAAGTTCCGTTCAAGTTATGGACAGAATGCTTTAAGACATTCTATTGAGGTAGCTCAGTTATCCGGAATGCTGGCCGGTGAGGTTGGCGTAGATGTCCGTATGGCTAAGAGAGCAGGTCTTCTTCATGATATTGGTAAATCAATTGACCATGAAGTAGAAGGATCTCATATTCAGATTGGTGTGGATCTCTGTAAGAAGTATAAGGAATCCCAGATTGTTATCAATACGGTCGCATCTCATCATGGTGACTGTGAGCCGGAATCTCTGATCGCATGTATTGTACAGGCTGCAGATGCTATTTCAGCGGCGAGACCTGGTGCAAGAAGAGAAACGCTGGAAACTTATACCAATCGTCTGAAACAACTGGAGGATATTACGAACCAGTTTAAAGGTGTTGATAAATCTTTTGCCATTCAGGCGGGAAGAGAAATACGTGTAATGGTAGTGCCGGAGCATGTTAATGATGCAGATATGGTTCTCCTTGCGCGCGATATTGCGAAACAGATTGAAGCAGAACTTGAATATCCCGGTCAGATTAAAGTCAACGTGATACGTGAAAGCAGAGCGATTGACTATGCGAAATAATATGATTGTTCATTTTATGGACTATCGTGGACAGTTCTTTGCAGATATAAACTGTGCAGATTGTATTTATACAGTCTGTGCTAGTTTTTTTATGTTATGTTATAGGAAATTACTCCGTAATGTTCCTATAACATAAAAAGCCCTCCGGACACGATTCTTTCTTGTAAAGACAGGAATACTTCCTGGAATTTCTCAGTAAACTGGTACAGGGTGATAGAATGAAGAAAACAGAACGGGAACCAAAAATTTCCTGCGCTTATTTTATTTCTTCTTGGATTTCTGGCCGGAAATCTGATACCGAATATAATCTGGAAGGCAAAATGGCAGCAGAAAACATGGGCATCGGTATATTTTCTGAGTACATTTGCAGGAAAAAACACAGGCAATATTGAATATCTGAAAGAAATATTAAAATACAGAGGTGTTTTTATCTGTTGAATATAATCTGTGGATTTTCGGTTTTTGGTGCGCCGCTTGCTGTTATAACGCTTCTGGGATCAGGATTGTATGCAGGTATGATAATGACTGTTTCTATACTGGAATTTGGATTTGCAGGCGGGGTGATCGGAATGGGACTTTTGCTGCCGCAATATTTATTTTACATTCCGGTCTGGCTTTATTCTATGGAACAGGAATGGAAGATATCATCAGAAATATGGAGAAACAGAGGTCTGATTTCCGGAGAAGTCAGTATTTATCTTAAAAAAATGTGCATTGCAGCAGTAGGATATTTTCTGGGAATACTTATCGAATGCTATGTGAACCCTCTGATCATTGACATTATTCTGAAATATATAAAAATTTTTTTAATGACATATTTACTATATTTAGTATTGGTTGTCATAAAATCTCCGACATATGGTATTTGATGCTGAAAAAGCTTGAAATACAAGGATTTTTCTCGAAAAAAAGGTTTGATTTTATGTAAAATAAACAGTATAATACATATACATTTTTATCGGAGAGAGTACGATTTTCTGCTGATAAACTGCGAAGAGGATTAATTTTCGTCTGATCGCAGGAGCTACAGGCAGCGGATATTTTGATTAAAAGGAAACGGGAATATGGACATAGAAATAAGGGAATTTATTACATATCTGCATAATACAAAAAAAACATCGGCAAATACAGAGATCTCATACCAGAGAGATCTGAAAAAAATGGCGGAATTTCTGAAGGAACGGGGAATCAGAAATTATAAAGATGTAAAAGAACTTGAGCTTGAAGGGTATATCAGTTACATGGAACGTGAGAAGTTTGCGTCATCTTCCATTTCCAGAAGCGTTGCTTCTATGAGAGCATTTTTTCAGTATCTGTGGAAGGAAGGCGTGATCGCAGAAGATCCGGCAGATAACCTGAAACCTCCGAAGGTTGAGAAAAGGGCACCTGAGATACTTACCATAGAAGAAGTGGATAAATTACTTCAGCAGCCGAAATTGGATACCCCTAAAGGGATAAGAGATTCAGCAATGCTGGAATTGCTGTATGCAACAGGTATGAGAGTCAGTGAGATGCTTCATCTTCAGATTTTTGATGTCAATCTCCAGTTTGGATATGTGGTCTGTAATGAGAATGGAAAAGAGAGGATTATCCCTATTGGTATTCCATGCAAGAAGGCAATGGAACGGTATCTGCAAACAGCCAGAACCGTTTTTGTGAAAGATGAGAAAGAAACAGCATTATTTACAAATTGTTCAGGGAAAGCGATGAGCCGTCAGGGATTCTGGAAAGTATTAAAGGGATATGCGGATGATGCCGGTATCAAAAGGGATATTGCCCCGCATACATTGAGACATTCTTTTGCTGTGCATATGCTGCAGAATGGTGCGGATATACGAAGCGTTCAGGAAATGCTGGGACATTCCGATATTTCCACTACGCAGGTTTATCTGGGCATGAATATGAATAAAATGCGTGATGTGTATATGAAAACACATCCACGTCATTAAAAACTTATTATTTATGAGGATTGCTATAATGTCAAATGAAAAAGCTTCTATAGTCTGTTTTGAACAGTTTATAGAAGCTTTTTTAACTGAATCAAGTAAGTCCCCTGCTTTAATTGCGAAGAGCAATAAGCAGTGGGTGGCTGAATAATTTTTTCCTGTAATGTCATAACATGCGCTATTTACAGATAATGTAATTACAGCGATCCATCTGATCAGAGAGTATGGAATGTTGTTTATAAACAATAACAACGGATCAACACATCTCGGCAATTGTATACAGAAGACGTTCGGATTCTTCCCATCCAAGACATGGATCGGTAATAGATTTTCCGTAAATATGATCACATCCGATCTTCTGATTTCCCGGTTCAATATAACTCTCGATCATAAGCCCTTTTACCAGAGTATGAAGTTCCGGGTCTACCTGGCGGCTGTGGAGAACCTCTTTTGCAATACGAACCTGCTGGTCATATTGTTTATTAGAATTAGAGTGGTTGGTATCAACGATAACAGCCGGATTTTTAAGGTTTTTCTCCTGATATTTCTCCCAGAGAAGACGAAGATCCTCGTAATGATAGTTCGGGATTGCCTCCCCATGTTTATTTACGGCACCGCGGAGAATTGTATGAGCCAGTTCATTACCTGTTGTTTCTACTTCCCAGCTTCTGTAGATAAAACGATGTCCACCCTGAGCTGCTACAACGGAATTGAGCATGACTGCAAGATCGCCGCTGGTTGGATTTTTCATACCTGCAGGAACTTCCATGCCGCTGACGGTAAGACGATGCTGCTGGTCTTCCACAGAACGTGCACCTACTGCCACATAAGAAAGCAGGTCAGAAAGGTAACGGTAATTTTCCGGATAAAGCATCTCATCTGCACAGGTCATACCACTGGTCCGGATTGCATGGATATGCATTTTACGGATTGCTACAAGCCCTGCAAGAAGATTTGGCTGTTTCTCGGGATCCGGCTGGTGAACCATACCTTTATAGCCTTCTCCTGTTGTTCTTGGTTTGTTTGTATAAACACGTGGAACAATCAGAACCTTGTCAGCTATTTTCTCCTGAACATTGCGTAATCTGGTAAGATAGTCCAGAACAGCATCTTCATTATCTGCTGAACAAGGACCGATGATTGCAAGGAATTTATCGGACTTTCCGGTAAAAACATCACGCAGTTCTTTATCTCTTGCATCTTTAACAGCCTGAATTTCAGCATCAATGGGATACTGATTACGGATTTCTTCAGGGGTTGGTAATTTTTTGATAAAATCGAATCCCATAGTAATATCTCCTTTGTGTCTATTTGTCTTGCTTTTTTCGGAATTTATTATAAACCATTCCTATCTGAATGTCGATAGCCAAAATATTTTCGGATGACTTTCTGCGATCATATCAAGCGTTACTGTTCACTTCGTTCTCAGTAACGTAGCCAAAATTCATTCCAGATTACCTGCGGCAATGGAATTTTGGCATATCCATGCCAAAACACCTCGCGGGATAGTGGAGTGTGAATAGTAACTATCAAGTCTCTTGATCAATATGCATTATTTACGGGGATTGCTATAGTTGTTTTGCAGTATTTGTAAACTGTGCAGGATGCTGAGCGCCAGTTCGCTGCAGAGAATCCCGTACAGATATCCCCGGATTCCCAGAACAGGGATTGCAAACAGCACGAAACTGATCCGGATGCAGACGCTGATCACACTGTGCAGCAGGCAGATGCCGGATTTTCCAAGGCCGTTGAGTACGCTGGTGAGAGTGGTGTTCAGGTACAGAAAAGGACAGATATAGGACATGGTATGGATATAGATTCCGGCTGTCTGACTGTGAAACAGAAAATTTCCAAGAAATTCTCCAAGAAACAGAAAAAAAACCAAGCAGGATCCGCCTAGCAGCAGACAGTATCGGAAAATCCTGCCGATCACATATTGGATTCGCTTTTGATACCCCAGAGTCTGCAGCTGGGTAATGGAGGGAATCAGCATGGTCGCAGCCGAGTTTGTAAGCGTAGCGGGGAAAAGAATAAGCGGAAGTGCCATCCCTGTAAAGATTCCGTAAACACTCAGGGAATCTTTGGGAGTAAATCCTGACATTTGCAGCCTTGCAGGTATAAGAATCACTTCAATACTTCCCAGAAGGGTGAGTAGTATTTTATTCATGGTAAGAGGAACGGAAATATGGAGCAATTTTCTGAGAACAGAAAGCGGTCTTCTGATATTCCGGATATTATAATGTGTTACCTTAAAATGCATACTGACTGCGAAAAGAGAAATAAAAGATGAGGCTATTTCCCCGATAAGATTTCCGCCGACTGCAATTGCCGGAGTGATGTTTCGCCCTTGCGATGCACAGATCAGATAAAGAATATAGCATCCGCCTGTGCGGAAAAGCTGTTCCAGAAGTTGGACTCCTGCGGGAAATCCGGCCTGTTTTCTTCCCAAATAATAGCTGCTGATACAGGTATGAAGTGTACTCAACGGAATACTCAGAGAAAGAATCCGTATCAGACTGGAGGTCTGTGACTCTTTCAGAATCTGTACTGCCCAGAAATCCGCATAGCTGTAAAGAAACCAGGAGAATACCAGGGAGAAAACAACAGAAAATACAGTTCCCACGACAAAATAATCTGAGATATGACGACTGGGATTTTTGGAAACTTTTTCTGCGGCAGTGAGGCGGGAGATTGCAGTCTGGATACCGGAAGCGCAGATGGACATGATCAGAATCTGCAGTGGAAGTATAAGCTGAAAGATACCAAGCCCATGTGCACCAATAGTGTGTGACAGGAATATTCTGTAAAAGAACCCCATAAGTCTGCTTAACAAACCGGCAAATGTAAGAAGTAAAGTTCCTTTGATAAAAAGTTTTTTTGACATAATGAAAAATCCAGACCTTTTCATGCGCAGCAGGTGCGAATATCCGCTTGACTAAAAAACAGTAACCTGCCGAAACGCCTTTACAGCAATATATGAACAAAACAGCCTTGACAGAACGGTTTGTTTCTGGTAAAGTAATCATGAAATCCGAGGGAAACACTGGGAATTAAAAAACGAGGTGAGAAAATGAAACTCTCAACAAGAGCCCGTTATGGCTTGAAAGCATTGATAGATCTTGGTTTGCACAGTGCGAATGAAGCGATATCTTTACAGAGTATTGCGGAGAGACAGGATATTTCCACAAGCTACCTCGAACAGCTTATGGCCATGCTTAAGAAGGCCGGTCTTGTAAAGAGCAGCAGAGGGGCTTACGGCGGATACCAGCTTGGCAAGCCGGCAGATGAGATCTCGGTCGGTGAAGTCCTGCGTGTGCTGGAAGGCAGCCTGGAAGCAGCAGCCTGTCCCGGGATTGAGAATGACGGAACCTGCCATGGCAGTGATGTATGTGTGGCAAAACTCGTCTGGAAGAGAATCAATGACAGTATTACAAGCGCTGTCGATACCCTGATGCTTGGTCAGCTGATCGAGGAAAGCAGAAGAGTACATGAAGAAAAAATGGAAAGTCAGGGCATGGAAGAAAATGTACCGGACATACTTAAATAAAACAGGAGGACAAGAAAATGGGAAAAATGATTTATCTGGACAATGCAGCAACAACTAAAACAGCACCGGAGGTTGTCCAGGCAATGCTGCCATATTTTTCAGAATATTATGGCAACCCGTCCAGTATTTATGATTTTGCAGGCAAGAGCAAAGAGGCAATCACCAAAGGAAGAGAGCAGATCGCAGAAGTTCTTGGAGCAAAGAAAGAAGAAATTTATTTCACAGCAGGTGGTTCCGAGTCTGATAACTGGGCTCTGAAGGCTACCTTTGAGGCATATAAAGCAAAAGGAAACCACATCATCACAACAAAGATCGAGCATCATGCAATTCTCCATACCTGTGAATATCTGGAGAAACGCGGCGCAAAGATCACATATGTAGATGTAGACGAGGACGGTATTGTAAAACTGGATGAACTTGAGAAAGCAATCACACCGGAAACAATCCTGATTTCTGTAATGTTTGCAAACAACGAGATTGGTTCTATCCAGCCAATCAAGGAAATCGGACGTATCGCAAAAGAGCATGGAGTGCTTTTCCACACAGATGCTGTTCAGGCATTCTGTCAGGTTCCGATCAATGTGGATGAATGCAACATTGATATGTTAAGCTCCAGCGGACATAAGATCAATGGACCAAAAGGAATCGGTTTCCTCTACATTCGTAAGGGCGTAAAAATCCGTTCCTTTGTACATGGCGGTGCACAGGAACGTAAACGTCGTGCAGGTACAGAGAATGTGCCGGGAATCGTTGGATACGGTGTAGCAGCAGCACGTGCAAATGCATCCATGAAAGAACGTACTGACAAAGAAATCGCTATCAGAGATCATCTGATCCACAGAATTGAGACAGAGATTCCTTATGTAAAAGTAAACGGTGACCGTATAAAACGTCTTCCAAATAACGTAAATGTCAGCTTCCAGTTTGTTGAGGGCGAATCTCTCCTGCTGATGCTGGATAATTATGGAATCTGTGCATCCAGCGGATCTGCCTGTACATCAGGTTCTCTTGATCCGTCCCATGTACTTCTTGCAATCGGACTTCCGCACGAGATTGCACATGGTTCTCTGCGTATGACACTCAGCGAAGAGACAACAATGGAAGATGTAGATTTCGTAGTGGACAGATTGAAAGAAATTGTAGCGCACTTAAGAAGCATGTCTCCATTATATGAAGATTTCATGAAAAAACAGAATAAATAACAAAACAGAAGATAATTGTTTGTATTTTTGCAGTTACAACAGAAATAATATTAAAAGAAAGTCAGGATAACAGGAGGAAACACAAATGGCTTACAGTGAAAAAGTAATGGATCATTTTCAGCATCCGCGTAATGTAGGAGAAATAGAGAACGCAAGTGGCGTAGGTACAGTGGGAAATGCAAAATGCGGTGATATCATGAGGATTTTTCTTGATATCGATGATGAAACACATATCATCAAAGACTGCAAATTCAAAACATTCGGATGTGGTGCGGCAGTTGCAACCAGCAGCATGGCAACAGAGATGGTAATGGGAAAAACCATCGAAGAAGCTATGGAAGTTACAAATAAGGCAGTTATGGAAGCCCTGGACGGACTTCCGCCTGTAAAAGTACACTGCTCCCTGCTTGCAGAGGAAGCAATCCATGCGGCTCTGTGGGATTATGCACAGAAGCATCATATTGAGATTAAAGGTCTTAAGAAACCAAAGTCTGATATTCACGAAGGTGAAGAAGCAGAGGAAGAAGAATATTGATTATAGCAAAAAATCTGAATCTGTTTGTAATCTGAAATCGTTATTTATAAAGAAGGGGCGGGTGATACTCATCATCTGCCCTGTGCTTTATATTATGGCATTATATGATACCAGGGACAAAAGATATTTTGTGAAGCAGTTCCCGCAATTTTTATTATATGATGCTGCTATAAATATTTTCTGCAGGAGGTAGAAATGACAGGACTTACAAATGAACAGGTGCAGGAGAGGATTGCAGAAGGAAAAGTTAATGTCAACGAGAACCCGAATACCAGAACCTACAAGCAGATCATTTTGGAAAACACGCTCACATTTTTTAACTTTTTAAATATTGCATTGCTTGTTCTGGTGCTTTTTGTGAGATCTTATAAGAACTCCATGTTTATGGGAATCATTCTGATCAATACAGTGATAGGTATTATTCAGGAAATCAGAGCAAAGAAGACGATTGACAAACTTGCAATCCTTACAGAGAGTAAAACAGTAGTTTTGCGTGAGGGGAAGAAATGGAGTATTTCCACAGAGAAACTTGTTCTGGATGATTTGATCTTTCTGAAAACAGGAGATCAGGTTCCGGCTGACGTAAAGGTGCTGGAGGGAACTGTAGAAGTAAACGAGTCTCTACTCACCGGTGAGTCGGACAATCTGTCCAAAAGCCAGGGAGACGAACTTTTTTCAGGAAGCTTTGTGACATCAGGGGAAGCTTGCTGTCAGGTAATCCATGTTGGAAAAGATAATTATGCATCGCAGATCACAAGTGAAGCAAAGGATTTAAACGTCATAATTCGGAACTTCGCAATTCTCTGAATGCGATTCTGAAGGTGATCAGTATCATTATCGTGCCTCTTGGTGCCATGTTGTTTTACAAGCAATATATGATCGTAGGAGATACACTGAAGGATTCTGTGGTAAATATGGTTGCCGCAGTACTTGGAATGATCCCGGAAGGCCTGGTACTTCTGACAAGTGTGGCACTGACATTGGGTTCTATGGTTCTTGCTACAAAGAAGACACTTGTGCAGGAGCTTTACTGTATTGAAACGCTGGCGAGAGTTGACACGCTCTGTCTGGATAAGACCGGTACGATCACAGAAGGTACCATGAAGGTTGAAGATGTGCAGTTGTATGATACGGCACAGACAACTGTTGTACAACATACAGCAAAATTTGATCCGGAAACAGGGGAGCCTGTTCAGAATGTGCCAGCATTAAAACCAGAGGTTACGGTATCAGCAGAGAAGGAAAACGGACAGATACAGGAAACAGTAAATTCAGAAACGTTATCTCAGGAAGAAAGACAGAAGCTTCAGGAAATTGACCACATTATGGGAAATATGATGTCAGTTCTTCATGATCAGAATGCAACAGCAGATGCGCTGAGAAAGCGCTTTCCTTCAAGAAATGACCTGAAACTGATCCATGCCATTCCTTTCTCCTCAGACAGGAAATACAGTGGTGCTGTTTTTGAAGGAAGAGGAACTTATCTGATGGGAGCTGCACAGTTCCTTTTTCCGGAAGGAAATGAAGAACTTCTGGAACATTGCAGCAGTTACGCACAGGAGGGATACCGTATCCTTGTTCTGGCTCACAGTGAACAGGAGACAAAAGGAACGGAACGCCCGACAGGACTTGAACCGTTGGGACTGTTTCTCATCACTGATGTGATACGTGAGGAAGCACCGGATACTCTGGCTTTTTTTGACAGCCAGGGAGTTGACCTTAAAGTTATCTCAGGAGATGATCCTGTGACTGTCTCTGCGATTGCAAAGAAAGCAGGACTGAAAAATGCCAATCATTATATCGATGCAACAACAATTAAAACTTCGGAAGAAATGCAGCGTGCAGTTGCAGAGTGCAGTGTATTCGGGCGTGTAACACCACAGCAGAAAAAACAGATGGTACAGGCTCTTCAGTCACAGAAGCATACAGTTGCGATGACCGGTGACGGTGTAAATGACGTACTTGCACTCAAGGAAGCAGACTGCAGTATTGCCATGGCAGCAGGAAGCGATGCAGCTAAAAATATTGCAAATGTCGTTCTTCTTGATTCTAATTTCGGGGCAATGCCTCATATTGTAAATCAGGGCCGTCGTGTTGTAAACAATATCAGAAGTGCGGCATCCATGTTTCTGATCAAAAACTAATTTTTTCTGTTTTACTGTCATTGATCACTAATTTTCTTTGGAGATGCATATCCCTTTGAACCAATCCAGATGTCACTGATCAGTGCCTGCGCAGTGGGAATTCCTACATTTCTTCTGACACAGGAAAATAATTACAATAAGATTGACCATACATTCCTGAGGCACGTATTTATGAATGCATTTCCTGCGGCAGTAACCATTACAGGATGTGTATTTACGATCATGCTGGTCTGTCAGGATGTATACCATTCCAACGTCATGCTTAATACAGCCTGTGTTCTGGTTACGGGGTGGAACTATATGTCTGCATTGCGTACAGTTTATTCGCCGCTGAACACATACAGAAAAGTGATCATTTATGGAATGCAGTTTGCATTTTTTATAAGTGCGGTTGTATTGCAGGATTTGCTGACACTGGGTTCTCTGGAATTTGGAATGATCATTCTGGTATTTGTACTGATGACATTCTCTCCAATCCTGATCGAAACTATTACAGAATGGATCAGGAGGATTTATGAGAAGTCACTGGACAGAGAAGATGAAAATAAAGGATTTTTTGCAAGATTTTTGGAAAGAGTCCAGAAGTAAAAAACGAGGACAATCTGTAAAATATGCAGATTGTCCTCGTTTGCATTATGCAGTCTGCGTTATGCAGATTAATGGTTTATTTCTTTCTGCACAGCCAGAAGCATCCAAATGCAGGGATCATAACACCTTTAGCTTCCATCTCATGTCCTGAGATAAGATCAGTGTATATGCCGTCATCTTCGTTGATCCATGCAACCTTATCCTGATCGCTGAAGTTATAGATTCCGATGAATTTCTCCTCTGCATTTTCGCGTACGATTGCAAGGATAGAAGAATCCCAGGTATCGATTGTACGAAGATCAGCTGTTGTATCAAAAACGCTGTGTGAACTTCTGATATGTTCCAGATGATCCAGTGCGTGGAAAAGTTTTCCCTGTACTGTATCTGCGATATTTCTGTTTGGAGCAAGTGACCAGTTGAATTCTCCTCTGTGAAGATAGCGGGAATCAACTGCCTTGTCAGGATCATCTTTATAAGAATAGTCGTTTACCTGACCAATCTCATCTCCGCTGTAGATTACAGGGATACCTGACTGGGAAAGCATAAATGCATGAAGTGTGATGTCATAGCGCACACTTCTGTCAACACCAGCTACATTTCCTTCAAAACCATATTTCTCAATGCCGCACAGAGATGCGGTAGTACCGCAAAGTCTTGCATCACCCAGACGCGGGTCATCATTGTAAAGTTCACCGCGGCCAAATGTATCCGGATATTTGCCTGTAAAGAAATCATTTAGGAATTTCTTATGAGAAACCTCATCGATTGAGAAATTCTTCAGGAAATCATAATCCAGTCCCCAGCCAATATCATCGTGGCAACGCAGATAATTCTGGAAGATGTACTCTTTTGGAAGAGATCCCAGAATATCCAGCTGTCTGCGGAGCAGAGATACATCTTTGGTTGCAACTGTGTGCCAGGTGCTTGCCATAGTAGTAACGTTATACAGGATATGGCATTCCGGCTTTTCAAGTGTACCGAAATATGGAACAACTTTTTCAGGAGCCATGACAACCTCTCCGAGAAGAAGGACTCCCGGGCACACGATCTCGCAGATCATACGCATCATACGTACGATTGTGTGAACCTGTGGCAGGTTGCGGCAGTTTGTTCCAAGCTGCTTCCAGATATAAGGAACTGCA
>ENA-OQJK01000042-OQJK01000042.1-human-gut-metagenome-genome-assembly--contig:-NODE-42-length-30272-cov-3.102836_pt1 | contig 30272 bp, 32 predicted proteins | sample MGYA00242605_ERZ504771 | MGnify/ENA primary metagenome ERZ504771 (study PRJEB26092, sample SAMD00036353) | human gut metagenome | host: Homo sapiens | study: EMG produced TPA metagenomics assembly of... | reverse complement strand
TTACGTATGTGAAGAAAACTAGGCAGTTATATCTTTTTTTCTTTAATGCCGGGACTTTTACTTGACAATACATTTTTAAGTTATCTTCCGATGGGAGGGCTTTTGTATTGCGTTTGAAGATTATAATGTAATCAAGGGAGTACTTGGAAGTCCATGGGTTGGACTTGAATATTTCAGACGTTTTTATCATCACCGGATTTTATGAACTATCTGATGAATACATTAAAGCTGAGTATCTATGGATTATTATGGGGATTTCCGGTTCCGATTATTCTGGCATTACTTATGAATCGTATTCAAAAACAGGGATCAAGAAAAAGTACAGCTTCTGATCTATATGCCGAATTTTATATCTGTAATAGTACTTTGTGGTATGGTTCGTATGCTGTTATCACCGGTAGGACCTTTGAACAGGCTGCTTGGGATTAGTACAAACTGGATGACAATGCCATCTGCTTTCCGTACTATTTATATAGCAAGTGGAATCTGGCAGACTGCAGGCTGGGCATCTATTATGTATACTGCAGCATTATCTAATGCGAGCAAAGAGTTGGAAGAAGCGGCAGTTATGGATGGTGCAAACCTTTTGCAGCAGATCTGGTACGTGGAGCTTCCGGCGATTAAGAACATTATTGTAATTCAGTTTATCCTGCAGGCAGGAAATATTATGAGCATTGGATTTGAGAAGGCATATGCATTGCAGACAGATATGAACCTGCCGGCATCAGAAATTTTATCTACATATGTATATCGCATCGGTCTTTTGAACGGTGATTATGGTTATTCTACGGCAGTAGGTCTGTTTAATTCAGTTGTAAATGTAATTCTGTTGATTTTTGTAAACTGGGTTGTAAAGAAGCTGAATGATGGAGAGGGATTATAGGAGGAAGAGAAGATGGAGAAAAAGAAGAGAAAATATTCAAGGACAGATCGTCTGATCCTTGGAATTGGATTCACGATTCTTGGACTGTTTGTACTTTCTATTGCGATTCCAATTATATATGTAGTGCTTGCATCTTTTATGGATCCTACTGTTTTGAATAATCAGGGACTGAGCTCTGATATTAAGGACTGGACTTTGGATGCTTATAGAAGAGTACTGGAGAATGAGATGATCTGGCGCGGATTTTTGAATTCTTTTCTGTATTCATTTGTATTTACAGTGATCTCAGTTTTTGTAACATTACTGGCAGCCTTTCCTCTGTCTAAAAAAGAATTTGTGGGAAGAAAATTTTTTAATCTGATTTTTCTGATCACAATGTTTTTTGGGGGAGGAATGATTCCAACATTTATTTTGATCAATCAGCTGCATATGGTAAATACAGTATGGGCGGTTTTGATTCCGGGAGCATTTAACGTTTGGAATATGATTCTTGCAAGAACTTATTATCAGTCAATTCCGGCAGAATTAAGAGAAGCATCTGCAATTGACGGTGCTAATGAAATTCAGCATTTTTTCAAAATTATGATGCCGGTATGTAAACCGATCATTGCAGTACTGGCACTGTGGTCATTTGTCGGAATGTGGAATAGCTACTTTGATGCGATGATTTATTTGAACGATGCAAATCTTCAGCCACTGCAGCTGGTACTGCGTTCAATCCTGGTGCAGAATACTCCACAGCCGGGAATGATTGCAGATATCCAAAGCACAGCAGAGATGGCAAAGGTAGCAGAACAGTTGAAATATGCAACAATTGTAGTATCAAGTTTACCACTTTTAGTGATGTATCCATTCTTCCAGAAATATTTTGATAAAGGAATTATGGTTGGATCGGTAAAAGGCTAAAGAAAGGAATGATACAGATATGAAGAAAAACAGAGTAAGAAGTTTGCTTGCACTTGGACTTTCTTTAACAATGATGGTAAGTATAATGGGGTGTGGAAAACAGCAGAGGCTTGATGCTGAGATTAATCCGGATACACCGGTATCGGATGTACAGTTTCCATTGAAAGAAACAGAGGAGCTTTCTTTTATTACCAGTGCACCGGCCACTTCAACACAGGATCCAAATAAAAGAGTGATTTTCCAGAGAATGGAAGAACAGACAAATGTTCATATTGACTGGACCTGCTTTGTATCAGATCAGTTTTCAGATAAAAAGAATCTGGCGTTGGCTCAGTTTGGAAATCTGCCGGATGGACTGTTTAATGCAGGCATGAGTGATTATGATCTGTTGCGTTATGCAAAGCAGGGAATAATTATTCCGCTGGAAAATCTGATTGACAAATATATGCCAAACCTTCAGGCTGTATTTGAAAAATACCCGGAATACAGAACCATGTGTACAGCACCGGATGGACATATTTACTCTTTTCCGTGGATTGAACAGCTTGGTTCCGGAAAAGAAGCAATTCAGGCCATTGGAGATATTCCTTATATTAATAAGAAATGGCTTGATTATCTTGGTCTTGAGATTCCAACCACAACAGATGAACTGGAGCAGGTACTGATTCAATTTCGAGATCATGCAGATGATCTGAAACAAGAGTTTTCCATTGAAGGTGATGTAATACCGATGTCATTTATTATTAATAACGGAGATCAGGATCCTTCAATCTTAATAAATGGATTCGGAGATGGTTATGGGGACACAGGAGATCATTTTGCTGTAACAGATGAAGGTAAGGTGATTTATACAACGGTTCAGGAAGGATACAAAGAAGGTATCAAATGGCTGCATAAACTTGTGACAGAGAATCTGATCGATCCGGAAGCATTTACACAGGAATGGTCTACTTATGTTGCAAAAGGAAAGAATCACCGTTATGGACTTTGCTTCACATGGGATATTGCTAATATAGACAACAATACGGATTATGTGATGCTTCCGGCACTGACCGGACCGGATGGAATGAGAAATATCACCAGACAGAACAACAGTGAGACCAGCGGTTTTGACAGAGGAAGATGTGTGCTTACTACCAGCTGCCGTAACACGGCACTTGCTGCCGCATGGATCGATCAGATGTATGCACCCCTTCAGTCTCCGCAAAATAACTGGGGAACCTATGGAGAGAAGGATTCCTTTAATATTTTTGAGCTGTCTGTAAACAAAGATGGCGAAAAAATGTTAAAGCATATGGACTTAGGAGATCAGTCACCGGTGGAAGTACGTGAAGCGCAATCTGTAAATGGTCCTCTCGCTATATTAAATGAATATTATGACGTATATGTAACACAGCCGGAAGATGCGAAATGGCGTCTGGATAATATGCATGAGACATATTTACAGGATATGAACAGCAAATATGTTTATCCTAATGTATTTATGAGTATTGATGATACAAACAAAGTGTCACAGTATGATACAGATATTAAGAAATATGCAGAACAGAAGAAAGCAGATTGGATCCTGAACGGAGGAATTGATGAAGAATGGGATTCTTATCTGAAAAAAATTGGAGAAGTACGGGCTTTCCGATTACCTTTCAATCAAGCAAAAATATTTTGACCAGTATCAGGATTCATTAAGCAGTGAAAAATAAGAGAAGATATCATTTTGACAGGAGGAACTATATGAGCGAAATGTTGGAAAAGGCAAGAAAATATGAATTTATACAGGGACAGCAGATCAAAGAGGAAGAAAGACCAGCCTTTCATATAACTCCTTATGTTGGCTGGATGAATGATCCAAATGGATTTTCCTATTATAAAGGAGAGTATCATTTGTTCTACCAGTATAATCCGTATAGCACACATTGGGACAGTATGCACTGGGGACATGTAGTGAGTAAGGATTTATTGCATTGGAACTATGTTCCGACTGCATTGGCACCGGATGAAGATTATGATAAATTCGGCTGTTTTTCAGGAAGTGCCATAGAATTAGAGGATGGCAGACAGTTGCTTATGTATACTTCTGTAAATCAGGAGAAACTGGAAGACGGAACTGTAAGGGATATTCAGACACAGGCAGTGGCAGTTGGAGATGGTAAGGATTATGAAAAGTATGATAAGAATCCGGTTCTGACAGCCAAAGATCTTCCAAAGGGGGCTAGTAAAGTAGACTTTCGTGATCCCAAAATCTGGAAAGGGAACGATGGAAACTTTTATTGTGTTATAGGAAGTCGTCCGGCTGATGGAAGCGGACAGATCCTTCTTTACAGAAGTAAAAATGGCTTTGAATGGGAATTTGTAAGCATTCTGGCAAAGAATCAAAATCGTTATGGAAAAATGTGGGAATGCCCGGATTTCTTTGAATTGGACGGCAAATATGTGCTTCTGACAAGTCCACAGGATATGCTTCCGGAAGGATTAGAATTTCATAATGGAAATGGAACGTTATGTATTATTGGGGAGTTGGATCCTGAGACACATACTTTAAAGGAACAGTTTTGTCAAGGTGTTGATTACGGAATTGACTATTACGCAATGCAGACACTGCTTGCACCGGATGGACGAAGAATTATGATCGCCTGGATGCAGAACTGGGATACGCTTGCATATCGATGCAATGACTCTGGATGGTTCGCACAAATGAGTCTTCCAAGAGAACTGTCTGTTAAAAACGGAAGATTGTATCAGGTTCCGATCAGAGAACTTAATGCCATGCGTGCAAACAAAGTCGAGTATAACAATGTTGTGATAAAAGATACCAGGCTCACACTGGATCAGATTGAAGGACGAACGGTAGATCTGGAACTTGTGATACGACCGGCAGATAAAGACAATCTTTATAAAAAATTTGAACTCTGTTTTGCAGAGAATGAGAAATATCATTCTACATTATGCTTCCGTCCGGATGAATCTGTTTTAAAAATCGATAGAAAATTCTCAGGAAGCGAACGGGCGCTGGTTCATCAGAGCAGTTGTCTGGTAAACGGTGACAGCAATGAACTAAAACTGCGTGTGATTTTGGATAAGTTTAGTGTGGAAGTATTTATTAATGACGGCGAGCAGGTTATGTCTGCGGTTATTCTTACAAAGCAGGAAGCAAAGGGGATTTCTTTCTTTGCTGATGGTGCAGCTAAGCTTGATATAGTGAAATATGATTTATTATAATAAAGCGTTATAAATTGGGACATAATACAGCATTTATTGGTAAGGTTGGTAATGTTTTTTTGGAGATCAGTTGAGAGCAGCTATAAAAGAAGCAGGAATTGATGACATTGGCTTATGTACAGATGAAAAAATTCATACTACGCTTGCTATGGTACATACATATCCGGATGGAGATAGGGATTTTTCCTTCTATCGTAATCCGGGAGCAGACATGATGCTGAATAAAACTGAGATTTCCGAGGATATTCTCAAGGAAACAGAAATGCAAATAAGTAAAAAACTTTAAATTTGTAATTCTTGCCAAATAGCAAGGAAATCGCAAGACTTTGGTCATGTGAATTTCCTTGCTTTTTTTTCTCAAAGTGTCAGGTAAGGCCCTTGTTTATGGAAGAAATCAGATCTGCCAGTTGTTTCCTTTTGGTGCGTGTATCACCGTTGATCATCAACTTGGAATAAATCTGGTTGACATATTGCTTCACAGTGCCTTCAGAGAGAAATAACCTCTCTGCGATTTCGCGGTTGCTCAGACGGTCGGTGATCAAAGCTGCGATTTCTGCTTCTCTGCTGTTCAGCATATTCAGGCTTTCAGGTCTGGAATTACGGCTGGACAGGCAGCGACAGTGTTGTTCATAAACAGAACCAAGGGAAAGGATCCGGTCTGTGAAAGGCTCTGGTGTTATGGAATTAATACTGCCCAGCACGTCCTTGATATAGTTATAATTTTCTACAAACGGAATCAGAAAGCCATCCGGCATGGCGTGTCCTAAGGCTTTCTGCAGAAGCTGTCGTGCATCATGATGTTTGCCCAGCATTGCGTAAGCAGCAGCGGTCTGGATCTGAACGTGGAGAGACACAAGTTCATAGTGCATTTTCTCACAGACAGGCAGAAGCGTTTCACTTCTGCCTATAACTTTTGCGTACATTTTCTGTGAAAGAAAGACCTGATTCTCGATCATTTCCATCATAGGTCTGCAGGGAGAAAGAAAGCTGACAGTGGATAACATATGGTCTTTAAATAATGCGGGAATCTTTTCCGGCATTCTAATTAATGCATAGTAGTAAGCATAAGTACTGTCAAAAATATTCAGCCACATCATATTGTGGAGAGGCAGAAGCTCCTTACGCTTTACTTCAGGGTTCTTCACAAAGGTGACGCCCTCCTGAAAAAGGGAAAGCCTTGCAGCAAGGAAATCACAGCAGAGCGAAATATTGTGCTGTCCGTTTGAGGCAATGGTGGAATAAGTCTGCTCCAGCAGAATCTGTGCATCTGAAAAATTTCCCTGCATAAATGCTGCCTCTGCATTCATGAGCAATTCCGCACCCTGTCCATGTCCCTGGGTAATCCTGTAATAGTGGGGCATACATTCATTCATAGCTGTCAGTTCTGCATCCAGGGTTCCGGATCTGCGGTGAAACATCATCAGAACAGAAGGAGAACCGAAGGTCCAGCTTCCTGTTTTGCGGATACTGATGGCAGGTCTGGTCATTTTGGAACTGGCCTGACGGTGCAGAACGCTCATGCCGGTGATATCGTTATACATCAGAAAACTCATAATAAGATCACATTCTCCGGAGAGATTCTTTCTCTCATCTTCGGACAAAGTGTTATCTTCAGCTATGGTATCTGTCAGAAGCTGCTTCAGTTCCAACATTTTGGGAATCTGATGCCAGGTAAACATACGGCGCATTAATACGAGAAGGGCCAGAGGTCTGTTCTTCAGGATTTCTGTTGGACAGACATCAAGAAATGCGAGAACCTTTTCCGGCGAAAGAGAAGCCAGGAGGATTCCTGCATCCTTTTGGATAACAGCAAGTGCTGCATCATAGTTAAGAGCCTTGTTATAGGCAGCAAGTGCCTGCAGAAACTGTCCCCGGGATTCATACCATTGTCCGTAACGATTCCGGAAATCTGTCTGTTTTTCATGGGAAAGCATGGCAAAGGCACGCTGTGTACATTCCTTCATCATATGGTGAAAACGGAAGCTGACTCCATCGGGCAAAGGAGTGATAAAAGCATTCTGTCTGGTCATAAGGGAAAGAATCTGTCCGGCTTCCGGATTCCCTGTAATAAAAAGAGCCATCTCAACGGTAAATTCATCTGCAAGTCCCATAACAGTGAGAAATTCCTGCTGCGCATCAGAAAGAGGTGCGATCATGGCAGAGGAAAACATATCATAGATATTAGAAGTATGGTCAGGAAAATGTCCGCTTTCAAAAAAAGGTCAGAGATTCAGATAGACTGCAGAGAACCACCCCTCACTGGAATAGAGAAGCGTGTTCAGCTGATCTTCGTTCAGGCTGGCACCGCAGCGATGGGTATAGACAGAAAGCTCCCGGCGATTCAGACACAGATCCCTGGTATGGATCTGATATAACTTTTTTGCCAAGACGGAGAATCTCTTTTCCGGACAGAAAAAGCATTTCTGCCGGATACGATCAGGTGGATATTTTCAGGCAGTCTCTTGGCAAGCATACAAAAAAAATCTGCAACATGAGGTTCACCCAGCAGATGAAAATCATCAATAAAAATGTAGTAAGAGGTCTGACCGCTCAGGGAATAACAAAGCTCATCAGCAAGCATCCCGGCACTGGCAGCATCTGAAGGGCAGCTATAATTATCCAGAAAATCAAGCCCTGCGAAGGCAAATGCCTTCTGAACGCTCTGCCAGAAAACAGACAGATTATCAGAATAAATACTGATCCGGATCACACAGGAATTTCCGTTTTTGCTCTGTTTGTCCAGATACCAGTTGATAGCAGTTGTTTTTCCATATCCCATGGGAGCGGTCACAGCAGTGAATGCAGATTGTGAAATCGGCTTCAGATTCTCCTGCAGACGCTCAGAGATGTAAATTGTATTCAGATTATATTTCTTTTTAGACATCTGTAAAACCCCTCACTTGATACGATATGTCTCATTTTAACATATAAAGTATCAAAATGAAACTTTTTCCCAGGTGGTTTTTCAGGCAATATCTGCAGTCACTTTTGCTATACGGGGGCACTTTTTGGTGCCGAAAAGTGCATTATCAAATGAGAGGAAATCAGTTATAATTACAGGTAACAGAAACCTATAGCAGAGCAAAGATATGCAGGGTGTAGATCGGAAGTTAAAATTACTATAGGTAAATACATAGTAATAATGCCCAAAAACAGAAGATACATTTTTAGTAAAAAACGCTTTTGAAATCAAAGTAAAATGGCTTTATAATAAAAATAAGGGCGAGTAGCATAATGAGTCGGAAAACAACAGTTGTGCTGCTTGTTTTTATAAAATGAATCTCAGGAGGAATTGCATATGCATGAGTATGAAATCTTTATTGAGGATATAAATCCGTGTGGAGGAGAACAGTACAGTAAAAAAACTTTGATCGAGGCAGAAGCAGCCAGCCCGGAAGCTTATGTAAAAGAAAATGGAAGATTTCCGATTCTGGAATCCACACGCAATGAGAGTGGAGATGTTGTAATAGTAACAGGAGACAATCAGGGTTCTTTTGTACGTTATACTTTTACGGAATAAGAATGCCAGTCAGCAAGGAGTGGATTTTGTGAAATATGAAATTGGAGACTTTGTCAGCAAACCAGTTACAGGTATCTGTAAAATAGAAAATATTTTATATTTGAATCCGCAGGATGAAAAAAACGATAAGTTATATTATCTGATGAAACCAGTAGAAGATGAAAAGGAAAAAATATATGTTCCTGTTTCAAGCTCAGATTCAAGACTGAGATTATGTCTGACAAAAGAAGAAGCCTGGAATCTGATCAAACGAATTCCGGATATCCCGACAGCATGGACAAACAATGAAAAAATGAGGGAACAAAATTATAAAGAAGCAGTAAGAGCAAATAACCCTGAGGCATTAGTTGCTATTATAAAAATGATTTATCAGCGGAAGCAGAAAAGACTTGCACAGGGGAAAAAGTGTACTGCTACAGATGCAAGGTATTTCCAGATAGCAGAAAATCTGTTATATATGGAACTGGGAGTTGCACTTGAAAAGCCAAAACAGGAAATCTGTAAAACGATTATTGATTACATCAATCAAAATAAAATAGATTGATATGCATTATAAAAAATATTTTGTTTGACTTTTAAAAAAACAGGAAATATAATGATAATGAACGAGTAGCAGATGAGCGTAAATCCAGTTTCATGCTACTCATTTTTCTTTTGTTAAATAGAATATTTGCTATGAAAAAAGTGTGTAGCCTGTCAGCGTAAGTCCAGCTTATGTGACAGGGTGCGCACTTTTTTTGTGCAGAAAAGAGAGGAGTTAAAGTAAAATGGCAGAAAGCAACAAAATGAAGGATATGCCGGTGAATAAGCTGATGATCCAGATGGGAATCCCTATGATCTTATCCATGGCATTGCAGGCGGTCTATAACATTGTAGACAGTGCGTTTGTAGGAAATATGAGAGTAGGCAGTGAAGCTGCATTAAATGCCCTCACTCTGGTATTTCCGGTTCAGATGCTTATGGTAGCGGCAGGAATCGGAACAGGTGTAGGAACCAATGCACTTCTTGCAAGGACACTTGGACAGGGAAACAGGGAAAAGGCTGCAAAGGTAGCAGGAAACAGTCTGTTCCTGGGTGTGATCATTTACGTGGTCTGCTTACTGTTTGGTATTTTTGGAGTGAAAGCATATATTTCATCACAGACAGTTGATGCAGAAGTACTTGAAATGGGAGTCAGTTATCTGCGGATATGCTGTGTGATTTCTTTTGGTATTATTTTCTTTTCTTTATTTGAAAAGCTATTACAGGCAACAGGTCGTTCTCTTTATTCTACAATCGGACAGGTGGTTGGTGCCGTTGTAAATATCATTCTCGATCCGATCATGATCTACGGTATTGGACCTTGCCCTGAAATGGGAGTGAAAGGTGCAGCTTACGCAACTGTAATTGGTCAGGTTGCTTCTGCTGTATTGCTGCTTATTTTTCATATGAAACTGAACAGGGAATTCGGGCATGGACCGAAATACATGAAACCGAATGCTGGTGTTATAAAAGAAAATCTATGCAATCGGACTTCCGGCAATTATTGCGCAGGCTCTGATGTCTATTATGGTTTATGTGATGAATCTGATCCTGAAGTTCAATCCATCAGCACAGACAGCCTATGGATTGTTCTATAAAGTCCAGCAGTTTGTTCTCTTCCTTGCGTTTGGTCTGCGAGATGCGATCACTCCGATCATTGCATTTGCTTATGGAATGAGAAGTAAAAAGAGAATTCAGGATGCTATCAAATATGGACTTATTTATACTATTGCATTAATGATTCTGGGAATTGCAATTACGGAGATTTTCCCCGGAGCGTTTGCAATGCTGTTTAATGCAGGACAGTCAAGAGAATATTTTATTGCCACGATGAGAGTGATTTCAGTGAGTTTCTTGTTTGCCGGAATTAATGTTGCTTATCAGGGAATTTACCAGGCATTGGATGGTGGCCTGGAATCACTGGTGATTTCACTTTTGAGACAGCTGATTATTATCCTGCCATTGGCGGGAATCTTTTCTCTGTTTGTCAGAAATGGTCAGATGGGAGTTTCGTTGATCTGGTGGGCATTTCCAATTACTGAAATAATTTCATGTTTTGTGGGATATGTATTTTTAAAGAAAATCAGAAAAAATAGGGTTGATGTTTTAAACTAGGAGGAATCAGAGATGGCAAAAAGAATTATTACGATCAGCAGGGAATTTGGAAGCGGTGGACGTTTTATCGGAGAAGAAGTGGCAAAGAAACTCGGAATTGCCTATTATGATAAAAATATCATTGGTCAGATTGCAGAAAAGTCCGGCTTATCACCGGAATATATTCAGGAAAATGCGGAATTATCTCCGAAAAAAGGTTTGTTCGCATATGCATTTTCCGGTCGTGATATCACAGGAAAATCTGTGGAGGACATGGTGTATGAGGCACAGACAAATATTATTTTAGGATTGGCTGAGAAGGAGCCTTGTGTGATCATTGGAAGAAATGCAGACTATATACTGAAAGACCGGGATGATGTGCTGAATGTATTTATTCATGGGGACATGCCGGAAAAAAATAAAGCGTATCACTGGTTTATACAATGTAGAAGAGAAGGAAGCTGTGAAAATGATGGCAGACACAGATAAAAGGCGAAGAACAAATTATAACTTTTACACAGATCAGAACTGGGGAAAAGCCAGCAATTACACACTGTGCCTGAACAGCTCACAGCTTGGATATGACAGATGTGAGATGATAATTATGGAATGCGTGAAATAAAAACAGATTATGTTTTTTATTCAAATTGACTGAGTGGAAGATCCCTTTTTCCATGTAGTGTATCTGTAAAATAAAAGAGGCAGATATAATGAAAAGGAATAAACCAGCTTGTATCATTCAGGTAAGAGTTAAGTGATGGAAGCATTTCAGATAATAATAGTTACTTTGCGCATTTTGTGTTATAATTGAGATTAACAGGAAATGATAAATATCTGCAAAATGAATGTTTATCAGGAACTTACCGGAGGACATTTTAGTTAAGACGTAATAGATTTCGGACTTTGTAAAATGCAAAAGGGAGATCAATGATATGAGAAAAAAAACAGTTCAAACAAGCAGTACCAAAGGTAATGCAAAGAGTAATACAAAGAGCAATGCAAGAAACAGCGTAAAAAGCAGTGTAAAAAGCAGTGCAAAAAACAGCCCTCAAAAAGCTGTTAAGACTGTTGCTCCAACAGTAGAGAATGTTTCTGTTAAGCAAGCCGTAATTATTCAGGAGCCATCTGTTGAACAGAATGAACAGAACATTCCAACGAGACAGCCTGATCTGGGACCGCGAAGAAGTGTAGCCTTCATTGGATCAGAATGTTATCCATTTGTTAAGACCGGCGGATTGGGAGATGTAATGTCTGCCCTGCCAAAGAGTCTGGCAAAATTAAACATTGATGTTAAGGTCATTATTCCAAGATACAAATGTATTCCTCAGAAATTTCAGGAAAAGATGGAATACAGGGGTTCCTTTGATATGAATCTCTGCTCTGATGGAAAGCAGTATTATGTGGGAATTATGGAATATCAGGAGGATGGGGTTGTCTATGATTTTATAGATAATGATGAGTTCTTCTCCTGGGGAAATCCATATACGAATCTCATAGATGACATTCCGAAATTCTGTTATTTTGCAAAAGCTGCCCTTGCTGCCCTTAATTATCTGAACTGGACTCCTGATGTAGTACATTGTCATGACTGGCAGGCAGCTTTAGTACCACTTTATCTGAGAACCTGTTTTCAGGATACAGATGTAGGACGTGCAATTTCAGTACTCACAATACATAATCTGAAGTTCCAGGGTATTTATGACAGAAAAAAGATTCAATACTGGTCAGGACTTCCTGATTATGTATTTAATAAGGACTGCATGATCCAGAACTGGCTGGATGCCAATATGTTAAAGGGTGGCATCGCTTACAGCAATAAAGTTACAACTGTAAGTAACACCTATGCCTGGGAGATTCAGACAGAGGAATATGGAGAGGGACTTGCAGAGCATTTAAGATATCACAACAATAAGATTTTGGGAATTGTGAATGGTATTGATACGGATATCTGGAATCCTGCAACTGATAAGTTGTTAGCTGCTGATTATGATGAGAAGTCAGCGATAAAGAATAAAAAGATTAATAAAAAAGCTCTTCAGGAATCTCTGGGGCTGGATGTAGATGAGCATAAGATGGTAATCGGACTTATTTCACGTCTCACCAATCAGAAAGGTCTTGATCTTGTAAATGACGTAATCCCGGGAATTATGGATGAACATACGCAGGTGGTTGTTCTTGGTACTGGTGATTCTCAGTATGAAAATACATTCCGTTATTATGAAAACAAATATAAAGGCAATTTCTGTGCATATATTGCTTACAATGAAAATGTGGCTCACAATATTTATGCAGGATGTGATGCACTTCTGGTTCCATCAAGATTTGAACCATGTGGACTTACACAGCTTATAGCCATGAGATATGGTGCAGTTCCGATTGTAAGAGAGACCGGAGGACTCAAAGATACGGTTCAGCCTTATAATATGTTTGAAAATACAGGAAACGGTTTTACATTTGACAGATATGAAAGCGGGCTGCTTTACGATGCGATCAACAGAGCAAAGACGCTCTATTTCGAGAATAGAAAATCCTGGGATGATATGGTGATCCGTGATATGAATAAAGATGTTTCCTGGGAAAAGAGTGCAAAACAGTACAAAGATATGTATGTAGGATTAACACCAAGAGATTAGTGTGCCGACAATATGCTCAGGCGTATATTTCGAAAACGATGTACTGGTCTTTCCAAATGGTTACGCAGTGCGTAACAAATTGAGACAAATCTGGTTGATAAACCAGATAAAAGTGGTATACTGAACACAGAAGAAAAGAAACCGTGTGGAATTACAGTTTTGTTTCACACGGTTTTTTAGAAAATTAAGGTTAGATAAAACTAACATATATGATAGCGATTTACTGGACAATGTAAAGAGGACGGATTTCTATGAAAATATTGATTTATGGTGTCTGGTGTGATTGGAGGAAAACAACATGAAAAACGAAGAATACAAAAAACTGTCAATTGCTGAATTTACAAAAGCAGCAGGAAGATATGAAAGTAACCATGCGGGTATTTACGAAATGTGTAAGAAGGACTATCCGGATATTTTGGAAGAATTAGAGAAAGAGCCATTTAGAGATTTATTGGACGCTGGATGTGGACCGGCTCCGATGATTTCTTTATTAGCAGAAAAATATCCAGACCGACATTATACAGGTCTGGATTTGACTCCGGCCATGATTGAACAGGCAAAAAAGAAAAACATTTCAAATGCAACGTTTGTTGTAGGAGACTGTGAGAACTTTCCTTTTGAAAATGATTCATTTGATGCAATTATTTGTTCTATGAGTTTTCATCATTATCCGGATCCACAGGCATTTTTTGACAGTGTAAAAAGATGTCTTCGCCCAAATGGAAGATTGATCCTGCGGGATGTGACCAGTGACAATAAAGTATTGGTATGGCTGATGAATACATTGGAAATGCCTCTGGCAAATATATGCGGACATGGAGATGTTCGAGTTCCAACAAGAGATGTGGTCATGAAATGCTGCAGAAAAGTAGGATTAAAAGTAGAAAAATTTGAAATCCGCAAAGGTATGAGGATGCATTGTGTTGTCAGAAAAGCCTGAAGGAGACTAGCTATGAAATTTTATGAAAGTGGAGACAATCGTAAACCTGTGATATTTTTATTTCCCGGTACCTGTTGCCTGTATAGTAGCTTTGATCATGTACTGGATGGGTTACATTCTTATTTTTATACGGTAGCAGTTTCTTATGATGGATTTGATCCAAACGAGAAAACAGAATTTTATTCGATGGAAGATGAATGTGAAAAAATTGAGCAGGAAATCAGAACAAAGTATGGTGGGAGAATTAAAGCAGCGTATGGATGTTCCCTTGGAGGAAGTTTTGTATCCCTTCTGATTCAGCGGAAAAGAATCCATATAGATCATGGCATCATTGGGAGCAGTGATATGGATGAAGCAGGTTCGTTTATGGCAAAGCTCCAGTCATCTATCATTGTGCCAATTATGTATAAAATGGTACACACGGGTAAATTACCTAAGTTTATGCAAAAGAAAATAAATGAAGCAGATGAATCAAGAAAGAAACTGATTGATGGATTTGTAAATATGTTTGGTATTGACAAGGGAGGAAGTCCATGGATTACGAAACAGAGTGTTTATAATCAGTTCTATTCTGATCTGGTTACGAAAGTCCAGCATGGAATTGATGTACCGGGAACAACAATTCACGTGTTTTATGCAACAAAGATGGGTGAAAAATACGAAAAGAGATATTGTACTTATTTCAAAAATCCGGATATCCGAAGACATAACATGCAGCATGAAGAACTGTTTTGCTGCCATAGTGCAGAATGGGTGAAAGAAGTAAAAAAAGCAGTAGAAGGCGACAGACAATGAAGAAAAAGTAGAATGTGACAGGTGTGCCGGAAACGATGGTACAGACCTTGTATGCAAGAGCAAAAGAACAAAAAAGAAAAATGCTAAAATAAATGACGAAATTGCAGTAGAACTTGTGAAAAAGCTTGATTATGACTTTTCCAAAGCGGATAAAGATAACGCTATGACTTATGGTGTGATTGCGAGAACAATTGTATTAGACCGGATGGTTAAGCAATATTTGGAGAAAAATGCAAATACAGTTGTTATAAATATTGCATGTGGACTGGATACCAGATGTTATCGAATGAAAGGGAAATATCTGCATTGGTACAATATAGATTTGCCGGAGACTATGAAGATAAGGCGGCAATTTCTTCCAGAAACAGGTCCGATATATCAGATTGTAAAGTCTGCAATGGATAATTCCTATATAGATGATATCGATTATCACGGTGAGAATGTTCTGGCAATAATCGAAGGGCTTACAATGTATTTGTGTGAAAAAGATATCAGAAAAATGTTTTCTATTATTGAAAAATCGTTCAAAAAGGTAACCGTAATGGTCGAAACCATGTCACCTTTTGTTGTAAAACATGTGAAAGAAAAATCCATAGAGGGAAGCAATGCAAAATTCACATGGGGAGTTAAGAACGGAACAGAACTGCAAAGAATTGTGCCGGGATTTTCTGTTCAACAGGAAGTCAGTCTGGTTGAAGGAATGAAAAAGCTTATACCGATTTATCATGTGATAGGAAAGATTCAAATCGTTCGGAATATCTCAAACAAAATAATAGTTTTGGAGAAACGTGGCCGATATTAAGGAGATGATAAATGAAGAAAAGACATTTTGATGTGGAAACAGATGGATTTTATGGTTCATACTGGAAATGCAAAACAGGATCAGACTGTGCAATGATTGCCATGATCGGGGATGATCCAGAGGATTATCTGGCGCATACATCCGTGAAATGGCTACATAAACTCGGTGTGAATGTGATGACAATGTCACCTGGAAAAAAAGATTATGGACATCATAATTATCCATTGGAACGTATAGAGAAAGCAATCAATTGGTTAAAAGCACATGGTGATCAGAAGATAGGAATTGTCGGGGCATCTACTACAGGAACACTGGCATTGACTGCTGCTTCTTAGTGAAACTGGCATTTCAGGCAGCAAGAAAACATCCGAAAGAATGTCGCAGAGCACGTCTGGATATTGACTGGCGGGTAAGAAATGCTGTTGCAAAATGGAAGAGAGTAGATAGATAAAAAATAGACAGAAGGTGGAAGTGTGGTATTTAAAACAACAGGAAATAAATCAAATCCAGTCATCTTGTTTTTCCATACAATGGGAGTAATTGGGGAAAGCAGTATGTCGGACGGGATATAGATAATCAGTTAAATCTCCACACAAAGCAATCAAGGATATGATTTAAAGGGGATGTCGGTTAATTCCACATTTCGGCATCCCCAGTAGTGATTGAAAGGATCCCAGCAAGAAGTAAATCAGCATAAACTAATTATCCATTTACGCCTTTTAAAGACAATTAACGATACAGCAAGCCTGAATAATTCCTCCGTGGTAAGCAATGTATACACACCAACAATTCCCCAATTGAATACATATGCTGCAAGCAGACACAGTGGAATTCCGATACACCATGTGCCAACAATATCAATGATCATAATGATTTTGGTGTTACCGCCACTTCTTATAATGCCTCCGCCAAGTATCATATTTTCCACTTTGACCGGAGCATACAAGGCAAATACGATAAGCAGTGTTTTTCCAAGATCTTTTACGCTGTCATCAACACGATATAATCCGGTATATACTCCGGCCAAAAGAATGAGTAAAGCCGATACCGTTACCGCACCAAATAAGCCTGCATACATAATCTTCTTTGATTCTGTGTAAGCCTCATCATATTCTTTCCTGCCAAGTCTTTTGCCGACTATCACACCGGCAGCCGCAGACAATCCACTAAGTGCCCCTACCATAAGCCCTTGTATCGGACCGGTAAGTGTATAGGCTGCAAGGCTTGATGTGCCAAGATGTCCATAAACAGCAGACTCCACATTTTGCCCGAGACTCCATAAAAATTCACTAATTAGAATCGGCATAATCATTATCAGATAATCTCTGATCGTGATTTTTTTAAAATGTAGAGACAATACCGGTTTATCTCCATCTTTTCTGATACATAAGACAAATCCGATAACAATAAATATCAGGTTAAACAACTGCGAAATAAGTGTGGCAATGGCAGCACCCTTTATTCCCATACATGAAAATCCAAATTTTCCAAATATCAGCAGATAGTTCAGTCCTGTGTTTACAATAACTGCTCCAAAGCTTGCCAGAAATGGTATCGTGGCATATTCCTTACAGCGCAGCCAGGAGGATAAAATATTGCTGACAGCCATTGGAATATAAGAAAATGCTACGATTCTAAAATAAACCGCACCAGTATTTATAATACTCATATCTTTCGTATATAATCCAAGAATCTGCGATGAAAAAACTCCGGCTGCAAGCAGGAACAATGCTGATATCATAATTCCGCAGATGAGGCTCACATCAAAACTGCACCATGCCTCTTCTGTTTCCTGTGCACCAATAAACTGTGCAATTAATATCCCGGCAACCGTGCTTACTGCACCAATCACCACTGAAAAAATCAATGAAAAATTACCGCATAATCCAACTGCCGATATATTTGTCTCGCCTAACTGTCCGATCATGATCTGGTCAACAATTGAAAATGATGCCTGCAGCATGCTTTGCAATGTGACAGGAATTGCTATTTTACACAATGATTTCATAAACTTTGACATTATAATTTCCTCGTACTTTCTCTTTGTATTAAATCAACCGGTAACACGATTTCTGTCTTATATTCTGCTCCATCGCGCATTGCCTCCAAACATTCAATTGCCGCTTTCGCCCTTAAGTTTGCTTCCTGATGAATCGTTGTGAGGGAAGGATTGCTTTCCCTGCTTGCCATGTTATCATCAAAGCCGATAATCTGGATATCCTCTGGAATCCGAATGTTTTTTCCTTGTAAAAACTTCATAAACTCAAGTGCATAAAAATCGGACACTGCAAAAACAGCGGTAACATTGCTTTTTAACAGCTGCATATAGTTATCCTCATAAAAGCGCATTCTTTCCTTTTCTGTCTTTGGTATTTCCCATCTATAGGTTTCTCCGTGTTCAAAGGCTTTACGAAACCCCTCGATGCGCTCTTTATCCATGCAGATGAAATTATCTGCTAAGCATAATGCTTTTTTATGTCCCAGTTCTTTTAAATATTTCCCGGCCTGATAGCCGCCGTCATAATGATTGATGACCAGATTTACTACCTTTGAGCATTTTTCAAAATAGCCATCATACACTACAAACGAAATCCGCATCTGATTTCTGAGGCTTTCATAGTCAGCTTCACAAAATCCAATCAGAATCAGTCCATCCATATTCCACATGGATGCAAATACCGGAATCTCTCTGATATCAGATGTCGTTTTTATCATTAGAAAATAACCTTTTTCATTAACCTCATGGGAAAGAGCATTCAGTGATGACATCACAAATCCATCCTCTAAAACCCTGCCTTCATACTTTTCATGGTCATTCACCACCACTCCGATGATTCTTGAATTATTTCTCGCAAGCAAAATGCCAGCCATATTCGGGATATATCCCGACCTTTCAAGTTCCTGCTGGACGCGTTTTACCGTCTCATCTGAAATTTTTTCTGTTTTGCCGTGGATCACATTTGAGACAGTAGCAGTACTAAGACCTAACGCATCTGCAACATCTACGATTCTAATCCTGTTCTGTGTCATTTCCATTCCTTCTTCTGCGATATTATGATTATATGGTACATTGTAAATATGGAATTTACAATGGTTAAGCGCATAACCCATTACAAAATTTGTACTCGATTTTTGTGGTATTTTACTATTACATAACGCATTTTCAGCAATTTGGATACACCTGAAAGAGTACTTATGGACATAAAAATGACAGGGAATTTTCTTATCGTGAAGTAAAAATTCAATTATGGGTTAATCATTAAGGGCATTCTTATCTTAATATACAAGACAAAAAAAGTAAAATATAATTGACATTATGGAAAAGAAATGTTACTTTATAAATGGAGGTGAACATAAAGTGGCAAAAAATATTGCGATAAAAGTGGCAAGGGCTGAAAAAGATATGACGCAAAAGGTCTTAGCAGAAGCTGTTGGTGTTTCAAGGCAAACTATAAATGCTATTGAAAAAGGGAGAATATAATCCCACAATAAAACTGTGTCGTAAAATTTGTCGCGTATTAGATAAACGTTTAGATGATTTATTCTGGGAGGATGAAGAGGATGAAAATTAGGAAAATGAAAAGTAATTTAGATGAACGTCAGGAACTAAAACTTCTTAAAATCGAACATAATGGATGTTGGATTGCTTTTTGGGGATTGCTGATTGTAATGGCAATACAAATGATAGTGGGGAATGACAGTATCAAGAATCTTGCCGGAGAAGGGGCTGTACTTATGAGTCTTGCCTTTTATCTTTTGGTTGCATGTATCCGAAATGGAATCTGGGACAGGAGATTGAAACCGAATTTCAAGACGAATGTCATAGTCAGTAGTATTGCGGCAGTGTTGACAGGAATTATATGGTTTAGTGTTTCCTATCGGAATTACCATAAACTTATTGGTTCAATTGCAACCGGAATTATTATGTTTGTGCAGGTGGAAATCTTATGTTTATTAGCATTAATGATATCTTCTAAAATATATAAAAGAAGAGTACAGAAACTTGAGGAAGATGAGTGATATATGAAGTAGAAGATATTAATGATATCTGGAAATGATAAATCATTGGGAAATGGTTTATGGAAAGGGGGCGAAAAATGACAGAAAACAGTTACAAGACGCCCTGTGGCTGCATCCATTATTTTGTAAATATAATAGATAAACAGAGAATTACGTTAGTGTTCTTACCGGGACTTACGGCAGACCATAGGCTTTTTGAGAAGCAGACAGAATATTTTGAGAATAAACAGAATGTGTTTGTATGGGATGCACCATCACATGCATTATCCAGACCATTTACGAATAATTACGGCCTGTCTGATATGGCAGAATGGCTTTATGAAATTTTAGCAAAAGAAGAAATTTATAATCCAATCATTATCGGTCAGTCTATGGGTGGATATCTGGCCCAAATGTATATGGAATTATATCCGGATAAGATAACGGGGTTTATCTCCATTGATTCTGCACCGCTTCAAAAGTCTTATATGACTGCAATGGAAATATGGCTTCTTGAAAGAGTAGAGCCATTATACAGAATATATCCATGGAAAGCTCTTCTTAGGGCTGGTTCAAGAGGGTGCTCTGAGACGGACTATGGTCAGAATCTTATGCGAAAGATGATGATGGCCTATGACTCAGAGCATAAAGAATATGCAAGGCTCGCTGGCTTCGGGTACAGAATGCTTGCTGAGGCAATTAAAGCAGATTTGCCATATCATATCAGTTGTCCGGCATTACTTATCTGTGGAGAAAAGGATAAAGCGGGATCTGCAAAAAGTTATAATAAGAAATGGCATCAGAGGGAAGGTTTATCGCTTAAATGGATAAAGAATGCCGGTCATAATTCCAATACTGACCAGCCGGATGAAGTAAACAGACTTATAGAAAAATTTATCAGCGAGATAGATAGGAAAGGAGTGCCCGGATGAAATTAAATATACAGTGGAAAAAGTATTATATGGAATTGCATTGATAGTTATTAGTATAATATTGGCTGCCCTGCATTTTATTGTGGCTGGAAAAGGTATCGGATATTTTACTTCTGGCATTATTGCAGTTATATCGGTATCTACTTGGGATTCAAGCGTGAGTTTTCCAAACTTATCGGATTCTTGGTAGTTGCCTTAGTAGCCGTTGGTCTTGTATTCAATACGTCCGGCGTAAAAGACGTATTGTTACAGTTATTCAATAAGATTATTGGAGCGTAAATTTAGTATTGTTATTGTGCGGACATTTGCATATAATAAAGATAAAAGCGTTCAAATGGAGAACAGTGATTCCGAAGGAGGGCTTGTAGATTATGACAGATGAAAAAATCAAAAATTCCAGTGAGCTGGAGTTTGCTGTTTTTTGCATTGAAAATGTAGCGGCAAAGCTGGGTGTGAATGCAGAGCGTGTTTATCAGGCATTTACCGAACAGAGTAATATTTTGAACGGCTATATTGTGCCGGAATATGAAATGTTGCATACCCAGAGCAGGGAATATATTGTTGATGACCTCCTTGACGTGATGAAAGAAAGGGGTGTAGAAGTATGATTCTCTATCATGGTTCTTTTTTAGAGATTGCTAAGCCAGATTTAGCTCATTCCCGCCCCAATGTGGATTTCGGGCGTGGCTTTTATGCCACGCCGCTATATGAACAGGCTGCAAAGTGGTGCGGCAAGTTCAAACGTCGTGGGAAAGACGGTATTATTTCCCGGTATGAATACGATGAAAGCCGGGAATCTGAACTGAAAATGCTGAAATTCGATTCTTATTCCGAAGAATGGCTGGATTTTATTTTGAACTGCCGCAGCGGGAAAGATTCGACCGATTACGACCTGGTTGTGGGTGGTGTTGCCAATGATAAGGTGTTCAATACTGTGGAGCTGTTCTTTGACGGGCTGATTGATAAGACGGAAGCTATCAACCGCCTGCGTTATGAAAAGCCGAAACCTGCAGATATGTTTTCGCACAGAGAAAGCACTGTCTCTGTTGCATTTTGAAGGGAGTGAAACACTATGACAGCAAATCCGATTTTGCTTCAGAAAAAATATAGTCGTGTTATCGAATGTTTTGCTAAACAGCAGGGACTTTCTCTGGATGCGGCATTGGATTTCTTTTATCATTCCCAGGTTTATCAGCTGATTCGTGACGGTGTTTCTGATATGCACTGCATGAGCGATGCATATTTGGCAGAGGAACTGGAACAAGAATATGCCGGGAAAGTGCCTGTAAATGTGGTAGTAAAGGATATGATTTAAAGCAGTCTTTCATTTAGGATCGACTGCTTTTTTCATATTCAAAATTAAAAAGAAAGGACTGAATTACGATGGAAGAGAAACTTCCTTTTGCTGGCGACATTGTAAGGACAACTTCTGTCAGACGATTAAACAAGCTGTACTTTGCTTATATGAATTTATCGCCAGAAGTTCAGCAGGCTTATAAAGAGTTGATTCTCTATTGTGGCGGTGTTGAGGATTTATTGCAGAAATCAGAAATATGGATAAAGAATTCTGGTCATAATTCCAATACGGACCAGCCGAATGAAGTAAACAGACTGATAGAAAAAATTTATCAGCGAGGTAGATAGGAGAGGAGTTGAAAAAAAAATTGCACTCACCTATTGACAGTGCTAACAACGTGTGTTATATTACATGCAGAACAAAGAAAACAACATATTTCTCCTGTGGGAGAGATATTTCTCATACAAGAGGAGGGTTAGCCTATGAATATCAGTAAATTTACACAGAAATCCGTACAGGCTGTCCAGGATCTGGAGAAGGTTGCTTATCAGTTTGGCAACCAGGAGATTGAAGAGGAGCATCTTTTATATGCTCTGCTGGAACAGGAAGATAGCCTGATCCTTAAACTGATCGAGAAGATGGAGATAGATAAGGATTATTTCAGAAATTCTCTGAATCAGGCACTGGATGCTAAGGTTAAGGTATCCGGCGGTGAGCTCCGTTTCGGACAGTACCTGAACAAGGCTCTGGTCAGTGCAGAGGATGAAGCCAAGGCAATGGGAGATGAATATGTCTCTGTAGAGCATCTCTTCCTTGCTTTGTTGAGATATCCAAGTCCAAGCATGAAGAAACTGTTTCAGGAATTTGGCATTACTAAGGAGCGTTTCCTGCAGGCACTTTCTACAGTACGAGGCAATCAGCGTGTAGTCAGTGACAATCCGGAAGCTACTTATGATACTTTGAATAAATATGGTGAGGATTTAGTTGAAAAGGCACGTAACCAGAAGCTGGATCCTGTGATCGGACGTGATGAAGAAATCCGTAATATCATCAGAATCCTTTCCCGTAAGACCAAGAACAATCCGGTGCTTATCGGTGAGCCTGGTGTAGGTAAAACAGCAGCAATCGAGGGTCTTGCACAGCGAATCGTGGCGGAGGATGTGCCGGAAGGTCTGAAGGATAAGAAGATTTTTGCCTTGGACATGGGTGCTCTGGTAGCAGGTGCCAAATACAGAGGTGAGTTTGAGGAACGTCTGAAAGCAGTCCTTGAAGAAGTAAAGAAGAGTGAAGGAAACATCATTCTTTTCATTGATGAGTTACATCTGATCGTTGGTGCAGGTAAGACTGACGGAGCCATGGATGCAAGCAATATGCTGAAGCCTATGCTTGCCAGAGGTGAGCTTCACTGTATCGGTGCCACAACTCTGGATGAGTATCGTCAGTATATTGAGAAAGATGCCGCTCTGGAACGTCGTTTCCAGCCTGTTATGGTAGATGAACCTACAGTGGAGGATACCATTTCCATCCTTCGTGGTCTGAAGGAGAGATATGAGGTCTTCCATGGTGTTAAGATCACAGACAGTGCGCTGGTTGCAGCAGCTACACTTTCACATAGATATATCACAGACCGTTTTCTTCCTGATAAGGCCATTGACCTGGTGGATGAGGCCTGTGCCCTGATCAAGACAGAGCTGGATTCCATGCCTTCAGAGCTGGATGAACAGCGCCGTAAGATCATGCAGCTGGAGATTGAGGAATCTGCACTGAAGAAAGAGACAGATAACCTGAGTAAGGAACGTCTGGAAGCACTTCAGAAGGAACTGGCAGAGCTTCGAGATACCTTTAATACACAGAAAGCACAGTGGGACAATGAGAAGCATTCTGTAGAGAAATTACAGAAGCTTCGTGAGCAGATTGAGGATGTGAATAAGCAGATCCAGAAAGCAAAACAGAACTATGATCTGGAGAAGGCTGCACAGTTACAGTACGGACGAACTTCCGAAATTACAGCAGCAGCTGGAAATCGAAGAGAAGAGTGTCAAAGAAAGTGACAGAAGTCTGGTTCATGAGGCAGTTACTGATGATGAGATCGCAAGGATCATTTCCAGATGGACCGGTATTCCTGTAACAAGACTGACAGAAGGCGAGAGAGCCAAACTCCTCACTCTGGAAGATCAGCTTCACAAGAGAGTTGTAGGCCAGGATGAAGGTGTGAAGAGGGTTACAGATGCAATCCTTCGTTCCAAAGCCGGCATCAAGGATCCGACCAAACCTATCGGTTCCTTCCTGTTCCTTGGTCCTACAGGTGTAGGTAAGACAGAGCTTGCCAAAACTCTGGCAGAGAATCTGTTTGATGATGAACAGAATATGGTCAGAATTGATATGAGTGAATACATGGAGAAGTATTCTGTATCCAGACTGATCGGAGCGCCTCCGGGATATGTAGGATATGAGGAGGGCGGCCAGCTTACTGAGGCAGTCCGCCGTAAACCATACAGTGTTGTACTTTTCGATGAGATTGAGAAAGCACATCCGGATGTGTTTAACGTACTGCTGCAGGTACTGGATGATGGCCGTATCACAGATTCTCAAGGACGTACAGTTGACTTTAAGAATACAATTCTTATCATGACTTCCAACATCGGTTCTCCGTATCTGTTGGATGGTATTGATGAGAATGGTGAGATCAAACCTGAGGCTCAGAGTCAGGTTATGGATGACCTGAGAGGCCATTTCCGTCCGGAATTCCTGAACCGTCTGGATGAAATAATTATGTTCAAGCCCTTGACAAAATCCAATATTGGTAAGATAGTAGACTTGATGGTCGGCGAGCTTGACAAACGTCTTGCAGACCAGGAGCTTTCCCTGGAACTGACAGATGCAGCCAAGGATCAGGTTATCGAGAATGGCTATGACCCGGTATATGGTGCACGTCCGCTGAAACGTTATCTGCAGAAATATGTGGAGACTCTTGCGGCACGAAAGATTTTGTCCGGAGATGTTCACGCAGGTGATACTCTGGTGCTGGATGTTCAGAATGGGGAATTCATTGTTACGGTAAAGGACGGAAACTAAATGATACCCAAAGATCCAATGATTCTGCTGAGTTATGTAAATACTCAGCTCAGGGATTACTATGATTCCCTGGAAGCACTCTGTACATGCAGAGGACTGAAGAAAGACGAACTGGTGGCGAAGATGCATTCCATCGACTATGAGTATGATGAAGCAACCAATCAGTTCATATAAGAAATATGCGAAATGCTCTCTGACAGCGGGAATTGCTGTTGGGGAGCATTTTTCGTATTGCATATAAGAAAGATCCCTGCTTTAATTGCTCAAAAGTGATAAACTGCGGAGCAGTTATTGGGTCATGTGTTTCAAAATCAGTACAATTTTAAAAAATAGATAAGGCAGCACAAAAAATGTCAGTAATAAAGATTAAATCGTTAAAATATAAACGAAAATAATCAGGAAATATGTAAAAAATGTATAAAAAAACAGGAAATAAAGTATAAATATTCACTATCCACACAATTGATTTTTGTATGCTGTATGATATAATTGCATCTGTAAAAAACAAGCGCATATTAAATAGGAAGAAACACGTATATGAAAAAAATCTCCTGAATGATAATCGCGCTGTACGAAAATACAATATGGAGGTGGCAGTTTTGAAAAAGTTGGTGACCGTACTGGGTGCTTTTTTTTGCAGTTCTTCTGGCTTGTCCATTGAGTGTATTTGCGGCAGAAGGCAGTAAAGCACCATCTACAGTACCTGTATGGCTTTGCATTCCCTTTGCAGGGCTTTTGTTATGTATTGCAGTGATGCCTCTGGTGAAAGCGGAGTGGTGGGAGTCTCATCAGCCACTGGTTGTTGCCTTATGGATCATTCTGATGGTGGTTCCATTTGCTTTCGTTTATGGAGCCGGAAAGACTGCAGAGACAGTTCTGGACTGTATTGTGAATGATTATCTTACATTCATCATTCTGTTATTCGGCCTGTTCTGCGTATCAGGTAATATTACCATGGAGGGTGATTTCGCAGGTTCCCCCCGTGTTAATGTAGGTCTGCTTGCACTGGGAACTCTTCTGGCAAGCTGTATCGGTACCACCGGTGCCAGTATGCTGATGGTACGTCCGGTAATTAAAATGAATTCATGGAGAAAGAGAAAAGGACATATTATGATTTTCTTTATCTTCATGATTTCCAATATGGGTGGATGTCTTACCCCGATTGGAGATCCGCCGCTGTTAATGGGATTTATGCGAGGTGTTCCATTCTTCTGGAGCCTGCATCTGTTCCCTGTACTGATCTTTAATATGGTCATTCTGCTGTTTGTATTTTATCAGATTGATAAACGTTCCTACAGAAAAGATATTGCAAATGGCCGTAAACCGGATATCCGTAAACCGGGTACTCAGTTTCGTCTGGATGGACTGCACAATATCATTTTCCTTGTGATGATCGTTGGCGCGGTAATTTTAAGCGGTGTACTTCCGGGAATGTCCGCATTCCAGGATGCTGCAGGCAATGTAAGAGGCATTCATCTCTTTGGAGAAGTAACCCTGACATTCCCGGCTCTGATCGAAATCGTGATCATTCTGCTTGCTGCTTTTCTTTCCTTTAAGACAACAGATAAGCAGATCCGTATCAGGAACCATTTTACCTGGGGTGCGATCCAGGAGGTTGCGGTTTTATTCATCGGTATTTTTATCACCATGCAGCCTGCATTGATGCTTCTGAAAGCTGTAGGACCGAATCTGGGAGTTACTGAACCGGCAGAGATGTTCTGGGCAACAGGTGCACTTTCCAGTTTCCTGGATAACACACCTACTTATCTGGTATTCCTTACAACAGCCGGAACGCTGGCATTTACAAATGGAATCACAACCACACTGGGAACAGTACCTACCAAGATTCTGTCTGCCATTCCTGTGGTGCGGTATTCATGGGTGCCAACACTTATATCGGAAATGCCCCGAACTTTATGGTAAAGGCAATCTCTGATGAGAACGGTGTGAAGATGCCGTCATTCTTCGGATATATGCTCTGGTCTGTGGCATTTCTGATTCCGGTGTTTGTTATTGATATGTTTGTATTCTTTTTATAAGGAGGGAGGATCATTATGCAGGATAATCAGGAAAAATGTAAAGAACTTGCAATACGCATTTATAACCTGGACGAAGAAGTTTATAAATGTGTGGGTTCCTCTCTGGGACGTACATTTACAGGACAAAAAGAAACAACTCTCCGTCATCTGGCAGCACTGATGTATACCAAGCCGGACGGACATCTGCTCAGAAGTGAACTGGCGCTGATCAGTAACATGGCCCGTACCATCAGGGATAAGAGCGAGAGAAGACGTCTTATGATAGAGTATGACAGTATTCTGAAAGAGATTGAAAGTCTTCCGGATACATTTGGACAGACAGATATTGTAGATAAAGAACGTATCAGTCTGAATAATCTGATCGCAAGACGCCAGAATGAGATTTCCGAAAATGATCATCTGATCATCTGTATCAGCCGTACACAGGGAAGTGGCGGTAATGATATCGGATTTGAACTGGCGGATCAGCTTCAGATCAACTATTATGATGCAGAAATTTTTGATCAGGTTATGAAGCGTCTGCAGGCAGACAAAAATGCAGTCAGTGATACTGGTAATTTTGAAGGGTTTGATAAATACAGAAAGAAAAAACACACAGATCTGAAAACCTGGTTCAGGGAATTCAATCGTTATCATGGACTTCCGAAGCAGGACGCAGTATTTTTCAATATGAGTGATCTGATCTGTGAACTGGCAAAGAGTGAAGACTGCGTGATCATGGGACGTTGCGCAGATGCGATTCTTAAGAATAATCATATTCCTCATATCAGTCTGTTTATCAGTGCTCCGTTCCAGGTTCGTGTGCAGCACGTTATGGATATCCGTAATATGAATCTGAAACAGGCAGTACGTTTTCTGAAGCAGATGGATAAGCAGCATAAGAAATATTATGAATTTTATACCGGTGAGAAATGGGGAAAACCGGAGAATTATGATTTGTGTATCAACAGTGCCAACTATGGACTGAAGGATACAATTGAGCTGATCCGGAGAATGCTGGATCAGAAGGTTCACTGATCAGAGGGAGATTTATCTGTCTGATTTAACCGAATCAAGTAAATAGCGGAGCGGATTGCGAATATCCGCCTGACAAAGAAAATAAGCTCTGTGGATAAAAGAAAAATCCACGGAGCTTATTTTTTTGCCAAGTCCAGGCAGATATTTGTAAGCAGCAAAGCAATCTGGGAATGCCCGGCGCTTGCTGTAAACGACTTTGATTTTAACGCCAGTTGAATGTACTCATACCATAAACATAGATAAAGGCAATCATAATCGGAAGTACAAACCGGAAGAGTGGTTTCATCCACTTCTGTACTTTTAAGCCCTTACCGGTATTGCTCTCTTTGATAAAGTTATCCCATCCCCAGCCGAACTTATTACAGCAGAAGAGTGCAAGGATGAGAGAGCCAAGGGGTAAAATATTGTTGGAAACAATAAAATCCCAGAAATCAAGCCAGGTAGTTCCTTCGGCAAATGGCTGGAAGTGGAAAACGCTGAAACCAAGGGCTGTGGTAAGTGCCAGAAGAAAGACACCTGTGCCGCAGACCACGCTGCCTTTTGGACGGGACCAGCCGGTAAGCTCACGTATCATTGCCAGGATGTTTTCGCACACTCCCAGAACTGTTGACATAGCTGCAAATACCATGAACAGGAAGAATAAGGAACCCCAGATGCGACCTCCGGACATGTTGTTAAAAACTGCTGCCATTGTATCAAACAGAAGGCTCGGACCTGCATTTACTTCCAGATCAAAGGTAAAGCATGCAGGGAAAATAATAACTCCTGCCAGAAAAGCAACCAGTGTGTCCAGTGTGATCACATGAATAGCTTCCCCCATTAGAGAATGCTCTTTACCAATATAGCTGCCAAAGATAGCCATGCCACCCATACCTGTAGATAAAGTAAAGAATGCCTGGTTCATTGCCCCTACAATTACCGAACCATCGATCTTCGAGAAATCCGGTTTCAGATAAAAGGTCATTCCCTCACCAGAGCCTTTCAGAAAAAGACTGTGTACAGCGAGAGCAAGCATTAGCACCAGCAGTGCAGACATCATATATTTTGTCACACGCTCCAGTCCTCCCTGAAGATTGAAGGAAAGGATGAAAAATGCAATGACTACAGTGACCAGTAAGAAGAATACATTCACAGAGGGAGAGGAGATCATGGCTGAAAATCCCAGTGAACCATTTTTACCTCTGAGAAACTGTACAAAATAATAAATGATCCAGCCGCAGACAACAGTGTAAAATGCCATCAGGGCAATGTTGCCAAGCAGACAGAACCAACCGAAAATCCCCCATTTCTGTCCTGGCTTTTCCAGCTTACGGTACATGAAAAGGGGACTTGTCTGAGCCGCTCTTCCGATGGAAAATTCCAACACAAGAGCCGGGATTCCCAGGATGACCAGACACAGAAGATAGATCAGCATAAAGCTGCCACCGCCATTTTGCCCGCACATCCACGGGAATTTCCACACATTTCCGCAGCCAATGGCGCAGCCGGCGGAAAGCATAATGAAGCCAAGCCGGCTTCCAAGCTGTTCACGTTTCATAAGATAACGCTCCCTTCAGAAGTTCATATAAGGGATATTATAAGATAAAAAACAATATTTGTAAAATTGATTGTTTTGTTGTATATTATTGAAAATATCGTTTGTATAAGAAAAATAACGCTTCTGCGTTTTGATGGGAAAATATTGAAAAAAATATGGGAAAGGAACGAGAAATGGATACAAATGTGTTAAAAACTTTTATTGCAGTATGTGAATATTCAGGATTTTCGGCTGCTGCAAAGGAACTGGGATATACGCAGTCTACAGTTTCTTCACAGATTAAACAACTGGAAAAGGAGCTTGATGTCAGGCTGTTTGACCGTTATTATCATAAAATCAATCTTACGGAAAAGGGAGTTTTAGTTTTGCAGCAGGCTCGAAATATTCTGAAGGCACAGGCGAAAATGCTTGATTCGCTGAATTCGGCTGAAAGCATTGAAGGCGAGATCCGGTTGTCTATGTCCAGTTCTGTCTGCAGCAGATATTTTAAAAATGTATTTTCTGTCGTTTTCTATCATCAGTATACCGGAAATAAAAGTGGAGATAACAGAAAACGGTACAAGAGC
>ENA-OQJK01000036-OQJK01000036.1-human-gut-metagenome-genome-assembly--contig:-NODE-36-length-32566-cov-5.481334_pt1 | contig 32566 bp, 26 predicted proteins | sample MGYA00242605_ERZ504771 | MGnify/ENA primary metagenome ERZ504771 (study PRJEB26092, sample SAMD00036353) | human gut metagenome | host: Homo sapiens | study: EMG produced TPA metagenomics assembly of... | reverse complement strand
CGGTTCCTACAACGACCACCGACGAGATCTCAGATCAGGACGGCTGGACCCTGCGTGCCTCCGACGGCTCGCGCGGCGCCCACTCCGAGCACACCATCGCCATCACCGAGAACGGCCCGATCGTTTTCACCGATCGCACCAACCTCTGATCGGCGTTTGGCGTATGGTAGGTGCCTGATTGGCCTGTGATGGGCGATCAGCGTCTCATTAGCCGTCCGTCTGTTCGCGGTTTTCCCGCGAATTCGAGACGTAACAAGCCGAAGTGCGTTTGCTTTGATAGCATGAGCGCACTTCGGCTTTCGTGTATCGACCGGCATTCGCCAGCGGTAACACAGAAGACATAGAGTACCGAACACTAGTGTTCGCGAACGCGTGAACGTTAATGTTTGGGGTAAGTGGTTCATGAAGAGGAAGGTGCGCGAATGGCAACGGCACAACTTGATGTCGATTCGAACAAGTTCAACCTGCCCGTGGTTAAGGCTAGTGCAGGGCCGGATGGCATCGTCGTTTCCAAACTGCGCAACGATGGCTGGGTAACGCTTGATCCCGGATTCCTCACCACCGCGCAGTGCGAATCGAAAATCACCTACATCGACGGCAAGCATTCGATTTTGCGCTACTGCGGTTACCCCATCGAGCAACTGTGCGAGAACTCCGATTTTCTGGAGGTGGCGTGGCTGCTGCGCCACGGCGAGCTGCCGAGCAGGGCTGAGTATGAGCAGTTCTGTGCGGACATCAATCACAAGACGATGGTTGGCGAAGACTTCCGTACCTTCATGGGTTCGTTCCCGCGCTCCGCTCACCCGATGAGCGTGCTTGCCTCCGCCATCAATGCGCTGGCCACGTTCTACCCGGACACCACCGATATTTCTGACAACGACCAGCTTGATGAGGCCGCCAAGATCATCATGGCCAAGGCCCGTACGATTGTGTCGTACATCTTCCGCCGTCGTCGCGATGAGCCGATGCTGTACCCCGATTACGCGCGCGGCTATGTGGACGACTTCCTGCGCATGTGCTTCGCTGTGCCGTACGAGCCGTTTGAATCCGACCCGCTGTATGTGCATGCTTTGGGTCGTTTGTTGATTATTCATGCCGACCATGAGCAGAACTGCTCGACCTCGGTGGTGCGTATCGCCGGTTCCGCCCACGCCAACCTGTATTCGGCGGTGGCCGCTGGCGTCAATGCGCTGTCCGGTCCGTTGCATGGTGGTGCGAATGAGGCCGTACTGCGCCAATTGAAGGCGATTCGTGATTCCGGCAAGTCTGTGGCCGAGTTCGTGCGTGATGCCAAGGAGAATGGCCAGAAGATTTCCGGCCTTGGCCACCGTGTATACAAGTCGTATGATCCGCGCGCGGCGATTGCCAGGAAGTATCTGGAAAAGATCATGGAGCGCGAAGATACGCAGAAGCTGCCGTCTGACGAGCGCGCGCTGTTCGCCGTGGCCACCGAGCTTGAAGATATTGCGCTGAATGACGAATATTTCGTATCGCGCAACCTGTATCCGAACGTCGACTTCTACACGGGCTTGATTTATCGGGCGATCGGCTTCGATCCGGCCATGTTCACCACGCTGTTCGCGCTGGGCCGCATTCCCGGTTGGATTGCGCAGTACCGTGAGATGTTGGCCGACCCGAATACCAAGATCGGCCGCCCACGCCAGGTCTACACCGGTCCGGTCGAGCGCGATTTCGTGCCGATGGACGAGCGGTGATTGTTGGTTTGAGAAAGCGCTTCGCTGGAGATTCCAGTGAGGCGCTTTCTATATGTACAGCGCAAACCAGCTATGCTGCGACGGCTGCATAAGAACTAGCAGGGCTAGTTCTGAAATTGAAATAATGTGTGCGGTATCGAGGCGCACCGAGGGAAGGCGTACGAAGGTACGTCGACCGAGGGGCAACGAAGATAACGCTCCATTATTTCAATTTCAGTTCTTGTGCAGCTTGGCGTTGAGCTCAATTCCCACCTTGCGGTAGCGGGCTTCGATGCGGCCGTTCACCGAGTTGCGGATAAACAGAATGTTGTCTTTGCCGGAGAACTCAGCACCCTTGACCACTTCCAGCGGCTCGCCAGCGGCGGCCTTGGCCTTGTCCCAGATGGTGATCTTAGTGCCGGCGGTGATGTACAGACCGGCTTCGACGGTGCAGTTATCGCCCAGAGAGATGCCGATACCGGCGTTGGCGCCGAGCAGCGAGTGCTCGCCGATGGAATTGCGCAGCTTGCCGCCACCGGACAAGGTGCCCATGATGGAGGCACCGCCGCCGATGTCGGAACCGTCACCCACGACCACGCCTTGCGAAACACGGCCTTCGACCATGGAGACGCCGAGCGTGCCGGCATTGAAGTTCACGAATCCGGCGTGCATCACGGTGGTGCCGGAAGACAAGTAAGCGCCGAGGCGCACGCGGTCGGCGTCGCCGATACGCACGCCGGTGGGCACTACGTAATCGATCATACGCGGGAACTTATCCACACCGAACACGTTGACGGTGGCGGCAGGAGCTGCGGCAGGCAGTCCGGCCTGGGAGGCGAAAGCGAGAGCGGCTTCGGTGGAGGCGCGTTCGACGTCGGCCTTGCGCAGCGTGAAGTCTTCAACGGCGAAGGGGCCGTAGTTGGTCCACACCACATTGGCGAGCTGGGCGAAGATGCCGTCGAGGTTCAGCGTGTTCGGCTTGGCCATGCGCATGCTCATCAAATGGAGCTTCAGGTAAGCGTCCGCGGCATTACTGATCGGCTCGTCCAACTGGCTGACGACGAATACCGGCACGCGGCGAATGCCACGGGCGTCGGCCTCATCGTGAGCCAAAGTACCGAAATTGTGGTTCGGGCGATCGGCCTCGGCCGGTGCCTCACCGAGATTCAGTTCGGGGTACCAGACGTCCAGGGTGGTGCCGGCGGCGTCTACGCTGGCCAGACCCCAGCCCCATGCGGTACGCTCTTCGCTCATAGTTGCTCCTTATTGTTGTACGCGCTAGTGCACGCTTGTGGACGCGCGATGCGATTAATGATTCCCACCTTAGCCTTATGTGCGCCTAGGTGAGGGACGATGCCCGCGAAATGGCTTGAAATCGTATTTCCCGGTAAAAAATTACCGAGTGTGATTGGCGATGGGATGATAGGTTCTCCGGTGAAATTCGCTGGTGAACAACTCGACAAGGAGGTGTGCGATGTGATGTTGCATCATTCGGGAGCATAGGCTGTGGCCATGCGACGCCCGGCATCATAGAGTTTGCGCTTGAGCGAATCGGGCTCAAGAATCACTACGCGGCCATCCCAGGAATACTGCAATGCCCACCAGAACACAGCGCGTTCGGGAGCATCGACAATGACTTCGAACTGTGTGCCGTCCGGCGAATGTTTGATTTGAGGGTCGTCGAACCATTCGAACACGTTGTTGAGCATGGATTCGTCTCGTACGGCCATGCGGATGCGAATCGGGGCATCGGCTACGGGGTATGGACGGTGGCGCATGAAGTTCACTGCGTCAAAATCAGCTGGTGCTGGTTTTTCCAGTGGCACTGTGCCGTTCCTGCCTTTGGCGCTGACGTTGGCGATTCGGTTGACCACGAAAATGCGGAGGTTGTCTTCGCCATGCAGGTGGCAGATGAGGTAATAGCGTCCGTTCTTGTACACCATCTGGTAAGGGTCGGCGGTGTAGGTAATTCGGCCTGCACCCGTACGGCTTTTATGCGGTATCAAGGTGCCATCCGGTCCGTAATCACGGTATTGGAAGGTTACGCCGTGGCCTTCTTCGATGGCTTGATTCAGCTGGTCGATAGTGGATAGGAACTCACCGTTGATATGCGTGTAGGTGGCCACATGGTCCAGGTAGCCTACTGCCTGCCCGGCGGCGCCTGCGAGCTCGCGGATTTTACCGATGAGGTCGTCCATGGTGTCGAGGCTGATGCGAGATAGGGTAAGACTGTCTAGTAGCAGTCGCATTTCGGCAGTGGACAGGAATGCATCAAGATACCAGCCGGGTTGTGGATTCTTGCATTCGATGCCGGCAAGGTCGCTTTCGGTGAGATGCCCGATATGTCTGCCGAGAAATTCCGTGGAGGTCAGCTTTTTGAGCTGGTTTCGTATGGTCTTCTCGGTCGGCAGCTCGCTTGGATCTTCCAGCTGGTGTTTACGGGCAAGCTCATCGAGTATTTGCCGCACGGTCAGGCCATGCCCAAAGTAACTGTGACGCCACAGCACCTCGAAGATTTCGAGGGTGGTGTTCCCTGCATAGGATTTGCGTTGCGCCGGCTTGTCTGCATCCATACATTAAGGCTACCGCGCGCTTCGTCTAGGATGGAAACGTTGGGTTGAAATACATTCGCTGGAAAGGAGGCTCGCCCATGAGCAAAGGGTATGGTGTGTTTGGCCATGTTCCCGATAATGCGGATGACGATGGCCTCCTGCCTTATGAGGATGATGATTCCGGCGTTTCCTGGGGCCATGCGTTGCGTCGTCGCAATCCTTGGAAAAGAGGAGACGACGAAGATGCCGATTACGACGACGGTCGGTATGACATAGATGACACTGATGACACTAATGGGGGCAGGGGCATCTATGCCGGTAAAAGCGGCGGAGTAGGCGGCATTTCTGGTGAGACGGGTGGAATACTTGGTAGCTCAGGCGCGGCCGGCAGCAGAGACGTAACGTTTGGTGGAACGGACAGTTTGTCCGCCGCCGATGCGGTGATGCCCTATCGTTTCAGGCAAGGACGTTCCGTATGGTTCGACGATGAGGACGAAGGCCATTTCGCCGGGTCTGCGAAGCGTGCCGAAGCCCATGCCGTCCCTATCCTTGCGTTACGCAACGATGTGGAATCGTCATCGTCGAATGCCGTGCTCGCTCGTGCCCGTAGCATTGCGCGCAAAGCGGCCACCATGGTTATCAATCCGGTATACAGCGAAAATCATCGAACCGGGTATGCCGAACTTGACGGTATTCTACGTGGCACCACCAGCCCATCGAGTAGGTATCGCACCAGCGTGCAATTCGACCTCGATACGGGGGAGGAGGTCGGCGGCAAGTGCTCATGCCCGGCTTACGGCCGTGGCTATGGCATGTGCAAGCACATGATTGCGCTCGCCTTCATATTCTGCGATGATCCGCAGCGTTTTGAAGGGTACCGTGCCGGGGCTGTGAGGCCGTCTCGGACGCTGATTGACTATATGGAGCACGCCGATAGGCAAGACGCTCAAGCCAAAGCGCGTCGCCGCAATGCGGTTATGCGTCGGTTTGATGCCACGCAAGGGAAAAACGGTGCAAATGCTCGGCGTACAAAAAGCGGATACGGCTCTCGTGCCGGCACCCGAGGCGGCGGGTATCAGGGCGACAGCGAGACTGTGGGCTTGGGGCAGGTGCAGCTTGTCCCGATATTGAGTTTCATCGACGGCGTGTGGAGCGTGGAGTTCAAGATCGGCTCGGCTTCCAATGGGTCCAGCTATGTGCTGAAATCGATTCCGCAATTTGTGCTTGCCATGGCGAACGGCGACTATGCGGATTATGGGCAGAAGCTTGCCTTTACTCATACGCCGGATATGCTCGATGATGATTCGCGCCCACTGCTGGACGTCCTTGATGATGCGATGGCCGTGCGTCGTGCGGCCGAGCAGCAGGACAGGTATTACGGGCATATCGCCATCGACCGTCACCTGACGCTTTCAGCACCGGAAGTGGCCCGGTTGCTGTCCGTACGTGAGGGCAGAGGCGTACAGCTCGTGCTGAACACATGGTTCTCCGGGCAGCCTGCATCGGTGCCAGTTGATGGTGGCGAGCCAGATTTTCTCATGCGCATTGCGCGGCGTGATTTCAATACGTATGGTCCGGATGCCGGATACCTGCTTACCGGAGTGCCGGCGGTGGAGACCGTGATTGACGGCGGCAAGAATGTATGGCTGTTGCTCGCCTCCACTAATCCGGCCGGTGCGGTATCCGCCATGATGGTGGGCTCTCAGCGTAAAAGCGCAGCAGGATGCCGATTCGTCCGTTGCCCGAAACGATTGATTCCGTTGCGAGGACTGTTGGGAGACCTGTTTGAACCCGATGGCGAGGGACAGGTCATTGCCGGCGATGACATCGCCCTATTCGCACGCACGCTATTGCCTCAGCTGGTTGGTGCCGGACTGTTGGAGGCCAGTGAGATTCCTCGCGAGCTGGCTGAATTAAGCCCTACGGAATGCAGCCTCCAGTTTTATCTGGATCGTGATGAGCATGGTGTGCAATGCGAGGTCAAGGCACGCTACGGCGATGCCATTGTCCCGTTGCTACCCGATGGCCCGACGGTGCATGCTGAGGGCGAGCGTTCCATCCCCTTGTCTCGGGGCGTGATTGGGCGTGATTTCGACGCTGAGCATCTTGCGATTGATGTAGTGCGTGAATTCTTTACCATGCCCGACCAGCGCAAGCGCGTTGCGGCCGCCACTCATCAGACGGTGAATGGGTTCCGAACGCCGGCCGCGCGAAAGGCCACCAAAAAATTCGTGTCTGATGCGGCCACTATCGATCGCGATGACACCACGCAGATCGTTCGTCTCTTTGACGAGGGATTGCCGGCACTAAAGGAAGTGGGGGAGGTCTTCACCACACCGGCTTTTGACCGGCTGATCGCGCCCAAGCCACCAAGCGTCAAAGTCGGATTGTCCATCAAAGGCAACTTGGTGGAGATATCACCCCTCGCTGATGAAGTGCCGCCGGACGAAGTGGGTGCCTTGCTATCTTCGTACCGTCGGCGTCAACGATTCCATCAGTTGAAGGACGGCACGCTTGTCAAACTCAGCGGCGCGAATCTCAGCACGTTGGACCGATTGGCCAGCGACCTCGATCTGAGCGAGCAGCAGCTCAACTCCGGGCTGATCGAGTTGCCGGGCGGTCGAGCATTCCTACTGGATGGTGAGCTGCCGGATGACGGCTCCGATGTAGTCAAGGACGCTTCGTTCACCGAATACATCGACGATCTCAAGATCATCGACCCTAAGTCGTATGAAGTGCCGGATAGTCTCAAGCATATTCTGCGCCCTTATCAGGTCGAAGGCTTCCAATGGCTGAACACGTTGTGTGACAAGGGTTTTGGCGGCATTCTGGCCGATGAGATGGGCTTGGGTAAATCCGTGCAGCTTATCGCGTTGCTCCTGTCTCGATATCAGCGGAATACCGGCGAGATGGGCAACGGCAGCCTTGGCCCATCGCTGATCGTGTGCCCGGCGTCCTTGGTGTACAACTGGGGTGCCGAATTCACCAAGTTCGCCCCGAGCTTCAATGCCGTGGTGGTGGCCGGTACCAAAGCCGAGCGCCGTACCGCCATCGGCCGTGCGTTCCGGGCGGATGAACCCACCGTGCTCATCACCTCATACGACCTGCTGCGCCGAGATGTCGATGATTACACCGCCAATGAGCAACGTTTCAATGTCATGGCATTGGATGAAGCCCAGTACATCAAGAATCACACCACGAAAATAGCCAAAGCGGTCAAGGCCGTGGCCGCCGACCATCGTTTCGCCTTGACCGGCACGCCGATCGAAAACCGACTCTCCGAACTTTGGAGCATTTTCGACTTCCTGATGCCGGGGCTGCTCGGCTCATATAAGCGATTCCATGAGCGTTATGAGTTGCCCATCTCCAATGCCCGGGCCGCGGATGGCAGCACGGCTGAAGGTCGGGCCGCCGCACAAGTCAATCCTGAGGCCGCTCGGGTATCTCGCCAATTGCAGTCGTTGGTGGGCGTGTTCATCAAGCGCAGGCTGAAGTCCCAGGTGTTGACCGATTTGCCGGACAAGCTAGAGACCACGCTGACCGTGCGGCTTGCCGGCGAACAGCGCAAACTGTATGCGGCTCACGAGCAGCGGCTCAGAATGCAGCTCGAACACAGCGAAGAAGCCGATTTCAACACGTCGAAGATTCGCATTCTCGCCGAGTTGACCAAGTTGCGCCAGATCTGCTGCGACCCGAGGCTGCTGTACGCCGATGCCAAGGATCAATCGGCCAAGCTTGCCGCCATCACCGAACTGGTGGAAACCTGTGTGAACGAAGGCAAGAAGGCGCTGATCTTCTCCCAGTTCACCAGCTTCCTTGATCTGATCGCCGAACGTTTCGACGCGCAAGGCCTGCGCTACTACACCATCACCGGCTCCACGCCCAAGAAGAAGCGTCTCGAACTCGTCGACCAGTTCAATGCGGACGATACGCCTGCCTTCCTGATTTCCCTGAAGGCCGGCAACACCGGACTGAACCTGACCGGTGCCAGCGTGGTCATCCACGCCGACCCATGGTGGAACGCCGCCGCACAGGATCAGGCCACCGACCGAGCACATCGTATCGGCCAGACCGAAGACGTCAACGTGTATCAGGTGGTGGCCAAAGACACCATCGAAGAACGTATCTTGGAGCTTCAGCATACTAAGAGCGAGCTCGCCCGCCAGTTCACCGACGCTTCCTTGCTTGCCGACGAAGCCGGCACCGGCGCCAGCGCCCTCACCGAAGCCCCCGCCTCCATCGCCACCCTCACCAAGGACGATCTCCTCAATCTGCTGGGATGAGAAGATTCTGCTCGGTGCTCTTGAGCTTGGGGATGGAAACAGTCTGGGCTTTGTGGACCCGTTCGCTAAGCCGAGACCGGAGTCGATAGCGGTGTGGCATGGTTCGTGCGTGGGGAGCGTGATTCAGTTGTTGGCTGAGGCGATTCGGACGCTGTCGTTTTGTGCTTTGTTTTGCCGTTGACCAATTGAAATGCTCGTTGGTAGGAGACCCCCAATAAAGCTCCGATTTGTCGATACGTGAGTCCCTCGTTGCGTAGGGCCTGTGCGGCGAGTCGGGATTCGGCAGCCGCTTGTGCGTTGGCTTTTTTTGCTATTTCGCGCTGCCGGAACATTTCTGTTACGTGTTGTTTGGCTTGTTTCGGCAACACAAACGTCACCTTGAGCTCCGGATTGTCGTCGTCGTTCATGACAGTGATGAGATCTTTAGCCATTGGCTCGATATCGTCAAGTCCTTTGGCCTGGGTCGACCGTTCGATAGCTGGTACCTGAACGTACCAATATCGGTCATCGGGTTGCACAAGCACGTCATAGTTGCTCATTGCCACCACCCCTTTCCGAGTTTCTGCTCGCTCTCGTTGATGATATCCAGCGTGGTTCGTTCTGAGACTTCATTATGGCGGGGGATGGGTATCCTCAACCCGTCCAGGCAGTAAACCTCATGTCTGCTGCCTTGCCGTAACAAATAGAAATCGAGCCCTCGCTGCTTTGCCGCTTGCCGAAGTTTCTTGATGATGAGTTTTCTTCGTGTCATCATAACTCTCAATCCCGCACTAGACAAAATGCGTATGTCGAATTGCCGGGTGGGAGTTGTGGGTAAACGTAGAGATGTTCATTGGTCCTTCTTTCTGTTGTCTGACGCGTCGTTGCGTGCGGGTGCATTTGACGGTATGGGATGAGGTCTCTGATTGGCAAGCTGAACGGGGGTATGTGGTTCTAGCTTCCGAGTTATCCACATTGATAAGGTGCTTTTTTAAAGTGACTTTCCCGTGTTGGTCGTGGATGCTGCGAGCAAGGCAAGAACGGTTGATCACGTCGCGATGCGTGTGGGTGAATGGTGAAAGTGTTTTTCGATATTTTTATATCGATATTCGATATATTATGATGGTGGCATACGGTGCTGTGCAGGTTCCTCCATTGATATTGATATTGGATTAAGGAGCATAGCCATGAACGCTGGTATCGCATTCATTTCTCGTAAATCTCGCAAAACAGACGTCGCTTGGCGCTATGCCATTGCCGTGGTGCTTGTCGTGTGTTGTATTGGGCTCGCATATGTGGAGATTGTTGTGGCGCCGTGGTTTATCAATGAGGTGGTGTCTATGTTTCCGGAGACCACGTTGCTTAAAGAACCGTCCATGTTCTGGGAATGGGCGATTCTGCTCGCCGTTCAGGCGACTTTGCTGTGCACGGCGGCGCTACAGCACCTGCTCCATGCCGATGTGATATGGAGTGAGTCCCATGTGTTCGTAGAAGGCTTGGGCTTTGGGGTTGCAGGCCCAGACGTTGAGCGTTACGTTGTGGCAGCCGGATTGACGGGCGAAGTCGAGCACGTAGCGATACAAGGTGGAGCCTACATGGTGGCCGCGGGACCGCTCGTCAACGCATAGATCATCGATGTACAGGGTTTTGATATCGGTCAGGATATTGCTGTTGAGGTGCTGCTGGAACACGCAGAATGCGTAGCCAAGCACTTGGTCGGTGGCGGGGGAGTCGGCGTTATGTTCGGCGTCATTGCCGTCATTGGCAGATGGCGCAACCGCCACGAACACAGGGGTCTGATCGTTGGCCAGAATCGCCTTCAATTCCTCGTCCGTGTATTTCTTGACACCGCCTTTGAACAGATCCGGTCGGCCGGCATGATGCACTTCGAGCACCTGCCGCAGCAGTTCGTCGATCTGGGGAATATCGGCCGCCGTGGCCCTACGAATCGTCATGTCATCCATTGAACTCAGTCTAATCGGGCAGTCTCGACCGGCAGATGATTGTTGCCCGCGATAAGAGACACGGACGGGCAAGATGGGTGATCGTTCGTTCAGGCTCTCATTCTCGCCGCAACGTCACGGTAGTCTGGAGTGCGTGAATCGCAAGAAACAGCCAGTGGAGAAGTATGAGCGGGGTACCCGTTCGTACACGATGTCGCATATTCGTGGCAAAGACACCAAAAATTGAGGTACTGGTACGCAGCTACCTGTTTCGCAAGGGGTTGCGATTCCGCAAGAACGACAAGCGTTACCCCGGACACCCGGATGTAGTACTGCCGAAATACCACGCCATCGTGTTTGTCAACGGCTGTTTCTGGCACATGCATGAAGGATGTTCCAAACATTCGATGCCGAAATCGAACGTGGAATTCTGGCAGGCGAAACTACTGCGCAATCACAATCGAGACATCGCGCAGCGAGCCGAACTGGAGGCCGCTGGCTGGCGTGTAATTACCGTATGGGAGTGCGAATTAACGAAAGCCGTGCGCGACGAACGCCTCGTACGGCTGTATGAGCAGATTGTTGAAGGAGATGCAGATTCAGCGGAATAATTTCAGCTCCCCTCTGGAGGGGAGCTGAAATCAGGATTCAAACGGGAACTTCAGGCCCCAACGGTCACGAATCGCATCCATCAGCTCCATGATGCGGATGGTGTCGGCGTGCGGCATCGCCTCGCATTCGATCTTGCCGTCCAGCAGCGCGTTGGCCGCATCGGCCACCTCATACTCATAACCGGTCAACTGCGGCGGCACCGCAATGCTGCGCACGGGCTTGTGGGCGTTGTCATAGATGTCGATGGACTCGGGATTGTTGATATTGGTGACCACCAGATAACCCTCGGTGCCCCACACATAGCCGCCGCGGTCGGAGGAAACCAGCATCGAACTGGTGGACACGGCCATCGTGCTGTCGCTGTAATACAACGTGGTGGAATTCTGCGCATCCACACCGGTTTCGGCGGGCACCATCGACGTATCGAAATGATCCAGCGTGCGGCCATGGTCGGCACCGATCGCCATATCCAGGAAGTTCAGCGGATACACGCCCACATCGAGCAGCGCGCCACCGGCACAGGCCGGATCGGTCATACGTGCCTTGCCGGACACCGGATAGCACAGGTTGGCGCTCGCCGCTTTCACCTCGCCGATCTCGCCGGACTCGATAACTTCGTTGATGAGCTTGCGGCTGGGCATGTAGCGCGTCCAGATGGCCTCCGTGCACAGCATGCCGGTTTCCTCGGCCACGGCCAGCGCCTCACGTGCCTGCCCGGCGTTCGCGGTGAACGACTTCTCCACCAGCACGTTCTTGCCGGCTTTCATACACAGGATCGCCTGTTCGGCGTGCAGACTGTGCGGGGTGGCGATATACACCAGATCCACATCCGGGTCCGCCACCAACTCCTCATACGATCCATAAGCCTTGTCAAAATGCCATTGGTCGGCAAAAGCCTGCGCGCGCGTAATATCACGGGCCGCTACCGCATACGGGTGAATCCATGAGGAATACAGTGAATCTTCAGCCATCTGGGTCAGGGTGCCGGCCATGGTGTGAGCTATGCGGCCCGCACCCAGAATCGCGACGTTGATTTTTTCGCCGCTGGCCTCGAACTCGGCGCGCTTGCCATTGAATCGACTCATTATTCCTCCTTGAATGCGGGTTGGTACACTCAATCGACCTACAGTGATTATAGAAGAAGAAACCTTGTCCCGTGAGGCGGATAGAACCGAAATATGGAAAACGAAGCAGCGCAGCAGCCCCAATCTCCGGCCGCGTCTCCAGTCATGTCCCGCCGAGCGCGTGAGGCCAATCCCTTCCGTGCCATGGTATTCGGCGAACAAGCAGACAAGATGATCGCCCAAGGTACCAGCGTCATCAAATTAAGCCTTGGCGAGCCCGATTTCGGCGCGCCGCCCGCCGTACGCGACGCCATGCGCGAACAGTACGACGGCCGGGCCCTGCCGTACACCGCCGCCATGGGCCTACCTGAACTGCGTCAGGCCATCGCCGACTTCTACCGCGAGCGTCATGACCTTGACATCGACCCCAAGCGTATCTGCGTGACCGCCGGCGGTTCGGCCGCTCTGCTGTTGGCCACCGCGCTGACCGTGGACCCCGGTGACGATGTGATTGTGGCCGACCCCTCCTACCCATGCAACCGCGAACTTGTGCGGTCGTTTGAAGGCCGGGTCATCGATGTGCCGACCTCGGCCGCCACCCGCTTCCACCTGACCGCCGACCTGTGCAGCCAGTACTGGACGAGCAAGACCAAGGCCGTAATGATCACGTCGCCGTCCAACCCCACCGGCACCACCATCGACTTCAACGTATTGGACGAGGTGTGCAAGTTGGCCGCCAGCCGCGGCGCATGGCGCATCGTGGACGAAACCTACCTTGATTTGGCTGACCGGGAGCCGGACGGTACCGAAGTCAAGTCCGTACTGGCCTGCGACCCCGATGCCATCGTATGCAACAGCTTCTCCAAGTTCTTCGGCATGACCGGCTGGCGCCTCGGCTGGGCGATTCTGCCGGACGAGCCCACTGTGCTGGAAGCGGTTGACGATCTGGCCACCAACTACTACCTGTGCGCCCACACGCCCACGCAACATGCGGCGCTCGCCTGCTTCACGCCGGAAAGCTTGGCGGAATGCGAAGCTCGTCGTCAGGAATTGCTGGCCCGTCGCCGCATTGTGATTGACGGGCTCAAGCGCATCGGTTTGCCGGTTGAGGTGGAGCCGAATGGCGCGTTCTACGCCTACTTCGACATCTCCCGCACTGGTCTGGATGCCTGGACGTTCTGCGAACGCGCGCTGGATGAAGCCCATGTGGCTCTGACTCCTGGCCGCGACTTCGGCGCGGCCACGGCGGATACGCATGTGCGCCTGAGCTATGCCGCCTCACGTGAGGCCCTGACCGAGGGGCTGGAACGTCTCGGAACGTTCGTCGAATCGCTGTGAACGGCGCGGCAGCCGGTGTGATTGTTGTACAGTAGTCGAGTTTGTGTGATGTTCGGCTGGCCTCACGGTGTTGGTTGCCGGCCGAACGACTCGCCATGGTGGCGCACGGCTGGCTGATTGCGATGGTCGGCCCGTTGTTCGGCCATCACGGGTTAGGTAAGGTCAGGAATAGGAATCATGGTCAATCTGCGTTCGCATACCACGCGACTTGGTGTGCTTGATATCGGTTCGAACACTATCCACATGCTTATCGTCGACGCCGCCCCCGGCGCTCGCCCTGACCCCGAGGCCAGCACCAAATCCACAGTGCGCCTGATGAAGTATTTAAAGGACGACGGCTCAATCAAGAAGTCCGGCATCGAGGCGATTCTGGAAGCCGTGTCCCAGTGCATGCGGCTGGCCGAGGAATACGAAATCACCCAGCTGCTGGTTATGGCCACCTCCGCCCTGCGCGAGGCGCCGAACGGCAACAAAGTGATTCACAAGATCGAGGAACTGATTGGTCAGGGCGTCACTGTGCTGTCTGGCACGGATGAGGCTCGCCTGACCTTCCTGGCCGCCCGCCGTTGGTATGGTTGGGATGCCGGCCGACTGCTGGTGCTGGACATCGGCGGCGGTTCGCTCGAAGTGGCGATGGGCTCCGACGAAGAGCCGACCGTAGCGCTTTCCGCCCCGGCTGGCGCGGGCCGCGTCACCACTGAATTTCTGCCTTCCGGCATGGCCACGCCCGACGAGTTGGAAGACGTGCGTAAGAACGTGCGCAAGATTCTGGAGCCGATGGTCAAGGTTTTCCCGCAATCCAAGCACCCGAATCATGCAGTTGGCACCTCCAAGACCTTCCGCTCGCTGGCTCGCCTGTGCGGTGCGGTGATGCGTGCGCCGGGCCGCGAAGATTCATGGATTATGACTCGTGAGCAGTTGGAAGACTGGATTCCTCGTTTGGCGGCGATCGCGCCTGAGCAGCGCGTGGCTTTGCCCGGCATCACGCCTGAACGCACGATGCAGATTGTGGGCGGCGGCGTGGTGGCCGACGAGATCATGAAGGCCCTGAATATTCAGGAAGTCGAGATCTGCCCGTGGGCGCTGCGTGAAGGCGCGATTTTGCGCTGGCTCGACCAATTCGGCCGCACCCGCCTCGGTTTCTAGTCCTATTGAGGGGAATCACCCAACCGCCACGGTAGCCAACAATGCCGCATGATCAGAGCCCTCGACTTTGACCACCTTGCATTGTCCGGCCTTCATGCCCTGATCAAGCACCACGTGGTCAATACCGGCGAACATTGGCACAGCCGCACGGTTCGTGGGCCATGAGAACGTAAACCCATGTCCGGATTCACGTGCGGCATCCACGAACCGGTCGCCAAGAAAATCACGGAATGGCGTGTGATCGTAAGTGGCGTTGAAATCGCCCATGAAAATATACCGTGTATCCGTATGCTCGCGCATCAGACCCAACTCATCCAGCGATCGCTTCCACTGCCGCCAGTAGCCGGGTACGGGAGCGGTGGTGTGCACGGATACGAATCGAATCTGCTGGCCACCCATATCCACCGTGCCGCCGGGCATGAATGAGGCGCTGGAATTCACGTCATCGTCGGTCGGATCGGCAAGTGGCGTGGCCGACCAGAGGCCGTTACCGAATACGCCGTCAGACGATGAGACCTGCGCATACGGCAGATAATGCTCAATACCAGCCTCATTGAGTTTTTTGACGAAATCCTCGGTGGTCTCCTGCAAAGCAAGCACTTCGACGCGCTGATCGCGAACCAGCTCGACGATGGCTTGCGGGTCGGCCTGCCCCTTATACACATTGAAGGTCATGACGCGCGCGTAGGCATCGCTGGTGTTGGGGGAGGCTGCGGCCACGGCGTTCTGCGCGGCTTGGGGGAGTGGATCGGTCGAGTAGAAGAACGGATATTGCCAATAGCCATTGCATGCGATTGCGGCGATGGCGATTAGTGCGGCAAGGATACGCCGCGACACGATGGCCAACAGCAGGGCAATCAAGCCAAGCAACGTGAACCATGGCGTTGCCGATACCACAATCGGCGCAAATGGCAGTTCCTGTAAATCGGCAGGCAGCGCGCGGGCGGCAGCGCCGGCAAGGGCAAGAAGCGCGAACATCGTGGCGAGAAAACCAAGCAGACGATGCCGTTTGTGTGGCTTCACGGCAGACTTGGATACTGGGCGTGCCGTGGCTCTGGCAGAGCGTGGCTTGGCAGCGGCGCGAGCTCGTACGCTTGCGCCTGTGGTAGTACTCCGTGCCTTTGCCATGCTGCCCTTTCCTCCGGCTTGTTTACTGTTACTTTGCTTTTCGTGCGATTTGCCACTGTACCGTGTACGGCTTGTCTTTCAGTGTCTTTTCGCCGTGCGCAAGAGCAGTTCGCACCAAACTGGCACGAAAGACCGGGCCATGACCTGATGTCGGGTTCCTCCATGTGGCTTGCTCAGGTTGCCGGATGGCTTGCGCAAGCTGCCACGCGAACATGATGCGACTGGGCGTGTGGCCGTGTACAATGAAACGTCGTTGCCCGAGTAGCTCAGTGGATAGAGCACCGCTCTCCTAAAGCGGGTGTCGTCGGTTCGAATCCGATCTCGGGCACTTGGCTTCGGAAACATGACGGTATCTCAGCCTCTATTCATCGGTGATGAGCCATGGGCATTAGGCATGTGTAAACGTATAGGTTCCACTATCCATCATCCCGTCGTGTGAAACTATGCAAAGACATGTGGGGCTTCACGGTTGTCGTGAGGGTCCATGGCTATCGAATACACGGAAGAGAAGCGGTTTACTGTTGAGCAGGTTGAGGCGCTGTTCAAGTCGGTAGGTTGGGAATCGGCGCAGTGGCCGGAACGGTTGTTCAAGGCATTGCAGCATTCGGATATGGTGATCAGCGCATGGGATGGCGGCCATTTGGTCGGCTTGGTTCGCGTGCTCGACGATACCGAAATGGTGGCCTATATGCATTGGGTGCTGGTAGATCCGGCATATCACGGGCAGCATATCGGCAGCCATCTCGTTGAACTGGTCAAGGCTAAGTATCGCGACTACTTCTTGCTGGAAGTCATGCCTGAGGAAAGCAAAAACGCACCGTTCTACCAGAAGCATGGCTTCCACCTGATGGACGATGGCCGCGCCATGCAAATCGTCAATCGCGGCTGACGGGCTGGCAGTGCGGACGGCGCAAGAGCGGCGGCATGCGCCAATCGTGGGCAACGTACGTAGTCGTTGACGGTTATCCCGTAGCAATGTTCACAATACGACCCCTTGTCCATACAGTGAAAATAACGGCTGACGTTCGACGTTGCTGCGCTATGACTAGAGACCATGAGTGAAGACAAACAGTATGACTTCTATGTGGCCGGTCCGTTCTTTGATCCTGAACAAACGGCAAGTATGGAACGTTTGGAAAAGATATTGGAAGACCATGGCAAGGTACTGTTCAAGCCGCGGTTTGTCAGCCAGATCGAAGAAGTAGGCCCTGAAGGATGCTTTGCGGACGATATCCATGGCATTAATGCTGCTAAAGCCGTGGTCGCCAATCTTATGGACGAGGACCCGGGCACGATGTTCGAAATCGGATATGCGCATGCGCTGGGAATCCCGGTGTACGGCTATTTCGAAAACCTTACGCCAATGGATCGTGTCAATCTGATGATTGCGCAAGCGGTCGAACTGGTGTTCGTCGGTCCTGATGATGTGGCGAAATACTTGGAAACCGGCGAACATACGGAAGTCGATTACATTCAGTTCTAAACAGCTCTAACAGGTTCTCTGCAAGCAGGGTTGGCGGCGTTCTCGTACATAGTCATGTACGGGAACGCCGCAGTGGTATAGGGGTATTCCAACAAGCGGCATAATGGAGTCGTGGGAAACCAGTCGGATACAAGTGAAGTGTCCGAATTTTGTAAGGAGTGCCGTTATGAATAGCCACAATCCCATGAATATTGCCGCCGACTTTGCCAAGGCCACGGGAGGAACCGCTCGCAAAGTTGTTGCTTTGACCGATAAAGGTCCGTTGAATGGCTTTAAGAAATTCCTGTCGCGCGGATCAATGATTGATATGGCGGTAGGTGTGGTGATGGGCTCTGCCGTTACCGCTGTGGTCAATTCCATCGTAGACAATCTCATCAGCCCATTAATCGGCATGATCGGCGGCGTACCGGATCTTTCCGGACTACTGACCATCACGTTCAACAACTCGACCGTTTCGTTTGGTGCGATTCTTAATGCGCTGATTAACTTCCTGCTTGTTGGCGTGGCGGTGTATTTCTGCGTGATTCTGCCGATTAATAAGCTTCGTGATCTCACTGCTGCCCAGGATGAGGCTGACGCTGAAGAACAGGGGCCTAGCGTTGAAGAGCAGACTCTCGCCACGTTGCAGGAGATTCGCGACGAGCTGAAAAAGGCCAATGACTCCGCCGAGTAATCTGCTGAATGTACGGTGCGACAGATTTACCTGGTTTGCCCGAAATAACGGATTGCCGGGGCCATTTGGTCTGGACAATCCATTGTTTCGCGGCGTGTTTTGTAGCATCCGTGGAGTTACATGGGGAGTATGACTGAAAACATCGCTGATAAGGCCATAAACGATACTCGTATCGTCAAGCAGTTCACCAATCCCGTCAAGGAGCCGATTGACAGCGACATCAACCTGTTCGATCTGCTCGATAACCGCGCCAAGCGCGATCCCGAAGGTGCCATGATCGAATACAAGGGCGATGATGGCACTTGGCACCCGTACAGCGCCCAAGTATTCCGTGACATGGTCATCGATCTGGCCAAGGGCCTGATCGGACTTGGCGTCAACAAGGGCGATTCAGTCGCCATCGTCTCGCACACCCGCTGGGAATGGACCGCGCTGGATATGGCGATCATGTCCATCGGCGCGCTCACCGTGCCGGTGTACGAGACCAACTCCGCCAGCCAGGTCAGCTGGATTTTCAACGATTCCAAAGTCACGCTCGCCATCGCCGAAGATGACGGGCAGCGTGACAAGATCGAATCCGTGCGCGATGAGGTGCCCACCCTGCGCAACGTGTTCGTAATCGAGGCCGGCGGTCTGAACGCCATCAAGACCTACGGCGAAAGCGTCACCGACGCCGAATTCTGGGAATACAAGGAAGCCTCCCACGGCGACGACCGCGCCACCATCGTCTACACATCCGGCTCTACAGGCACCCCGAAGGGCGTGGAACTGACCCACCGCAACTTCGCCTTCCTGGTGCTTTCCGCGCTGCAGTACATGCCTCGTGCCGGCGCATGGCCCAACCGCCGTCTGCTGCTGTTCCTGCCCCTGAGCCATGTGTTCGCCCGATTTCTGGAATTCTTCAGTTTTGGCGGCACGATTTCGCTGGCCTTGAGCTCCAATATGAAGACGATGGTCAAGGACTTCGAGACCTTCGGCCCCACGCTGCTGCTTGCCGTGCCGCGTGTGTACGAGAAGGTCTACAATGCCGCCTCCCAGCGCGCCGGCACCGGATTCGCTGGCAAGATGTTCATGCGCGCCGCCGAGAACGCGCGCGAATGGTCCAAGGCCGAGCAGAAGGGTGAGCAGCTGCCGATTACCGGACGCATCGCCCACGCCTTCTACGAGCAGGTGGTGTACAAGAAGATTCGCACGATTTTCGGTCCGAACGCCGACTTCGCCATCACCGGCGGCGCTCCGATGGACTCCGAGCTTTCCCACTTCTTCAACGGCATCGGCATGCCGGTGCTGGAAGGCTACGGCATGACCGAAACCTGCGGCCCGGTGTGTGTGAGCTTGCCAGAGGACAACCGCATCGGCACCATCGGCATGCCGATGTGCGGTATCACTGCGGGCATCGCCGAGGACGGCGAGCTGGTGGTCAAAGGACCGCTGGTGTGCAAGGGCTACCACAACAACCCTGGGGTCACTGCCCAGCAGATCACTGATGGCTGGCTGCACACCGGCGATCTGGGCGATATCTCCGAAGATGGCTTCATCTCCATCACCGGCCGTAAGAAAGACCTCATCATCACCGCTGGTGGCAAGAATGTGTCGCCGGGTCTGCTTGAGGCTTCCGTGATGACCTCGCCTGTGGTCAACCAGTGCTTGGTTATTGGTGATAAGAAGCCGTTCGTGGCCGCTCTGGTCACGCTGGATCTGGCGGATGCCAACAATTGGCTGGAATCCCAGGGCGCCAAACCGGAACCCGATCTGGCCTCGCTGGCCAAGAACGCCATCGTTCACGCTGAGGTGGAGCGTGCGGTGAACGCCGCCAACGAGGGCGTTTCCCGCGCCGAGTCGATTCGTAAGTTCGAGATTCTGCCAGACGAATTCACCGAGGCCAACGGCATGCTGACCCCGAGCCTGAAGACCCGTCGCGCGCAAATCGTTGAGCACTATCGCGAGCTCATTGACGACGTGATCTACGTGCCGTTGAAGAAGTAGCTATCAACTCCCTCTGATCCAAAAAATAAGCTCTCTCTGACGAGGGAACTGTCAGCCGCAGGCTGACTGGGAGAGACCGCGGCTAGCCCGCGAAACAACAAGGCCGGGTGCGACTTGCACCCGGCCTCAGCTTATTCAGTCCAAAATCGCCGAAACATAATCGGCGGCGGCCTGATCCAGCTCCGCATCGCCGATGGTGGCGGTGCCCTGCACCAGGAACGGCTCAGCATAGTTCATGCCGATCTTGTACGCCACGACCTCAAACGGGCTCAGCAGCTCCTCCATGGTGTGGCTGTACTCGCCGTCCTTGCGGTACTTGGCGGCGTCGGAACCAGTGGTGACCACCAGTTTGAGCTCCTTGCCCTTGAGTGCGTGGCCTCCACCGTAGGCCCAGCCTGCGGTGATGACCTCGTCTTCCCATTCCTTGAGCAGCGCGGGGGAGGAGTACCAGTAGAACGGGAACTGGAGGATTACGCGGTCGGCGGCCTCCAGTAGCTCGTGCTCCTTGTCGGCGTTGACGGAGAAGTTCGGATATTCGGCGTATTCGTCGCGTACGATGATGTCGTCCTCGCCTTGTGCGGCGAGTTCGGCAAGCAGACGGGCGTTCACTCGCGAGCCGTCCTTCAGGTGCGGATGGAATACAAGAATCAGCGTTGACATGGGATTTCCCTTCTATAACTGCTACCAATGTGGCCTAATCACCACTATCGTATGCCGGGAAGCAGAACTCAGTCCAGTCCGGACTCGGGTGCGAGCCGCGGGATGCCGCGCCGGGAGGCAACTCAGTCGAGGTTGGACTGCGTGCCTGCGGTGGCTTCGTTGGCGGCTTGCTCGGCTTGTGCCTGGTCGAGCTTGGCTCGTACGTCGTTGAGCAGGCCCTGGGCGCGCTTGGCCAAGGCCTCGCCGATTTCCCATTGACGCATCGACTGGTCAAGATTGAGGCCGCCGGTTTCCAGTGCCTGGACAGCCTGAATCAGCTTGTCGCGCGCCTCCTCATATGGCATCTGGGCGATGAGCTCGCGTTCCTTGTCCGTCAGGGACGAGGCGGGGGTGTTCTTGTCGGTGGGTGTGGTGTTCTCGGTCATCTTGTTCTCCTTATATATACGGTATATATGCGTGAATGCATATGGTGCATTACGCGGTTGCGGTTGCGGATGTGGCGGTGGCGGTAATGACGCCCTTTTTCAGGGTGACGGTGATGTCATCCCCGGTACTGACCCGCGAAGCGTCATCCAGCACATGGCCATCGGCGGACTGCACCACCGCATAGCCTCGGTTCAACGTGGATTGCGGGCTGAGTGCGGTCAGTGAGGCGTGAGCTCGCTCGACGGTGAGCTGGGCATCGTCCACGATGCGTCGCAGCCCGATATCGAGCCGTTGCAACGAGTCGTCAATTAAGCGCTGATGAGGCTCAAGCATGGTGTGCGGCTGTGTCAGGCTCGGGCGGTTCGCATATCCCTCGATAAGTCGGATCTCGTTCTCCACGCGCGAACGGACCCGCAGTCGCATACGGTCGATGGCACCTTCGATGAGCTGCGACTGCTCACGCACATCCGGCACCACGCGCTTGGCCGCATCGGTAGGGGTGGAGGCGCGCAGATCGGCGACCAGATCCAGCAATGTCCAGTCATCCTCATGCCCGATGGAGGAGATTAATGGTGTGGTGCAGGCATACGCCGCACGAACCACACGCTCATCCGAGAAACCGATGAGATCCTCAAACGAGCCGCCGCCACGGGCCACGATGATCACATCCACGTTCGGGTCGGCATCGAGCTGTGCAATGGCCTGAACCACTTCGGCCGGGCACTGCTCGCCCTGAACATGCACATGGACCACCTTGAAGGTTACGGAAGGCCAACGAAGGTTTACATTGGTGATCACATCGCCTTCCGCACGTGCCTGAGGTGCGCAAATCAGGCCAATAGTCTTCGGAAACTCCGGGAGAGGCAGTTTGTGATCGGCATCGAACAGGCCCTCGCCCTTAAGCCGCTTGCGCAATTCGTCGATCATGGCCTTGAGGCTGCCACCGGCTCCGACCTTGAGAATCGTGTCTCCGCGCAACGACAGCGAAGTACGCTTCATCCACAGGTTCGGTTTGCCATGAATCACCACGCGGTCGCCCTGAACGAACTGGCTGGCCGCGGCCGCGAACCTGCCGAAGCCATTGACTTCCATGGCGATATCCTCGAAGTCGTCGCGCAGCGTGATGTAGGCCGAGCCGGTGCGACGGGTATTGATCTGCGTGATCTGGCCGGTGACCCAGGCGGACGGCCATCGTTCCACGGCACCGTAGAACTTCTGGCTCAGCACACTTACCGGCCACGGATTTTGCGCGGTGGTTTCAGCGGCGCGTGCAGGCAGCTGATCGATAGGGCGAGGTTCATTCGGCAGATTGATAGTGCCCTGATCGGGCGCGAATGTGCCTTGACCCGGCTCAAAGCCAGCCGAGGCCAGTGAAGCGGCAGTCGGTGGGCGGCCGGTAGAGGAGTAGCCCATTGCAGTAGTCATGCACTCCACTATAAGTGCGCTGGTTGATGACGGTAAAAATTTACCGTCGCCTGAAAACGGTGTGATGATGAATGCAAGAACCGTGCGAAGCGATGTGTCAGCCGATGATGGAGATGGTCTGGTGCATCAGAAGAAAGGAGTCATTATGGCGAAGAAACGGGTGCTATGAAGAGGAGTGAGATATGCGTTGCGCTGACGATTGAGAGTCGTCAGTGAGCTCGCTGTGTGACACGCGAGCAGAAAACAGTTACGCTAATCACACACTTGTGGTTTTGGCGGAAAATAGCCGAAAACCCTATAAATAGTTCGACACGCCACTGTTGAGCACTAGATATAGGGGTGGGGATGCCGTATTCTTCTAGAGGTTCAAGAAAACGACATCAATGTAATTTCGTGTGGCCCACGTCGAGTGCGGCCAAAATGCGGAACTCGGAAGAGTGTTCGCCTTATAGGAAAGGGGTGCCCGATGGGCGCACAGGTGCTGGAGGAAACCGTCACCGATAACGAGACCAAGGTGGCCGCCAAGGCCTCCACCGTGCTCGTTGAGAAGCGTGATGGTCGTGTGGTCGACTTCGACCCCATCAACATCATCTCTGCGGTCAAGTCTGCTTTCGGCGACCTGAACAAGGAAGTCGGCCCCGAAGAAGATGCCGTGATCCGTGGCTTCGCCAATCAAGTCGAAGGTGAAATCAAGGAGCGTTACGCCGGCCCCGCCAAGATCGAGGATATCCAGAACCTCGTAGAGCACGCCCTCATTGACGCCCACCTGTACGACGTGGCTCGCGCCTACACCAACTACCGTCTCGACAAGGACATTCAGCGCGCCAAGGCCACTGATGTGAACGAGGCCGTTGCTCGCTTCATTAATCATGACCCGACCCTGATTCACGAGAACGCGAACAAGGATTCCAACGTCTACTCCACCCAGCGTGATCTGCTGGCCGGTGCCGTGTCCAAGGCTGCCGCGTTCAACATGCTGCCTCCAGCGGTGTCCAACGCCCACATGAAGGGCGATATTCACTTCCACGATGCCGACTACTCGCCGTTCACTGCCCAGTCCAACTGCTCTTTGCCGAACTTCTGGGACATGTTGGCCAATGGCTTCACTCTTGGCAACGCTCCGATGGCTTCCCCGAAGTCCATCGCCATTGCGGCCACCCAGATTACCCAGATCATGAAGGACGTGGCCTCCAGCCAGTATGGTGGCCAGACCGCCAACCGTGCCGACGAGCATCTTGCCCAGTATGCCAAGAAGGATTACGAGAAGTTCCTTGAGGAAGCTCGTGAGACCATCCCCGACGGCATGCCGGTTGAATTCGCCCGTCGTCAGGTCGAGAGCGCCAAGAAGAACGAGCCCGCCAAGCTGCATTTCGGTTCCCGTGAACCGCTGCCGATGGACACCCCGTTCCACACCGACGTTGACGAACTTGAGCAAGAGCGTGAAATCCTCGCCAAGATTCGTACCCGCAAGGCCATCTATGATGCCATGCAGACCATGGAATACCAGATCAACTCCAACCGTGTGTCCAACGGCCAGACCCCGTTCGTGACTGTCGGCTTTGGTCTCGGCACCGACTGGTTCTCTCGTGAAGTGCAGCGCGCAATCCTGCTGAACCGTATTCGCGGCCTCGGCAAGGAACACCACACCGCCATCTTCCCGAAGCTCGTCTTTACTGTGAAGCACGGCGTGAACGCCGACCCGGGTGACCCGAACTACGATCTGAAGCAGCTTGCCCTCGAGTCCGCCACCAAGCGCATGTACCCGGATGTGGTGTTCTACGAGAACATCGTCAAGATCACAGGCTCCTTCAAGGCTCCGATGGGTTGCCGCTCCTTCCTGCAGGGTTGGATCAACCCGGAGACCGGCAAGGATGAAGAAGACGGCCGTATGAACCTCGGCGTGGTCACCGTCAACGTGCCGCGTATCGCCATCGAATCCCACGGTGACAAGGCTCGCTTCTGGAAGCTGTTCGACGAGCGTATGGAAGTCGCCCATCAGGCCCTCCAGTTCCGCATCATGCGCTGCAAGGAAGCCACCCCGGTCAACGCCCCGACCCTGTTCCGCTTTGGTGCGTTTGGTCGTCTTGGTGCCAACGACAACGTGGACCAGCTGTTCAAGAACGAGCGTGCCACCGTGTCGCTCGGCTACATCGGCCTTGCCGAGACCACTGCGGTCTTCTATGGCAAGAACTGGATTCGCGACCACGGCTGGGATCCGGAAGGCAAGGAGTTCGCGCTGTCCATCGTCAAGCGCATGAACGAGCTGTGCAAGCAGTGGAGCAAAGCGGAGGGTTACCACTATTCCGTGTACTCCACTCCGGCTGAATCCCTGACCGACCGCTTCAACCGCATGGACCGTGAAAAGTTCGGCCGTATCGAAGGCGTGACTGATCACGACTTCTACACCAACTCCTTCCACTACCCGGTGTGGTTGCAGCCCACTCCGATGGAGAAGCTCAGCTACGAGAAGGACTTCCCGTACTACGCTTCCGGCGGCTTCATCAACTACTGCGAGTACCCGTGCCTGCAGGACAACCCGAAGGCGCTCGAAGCCGTGTGGGATTACGCCTACAACATCGGCATCGGCTACCTGGGTACCAACACCCCGATCGACCACTGCTTCGTGTGCGGCTTCCAGGGCGACTTTGAGCCGACCGAGGAAGGCTTCAAGTGCCCGGAGTGCGGTAACTCCAACCCGGACAAGTGCAACGTCACCAAGCGCACCTGCGGCTATCTCGGCAGCCCGGTCCAGCGCCCGATGGTGCACGGCCGTCACGAGGAAATTGCCCACCGAGTCAAGCACATGAGCGGCGAAACCGGTCGTGTGACGCTGGATGACGGAACCACTCGCGAGTGGTTCGAAGAGACCAAGTAGGGTTTATACTTGCTCCCGCTGACGGGAGCTGTAGAGCGTAAGCGAGACTGAGGGCGGTCATCCTTTATGGTGTTGACCACCCTCAGTCCGTCTGATGACGGACAGCTCCCGCCAGCGGGAGCTAATGCTTTCCGTAAGGAGGGAATCATGCCGGAGCTGCATACGACCAAGCCCGAACCCAAGCGCCATGACTTTGCGGCCGGCGAGACCGGGCGTGGCCCCTCCGTACCCTCCAACGGTCTTGCCAACGATCCGAAAGCCGGTCAATGGGATGGCCGGCGCATGTCCAAGCGGATGATCGCCGACTACAAAACCTTCATTGTCACCGACGGAGAAGGCGTGCGCAACTCCCTTTACGTCTCCGGTTGCCCCTTCCACTGCGTCGACTGCTTCAACGCCTCCATCTGGGATTTCCAAGCCGGCCACGAATACACGCAAAAACTTGAAGACAAAATCATCGAAGATCTGAAAGCCCCATGGGTGCAAGGCATTACGTTCCTTGGCGGCGAGCCATTCCTCAACACTCCCGTGCTGGTGCCGCTCGCACAACGTATCCGCCAGGAATTCGGTCATACCAAAGATATCTGGTCGTGGACCGGCTACACATGGGAAGAACTCATGCGCCCCGGAGAAACCCCAGACAAGCTTGAATTGCTACATCTCATCGACATTCTCGTCGACGGCCGCTACCTCAGAGACCAGAAGGACTCGCTGCTGCAATTCCGCGGCTCCAGAAACCAGCGCATCCTCGATGTGCCCAAGTCTCTGGAAGCCGGCGAACCGGTCATCTGGGCCAAGCTCCACGATCAAGAACGAGATATCCCCGAAATCTATTTGAAAGACCGCGAAGCCGGCGAAGGCCAACAGGCCTCGTAGTAGCAGTTCTGGAATGCCGCACTCAGCAATATCGTTGGAACTGTTGGGAAAAGGCCTTCCCGTGAGCGAAATCGCCTCGCCTCGTGCCATGTTGGGCAGGTGGTCGGACTAATATTCCATAAGAAGTAGCCGGGCGAAGCCGTCCGCAGGGTATCTGCCAGCCGTCCCGAAACGGTTCATGATGCCTCAAAGCGTGCACTCCCGGAAGTCGGAATTAAGAGGAACACATGGTTGACATCGCCACTGACGCGAGCCTAAAGCCCGCTTCACACCCGAAGCCCCTGCGTGTGGGATTGGACATCGGTTCCACCACCGTCAAGGCCGTGGTGCTTGATCAGTCCGATTCCCTGGGAGACACCCTCTTCTCCGATTACCGACGCCACCACGCCAACGTGCGTGCCACCGTGGCCGGCCTGTTGGTCGACATCCACAAGAAGCTTGTGGACCTCGGACGCGGCGATGAACCGATTCGCCTGTCTATCACCGGTTCCGGCGGTCTGGCGCTTGCTGACAATCTGCATGTGCCTTTCATTCAGGAGGTCATCGCCGAAACCGAGGCGATTGATAAGGAGTACCCGCAAGCCGACGTCATCATCGAGCTCGGCGGCGAGGACGCCAAAATCACCTACCTGAAGCCCACGCCCGAACAGCGCATGAACGGTTCGTGCGCAGGCGGTACCGGCGCGTTCATCGACCAGATGTCCACACTGCTCGACACCGACGCCGCCGGCCTCAACGAGATGGCCAAGAGCTACGAGAACCTGTATCCGATCGCCTCGCGTTGCGGCGTGTTCGCCAAAACCGATTTGCAGCCGCTGATCAACGATGGTGCGGCCAAGCCTGATCTCGCCGCTTCCATCTTCACCGCAGTGGCCACGCAGACCATCGCCGGCCTGGCTTCCGGCCGCCCGATCCACGGTACCGTCATCTTCCTCGGCGGCCCGCTGTTCTTCATGTCCGAACTGCGCGCCGCCTTCCAGCGTGCCCTTGAAGGCAAGGTCGACGAGTTCATCGTGCCGACCGACGCCCACCTGTATGTGGCCTACGGTTCGGCATTGCAGGCCGACACGGATTCCGACGATCAGGGCCACCATTTCGAGGCCTACACCTGCGACGAAATCCTGAAGCGTTTGGACGAGCTGAAGAACCTGCCCTCCAACACGCCCACCATGCCGCCGCTGTTTCCCACCGAGGCCGACCGCGAGGACTTCAACAAGCGTCACCATAAGGAACACATCCACATCGGCACCCTCGAAGGCGCGCATGGCCCGCACTTCCTGGGCATCGACGCCGGTTCCACCACCATCAAGGCCACGCTCGTCAACGACGACCGTGAAATCGTCTGGTCCAGCTACGCCAACAACGAAGGCAGCCCGCTGACCGCCGCCATCAACATCGTCAAGAAGATCCAATCCGAGCTGCCCGAAGGCGCATGGATCGCACGCTCCTGCGCCACCGGTTACGGCGAAGGCCTCATCACCACCGGCCTGCACCTGGACGAGGGCGTGGTGGAGACCATGGCCCACTATCGTGGTGCCGAAATGGTCAGCCCCGGCGTCACCGCCGTCATCGACATCGGCGGCCAGGATATGAAGTACTTGGCCATCACCGATGGCGTTATCGATTCAATCGCCGTCAACGAGGCCTGCTCGTCCGGCTGTGGTTCGTTCCTGCAGACCTTCGCCATGTCCATGGGCCTGACGATTCAGGAATTCACGCAAAAGGCTCTGGCTTCCACCCATCCGGTGGACCTCGGTTCGCGTTGCACCGTGTTCATGAACTCCTCGGTCAAGCAGGCGCAGAAGGAAGGCGCCTCCATCGAGGACATCGCTGCCGGCCTGTGCTACTCCGTGGTGCGCAACGCCCTGTACAAGGTCATCAAGCTGCGCGATTCCGGCGAACTCGGCGACACTGTGGTGGTCCAGGGCGGTACGTTCCTCAACGACGCCGTGCTGCGCGCGTTCGAACTGCTCACCGAACGCGAAGTCACCCGACCGAACATCGCCGGCCTCATGGGCGCGTTCGGCGCGGCCCTCACCGCCCGCATGCACTACGAGGACATCGCGGACGACGACAACGCGCACGTCGGCGCGGACGGGCGTTCCGTCGACGCGGCGGCGGCTGAGGAGTCCGCCGCCGGCGACGAGCCGAACGCCGCCGCGCACGCCGGCGAAATCGTCGTCGACGGCGTGCGCCACACCGTCTCGTCAATCCTCACCGGCGAAGCCCTCAACGAAATGTCGATGACCACCGAACGCGACGTGTGCAAGCTGTGCCAGAACCACTGCAAGCTCACCATCACCACGTTCTCCGACGGCTCGCGCTTCGTGACCGGCAACCGCTGCGAACGCGGCGGCGACGCCAAGAAGAAACGCTCCGACCGTCCGAACCTGTACGACTACAAGTACAAGCGTTGCTTCGCCTACCGCCGCCTCACCGACAAGAACGCCACCCGAGGCGAAATCGGCATCCCGCGCGCCCTCAACATGTACGAGAACTACCCGTTCTGGTTCACGCTGCTCACCTCGCTGGGCTTCAAGGTGATGATCTCCGGCCGTTCCAGCCACGAACTGTTCGAAACCGGCATCGAATCGATCGCCTCCGAGAACATCTGCTACCCGGCCAAGCTCGTGCACGGCCACATCAAATGGCTTCTCAACAAGGGCATGAAGACGATCTTCTACCCGTGCGTCAGTTACGAGGACAACCTCGTGCCCAACACGGACAACCACTACAACTGCCCGGTCGTCGCCAACTATCCGCTCGTCGTCGGCGCGAACATGCCCGAACTGCGTGACCCCGACGTGCGCTACATGCACCCGTACTTCAACCTCGCCAACCACGAGCTCATGGTCGACCGTATCGTCGAGGAGTTCGCATGGGCGAGCGTCAGCCGCGAAGAGGCCGAAACTGCTGTCAAGGCCGCCTACGCCGAAGACAAGGTCTTCAAACACGACGTCCAGCAGGAAGGCCTCAAAGCCCTCGCCTACATGAAGGAGCACGACTGCCGCGGCATCGTGCTTGCCGGACGCCCCTACCACATCGACCCGGAAATCAACCACGGCATCCCCGAAACCATCTGCGCGCTCGGCATGGTCGTCCTCTCCGAGGATTCGATCTGCGAACTGCAGCTGGGGGAGAAGCTCGACCTGACCGACTTCCTGTCCGAAGGCGAAGAGGACCCGCGCAAGAAGAACGCGAACGGATTCCGCCACGTCGACGACCGCAAGGTCACCGTCAACCGCATGCCGTTGCGCGTCACCAACCAGTGGGCCTACCATTCGCGCCTCTACGCGGCCGCGCACTTCGTCGCCTCCTATCCGGGCCTCGAACTCGTGCAGCTCAACTCGTTCGGCTGCGGCCTCGACGCCATCACCACCGACCAGGTGGCCGAGATCCTCGCCGACAAGGCCGACGTGTACACGCTGCTCAAGATCGACGAGGTCTCCAACCTCGGCGCGGCGAAGATCCGCCTGCGCTCGCTCAAGGCCGCCGTCGAGGAACGCGAGGCGAACAAGGCGCGCATGGCCAAGGCCGCGCTCGCCACGTCCGACGAGTCCGGTTCCGCCGAGTCCGACGCCCCGCGCAACGCGGCTCACGCCGCCGCGCAGGCCGCCGCCCGCAAGGCGCAGGAGCAGGCCGAATCCGATCTCGCCACCGCGCAGGCCGCGCTCGCCGAAGCGCAGGCCGCCGTCGCCGCCGCCGAAGCGAAGGTTAAGGCCGCCGACAGGCCCGTGGACGCGGCCGATGCCGGCAGCGACGCCGCCGCCCCCGCGAACGCGCCGAAGTCCACCGGATTCCGCAAGACCGGCTCCAAGGCGCCCACGCCGGGCCGTCAGGTCCTGCTCGACGCGACGATGGCCGCGAACCCGAAGCTCACCAAGGCGATGCGCGACGCGTCCAAGCGCGCCGCGAAGCGCGACATCGCCGATGTGCGTCTCGCCGCGCTCGGCGACGGCACCACGAACGATGCCGCGAACGCCAAGTCGAAGTCCGCGAAGTCGAAGTCCGGCCACAACAACGCGACCATGTCCCGTTACGCGCACCGTGAGAAGTTCGTCAAGGACATGAAGAAGGACTACACGATCGTCGCCCCGCAGATGAGCCCGATCCACTTCTCCCTCGTCGAATCGGTGATCCGCTCCGGCGGCTACAAGTTCGACATCCTCAAGCACGCCTCGCGCGAAGACGTGGAGACTGGCCTCAAATACGTGAACAACGACGCCTGCTATCCGGCCATCATGGTCATCGGACAGCTCATCGACGCGATTCTCGAAGGCAAATACGATCCAGACAAGGTGTGTCTCGCGATTACGCAGACCGGCGGCATGTGCCGAGCCACCAACTACTTCGGCCTGATCCGCAAGGCCCTGATCGACGCGGGTTACCCGCAGATCCCGGTCATCGCGATCTCCACGCAGGGCCTGGAGGACAATCCGGGCTTCAAGGTGACGCCCGCGCTGCTGCACCGCACCGTCAAGGCGCTGATCCTCGGCGACCTGCTCATGAAGTGCCTGTACCGCGTGCGCCCGTACGAGGTGGAGAAGGGCGCGGCGAACCGCCTGTACGAGCAGTGGGACGTGATCGTGCGCGAGGCGCTCGAACACCACGGCTTCTCGAAGACGGCCGCGAAGACCCCGTGGCTCAAGCGCCGCTACCTGCCGTACCCCGTGCTCGCCCGAGAGATCGTGAAGAGCTTCGACGCTCTGCCGTTGAAGGACGTGCCGCGCAAGGTGCGCGTCGGCGTGGTCGGCGAGATCCTCGTCAAATACCAGCCGGATGCGAACAACCATGTCGTCGACGTCATCGAATCGCAGGATTGCGAGGCCGTGGTGCCCGGCATCATGGAGTTCATGACCACGCGCCCGTACATCACCGACTGGAACGAGAAGTATCTCGGCACCGGCGGCAACAAGACGTTGTACGCGCTCATGCGTTGGAGCCTCGACCGCTACAACGCGCCGATCAAGGCGGCCATCGCCACCTCTCACGGCAAGTTCAAGCAAGACGATCCGATGCCCGAACTCGTCGAGAAGGCTGCCGAGGTCACGTCGATCGGCGTGCAGGCCGGCGAAGGCTGGCTGCTCACCGCCGAGATCCTCGAGCTTATCGAACAGGGATGCCCGAACGTGATCTGCGCGCAGCCGTTCGCCTGCCTGCCGAACCATGTGACCGGCCGCGGCATGTTCGGCAAGATCCGCCGCCTGCACCCGGAGGCCAACATCGTGTCCATCGACTACGATCCGGGCGCCTCCGAGGCGAACCAGCTCAACCGCATCAAGCTGATGATCGCGGCCGCGAAGAAGGCGCACAAGGCGAAGTTCGCCGACGGCGACGAGCCGCAGGGCTTCACTGCCGCCGACTGACCTCAAACCGACGTCCAACCGACGCCCGGTCGGCACCAGACCGGCGCAGACCGGGCAAACCGGTCTGCGGCCTACGACAAGGCGGGTGTCCCATTCCGTATGGAACGGGACACCCGCCTTATTCGTTCTGGTGCTTTTCGGCCGGCACCGGTCACACCCGTCCTACCCGAGCCTGCCTGCCGTGAACCGGTACAGCGCGTCCCATGGCAGGTCGGTCACGTCGATCGCTTCGGCGCGCTGGCTCACGAGCTCGTCGTAACGTTCCGACCGCATCTGCGCCTTCACGTTGCCGCGCACCTCGTCCAGCGGAGCCTTCCCGTCGACGCCGTCCTTTGTCCAGTCGTGCTCGTCGTAGTAGCGTCGCACCTCGTCGTCGGACAGGCTCATGCCGGGGTTCGACTCGTCGCCCGTATAGGCGTTCTTCAACGCGGACAGTTCGTAGCTCAGGTAGCTGTCGATGTCGAAGCCGGTACGGCCGTAGACGATGCCGCCGTCCGATTTCAGTTCCGCGTTGCCGCTGTTCACGGCCTCCATGCGCGCGACGATGCTCGCATAGGAGTCGTCGGCCACCTGCCCGAGATCCACGCCGATGAGGTACGCGGCGTGCCGACGTCGCAGTTCGTCGATGGCACGGCTCGCGAGCCAACGGCACGGGACCTCGCCGTCGTGCGCCTTATCCCAGCCGTCCTCGGCCGGGTCGACGCCGTACGTCTGCCGAAAGTACAGCCGCGCCGCGCCGTGTTGCGCCTTGAGCGCCGCGACGTACTCCTTGCGTTCGATGACGGTGTCGCCGAAGACGATGGTGGGGAACATGTCGGAATCCTCGCTTGCATTGGAGCCGGTATCGGAGCCGATGCCGGCGGATGCGCCCGCGCCCGCAGGCGTGCCTGCGGGCGCGAAGGCGCCGTCGCCGTGCGTGACGACGGCGACGGTCAATGTGACGAGCAGGACCGCCGCCACCGCGACTGCGGCGATGCGGCGGCGAACCGGTGCCTACGTGGCATCGGTCACCTGCGGCGACGGGCCGCGGCGGCCAGTCCGATGCCGGCGGCCGCGG